>Ga0182012_10004474_pt1 | contig 14575 bp, 16 predicted proteins | sample 612S2SmetaG_FD_120486 | JGI IMG/M metagenome (GOLD analysis project Ga0182012, IMG submission 120486) | Permafrost microbial communities from Stordalen Mire, Sweden - 612S2S metaG | ecosystem: Environmental > Terrestrial > Soil > Wetlands > Permafrost | place: Sweden: Stordalen | collected... | reverse complement strand
CGTTCCCGAATGGCAACGGCCCCCATGCCCGACTGATGGCCGATCTGCTCATCATGCAGCTTGGCGGCAAGCGGTTCTCATGGGGACGCGCGAATCTCAGGGATGCCGGCAAAATGCGGGCACAATACCTTTCCGCATTGAGGGCCGCCGACAACCACGACTGCGGACCGCTGCTGGAGTTCGCGCGCTCATAAGGGTGATCCCGCCCTCCAGCCACCCGCCTGCACCACGGACTGGCGACTGGGCCGCGACGTCGGGTGACCAACAGAGAAAATCTATTCGCCTTTATTCCTGAACGCTTTGCGCTGACCCAGGCCCGTGATGCTGATCCCTCGCCCGTAGAATGAGGTCGGAAGAGGAGACGATGCGCGAAAAGATCGGGTCCATCAACAAAATCAAATGGCTGGCTCATCTCGTGCACAAAGCCGCACAATCCAAAACCCGCGACCTTGCGGCTACCGAGCATGCCACACGCCCCCAAAACCAGCCAAACCCCACTTTGCATACCACGCCGCAACTGCACAATTCTGCACAAGTCACGACCCTATCTGTCTGAAAACAGGAGACTATGCGTGCCGCAACCGATGCACAAGACTGCACAACCCGCGACCGGCGCGCACACCTCGGTCTCCAGCGCATCGCGGGGACCAATTCCTCCTTCACGTCATCCGGAACGTTGGGAACGAAAAACCCCACCCGAGCTCGAGCCTCAGCTCCCAACCCATCAAGAATCAATATCTTCCAAGCTTCGTTGTTTTGCGAAATCATCTTTTTTTCGAGCCAGCCAGCAACTTCAGAAATCGAAAGGAATCGCGGGCTTGGTCAAGCCGACGATCCATTTCGGACGATTCCAAGTATGTTTTCTCGGACGGCATCGCCAGACAATCGACCGCGTTTTGGGCCGTGACGGATCACCTCGACCGAGCATGTTGCTCCTTCGAAGGAAGGGGTAGCCGTGAGCTTGCCGTGAGGGTATCCGAGACAAATAACCGGAGTCTATCCCCACCCGCGGCTTGATCACATAGAGGGTGGTAAGCTGAGCAGCCGTCGCCGGAACTATCGTTGCAACTCAGCAGTCCACTCCAGTAGTGAAACGCGAATCCGCCATCCAGGGCTGTGTAAATTCTGGACGGCTTCTCCGGGCGCTGGCCTACTTCGTTCCGGTCGCCGTAACTCCCGCCTGCGCCTCCGGCAACACCTTGGGCAATTCCTTTCTGGGCAGCATCTCCCCACGATTCGCTGCGTCGTAAACCACCGTCGCGATCACGGCTGCGGCCTGCATCAGGTCCGGGGCTTGCAAGTGGTCGTACGTGTCGATATCGGAATGGTGCGTGAGGGTGCCGTAATCCAGCGGGTCCTGAATGAACTGGAAGCCGGGCAGGCCCACCGCGTCGAACGAAAGGTGATCCGTTCCGCCGGTATTGCGGATGGTGACGGTGCTGACGCCCTGGTCGCGGAATGCGGAGAGCCATTGATCGAAGATGGGGCGCATCGCGTCGTTACCCTGCAGGTACACGCCGCGCACCTTGCCGCTCCCGTTATCCAGATTGAAGTAGCCAGAGAGTTTGGCGTGCTCTTCAGTGATCTTCATCGTATCCGGATCGCCGAAATGCTCCTTCACATACGCCTTTGAGCCGAGCAGTCCTTCTTCTTCGCCGGTCCACAAGGCGATGCGCACGGTGCGGTCGAGCTTGAGGTTCAGCGTCTTCAGAATGCGCACCGCTTCCATCATGACCGCGCTGCCCGCGCCGTTATCCGTCGCGCCGGTGCCTGTGTGCCAGGAATCGAAATGGCCGCCGAGCATCACGATCTCGTCTTTCTTCGAGCCCCCGGGAATTTCGGCAACGATGTTATAGCTCTCCTGATCGTCCTTCGAATATTCGGCTTCCAGATCGACGCGCACTTTCACCGGCACATTCTTTTCGACAAGGCGCGCCATGCGATTGTACTGCTCGCCGGTGACGATGAAGGTGGGTGGAGCGAGGGAGTCCTTGGCCTTATAGGAACCGGCGGCTTCAGCGTTGAGACGCCCGTCCTTCGCGCGATCGTCCTGGTTGAGGATCGCCACTACGCCTTCGGCCTTGAGGAAAGCGGCGAGCTTGGCGCGGAGTTCGGTGCGGTGATCGATGAACTTGTTCAGGACGCTTGCGGGCATGCTCATCAGGTAGCGCCGCGCTTCGTCCGGGTCCTCCGGGATTTTGAGGTTCTTGAGATCCACCGGAACTTTGGAGGTCGGGGTGGGCGCCACAGACATGTCGCTCAATTCCTTATCGGTGTAACGATCGAAGGCGGCCTTCTCGTCGGGCTTGATGTCTACAGGGCGCGAGAGCATCACGATCTTGCCCTTCAATTTGCCTTTCCAGGCACTTTCGTACTTTGCGATATCCGCTTCCAGCACAGCCGGATTATACGAAGGGCGGCCGACGTGGAAGGGCGTGATCATGATCTCGGCGGTCTGCGGCCCGTTGGTGTTATCGGACCAGGCGAGGGGAGCGGCTACCAGGAGCGCGTACCGGGGTTCCAGCATCTCCACCGAATATTTCCTGATGGACCAGCTTCTGCCGAACGGCCCCCATTTTTCGAGGTGGACTTTCTCGAGGCCGTAGGACTGGAGGCGCTTGACGGCCCATTCGGCTGCCTGCCGGCACTCGGGTGAGGCGGTGAGGCGCGGACCATACTGATCGCTGATGAATTGCAGGGTGTCCATCACCTGCGAGTTGTCAAAGGCTTCGGTCTTGATGCGGCCAACGATGGAGAGATCGCTGCGGTCACCACGGTCCTGAGCATGGAGAGTAGCAATGGCGAGAACGCCAAGAAGCAGATAACGCATTCCGGAATTATACTGGAAGCCACAAATGTTTGCTGATCTGGAACTTGCGCGGCGACTGGAAAGTACGGAGGGATTTGCCGGCGCGGCGTTCGTTGAAGCGCGCGGCGGAGATGCCGTGTGGGAGCGGATTGGCGGTGCTTACGCCATGTTCGACGGAGCCGGGTCGCCGCTGACGCAGACGTTTTGCCTGGGGATGTTCGAGCCCGCGACGGGATCCGTGCTGACGCAAGTGGAAGAGTTTTTCCGGATGCGAGGGGCGGGCGTGGACCACGAAGTTTGTCCGCTGGCCGGGGTGCCGCTGCTGCATGCTCTGATTGGCCGCGGGTATGTCCCGCTGGAAGTTTCGAGCGTGATGTTCCTGGATCTTACCGAACGCCGGAAGGAACCGGCCCTGAATCCGGAGTTGATCGTGCGCGTGGCCGGCGAGCTGGACCGCTCCGCCTATTCGCGTGCGGCGGTGGCGGGTTGGGGTGCGGGCGGGGAGCTTGCCGCGGTGATCGCCGATGCGGCCGGCTATGTAGGGTTCCTGGTTGAGAAGGGCGGCTGCGTGATTGCCACGGCGGGGCTGGTGCTTCATGACCGGGTTGCTCTGCTGGCCGGGGCGAGCACGGTTCCGGAAGCCCGCGGCCAGGGCGCGCAGCGGGCCGGCCTGGCCACGCGGCTTCGATACGCGGCGGAGGCCGGCTGCGATCTGGCCATGATTGTCACCGAACCGGGCGGGGCGTCGCAACGCAATGCCGAACGCAACGGCTTTCGAATCGCCTATACGCGGACGAAGTGGCGGCTGGAGAGTCAGGGCCTTCGCAAGTAAGCGACCGCACCCGACAGTAGAGCAAAGAGGGCCGGCGGGACGGGATTTTGGTGAAGCACCGCGATGCAGAAAACAACCGCGACGGCCATCACGAGGGCGAGGCAAACGGCGGCAGAGAAGGCGAGGCGAGGGACGAGCAAGCCGATTGCTCCCGCGACTTCCAGAACGCCGGTCAGGTAGAGGAACCAGTGTCCCCAGCCGATTTTGTCGAACGCCACGACCATGCCTTCCACGTTGGTCAGCTTGAGGATCCCCGCGGTGAGAAATACCGCCGCCAAAAGAATTTGAAGGACCCAGGCGGTGATGATTTTGACTTTTCCGGATTGCGCCATATGCCGTTTATTGATTCTAGCGACAATCGGCGAGAGGCATTGCACAGTGCAACACTAGCTAAATGGCGGGGGAGAACGGCGGTCAAAAGAAGCGAACTCTGCGCCGGGCGATTTTCTTTTGGCTGATCTACCTGCTGGTGGTGAGCGCGCTGTTCGGTTTGGAGAATATTCAGGAACTGCTGGAATCGATTCCGGCGGCGAGCGGAATGGCGGACGCGCTGGCACATTTTTCTTCCCGATATCAGAGGCTGGCACTGACGCCGCGCCCGCTGGAGGCGCATTACACGGCTCTGGTCAACATTGACCCCGCCCTGGAGAAGCCGAGTCCGGGGCCATGCGCGTTGCGAGCTCTGGTTGCGGAGTTGCTGCCCAAGGTGGCGTCGACGGGTCCGGCGCTGATTACCGTTGACATCGGTTTTGCAAAAGACCGGCCGGGGGAATCCTGCGGTGAAGGTACCCCGGAAACCGTGGCGCTCAGGGCCGCAATCGAATCCGCTGCCGCATCGACTCCTTTGGTGCTGGGCCTTCGCGGAAAGACGGTCAGCCATATGTTCGACAGAGAGGAAAGGGAGCTACGCCAACGCGGATTCGCCGAAAACGAGATTCTGTTTCTGGCGCCGATCGAAGTGAAAAGCGCCAACGTTCATTTTGGCTCCGATTTTCCGAACCGCGACGTGGGGAAAGTGCCCATTCTCTGGTATGGGACCGAGGCAGCAACCGGGAAGCCGGGCCAAGAGAAGTCTCTGGCTCTGGTGACGGCGGAAACGTACCAGGCGAGTTTTCCGAAGGGGAATGCGCGGTTCCGGGAACTGGAAAGAGGAGATTCCCACCCTTTCGCCGCGTTTCTTGAAACGGACGATTTTGCAGTTGTTGAAGCCAGCGAGTTGCTGGCGGGCGCGGGCGACCATGCGAGAGACGCGCTGCATGGCCGCGTCGTTGTGATGGGGCTCAATAACAACGACGACCTGTGGGGCACACCGGTGGGCAAGGTGCCCGGTTATGTGTTGCACGCCAACTATATCGAAGCGTTACTGGATGACCGTGTCTACCGCCCCCTAAAATTGGTTTGGAGGTTCGTGTTGAGCTTTGTCTGGTTCTTTGTTTTTGAGCTTCCTTTTTGGCTGCACGGGCTTTCCGTCCGCGCGCTGGCGATTTCATGTATCGCTTCCGGGCTTGTGCTATTCTTGGCCTCCTACGTGGCCTCGGTAAATTTCGGGCTGTATGTTGGCTTGTTTCCGCCGAGCATTTTGTTGATTGGAGCTCGATTCGTTCATAACCTTGGGGAACGGGCGTTGGGGGAACCGGCTTTAGGGGAGTGAGGTGGCGACGATGCCAGCCGTCAGAATCTTCTTGCTGTTTGCGTTCGCTGTGACACTGTGCGGCCAGTCCGCGTCTCGAACCGATATCAACACGGCGCCGATGGAAGCGCTGATGGCTTTGCCAGGCATGACTTCGGCGTTGGCCAATCGCATGATCCTGGATTCGCCGTTCACCCGGGTGGAAGATCTTAAACGGGCCGGGGTGTCAAAAGAACTGATCGAGAAATGGCGGCCTTTGGTCTCCTTCAGCAATGGTAAGCGCACTAAGCCTGCACTGGAACAACCGGCGTCACAGGGAGCGGGGTCCATTGCAAAGACTGACGATTTACTCAAAGGGCCGCTCAAGCTCGCATCCGCTCACGGCGATCGTTCTCAGGTTTCTTATGATGGCCCGAAGATTCTGACAAACCTGGATATTACCGGGATGGTAAAAGCGAAGGTGCCAGATGAGAAGATCGTCGCGGCGATTCGAGACGCACCGAAGGTGTTATTCGACCTGAAGATGCCTGCGCGAATGGATCTTGCGGGTGCGGGCGTCAGCCATAAGGTGCAGGCGGCGATGCTGGAGCGGACCAGACGCGACAGCGCTTCCAAGAAATAGATCTCTTGAGATAGACTTCGAAAAGCATGAGAAAAGCCTTTCTTGCGTTGATATTTGCGGCTGCGGTTCACGCGCAAAGCCCGGAAGTGAAACTGGCTCCGCCGCCAGCGCCCCTGGGCGTGCCGAAGCCGGGACCGGTGAGTGACGCGCCTTATGCTCCGCAGCCCATCTTACCGGGCGGCGTGGTGATTCCGCTCTATCCGCCGGGATCGCCGTTCCTGAATATGGCGCGGGCGCATGAAGCGGAGGTTTACAGCATGGGCCAAGCCGCGCCGGGTCGAATCAACAGTATTGTGAACATTCATAACCCTTCGATCGAAGTACATCTGGTGGATCGCGGACTGAATACCGGCGCGGCGGTGATCTTAGTTGCCGGGGGCGGACATAACTCGTTGAATGTAGGTAGTGAGAGCGCTGACTTCGTCCCGTTCTTTTATAACTACGGCGTGAATACAGTGATCTTGCGGAGCCGGTTGCGGCGGGATGGTTATAACCCACAGGTGGACGAAGTGAACGATGCGCTGCAGTCGATTCGCATGGTGCGCGCTTACGCGGCGGAGTGGAGGGTTGATCCGCATAAGATCGGGATTATGGGCTTCTCGGCGGGTGCGGAGTTAGCGGCCGCGGCGGCCGTGTTGTTCGATGACTTCGATAAGAAGAATAGCGTGGCGGACCCTTTGGCGGGGGTGACGGCGCGGCCGGACTTCGTGGGGATTATCTATCCGGGCCCTTCCCCGTTTGCGAAGAACCGCACTGCGCCGCCGATTCCGCGCAATGTGCCGCCGGCGTTTGTGGTGTGCGGCGGGTCGGGCGACCGCGTGCATGCCGTGTGGGCAATAGAGTATTTCAGCGCGATGCTGAATATCGGCGTGCCAAATATTGAGATGCATATTTACGGGAATGGACGGCATCCTGGAGATGCGTTGGGAGATGGAAGTCACATGACGGGCGGGTTGACGGATCGCAATGATACTCCCTATGGAACGTGGCAGTTCCGGTTTATCGATTGGTTCCGGGATTTAGGGTTTTTGCAGAAGCCGGGCGTAGAGACTAAAGCTGAGAGGGATGTGGCGAGTTATCTAAGTCAGCCTGCGGGGCCGGGGCATTAGCGCGTCCGCGCCGACAATCGGACGTACAATAAGGTTCATATGGCTTTGGACGACTACAAAGTGGTGCTGTACCGGAATCAGCCTTCCGGGTGTCGCTGAAGTTCCGTCGATCGATGGTTGCAACGCCCTGATGCCGACGAAAGCAGCGGCGCTTGCGGAGTTGGAGAATGTCTTTGGATTGATAGAAGAAGAGTCGGGACGGGACCCTGATGGATCAGACCCATGCACTTGGGATCAGCGGCTGCGGCTTTTTCAGAGGTCTACGTAGGTTGGACGCTGCGGTGGATTCCGATTCTCAAGCTGAGGAGGCTTCTGAATTGCTCTTAGGCCACCGATGAACAGAACTGGAAATCCACACCCCACTGCGGCGAGTCGCTTTCCGTTCTCCATGCTATAGGCCGATGGTTGATTTCCCCGAGAACGAAATCCTCGTGCAACGCGTCGCGCGACGCGATGGCAAGCAGCGTGCCCCGGAAATAACGCTCTGCGCCTTTGAGCCGAACGAAGATCTCGGTGGGATAGATAAGGTGCCGGGGATCGACCCGGGATTTATCGAGCCGCGTCAGACAACCCAGCTCGTTGGAAATTCGAACAGCCTCATCGAACGGCCCATTCTTTCCCTCGTTGTACGAGACGTAAAGCCCCTGCTTCTTCCCCGATGACATTTCCATCTCGTCCATATTCTCATACAGACATCGGGCTCCATCTCACCCCGGTGTCAACAACCTTCTTCGCAACAAATCCAGAGCCATCTGCCCGGAGAACTGCCTTACGCGCTCCCGATCCGCATTAAACTGCCGGTGCGTACTCACAGTTCCCGCGGCGTCCGCCAACGCCACGTACACCATGCCTACCGGCGCGTCATCGCCATCGGTGGTTGGTCCCGCGTTGCCGGTGATCGCCAGCGCGTGTGAGGCTCCAGTGCGGTTGCGAGCGCCTGCCGCCATGGCTTCCGCCGTCTCTTTACTCACTGCCCCGCACTTCTCCAGCGTCTCCGGCAGGACGCCTAACAGCGATATCTTCAACTTACGCGAGTAAGTGACGAAGCCACCGAGAAAGTAATCGGAACTGCCGGCCACGGTGGTGATGCGCTCGGCCAGGCCGCCGCCGGTGACGCTCTCCGCCACGGCCAGCGTGGCCTTCTGCTTCTTCAGCAGCGTGCCCACCACAACCTCCAGCGGATCGCCGTTTCGAGAATAAATCCGGTCGCCCAGCAACAGCTCGATCTGGCCGCCTACTTCGGCCAGCAGCGCCAATGATTGCGCGGGCGTTGTGCACCGGGCGCGCAGATGAATCTGAATGTCTCCGGCGTGCGCCAGCACCGTGGTAACCGGATTGGCATGCTTCTTATAAACCGGAGAAATTAACTCGTCCAGGGCGCTCTCCGACATGCCCGCCACTCGAAGTACCAACGTTTCGATAGCCAGCTTTGGTACGCGGCGGGCGATTCGCGCGGCGCAGTGCTTCTGGAACATGAACTTCAGCTCATGGGGAGGGCCCGGAAGCAGCATGACGGAGCAGTGCCGGATATCGATCCACTGTCCTGGTGCGGTGCCGCGGTCGTTGGGCAGGATCTCCGCTCCTTCGAGGATGAACGCCTGACGCCGGTTGATATCGGGCATCTTCCACTTCATAGCGCGGAAGCGCTGCTCGATGGCGTCGCAGATCGGTTGATGGAAAATCAGCCGGCGATCGAGAGCCGATGCCACGGCATCGCGAGTCACGTCGTCTTCGGTAGGACCGAGGCCGCCGGATAGGATCACGAATTCGGAACGCTCCGCCGCGCGGTGCACTGTGTCGGCCAGGCGTTCGCGATCGTCACCAACGACATATTTTGTCGTGACCTCGACGCCGATCCTATTCAGCTCGTCAGTGAGAAAAAGGGAATTGGTATCGACCCGCTCTGCTGTGAGGAGTTCCGAGCCAACGGCGATAATCTCCGCGTTCATCGGGCCAGCTCATCGGGCAATCTCATCGGACAAAACGGGCGCCCCGAATGCCCACGTCCACGCGGTGCAGGGCATTGGTGGTGGCCACGCACATGGCGCGCGACGGCATGAACTGCAGTCCCACGATGGATGGCCCGGAGACCACCAGGTCCGCCACGCCATCCGGCTTAATGCGAACCACACCCTTCCGGCCGCCATAAGAAGCCGCGACATAAAGGTTGCCGTTTTCGTCGAAATCCATGCCTTGCGGGCGTCCCAGGCCGCGGAAAAAGACTTCCACTTCCCCCTGGTGATTGACGCGATACACGGCGTCGTAACTGGAGGTGGTGGGTCCGGTGACGTAGAGGTTGCGGTCCAGCCCGAACGCCAGGTGATAGGCCGAGATGGAAGGCTCCAGCGTGGCGAAGACAAAGATCTGGCCTTCGGGACTGATCTTAAAAATGGTTCCGCTGCGATCGCCCACATAGAGATTGTCCTCGCGGTCGAACGCCAGCCCCGTGGCGACGCCCATCCCTTCCACGAAGACCGTCATATTGCCGTTGGGGGTGACGCGATAGATCACTCCGTCGAAACGGCTCGATATATAGAGCAGGCCGTCGCGATCGAACACCAGCGCGGTGGCGTTCATCAGATCGGACACGAACGGCTTCATGTTGAAGTTCAGGTCGATCTTGAAGACCGCGTGCTGTACCTTCTGGCCGCGCGATCCGCTGAAGGTGCTGAAGATGTTGCCGAAGGAATCGACCGCCGGGTTGGTGACGGGATGCAGATTCTCCGCGATCATGATTCCGATATCGCAGGTATAGGACTGGCTGGCGTTCTGGCCGTTCTCGATCACCAGTTCTCCGGCGGAAGCCCCTTCGGGAACCTTCACGATCAGTAAAGAGTCCGACCCGATGATCAGGGGCGCACTCACATCCCCAATGGTGACGCGGGGGCGCATGCCGAGCGAGAAGCTCTTCCCGCGAATCTGGAGCTCGCCGCCGGTGATGGCGGCAGCCGGCGTGATTTGAGAGATTTCCGGCTTGTTGCCGTTCGTGCTTTTGCGAATACCCATTAGTAAAAATTGAACCACCCTAGCAGAAATAAGACAACCGCGCCATAGACGCCGGCCAGCGCATCGTCGGAAACAATGCCCCAGCCGCCGGGCAGGCTTTCGAGTTTTCGGATCGGAAAAGGCTTGGTGATGTCGAACGCGCGGAACAGCACAAAACCGAACAGCCAACCGCGCCAGTTGAGATGTGTGGCCCCAGCCATGGTGATCCACTGGCCGACGACTTCGTCGACCACGATGAGGCCAGGATCTTTAGCGCCTAAATCCGCTGCCGTGACATCGGCTGCCCAAACCGCGGGCGCAAAAAGCAGAACTCCACAAAGCCCGATTTCAATTCCGTTCAAAGGCACGATCGACTTGACAGCCAGAGCGGGGACAAGGGCGCCGATGGATCCGAAAGTGCCGGGCGCCCAGGGGGCGAGCCCACATCCGAACCATGTGGACAATATCCGGGCCGTTCTAGTCCTCGTCATGTTGCTCGGATGAATTGTGGTCGGGCGACGAGATCACGTATTTCTCAGAAGCCCAATTGCCCAGATCGATGGTGCGGCAGCGGTCACTGCAAAACGGAAATTCGGCGTCGGTGCGCGCCACCGGCTTGCGGCAAATGGGACAGGGAATGGTCATCGGACGGGCATCTCCGGCTGCACAAATGAAGCCGCTGGCTGCAGCATGGGTTGGATGTGAATTAGCGACGCAGGCGGTGGAAAGGGAAGAGCCAACTCTGTAGCGATTGAGGGGAGAAGCGTACCAACCACGTCATAATCCTGCGCTTCGGTGATGCGCAATGTGCGGATCTGTCCCGCGCGCGGCTCATCGCCCTCGAAATCGTTGATCAAAGTAACGCCGTCTATTTCCGGCGCCTGTGACGGCATGCGGCCCTGCCACAGCAGATCGGTTTCCTCGGAAACGCCTTCCACCAGGATGGGCATTTCGCGGCCGATTAGCAGGCGATTGCGCACTTTCGAGATTTTGCGTTGAATCGCCATCAGGGTGCGTTTCCGGTTGTGAATCGTCCGCCCGTCTACCTTCCCGTCGAGTTCAAAGCTCTTGCTGGTGTCTTCATCTGAATAGGAGAATACACCCATGCGATCGAACTGCGCGGCCTTCACGAAATCGCAGAGCTCTTCAAACTCCTGGCGCGTCTCTCCGGGAAAGCCAGCGATGAAACTGGTGCGGATAGTGACGCCGGGAATCGTCTTGCGGATGCGCTCCAGCAGTTTGAGGAAGATGTCGCCGTTAGCGCCGCGTTTCATGCGCTTCAGTACGCCGGCGCTGGCGTGCTGCAGCGGCATATCGATGTACTTGACTAGGGACGCGTGCTCGGCGATGGTATCGAGCAGCTTTTGGGTGACCCGGTTGGGGTAGGCGTAGAGGAACCGGACCCACTTCTGTTGCGGCGTCTCGATTTGCGCGAGGCGGCCCAGCAGGTTCGCCAGTCCGTCTTTGAGGCCGAAGTCTTCGCCGTAGAAGGTAGTGTCCTGCCCGATCAGATTGATCTCGCGGACGCCCTGGCCGAACAATCGCGTGGCCTCCGCGACGACGGATTCAAAGCGCCGGCTGCGGAATTTGCCGCGATACTGAGGAATGACGCAGAAGCTACAGGGGTGATCGCAGCCCTCGGCGATTTTGATGTAGGCGAAATGGCGCGGCGTCGAGAAGATGCGCGGCGTGAGGTCATGGTAGAGGTAGGGTTCGACGGTTCCCACTTCGTGCTGAGCGCCTTCGCAAACGGCTACTATTTTGTCGATTTCGTTGGTGCCGATCAAGGCATCCACCTCGGGCATGTCTTTACGGATGTCGCCACGGTAGCGTTCCACTAAGCAGCCCGCCACCACCAATCGTTTGGCGCGCCCGAGTGTCTTGTATTGCGCCATTTCGAGGATGGTGTTGATGGATTCCTCTTTAGCGGGATCGATGAAACTGCACGTGTTGACAACGAGGACATCGGCGTCCGCGGCGTGCGGCGTGAGTTCATGCCCGCGCGCGGCGAGCTGACCCATCATGACCTCGCTGTCCACGAGGTTTTTCGGACAGCCCAAACTTACAAAGCCGACTTTCAAGGTGTTTGACCCAACGAGATGACGCTCCAGGCGAGCTTTCCGCGCAGCCTTCAGGATAGCATTGATGGCAGAAACGGGCTCAACAAGCCTGAATCAGTGAGTGCGGTAGAGTTTTAATCTTGTTCCGCTTTCCGTCGATCCTTATCGCACTGCTGCTGGCCGTCTCCTGCTTCGATATCGCCTCCGGCCTTGAGCACTGGCCCTTCGGCTGCTATCCGATGTATTCGCTTCTTTACCCGAAGCATTTCACATTGTTGCGGCTTTATGGAGTCAACGATGGGGGCGAATTTCCCATGAGAGGGGATGCAAGCTTTCCGCCTTTCGACGGCGCGCGTGTCACTGATGCACTGGCGCGCATCCCGAGCTCGGAACTGCCCGCCGCCTTGCTGAATTTGCTCCATCTGCACAATCGGACTACACCGGCTAAGATTCGCACCCTGCGACTGTACTCCGCCAGTTGGACGCTCCGGCCCGACGTCAAGGGGGACGAGCCGCCGGAGCAAAAGGTGTTGGTTCTCGAGGTGTCGAGCTTTGAACACTAAGCGAGTCGCCGGAGCCTGGAAGCGTTACTGGTTCGCACCCAGTCGCCCGGAAAACCTGGCGTCGGCGCGCATCGTCTGCTGTGCACTGTGTTTTCTGATCTACTTCGATCTCGACATCCGCCCGTGGGCCAGTGTTTCGCACGTGTTCTGGATGCCGATCTCCCTGTTTCGTCTGCTTGCCGGGCCGCCTCAGAAAGCCGCGTTTCTTGGCCTGCTGCAGATCCTGTGGAAAGTTTCTCTCCTCACGGCGGCGGTTGGGTTGGCCACTCGCGCCAGTCTGCTCACCGCCGCGATGCTGGGCTTCTTTGTTCTCGGTCTCCCCAACTGCTTCGGGAAAATTCATCACCTCGACGGGTTCGTGGTTTTGGTTCTCGTGATCCTGGCCGTTTCCCGTTGCGACGAAGCCCTCGCAATCGACCGGCTGTTCTGGAAGCCCCGCCCTGCCGCGCCGGCGCCTTCGGGAGGCTTTCGCTGGCCGATCAAGATCGCCCAAACGCTTTTCCTGCTCGTCTTTTTCGCCGCGGGTTTATCGAAAATACGGCAATCCGGCCTGGCGTGGATGGATCCGGGGAACATGCGCGACCTGTTACTCGCCAACTTGTTCATCCAAGCGCCTCCCACCCGCTGGGCCAGTTGGATTGCCTCTTCGGATGCGCTTTGTTCCATCGCGGCCGCCGTGACCATCGTCGTCGAACTCTCCGCATTACCAGCCATTTTCTTTCGAGTTGTGCGAGTTCCGGTGGTGATCGCTTTGCTTATGCTGCAAGCCGGTATTTCCGTTCTGATGGGAATTTACTTCCTTCCGCATCTTGTCGGGTATGCCTTGTTCGTCCCCTGGTCCAGCCTTTGGGGTAAGCTGTACGCTAACTATCATGAGTGACGCGCAGTTCCCAGCCGCACCCACTGGCCCGCTCCTGCTCCCGGTGTGGAGAGGCTCGGATGCGGTGTTGCTCTCGCTCGTCGTTCCCACATTCAACGAGTCGGCGAATATCCGGCCGTTCCTCGCGACTCTGCGTGAGACGCTGGACCCGCTGCTCGGCTGCCGGTACGAGGTGATTGTAGTGGACGACGACAGCCCCGACGGTACGTGGGAAGTTGCCGCACAGGTAGCGAAGGATTACCCGCAGCTACGCGTGCTGCGGCGGAGGGCGGAAAAGGGTTTGTCGACCGCGGTGATCCGCGGGTGGCAGGTGGGGCGCGGTGAAGTTCTGGGAACCATCAACGCCGATTTCCAGCATCCGCCGTCCGCTTTCCCGGAGATGATGCGAAGGATGGAATCGGCCGACCTGGTGGTGGCGACGCGGTATGCCGAAGGTGGATCCGTTGGCACGTTCCCGCCACACCGCCGGGTGCTTTCGGTGTGCGCTCGGCGTCTGGGGGCGCTCATGATCCCGGAAGTATTCGGCCGGGTGACCGATCCGCTGAGCGGCTTCTATCTGTTCCGCAGGCAATCCATTGAGGGAATCGAACTGCGGCCCGCGGGGTTCAAGACACTGATTGAAATTCTGGGACGTGGATCAGTGGAGCGCGTTGCGGAATGCGGGTATGAGATGCAGAGCCGGCGCAGCGGACAGAGTAACGTGAGGTGGCGGCACACGTTCGATTACCTGGTGCAATTGGGACGCATCCGCCTGGAAGCCCCACGCCACCGATGATCCTTCGTTTCGCGGTGCTGCCGTTCCTTGCGATCCTCCTGGTTGTCGAAATAGCCGGCGGCGTGCTTCGTGCGCCTTTCCTGAGCTGGAACGAAATCCGTCTCTGCCGCTCGATGGCGTTGCTGCGCGGGCTGCCGATCTATCCTGGCCGGGACGCGTTAGGCCCCGTCATCGGCACCTTGCATACGCCGCTGAGTCACGTCTTTTATATTCCCGCGGCGATGATCGGCGATCCGACTAAAGCGATTCTCGCCGGTTCGCTCCTCGCGGTCGTGGCCGTATTGGTTCCCTTGGCGTGGGTTCTGTTTCG
>Ga0182012_10004473_pt1 | contig 14575 bp, 9 predicted proteins | sample 612S2SmetaG_FD_120486 | JGI IMG/M metagenome (GOLD analysis project Ga0182012, IMG submission 120486) | Permafrost microbial communities from Stordalen Mire, Sweden - 612S2S metaG | ecosystem: Environmental > Terrestrial > Soil > Wetlands > Permafrost | place: Sweden: Stordalen | collected... | reverse complement strand
CTGGTGCCCTGGATGTCCGCCTGGTTGGGCAGTCCGTGGACCAATCCGCATGGCGATGTGCTGGTGGTACTTTCCGGCTCGGAGCTCCCCGACGGCACGATCGGTCTCAGTTCCTACTGGCGCAGTATCTACGCCGTCCGGATTTTCCGGGAAGGAGGGTTTCAGCGCGTCTTCATTACCGGCGGGAGCATCTCGGGCGAGACGCCGGTCGCCCGTTCGATGCAACAACTCATGACTCTGCTCGGAGTTCCCGCAGATTCAATTTCTGTAGAAATCGGTTCGACCAGCACCTATCAGAGCGGGATACACTCCGTGCCCCTGCTCCTCGCCATGCCTGGCCGGAAAGTCCTGTTAACCAGCGATTACCATATGTTTCGCGCCCGCCGCGTCTTTCGCAAGGCCGGCCTCGAGCTTCCCGGCTGGCCCCTTCCGGACGCCGGAAAACAAGCCTCTACATGGTCCGGCCGCTGGCCGGCGTTTCTCGAAATCTGCACGGAACTGACTAAGATCGGTTATTACAAGCTCCAGGGATGGATGTGAGCCGATCGTACCAATCGGGAAAAACTAACTAAAACATACCTAGGAAGCTAGTCGTTTGTGTGTAACGCTCATTATGTAGCCAAAAGGTACTGGTAGTACTACTAGCATGTTAAAGTTAGCTTCTGTTGTTCGTTTCCTGAGTGTATTTTTCCTCCTCTTAGCCTACGGGTATGCACAGGGCAGCCAGCCGGAATTGTGGTGGTGGCAGGGTATGGAACCCGATAATCCCACCGATATAGCGGCAATCGAAGCGAATATCGATCAGGCCATCGGATATGGCTACACGGGCGTGGCGTTCTGGGAATCATCCTTCAGCTACATGAGTTCGCGCAACTGGCCCCCCCAGGAAACAGCGTACGTCCAGCAGGTGGTGAACTATGCCCGCTCGAAGGGTTTGAAAACCATGGCGCTGGCGGCGCCCTACGGCTATTCGGACAGCGTCCTGTTGAGAACCAACCTTAATTGGGCTGAGGGCGAGCATATTACCGGATCGCAATTCACGGTCAACGCGTCGGCCACCCAACTGGTGCCGGTAAATAGCTTTTCAGGCCTGGTAAATCCGGGATTTGAATCCGGAATGACGGGGTGGTTCGGCCTGGGAGATCCTAATCTCGCCATCGACACGACGGTATTTCACAGCGGCGCAGCCTCTGGCGTAATTACGAATGCTGCGGGTAATGCTCGTTTTTATCAGGTACTTAACGTCACACCGTGGCGCCAATATCATGTCCGTTACTGGGTGAAAACCCAGAACTTTTCGGGAGGCCTGATTGAGGTTTACGATGCTACCTCCGGCCTCTCGCTATACAGTTACTCGATCACCGCATCGCCTACCCAGGACTGGACCGCATTTGATTTTACTTTTAATAGCCGGACGACCACCCAGCCGGCCCTCTACTTCGGAGTGTGGGGAGGCAGCACGGGCTCCATTTGGTTTGACGACATACTGGTGGAAGAGACCTCGCTCGTCTATGTCTTGCGGCGTCCGGGAACCCCGCTCACTATTTACAATCCCACTAATCCGTCCACGGTTTACCAGGAAGGCGAGGATGTCAACGCCATCAGCGATCCCAATATTTTGAGCGGCATCGGCGTCGGCTTCGTCGACCAGTATCATACGCCCACTACGGTTACTCTTCCCGGCGGCACTTCGCTCAAGGCAGGCCAGACCGTAGCCATCGATTATTACGCGGTTGTGCCGGCGCTTCCCGAGGGCGATGTCGGAATGTGCCTGACCGACACCGGCCCGCAGGCCTGGATGCAGAATAACGTGCAAGTGATTACGGCTGCCCTGGCGTCGACCGGAACAGGTTACCTGCTGTCCTATGACGAGATGCGGCACATGGATTCGTGCGCCGCGTGCAAAGCCAAAAATATGACTCCCGGGCAACTGCTGGGATGGCACGTCGGCCAGACCTACAATCTCTTCCAGTCGCTCGCTCCCAGCGCGCAGATGTACGTCTGGAGCGATATGTTCGACCCTTTTCACAATGCCGGCCCCAATTATTACTACGTGGAAGGAGACATTGCGGGCTCGTGGGCGGGATTGCCGCCCCAGATAACCATCCTGAACTGGGATCTCTGGAACCTGACCAATTCCCTGAACTGGTTTGCAGGCCTCAATACGCAGCAGCCAACGCCGTTCCGCCAGATTATTGCAGGTTATTACGATACGGGTGATGGAGCCACCGCAGCCTCCCAGGAGATTTCCGCGGCCCTCGGCATCCCGGGCGTGGCGGGCCTGATGTATACCACCTGGGAGGGAGATTACAGCCAGATGCAAGCCTTTGCCAACACCGTCAAGAGCAACTGGCCATCCTATAACTCGAGTCTCACCACCAATGTATCGAGTCAGGTAAGCGTCACTCAAACCGGATTTGCCCGCAACCGCGCCACGGGTCTCTGGGTTGCTACCCTGACGGTCAAGAATACCGGCGGCGCGACCCTCACCGGTCCACTAGAGGTAGCTTTCACCAATCTCACCAGCGGAGTAGCCATGACGAACAATACCGGTACTTACGGCGGCAGCTATTACATTACGGTTGCTACCGGCTCGCTCGCTCCCGGTGCAAGCGCCAGTGTGTCAGTTCAATTCACCAATCCGTCCAACGGCTTTATCGGCTACACTGCGGTCACTTATAACGGAGCACTCTAGCTTGATTCACTTACCTCGCATCTTGAGTGTCGTGCTCTTTGCCGCATGGCGGCTTAGCGCGGCAACTTATATGGTTACCATAGACACCAGTTCGGTAAGTGGAACTTATGGCTATGTGGACCTGGAGTTTAATCCCGGTAACTCCACGACCCAGGCGGCGACTGCCGGCATTCTGAATTTCGAACCGGCTGGAATGCTCGACGGCACCAGTATTCAAACCAGCGGCGATTTCCTGGGAACGCTGCCCGGGCCCCTGACCGCCGTGAACGACACAGCGTACAACGATTACTTCGAGGGTCTGACGTTTGGCTCGGTGTTGTCGTTCATGCTGACGCTGAGCGGTCCGGCGATCAGCGATCCGAATGGCACCTCTACAGCGGGAACCACGTTCGGGGTGGGATTTTACGACGCGAGTCAGAATTCAATTCTGACCGGCGATTCCAGCGGCTTTGCCGCCGAAGTGAACATTAATTTAGACGGCTCAACCACACCCACAGTCTTTGATAGCGCGAGCGGCGGACCGTCGGTGGCGACCATTCAGGCAGTTCCGGAACCAGCCTCCTTTGGACTGGTCGGAGGGATTGCAGGGATAATCTTTATGCGGTTCAGGAGACGGTTGCCAAATCGCTTCACCGCCGTCCAACTCCAGCGCAACGGGCGGCGATTGGGGTAAGTCGCGCCGGCATTCCCTTGCACCGACCCCAGACGGTCGCGCGCCACTGCCAGCGGCACGATTCACGATACCTGTCCCTACGAAAATCGACGCTATCACACGGCACTGCCTTAAGCTGCTGCTGTACAAAGTTGTCCGGCGGGCAGGGTCAGCGCTACGTCACCTGAGTCGTCGCCACCAGCCTTCTGTCTGCCCGTCTGGTCGTCTCTCTATATGCCTACGACTACGGCAGGCTGGAGCTTGACCGTACCCCGGTATCTGTCTTTGGGTGGGCGATTTCTGCCGGAACGCTCTCCATCCACGCCGGGCTGCCGTATCTCGATAGTGGCATCTTCCGTTGCGGGAATGCCGGCGGCTACTCATTGACTACTGGCCCCTGGTGCGCCGCCTCGCCGCCGCGCTCTTGGAGCGCAAGGTGTTGTCCGTCAGACGCGTGCGCAGCCTGCTTTTACAACGCGCAGCGTAAGTAGCTACGCCGCGCCAGGATTGTCGGGGAGAAGGACCGGCGCAACCAGTTGGTGCGGGCCGCGGAAATGCGGAGGGTGGTCTGCAAGGCCACACCGGACAAATTGTCGTGGCGAAATAATCCCTGCACGCTGCCCGCAGCCATGGGTGCGAAGTTCCTATACAGCTCCCACAGGATACTGCTTAACAATCCAGGGCTTGTTAGGGACAACGACGAATCCGTTGCCACTGTAGAGCGCCGAGACGGCCCCCTCCTTCCACGTATAAATGAATTTGTTGAGGGTAGAGGCCTCATAGTTGAGCGCCGCCATAGGGCTCGAGAACGACGCCCCAGGCCCAAGCCCGAAAGGATTATTTCCAGTAAAGCTCGAACCATGGCCGGATTCTAATGTCATGATCGACACCATTAAACGCGGATCAACACCCGTTAGTGCACCAGCGCTAATAAGTTGCGTCGCTAAGTTCGAGTCCCATTTTAGAAGTGGCGCGTCGTTGGTCTGCAGAAACGACTGGAGATTCTGTGTCAGGACACCGTTACAGTCGGGGTTGGCTTGTGAACCTCCGCCACCGCCTCCGGCCCCTCCGCCCCCTCCACCCTCTCCCGGCATCGTATGCACCGGAGTTTTCTTATAAATAGTCACGGGACCCCCTGGCCCAGGGGGATCGGACGCACAGCCGTGTCCGTCAGCGCTAACATGTGTGCCAGGCGGGCAGCTGGCCATCAGTCCCTCTGGATCGTAAAACGTGATGGGATCGTTCAGCACATACGCGTAGTGATTCCAACTTTGCGGCTCCTCGGGCGACTCCGGCCCATCATCGCCGGCCTGATACGGGTCCGGAGTATTGAACCTCCCATACGTAGCGTTATAGTATCGTTGGTCTGCATAATTCAACCTCGTAGACGAATCCTGGTAGTAAGCCCCGAATCCATCCGTCCCATCCATCCCCCAAGGCACCGACGGATAATTCTCCCCATACGGATGATCCGCCGCGCTGGCATTCCCTCTCGCCGACCCCAGTCGGTCACGCGCCACTGCCGGCAACACCTTCTTCCCTCCGAAGTACGCCGACTCCGTGACGCGGTTCAGCACCATCGAACCACTCCACGTCACCGAATACTCGCCCATCACTTTGCCGTCCACACCGTAGAAGAAATAATCCTCCCCATTGCTGCCCTGTTTGTACACCTGTACACCCGCTTGTTCGACGGGTCGTACATATACTGCTCGCCCCCTCCTGCATCCACGCTCACTAAACGGTTCTCCACGTCGTACTTCCAATTACCCTGGTACATGTTCCCGTTGGCGTCGTAATTGAAACCAGTCATCTGGTTAGTCGCCGGATTGACGAGCACATTGAAGCTGCCGCCCTTGCTGGTCATGTTGCCGAACCCGTCGTAACTATAAGACTGCGAGCCCCACACCGACGACGTGGCATTGGTCAGTCTCTTGAGCATGTCGTAGGTATACGCAACCCTTTCCCCCGTACCCTCAACCACCGACGAAATCTGCCCATTATTCGTCCTCGCCGTGTAATTGTACGTCTCCGAGAAGCTCCCGCTTCCAGGGTAGGCGTACCAACTCGTCGACAACAAAGTAAGTTGGTTCATTGAATTGTACGTGCGGGATTCGCTGATCGGACCCGTAGTGTACTGATCGTTGTACCCCCCATAACTGATCTGCGTCGTCTGGTCGCTCGCATTGTACTGCAACCCGTTGGCGACAGCCATGTTGGGGATATCGGGATCGCTGGGTCCGGTAACCATCGTACTCGGACGCCCCATCGTGTCATACGTGTAGTTATAAAACGTTCCCGTCGGCCTCCCGGTATTCGGATTGTTCACCACGGGGTATTGCGCAGTCAGCACTCGCCCTTCATTATCGTCACCTGGGTCAGATCTCCGTAACCGCTTGTATCGTACGTGAAGCTGGTCGTCAGGTTCACCCCGGTCCGTGTGACCGAGGAAAGAAATCCGACAGAACCACAATTGCTGTTGGTCGATCCACAAGAGGCGGTACCCTTGCATTTGTCGTGTTGAAAAACTTATGAAACACCGGGGGGGGTGTTAGGTCGCCGCGTGGTCAGGCCTTCTTCTTCGGCGCCGGCGGTGTGGAACGAAGCGGACGGCGAGCGTGGCTTTCCATTGCACTCCGCAAAATACGATTGATGTGTGTCTGATAGCCCCTGCCGTTCGACTTGAGCCACGCCACACGTCGGCGTCAAGGCGGATGGTGTGTTGCTGTTTGGCGGGGGGCCATGCTTCTGTTGCCTTCGTAAAAAAAGATTTGTCGAGCGGTGGAATGTCCGCATAGTCGATGTCGGCATCCTTCATCCGGTCAAGCCTTGGCAAGTCGCTCTTGATAGATTGTTTGCTCACGTCGATTTGCCTTTCTCATGGAGATAATCCGCGTGCCGTAGCCTTCGGTCTGCGACCCACGCAAGAGGCCTGCGGGCTATGACGCCGGTTCAGGGGGTTGAAGTGATGTCCAGTTCCTCGCCGCTGTGCCTGGCAATTCCAGACCGTCCGCCCGGATGCGGCTATAATCCGTAGTACCAGCTTGGGACAATTAACCAGATCATACTCTAGTAAGTTGATCCTTTCTGTGTCACTCTGACAATTCGGTGAAAGGTACTGCCAGTACTCATCATGCTAAGGTTATCTTCTTCTGTTCGTCTCTTGAGCGTCTTCTTCCTCCTGTTAACTTACGGCCACACACAGAGCAGCCAGCCGGAACTGTGGTGGTGGCAGGACATGGAAGCCGACAATCCCACGGATGTAGCGGCCATCGAAGCGAACATCGATCAGGCCACCGGTTATGGCTACACGGGGGTGGCGTTCTGGCAGTCGTCCTTCACTTACATGAGTTCGCGCAACTGGCCCCCTCAGGAAACCGCTTATGTACAGCAGGTGGTGAACTATGCCCGCTCGAAGGGTTTGAAAACCATGGCGCTGGTGGCACCCTACGGCTATTCGGATAATGCCCTGCTGAGATCCAACCTCAATTGGGCCGAGGGCGAGCATGTTACCGGATCGCAATTCACGGTCAACGCTTCGGCAACTCAACTTGTGCCGGTGAACAGTTTCCCAGGCCTGGTGAATCCGGGATTTGAAGGCGGAATGACGGGCTGGTTCGACCTGGGTGATCCTGCCCTCGCCATCGACACAACGGTATTTCACAGTGGCGCCGCGTCCGGGGTAATTACCAATGCGCCCGGCACCGCCCTCTTTCACCAGGTCCTGAACGTGACTTCGTGGCGCCAGTATCATGTCCGCTACTGGGTGAAGACCCAGAACTTTTCAGGCGATGCCGTCATCCAGGTCTGGGATCCGTCCTCCGGGATCTCGCTCTACAGTACTCCGATTCCAGTGGGGTCCACACAGGACTGGAGCGAGTTTGATTTCACCTTCAACAGCCGGTCGACAAGTCAACCCGGTCTCTACTTCGGAGTCTGTGGGCAAGCTTCCTCCTCCTACCTCTTTGCCTGCGCATCCGGCCCGGGCGGAGGCAGCACCGGCTCCATCTGGTTTGACGACATGCTGGTGGAAGAGACCTCGCTCGTCTATGTTTTGCGGCGTCCGGGAACCCCGCTCACTATTTACAATCCCACTAATCCGTCCACGATTTACCAGGAAGGCGCGGATGTCAATGCCATCAGCGATCCCAATATTTTGAGCGGCGTCGGCGTCGGCTTCGTCGACCAGTATCATACGCCCACTACGGTTACGCTTCCCGGCGGCACTTCGCTCAAGGCAGGCCAGACCGTAGCCATCGATTATTATGCGGTTGCGCCGGCGCTTCCCGAGGGCGATGTCGGAATGTGCCTGACCGACACCGGTCCGCAGGGCTGGCTGCAGAATAACGTGCAAGTGGTTACGGCCGCGCTGGCGTCGACCGGGACGGGTTACCTGCTGTCCTATGACGAGATGCGGCACATGGATTCGTGCGCCACCTGCAAAGCCAAAAATATGACTCCCGGGCAACTGCTGGGATGGCACGTCGGACAAACTTACAGTCTCTACCAGTCGCTCGCTCCCGGTGCACCGATGTACATCTGGAGCGATATGTTCGACCCTTATCACAACGCGGGCCCCAATTATTACTACGTGGAAGGAAACATTGCGGGTTCGTGGGCGGGCTTGCCGCCCCAGATAACCATCCTGAACTGGGATCTCTGGAACCTGACCAATTCCCTGAACTGGTTTGCGGGCCTTAATGCGCAGCAGCCAACGCCGTTCCGCCAGATCATTGCAGGCTATTACGATTCGGGTAATGGAGCCACGGCAGCATCCCAGGAGCTTTCCGCGGCCCTCGGCGTTCCAGGCCTGACGGGCCTGATGTACACCACCTGGGAGGGAGATTACAGCCAGATGCAGGCCTTTGCCAACACGGTCAAGAGCAACTGGCAAGCCTATCTCTCGAGTCTGGCAACCAATGTATCGAGCCAGGTAAGCGTCACCCAAACGGGATTTGCCCGCAACCGCGCTACGGGTCTCTGGGTTGCGACCCTGACGGTCAAGAATACCGGTGGAACGACGCTTAGCGGTCCGGTGGAAGTGGTGCTGACGAATCTCACCAACGGAGTAACCATGACGAACAATACCGGTTCTTACGCCGGCAGCCCCTCCATCAACGTAACTACCGGCTCGCTCGTTCCCGGGGCATCCGCCAGTGTGTCGATTCAATTCACCAATCCGTCCAACGGTTATATCAGCTACGCTGCGGTCACTTATAACGGAGCCCTCTAGCGTGTCTCACTTAGCTCGCATCTTGACCTGGAGTTTCATCCAGGTACCGGAACCCGGCTACATTTTGGGATTGCAGGGAGCGTAGGGGTAATATTTTTACGATTAAGGTGTTCACTAACAGAGACGTTTGCCAACATACGGGAAATTCTCTAATATTAGGTAAGTCGATTTTCCCGGGGGGGAACTTGTGCGATTGTTAAAAAATTCCTTCGTCTGCGGCATTACCGCGTTAGTAGCCGCTGCTCTGCAATCGACAGCCTATGGCGCCTCACATCCCGAGGTGCTGGTAGTTTACAACAGCAATTCCTCAGATTCGCTCGCTGTAGCGACCCATTACATGAGCCAGCGGAGTATCCCCAATCCGAGCAATCTCTGCGCCATCGCGCCGCCGTTGACCGATGTGCTCAGCCTGAGCGACTATACGACTTACGTCAGGACGCCGGTGCAGAATTGTCTCACCACCCTGGGGACGACCAAGATTCTTTATATTGTCATGACGTACCTGACTCCCTACGGTGTTCTCGACGGTCCGCAAGGGACGGCGGCGATCGATTCTTATCTCGCCGATATCTGGAACAAGTACGCCAGCCAGCCCTTCCTCATTGTCCCCAGCCTCACGCAGCCTTATTATGCCGATTCCCAAAGCCAGGGGAATTATTACTCTCCTTTCCAATCGTTTGCCACCTACCGCGCTAACGCTCGCAATCCCTTGATCTATGCGGTGTGGCGGCTGGATGGGCCTACGGCGGCAATCGCATCCGCGCTGGTGGACCAGGCCATTGCCGCGGAGACGGGCGGCGGGCCGGCCGGACAGGCCTGTATCGACGAAACCATCAATCCGATAGGTTTTCCGGACGAAGGCCTCCGGTCGGGCGATTGGGATCTCTACCAGGCAGCCTCATTTTTAACTGCCGCGATCGGCGCCGGCCGGTTGACCGTGGACGACCTTTCGAGCGAGTTTGGCACTCCCCCTTCCCCCAACTGCCCGAATACGGCGCTTTACAGCGGTTGGTACTCTTTGTACAACTACAACAACGCCTTCACCTGGCAGACGGGTTCGATCGGCTGGCACCTGGATAGCGAATCGGCCGTAAGCCCGCGCACGGGTCCCTCGTGGGTGGCCAATGCCTTGCAGGCCAACATCACCAACGGGGTGGCAGGCGGGTCCATCCCGGCGGGCGTGGCAGTGACCAGCGGTGCGGTTTCCGAACCTTACCTGCAAGGCTTGCTCCGTCCGGGCGGTACTTTCCGCAACCTGCTGGAGGGCGCCAGTGTCGGCGATGCGTTCCTGCGCAACACACGCTGGCTCAAGTGGGAAATCATGTACGTGGGCGACCCGCTGTACAAACCGTTCGGCAGTGGACTCCCGCCGTTCAGTCCGTTGCAACCGGTGAATTCGTTTCAGATCTCGCCCCAGGAAATCGTCGGCGGTACGAGTACCACCGGCACCCTGACCCTCAGCGCGGCGGCTCCGGGCGGTGGTACGACTTTCTCCATGAGCGCGCCGGCCGGAATTACAGTCCCTCAGACGGTAACCGTGGCAGGGGGAACGACCAAAGCCAGTTTCCCGATTACCACCGCAACGGTAACCAGTTCGCAATTCAGCGTGATCACCGCTACCAGTGCGGGTCCCACGCTGAACAACACCCTCATTACCGATCCCCTGCTGGGAGGCTTTGTTCCCAGCTTCAGCACCACCATGGCGGGGTATCCGATCGGCATGACCGCGGTCCTGAATGGCCGCGCGCCGGTGGGCGGAACGGTGATCAGTCTTTCCAGCGATAATCCCGCCATCACGGTTCCGGCCACCATAACGATACCCGCGGGAGCGACGGTGGCGACGTTTACCGCGACCAGTACACCGGTCTCGTCAACCGTCATGCCGAATATTACCGGGACTTATGCCGGAGCCACGTCGACCACAACTCTTACAGTCGTTCCCGGCATCTCTTCCATGGATGCCTCCCCTCCCACGATCAACGCGGGAGGTTTTACCGTGATCGAAATCTATCTCGGCACCACTGTGCCCGCGGGATACACCGCGACCATCCAACTGATGAGCAGCGATCCCGCCTCTCTGCCCGTACCCTCTACCGTCACAGTGAATGCCGGCAGCTCTTATGTCAACTTCGGTACTACTGCCTCTGCCGGCTCCTCTGGCAAAATGGTGTCGATCACCGCAACCTATGGAGGGTCCACCACTACGGTGATGGTGACGATCAATTAAGCCTGTAGGGCAGGCAATCCCGCGGTCTTTGGGGTGGCTCTTTCCGGTCGATGCCGGAGTCTTCGAGCCCCGTAAGGCCGGCTGCAGCCACGACTGCTCTGCCTCACATTCTTTTCGCAAAGAGCGTGTTAGACTTCGAATGCACCAACTCATTCGCACATTCTTCAGGCCGGTGTCTTTCGCCTCAGCAGCCCAGCCGGCACTTTAAATATGGTCAAGATTTTTAAGGTATTCGTTCCCGTCAGCGTCATTGCGCTTCTTTTCTTTGAAACCGCGATTTTATATGCATGTTATATAGCGGGAGTGTATCTGGCCCAGGTGCTGTTTGAAGGGCCGCTATTCGCTGAAGGCTTTTTGCTGGACGATAACGGCCTGCTCAGGATTCTGATTGCCGTGTCCACGATCGTACTGGGCCTCTATTTCAACGACCTGTATGAGAGCTTTCAGATCACCTCCCGGATCCAGCTGATCCAGCAGGTGTGCCTTTCGGTGGGCGTGGCCTTTTTTGCGCAGGCTTTGCTGGGCTATCTATTCATTGGCTGGATTGTTCCCCGCTACACCATGATCCTCGGAAGCATAATTGTTCTGATCGTCATTCCTCCCTTCCGGGTGCTCTACGCCAAGCTGGTTTTAAATGCATTAGGCGCGGAACTGGTGCTTCTGCTGGGATCGTCCCGCACCTTGCGGGAGCTCGCCAAGGGCATTCAGGAAAATCCGATGATGGGCCTGAAGATCATGGGTTATCTTGACGACAACGCCGGGGGTGACGATCCGCTGCCGGGCATCCCACGGCTGGGAGTGATTGAGGATCTCATCACCGTATTGACCGATACCAAGCCGAGGCGCATCGTCGTGGGTATGACGGAACGCCGCAACCGCCTGCCGATTCAGGATCTGCTGGAACTGCGGTTTTCCGGCATGCGGATCGAGGAAGCCACCCAGCTATATGAGGTTGCTTTCGGTCGTGTGTGCACCCGCGAATTCCGGCCGAGCCAGCTGATTTTTTCCGAAGAATTAGGCCCTCGCTCGGGAAGCGAAACCCTGCAGGCGATCTATTGCTCCATCTTCGCCGTGCTGCTGATCATTCTCACTTCTCCGGTGATGCTCATCGTAGCGCTGGCCGTCCGGTTGAGTTCGCCCGGTCCGGTTCTGTTACGCCAAAAGCGCGTCGGGCGGGGCGGCATAGCGTTCACGTTGTACAAGTTCCGTTCGATGTATGCCAACGCCGAGGCGGTCTCCGGCGCAGTCTGGGCGACTCGCAACGACCCTCGCATCACGCCGGTCGGGCGCATCATTCGCCGTGCACGGCTCGACGAACTTCCCCAGCTTTTCAATGTGCTGAAGGGCGAGATGGCGATTGCCGGTCCCCGGCCGGAGCGTCCCGAATTCGTCAAGACGCTCAGCGAGCATATCCCGTATTATCCCCAGCGGCACTGTGTCAAACCCGGCATCACGGGCTGGGCGCAGATCAATTATAAATATGGCGATACCATCGAAGACACCATCGCCAAGCTGGAGTACGATCTCTACTACATCAAGAACATGTCCGTGGGGCTCGACGCCTATATCTTCTTTCACACCGTAAAGACCATGCTGCTATCGCGCGGCGCTCAATAGAGTTGTGACCGGTCGGAATCGAGAATGAACTTCGCGATCCGCCGGCTGGCCGTGCCATCGCCATAAGGATTGTGGATGCGGCGGCGGCGTTCGTATTCCGGCGCATTTTCGATCAGGAGCGTGGCCGTGTCAACAATTTTGCGGACATCGGTCCCGACCAGTGTCGCAGTGCCGGCTTCGACCGCTTCCGGACGCTCAGTCTTTTCACGTAGTACCAAAACCGGCTTCCCGAGCGAAGGCGCTTCTTCCTGGATACCGCCGGAATCGGTCAGCAGCAGGTACGCCCGGCGCATCAGATCGACAAACGAAATATAGTCCAGCGGCTCGATCAGCTGGATATGGGGGTGACCGCTGAGATTGCGGCGAATCGGTTCGGCGACGTTCGGGTTGGGATGCACCGGATAGACGATTTGCACATCCGGCCGGCCGGCGATTTCCAGCAGCGCCGCGCTGATCTGCTCGAAACCTTCGCCGAAACTCTCGCGCCGGTGAGCCGTTACCACGATCAGCTTACGGCTGGGGTCCAGCTCCGGCCAGTCACGGCCGTGCAACTGGTTGCTTTCCAGCAGATCGCGGATATAAAGGACAGCGTCGATGCCGGTGTTCCCGGTCACGGTGATGCGGTCGTTGTCGACTCCCTCGGATCGCAGATTGGCCGCCGCCCAGGGCGTGGCGGCAAAGTGGAGGGTGCTCAGACGGCCCACCACCACGCGATTCATCTCTTCCGGGAACGGCTGGGCCATATCGCCGGTCCTCAGCCCGGCTTCGATGTGCCCCACGGGAATTCGCGCATAAAACGCGGCCAGCGCTCCGCACAAGGTGGTTGCGGTGTCTCCCTGAACCAGGACCAGATCCGGCCGGTCCGATTTCAAAATGGTTTCCAGTTCGCAAAGAATCAGGCTGGTCGCCGACGCCAGGGATTGGCCCGGGCGCATGGCATTCAGGTCGTAATGCGGCTCGACCCGGAAGACTTCGAGAACCTGGTCGAGCATCGCGCGATGCTGTGCCGTGACGCAGATTCGAACGTCAAACCGGCCGTCACATTCGTCGCGGAAATAGCGGATCACCGGACATAATTTGATGGCTTCGGGTCTGGTTCCAAAGATGAATAGAACGCGCGGCCGTGGCATTCATTACAGGGTAGCGCTTCGCCGGTGGAGCGACGCCGATTTTATGCCGGCTTTTATGTCAGCAGGGCGCGCGCCAGACGCGATAGTTCGGTGACGTCATGCAGCGCCTGCATGACTTCCACCCAAACGATGTAACCATCGTTCGCGGGGCGGCAGTAGCTCACTTCGCCGAGCGAAAGGGTATCGCCGGTTGCAACCTTGACCGCGCTGCCGATTTCCACGCGCTTGGATAACTTTAATTGCATCGTATGACCGTCAAGTCCGAGCACTGGACAGTCTAGAGAAACCTCGGGGTCGTTCAAATTGGTAAAGGCTGCAACCGCGTCCATACCTATCTTTCGGCAGAGGCAGCCAAAAACTTTAGCCCACCAAGGCGCACGAAGGTACACGAATCAGAAAGAGCGCCGCCGTAAACCTCAATGAACCTGAGAAACTCCATTTAAGCTGTGGGCCTGGTGAGCCACCGTCTGAAGCATCGGCTGGGCGGAAGGCGTCTTATCGAAATTAATCCGCTCGGCCTCAATTACCAGGGGCCGCTTCAGCACCTGGGTATGCGTCGCGGCCACATATTCTCCCAGGATCCCGATGAATACCAGCTGCACCGAAGCAAAGAAGAAGAGGCCGATCGCAATGGGCGCGATACCTACGGAGAAATTGTTCCAGTACATCAGCTTATACACCAAATACCCTAGCGAGGTCAGAATGCTCAAGAGGGCGCAGAGGAAGCCGAACCCCGTCATCAGGCGGAGAGGCACCTTGGAAACATTGGTGATGCCCAGCATGGCCATGTCGTAAAGGGTGTAGAAATTATTTTTCGTAAACCCATGACGGCGCGCAGGTTGATGGTATTTGACGGTCGAATACGGCAGGCCGATTTCGGAGATCATGCCGCGCACGTAAGGGTCTACATCACCGAACGACCGGATGATCTCAATCACTCTCCGGTCGTACAGGCCCATGCCAGTCACGTGCTCGAGAGTTTCCATCTCCGATAACCGCTTGATCAGCCGGTAGTACCGGG
>Ga0182012_10004472_pt1 | contig 14576 bp, 10 predicted proteins | sample 612S2SmetaG_FD_120486 | JGI IMG/M metagenome (GOLD analysis project Ga0182012, IMG submission 120486) | Permafrost microbial communities from Stordalen Mire, Sweden - 612S2S metaG | ecosystem: Environmental > Terrestrial > Soil > Wetlands > Permafrost | place: Sweden: Stordalen | collected... | reverse complement strand
TAATAGCGCGGATGTTTTTCAAACAATTCGCGCCACAGCATTACCGGCGACGCCAGTTTGTATTCCGGGTTCCAACGCCAACCGGCGCCCACGCTTACTAACCAGCCATCTTGTTGCCCAACGCGCAGCAATTTCGCCAGCAAACTATGTTGATCGCGCTTGACTCCGCCTTTGCGTGCCAAACGTGCCAAGTCAAAAGTCCCCTCGCCGGGTTTCAGATCGGCGATGGCCTGCGCCGCATAGGCTCCGGCCAAACGGTCAAGCGCTGGGCGAATTGCCTGGTAAAACTCGTTGCGCCAATTGGCCGCTGTGACGTCTCGCAACTCATCTGCCACTGCCTTGGCTACTTGCGAAGGCGCCGTCAAATCCGCCACGGGCGCTAGCGCAGCCGCACTCGTATCCGGCCGCCACCATTCCGCAATCAGTGGTGTCGCCGCACCCTGCCCAAAGTCCACTTTTTGGCAGCGTGCCTCGTCAATGCTCAGCAACAAATTTCCCGCCGGGTCCATCACCCGGAAATCCGCCACCGCCGAGCGCGCGCTTTCGCGCCGCATCATCACGTGGCAGAACATGCTGCTCGTCAAGGGCGCAACGCTGCGGACCCGTCCCAACTGCACCGGAATGGTTGAGCAGTTGCGCTTTTCGTTTTGCGCGATCAGCGTGATCAAAACCTGTATGCACGAATCGAGCAGGCTGGGGTGCGCCAGGTAACCTTCGGTCTTTTCGTCGAGCAAAGGCAATCTGATTTCCGCCAAAGCTTGCCGTCTGGTGGCATCCGGATTCGTGAGCAGCACATTGCCCACGCCTTGAAACGTCGGGCCATAATCCAACCCGCGCCGCGATGAATCCGCATAGTGCTCCTGCGCGCTCACCGCGTGGGGCATCTGCGCGGAAATCTCCGCCAGATTGGCCGCGCCCTCGCGTACTTGTCCTTCGAGCCGGCTCAAACGTCCGCGCGCATGCGCCGTGAAATCCTCGGCATACCAATCGCCGCGCGAACGAATCTCTACCGTGCCGTCTTTCGCGTCTACCGCCGTTTGAATCAGCGGATCGTTTTGCGGGGCGATCGTGAGCGGACGCAGGATCTCGAAGTTCTCCACCTCAATCGTTCCTTCGCCGAATAGAATCCTGCCAGCCTCGAGCGCCAGATCGATATAGCCCGCGGCCGGAAACAATACCGCATGCTGCACTACGTGATCTTTTAGATAGGGCAGCTGATTGGTGTCCAGCGTGTTTTCCCACAAGCCATCGGCGGAGAACGACCGATGCCCCAGCAACTCATGGTCGCGTTTCGTCGGAAAACTGATGTCCGGCAAAATCACTTCGCCGCGCCAATGGCGCGCATGCTGCCATGGATATAACGGCAGCGCCGGTGGTGGCGTGGGCCGGCTGAATAACGAAGCTAAATCGCCTGCGCCATGCGCGTGACAAGCGCAAATAGCCGTCCCAAGATTGTCCAACTCCGGCTCCGGCCCTTTGGCGCTCGGCCGGCGTAGCGTCTGGAGCGCAACCGCTGACGAATCAAGCGCCTTTGCCGTTTGCGCGACGTAATCTTTTAACACCGGATGGGGCCCGATTTCGAGAAAGACCGCTACCTCGCGGTCTTTCAGTAGGTGGCTCACCGCGTCGTTAAACCGGACCGGTTCGCGAACGTTGCGGTACCAATAGTCCGCCGTCAGTTCTTGACCCGCTTTCTCTCCGCCATCCACCGTCGAAATAAACGGCACCGTAGACGCGCCGGGCACTAAGTCTTTCAATGCTTCTACCAGGCCCGCGCGAATCGGGTCCATCGCCTTGGTGTGGAACGGATAGTTGAGCGCCAGCACGCGCGCGAATTTGCCGGCTGCTGTCATGGCTTGCACCAGCTTTTCGAGCGCTTCGGGGTCGCCCGCCACCGTCACTGCCTGCGGCGCGTTAATCGCCGCCAATTCCAGCCAGCCTGCTATGGCGCTCATAGCCGTGAGGGCTTCCTGCGGGCTCACTCCCAACGCTGCCATCTGGCCCGAGCCGGCCGTCTTGCCCTGCTCCATGCTGCGGTGGAAAATCACCTGCGTCGCCTGCTCGCGCGTCAGCGCCCCACTGGCATACGCCGCCGCTGCTTCGCCCACACTATGGCCCAGCACCGCCGCCGGCTGGACGCCCGCTTCGCGCAGCACGCGCGTCAAAGCCAGTTGTTGCGCGAACAGCATCGGCTGCGCGACTTCCGTCAACGCCATGCGGTTCGCGCTTTCCGGCCGCTGCATTTCTTCGATCAGCGACCAACCCGCCAGTGGCTTAAAGATCGCGTCCACCGCTTCCATCTCAGCGCGGAAGGTGGCATTCTCGGCTAGCAACTCCCGGCCCATGCCCCACCACTGCGGGCCATTGCCGGAATACACAAACGCCACCGGCACCGTTTGGGCCGCTGCACTGCCCATGGCCAGGCGCGCCGCCGGCTTGCCCGCCAGGAAATTCTCGAGCTTTTCAAGCGCTTCCTGGCTGCTCGCCGCCGCCAGCGCCAAACGATAGCGCAGTTGGGAACGGCAGGTCGCGGCCGCCGCGCAAATGTCCGGCCACGCCAGATTCTTTTCGCTGCGCAGCAGTTCCGCATAACTGCGCGCCACCGCTGTCAAGCCCGCTTCGCTACTGCCCGAAAGAAGCAAAATGCCGGCCGCTTGCGCTTGCGCCGGTTGCTTCACCGCGAACGCGCGTGCGTTTCGCGGCTGGTATTCCTGAATCGCTAAATGCGCGTTCGTGCCGCCGAAGCCGAACGAATTCACTCCCACCACCACCGGCTTTTCCGGCAGCGGCGTCGGCTCGGTCACGACTTCCAGCCGCCAGTTCTCGAAATCGATCTTCGGATTCGGCGTGTTGAAATGCAAATTCGCCGGTATTTCCCGGTGCTGCAACGTCAACAGCGTCTTCGTCAATCCGGCAATGCCGGAGGCCGCTTCCAAATGCCCGATATTCGATTTCACCGAGCCAATCCGGCAATAGCTGCCATCGCCGCGCGGTTCACCCAACACGCGCCCCAGCGCGCCGCATTCAATCGGATCGCCCACCGCCGTGCCGGTGCCATGCGCTTCCACATAGAAAACATCTTCCGGTTTTACGCCACATTGTCCATACACATTACGCAACAGCGCTTCTTGCGCATCGCCGTTTGGCATGGACAAGCCGAGCGTGCGCCCGTCGGAATTCACTCCGCTTGCCAGAATAACGCCTAAAATCCGATCGCCATCGCGCTCTGCCGCCGCCAGCGGCTTTAGCAGAACCAAACCACCGCCTTCCGAGCGCACGTAGCCATCGCCGCTCGCGTCAAAGCTTTTGCAGCGGCCCACTGGCGACAGCATAGAAGCGCGCGCGAAACCCAGCCACGGTTTGATGTGCGTCAGCAAATTCACGCCGCCCGCCAACGCCGTCGTGCATTCCCCGGCGAGCAGACTCACGCAAGCCTGATGGACGCACACGATGCTTGACGAACACGCCGTATCCACCGCTACGCTCGGCCCGTGGAAATCAAAAATGTAGGAAATTCGATTGGCCGCGATACTGAACGAACTGCCGGTATTCGAATAGGCATCCGCAAATTCCGGACCCATTAACGAGCCATAATCATTGTTTGAAATTCCTACGAATACCCCGGTATCCGAGCCGCCCCGGCTGCGCGGAGCGATGCCTGCATCCTCATGCGCCTCCCACGCGAGTTCGAGCAACAAGCGCTGCTGTGGATCGACTTGCCGGGCTTCGCGCGGCGACATGCCAAAAAATTCCGCATCGAAGCCATCAATGCTGTCGAGGAAGCCGCCGGCGCGCGTATATACCCGGCCCAGCCGATGCGGATCAGGATGATGCCAGCCTAAATCCCAACGGTCGCCTTTTGCTTCCGTGACCGCATCCACTCCCGATTTCAGCGTGGCCCAAAGAAGGGCGGGGTTGTTGGCTCCTCCCGGGTAACGGCCGCTCATGCCGATAATGGCAATACCGCCGCCGCTAGCCTCGGGCTTCTCCCCGTTGTGCGCTCCGTTGGAATGGTTCTGAAATATAGGTGGTTTCATATTAGATCTCTAAAAAACGGACTGCGCGGCATTAATGAAACGGACACTCCAGCCCCTCCGGCGCCATTTCTGCTTTCTTCTGCCCCACGCTCGTCAAGCGCGGCGCTTTCGTCACGTGCTCGAACGGCTTCATCCGCAAACTGCGAAACTGCTCAATCAAACTTGGTCCCGAGCGCTGCGTGCGGCCTTCCGTCAAAATGCTCGGTCTGGCGCCGACAAATTTCTCGCACACATGAATGTGGCTGTCATAAACGCCGCTCAACGCTCCGGCCAACGCTTCATGCCGTGCCGGCTCGTGTTCGTGCAGCGAGTGCAACGCGGGCTTCATTTCTTTAATGGTTTGCGCCAGCACGCGGTGATCAATCGACATGAGCCCGCTCAATCCAACCGGGCACTCGGGCGGCATCATGCTCGGCCGAATCGTATTGGCGTATTCTTCCACCGGAAAATCGCCCGTCAGCTCGAACGCCGCCGCCGAACCGCGCAGTAAGCTGATTGCCAAATCCGTCCAGCGTTGCACTGGCGCACTGTGTCCCGCTCGCATTTCCCGCGCCATCGATTGGAACGCGAAGATCAATCCCTGGGTCAACGCCGCAAAAATCTGATGGCCCCTGACCCAGCGCACTTTCGCATGCCGTTCGGCCCCGCGTGCTCTTGTCTCCGCGAAGGTAGGCGCGCCGTAACACCCACCACCCAACAACGAGGCCAGCAACGCCGCCAACGAACTGTCGATTTGTTCCAAACGATCCTGCGGAATGGTAACCGGCGCTTCTTCCACTTCCCGATGAAACGCTAACCGTGCCGCCACTGCCATGCGAATGAACACCAACGGCGCGTCTTGTTCAACCCTTCGTACATGAAAATAGGCGTCGTGCGCCAAATCTTCAGTCTCGCTGTGCCTGGCTTCCGCCGGACGTCCGGCGGACGGTAAAATCTCCAGCATCCTTCTCAGTGCGCATGAATTCGGCGGCACTGAATCCAATGTTGCTAGGCCCCAGCCGTCTTGGCGCGCGCTCCATTCTGCCACCAAGGTTTCCGTTGGTATCTCCCTCGGCAGCAGCATGTCAAGTGGCTCAATCAACACTGGAACCTTGTATAAAATTCATCGGATTATATGTCGTGTCCCAAAGATCTAACGCTTTAGAGACAAAATAAGCCCTAAAATCTTGCACCTCCGGCCGAACCGGTACCCAGCCTCGCTTCTGGATATAAATCAGCGCGCAATGCCGAAAGGATAGGAGGATGATCTTTGCCCTCTGGTCTTATCGGCCATGCTCCTAGGTCCTGGAATGTCTTTTTCAGGGTACGCTGGAACGGATTTCGAGAGCAAGGTGAGTAAACCTCGAATAGTACTTGCTGCTTAACCCATAACTCCCGTGACCTGTTACTATTACGAAATCCTAAATGGAGGCGGAAACGCTTAATTGCACGAACCTGGGAGCTTCTAGCCTCCTCAAGGTCCGTCTGGTACTACTCCCTCCCTAAGTACTCGCAGTACTGTTTTGCCCTTTCCCCTACGCCTGCGCTCTAAGCCCTCTTCACGCTATCGCCGTACCACTGTTTCGCCGATATTCACTAAGAGGGATTTCTAACCGTAAGTTGCCTCGCACTTGTGTTAATAAACTTCTTTCTTTTTCTATCCGTACTGTTCCTCTTTAGCGGACTCGCCTTGGACGCGGGCATGCTCGAGTTGCGCAAGCTTCAGCTGCAACACGCGGCGGACGCGGCTGCACTGGGTGCGATTTATGAAAAAGCGCGCGGCAATACAGGTTGGGCAGCTGCCGGCGCGGCGGACGCGGCTCTGAACGGCTTTACCAACGGCGTCAATGGAGTTACGGTTTCCGTCGTTAGTCCGCCTACATCGGGGAGCTATGCAGGCAACGCCGCGGATATCCAGGCCACCGTGACCCAGAGCTATCACACTGCCTTCATGGGATTGATCACGGGCGGCGCCTATGCGTCTCCCGGAACGTTGTCCGTGGCCGCCGGCTCTTATTACTCGGATTGCGTGTACATCATGGGCCCTGGCAGTTCGTACTTTACGCTCGATTTGGATGGTATTAGCGGCTTAGTTGCGGGTTGCAATATTTATGTCAATTCAACCGCGTTCACGGTTCTAAACAACACCGGTAGCACGTTGGAAGCCACCGGCGGCAGCTCGATTAAACTTCACGCGCCAACCGCGTCGGGCAGCATTTTTTGGGGAACTACGTCTCCCGCCGCATCCTTCGGCGCTTTGAGCGAAAGCGATCCGTTCGCCTACGAAACAGCGCCCGTATTCTCTTCGTGCCCGCAGCACCCCAGCCCCACGTCGATATCCTCCGCATCCGGCACGGTTACTCTGAACCCAGGCAGCTATTGCGGAGGGATCAACATTAACGCATCCACCGTCAATTTCAACCCCGGGCTCTACATCGTAACGGGCGGCATGACTTGGCAGAATGGCTCTACCATTACCGGAACCGGCGTCACTTTCTATCTCACCACCGGCGGCGGTTACAGTTATGGGAATTTCAACATCGATAATTCAACCGTGACACTCTCCGCGCCTACCAGCACATCCGGTGGAGGAATCACCGGCATCGTGGTATTCGGCGACCGCAATTGGTCCAATCCAGGCAATCAAGGAGTTTCGATCGAAGCTTCCTACGTGACCACCAATGGCATATGGTATGTCCTCAACACGGGTATCTATAACTTGAATTCCACGCTGCGCGGGACAACATACCTGGGTCTGGTGGTCGACAACATCAAAACCTCGGGCGCAACCTTTACCATTCCCACGCCCAATTACGCGACGCTCAGCGGCGGCTCGCCGTTCGAAGGAAGCACATACGGGAGCTTGATTCAATGATTCGCGCAGGGAGAAACCAAGCGACGCGCCGGACATCGCAGGCCGGCAGCGCGCTGATTGAATTAGCCCTGCTCTTCACCGTGATCATGCTGCTGCTTTTGGGCGTTATCGATTTCGCCCTGGTCATCCACCAATCGATGGTTGTGTCGGAAGCGGCCTATGCCGGCGCACAATATGGCGCATACTCGGGAAATGCCGCCAACACTGCCATGATGAAGACCATCGCCACCAATTCCGCCACCGGAATCGCCGGCTTCAGCGCTACCGCCACGACGTGGTGCGCTTGTTCGGCCGGCGGAGCGTCCGTCAGTTGCAGTTCCACCTGCACTTCCTACGGAACGCCGGTGATGTACGTCCAAGTCGTAACAACGGCAACTGCGTCTCTACTCTTCCAATACACCGGCATTCCACTTTCGGTACCGCTTACGGGCACGTGTATTCTGCGTGTTCAATGATTGCCATCTCACCAGAGCGCCGGCGAAAGCAAAGCGGCTCCATCACGATCGAGTATGCCCTTGTCATCTCCATCTTTTTCATGCTGATCTATGGCTTCATTCAGTTTTGTCTAATCCTGTTCACTTTCAACAACGCCACTTATGCCAGCCGCATCGCCGTTCGTTATGCGGTGGTCCATGGTTCAAGCGCCAGCTACAGCTGCACCACCACCGACATATCCAACATCATTACGCCCCTTCTCTGGGGCGCGCCGTCGGGCGCAACCAGCATCAGCACCACTTGGTCGCCCAATCACTCGCCAGGCAGCACGGTAACTATCAAAGTCGGCGTTCAGTTCACGCCGCAACTGCCCTTCTTCCCCAGCAAAATTTTCTACGTGGGCGCCACCGCCATCGGCACCATCATCCAATAGACGCTTGTCAAAACGTATAAGCCGCCATGGCGCTCTGCTGCAGTTCCAATTCGCCGTACCCCGGCAGCGATCCCATCGGCAGTCCCGCCTGCCAAACATCGATCTTCAAAAACAACTGGCTCCCCGGCTTGGCATGCAATGCCGCCAAAGAAATTCTCATCTCACAAGCCTCGTCGAACGCCGCTTCCACCGCGCCCTCCGGCAAACTCGACACCGTCTGCCCGTTCGCCGGTACCTCGATCGAAAAGCGCTCGTCCGCACTATTCCGCAACGAAACCGTCAACCGCGTAGCCGCGCCGCACGCCACCCACAAGTAAAGATTTTGGCCATCGCTGCCATACTGCAATTCCTGAATGGGCACGCGCTGGCTATGCATCGGCCCGGACGTATGCGCCGCCTTGTAACGTCCGGCATTCGCCCATTCCGTCCGCGAACTTTGCTTGCCGTCGATCACCGGCTGAATCATCCCACCGGGTGCGCGGTGCGCCGGCGGTTGCGGCTTGAGCAGCGAATAACCCAGTTCCGGCGGTACCCGTTCGCCCAGCAAGCGGTATACGCCCGCCAGATGCTCACGGAATAACCGGTCAAACTCGCCGCGGCTCTGGGCAAAGTGCTCCGGCCCATACCACCAATACCAGTCGCTGCCTTCGGCGATCAGCAATTCCTCCCACGCCAAAAGCCGGTTCCTAACCGTCGCATCGGTCACTTGGTCGAAGGTCCGCCGCGCCTCGAGCAGCATCTCCCACGCCAGGTTGTCTTCTTCCGAGCCGATCCAAATGTCGAAATTGCCGTCAATCCAAGAAGCCGGAAAAATTCGCTCCAAGCGCTCGGGCGTCGCATCGCGCAAGGCCTCCGTCACCGTGACCGCCGCTATTTCCTTGTCTTCCGATATGCGCTGATAAAGTGCCCGCAAGAAGGGCCGCCCGTTCTCCACATAATGCTCCCACGAGTTTTCGCCATCCAGAACGATCGGAATAATCGCCTCGCGTCCTTCGCTCGCCTTGTGCAATTCAGCGATGAAGTGATCCGCCGCCGCTTCGGCCTCCATGCGCGCGTAAACCACCCCGATTAAATCGCACAATCGGCGGTCGCGAAACAACACCTGAATGCTTCGCTCGTTGCCCGCAAACACGTACGGTTGATATTTATCCTTCGCCGTCAATTCGCGGCCGAGCGTGCGCGCCAAAACTCCTTCGTCGGTCGCCGTCCAGGCAAAACCCGTGCCGATCGCCCGCGCTAAGACCTCATCCGAAACGGCGCCTTCCGGCGGCCATAGGCCGTTCACGTCTACATCCAGCACTCCTTCCAAATAGCCCTTGGCGTCGGCTAATTGGGTCGTCGCATCTGCCGGATAGGCGAATCGCTCCGGCAGCGCCACATAAGGATGCGCCACATCCGCTACATTTGAATCGCACAGCAATGGCAGAATCGGGTGATAAAACGGTGATGTTGAAACTTCAATCTGTCCGCGCACCGCTGCATCCCGGTAGCTTCGCAACACTTTCCCCAGGATCTCTTTCTCTTTGCGTCCGATCAATTGCTGGTCCGCCCGGGTGAAGTCCCGTCCCTCGTCCTTCAACGCGCGAATCTCCGAGTCCTTCGCTAAATACTCTTCGTCGAACCAGGCCAATTGCGAAAGCACCTGCAAGTCGCGCATCATCGGCGTGCTGAAAGCGTTCACTTTCTGCCCCGGAATCTGCTCGTTCTGGCGCGCCACCGCCAGCAATTCCGCATACCTCGGATAGCGGTTGATCACCCGCTCCTCATTCGCCTGAAAGCAGAAACCCAGCAGGAATTCCTTCTCTTCTCTACTCAACGCCTCGGTTTCTTTGAGCGCCAACTCCAAAAAGCGGTCTTTCGCTTTGCCCGCCGCATACTCCTCCAGTTGCAGCAGCAGCGACGGAACCAGATTAAAAGTCTGCCGCACCTGCGGAAACTCATCCAGGATCTTCACCATCCCGTAGTAATCTTTCAAGCCGTGCATGCGCGCCCACGGCAAGCGGTATTCCCCGCCTACCAGATCCCGGTAGAACGGCTGATGCATATGCCACACAAAGCAAAGTTTGATTCGTGCCATTTTTGCTAGATTTCCTCGCTCAAAGCTGGGACTGGTTAACAATAAAAGATCGACCTCTTGAAGCCATGAGCCAAACCGCCCTACGCCGCCGCTCTCCTTTTGCTTTAGTAGGCGTGCGCCTCATGTCATTCCTCGCCGTCCTCGGCCCCGGTTTCATCACCGCCAACGTCGATAACGACCCCGGCGGAATCCTCACCTATTCGCAGGCCGGCGCCAAATTTGGCTACCAACTCCTCTGGACGCTGATTCCTACAACGGTTGCACTGATTGTGGTGCAGGAAATGGCGGCTCGCATGGGCGCCGTCACGGGCAAAGGCTTGTCCGACTTAATCCGCGAGGAGTTTGGCCTCCGCGCGACCTTTTTCACGATGCTGGTTCTCGGCGTGGCCGATTTTTTCAACATCGTTTCCGAATTTGCCGGCTTAGCCTCCGGCATGGGTATCTTCGGTGTTAGTAAGTATATCGTGGTTCCCATCGGCGCCGCTGTAGTATGGACTCTCATTGTCCGCGGCCGTTACAAACCTGTTGAACGCGTCCTCATCTGCGCGTCCCTGCTCTATTTCGCTTACCCTGTCTCGGCTTTTTTCGCGAAACCCGATTGGGATCTCGCGTTAAAACAAACGTTCCTCCCTACGCTCAGTAGTAATCCCGATTACCTCATCATGATCGTCGGCCTTATCGGCACCACGATCACCCCTTGGATGCAGTTTTACCTGCAAGCGGCCGTGGTGGAAAAAGGTGTCGATACCCGCCACTACGGCCTCTGCCGCCTCGACGTCATCGTGGGCTGCATTGTCACCGACGTCATCGCGTTCTTCATCGTGGTGGCCTGCGGCGCAACCATTTATCATACGGATCATCCCGAAATCAACGACGTAGCCCAAGCCGCCGTCGCCTTAGTGCCTTTTGCCGGTAAGTTTGCCGCGCTGTTGTTCGCGGTTGGGCTGATTAATGCATCTCTCTTATCGGCAGCCATTTTGCCGCTTGCAACTTCTTACAACATTTGTGAAGGCTTGGGCTTTGAGTCGGGTATCGATAAGCGATTCTCCGAGGCCCCGATTTTCTACTGGCTATACACATTTCTGGTCTTCGGCGGCGCCGCTGTTGTCCTGATCCCGCATTTGCCTTTGCTGAAATTAATTCTGTTTTCTCAAGTCGCCAATGGTATTCTGCTGCCGTTTGTGGTGGTTTACATGCTCTTGCTCGTCAACCGCCCGCGTCTGATGGGCACCTTTAAGAACAAACCGTGGCAGAACTGGATTGCCTGGTCTACGGCGGTGATAATGATCGCCCTTACCGCCGTCCTGATCTACAACTCACTGAGCGACTTGGGAAAATCCTGACACTGAATTCTTGCGCGCCCGGGCACTTCTTCTTTGGGAGGCTGCCATGTGTCCGCTCTGCCATTCGAAAAAAATCCGCCGTTCCCACCCCAGGCCGTGGGATTTCCTTTTCCTTATCCTGCAAGCGCGCCCCATGCGTTGCCGGGTTTGCTGTTACCGTTTTTATCGCTGGCCTTGGAGCGGTTTCGGCAAGGGTTCCGGTCGTCCCATCCACTGGCGTCCCGCCCGGACCCCTCCCCCGCAGCCGATTAAGCTGACCGCCTTCAAACCCTTGAAGCGAGCCGCCGCAGCCGGCGCCGCCGATGCGCGACCGCCAGGCAGCCGGCCAGTCAGCTAAATTTTCAATCGCATCCACCCGCCCTATGACTGCATCACAAGAGACGATGCTTGCTAAACTCTTTCCTTCCATCGCCCTCGCGGCGGTTTCGATGTCCGCTGCTTCGAGTATTTACGACTTCACCCTCAATTCCATTACCGGCCAGCCGGTATCTCTCTCACAATACAAGGGCAAAGTTGTTCTCTTAGTGAACGTTGCCAGCAAATGCGGCTACACGCCGCAATATAAAGGTTTGGAATCGCTCTACCAAAAGTACGAGTCCAAAGGCCTCGTTGTTCTCGGCTTCCCGGCCAACAACTTCCTCTGGCAGGAACCCGGCACCAACGCTGAAATCCAGACTTTTTGCTCCCGCAACTACAATGTTACTTTCCCCATGTTCGCCAAAATCTCGGTCAAAGGGTCCGACCAAGCCCCGCTCTACCAATATTTGACCGACAAGAAAGCCAATCCCGAGACCGGCGGCTCAATCGGCTGGAATTTCACCAAGTTCCTAGTTGATCGCAACGGCAAAATCGTCGCCCGATTCAATTCGTCGGTTGAACCCGAATCGCCCGAAGTCATCAAAGCTTTGGAATCTGCTTTGCAATAACAAGAAGGTCGTCGCCTGGCGGCTGACGACCTCCTCCTTCTTGAACTCGTAGCTAATTGACCGCTGCGTGTCGCACCATCGCCGCCCGGCTCAATTTAATAGAATCGCGCTGCACTTTATCCCATTCCTGCAACGTAAAGCCATGCGATTCGAAAAACGCCCGAATGCGCCCCGGCTCCCACTTCAAAACATCCTCTAAAATTGGCACTAGCACGCTGCTCGCATCGTCGCTCAGCACTGTCCTCTTGGCAATCGGCGCGAGATATTTGTTCTCCGACACCGCAATGGTCAACCCATCCAGCCGGTTCACATGCAGCATCACATGCACATCTGAACTGCCATCTCCCACATAAATCAGTTGATGGTGACCGATCCGCATCTCCGCCCGCAGTTGATCGACTACCACCACCTTGCCGTAGCCCGCCGGCAGCCTCACAATGGATTCGATCTCACCCGACACCGGATGATAGCGGAATTTCATCCCGTGTATATGATCCGGGGGCACAATCCCTTCGAGCGCCGATTGAATCACCTCTTCCGGCGCGGCCGACGCCACGTGAAACGCGAATTCGTGCCCCGCCAAATCGCGCAGCAATTCGGAAAGCAAAGCAATGTTTTCCTTCAAACGGATCTGTTTCCCAACGGCCGTCAAGTGCTCTTTGCGCACGCTGCGGAATTCCGGGTCATGCAACAGCAGGTAAGCTAATTCGCCGCCTTGTTGAACCAGGTTGATATTCGAGAGCCCTTCCACGCGCTCGTTAAAATTACTCACGCCGATTAACTTGCTCAAAACCAAACCGGAATCGTTAAAACTCAAAGTCTGGTCAAAATCACTAACAAATAGATACTGCTTCCCTGATTGGGTCATAATGCGACACCTCTCTTCTTAAATTTTTGGATTACGCTCTTGGAATCAGTTCGTCGAAATTGCCAAGCAACTAACGACACGCTTCCGCGACTAGGAGGGAAAGGACAGCTTCGTGGTACAACGTCCTAAAATCATTTTACCGTGATTTTGCCGTAACTGACCCGTGTTGGCGAAAAACCTGTTATATCTGGTTTGACGCGCCGTAGGCCGATGCAGTCCGCTAAACCTAAGTATCAAAAACTCTTCGAATCTCTCAAGTCCGACATTGTCTCGGGACGTTTCAAGCCGGGCCAGAAGATGCCGAGCGAAGCGGCTCTGGTCAATAAGTCCGGCGCTTCGCGCATTACCGTGGGCCGCGCCCTGCGCGAATTGCAAAACATCGGTCTGGTGGACCGCGTCGCGGGCTCCGGCACGTATGTCAGAAAGGCGGGCAAAAACGAACGCCGTCCCCACCTGTTCGGCCTGCTCATCCCCGACCTTGGCGAAACCGAAATTTTCGAACCCATTTGCCAGGGCATCGCCAACGCGCCCGAAGCTAGCGAACACGCTTTACTCTGGGGCCATGCCGATGCCAACTCGAGTAAAACCGAACAGGCCTGGCGTCTTTGCAAGCAATACATCTCCCAGAAAGTTTCGGGCATCTTCTTCGCGCCCTTGGAGTTTGAAGCCGACGCCGAAAAAGTGAACCGCCGCATTCTGCTCGCCTTGAAGCAGGCGCAAATTCCCGTTGTTTTGCTCGACCGCCGCGCGGCGCGCGCTCCCGAGCGCCAGCGTCCCGATCTGGTCGGCATTAATAATCGCCAGGCGGGCTACGCCGCCACCGAGCATCTTCTAAAACTCGGCTGTCGCCACATCGCGTTCCTCGGCTATCACGGTTCCGCTTCCACTATTTCCGAACGGGCCGAAGGTTACAAGGATGCGCTGGTGGCTTATGGCCTGCCACCCGGCCACGAGCATTTACTTGAATGGCGCGCCAAGGGCGCAGCCGCTTCCGTGGAAGCTTTCGTTTGCGTCAATGACCGCATCGCCGGCCAGTTCATGCAACTGCTTCTCGCCAAAAGCGTTAAGGTGCCCGATGATGTCCGCCTCGTCGGCATCGATGACGTTTCTTACGCCAGCCTCCTGCCCGTGCCGCTCACTACCGTTCACCAACCGACGCGCGAAATCGGCGAGGCCGCCTTGCGCACCATGCTCGACCGTATACAACACCCAAAGCTGCCGCCGCGCGAAATCCTGTTCGACGGAGATCTCGTCATTCGGCGCTCCTGTGGCGCGGACCTTTAGGCGGCGGCTGACTGGAGGGCCTCCGGCTGGCGATTTTGGAGGAGCCGCTCGAATTCGGCGATGTATTGCGCTTCGAAGCCAGGATTTTCGCGGGACGCTTGATTGTAGTTCGATACATTCTGGCCGACCCGGTGACAAATTGCGGCGTCTTTGAGGCGAATATCCCATTCATGATGTTCTTTTTTCATTTCGTGGCGCTCGTTTTTGATGCGAATTTCCTCGTTTTTGCGGTTTTGCGCTTCGAAGCCATTTTCGGTCTGGCGTTTTTCGGATTTGAGCTTTAGGAGGTCGTTGAGACATTTGTGGAAGGCGCGGGTGT
>Ga0182012_10004471_pt1 | contig 14579 bp, 15 predicted proteins | sample 612S2SmetaG_FD_120486 | JGI IMG/M metagenome (GOLD analysis project Ga0182012, IMG submission 120486) | Permafrost microbial communities from Stordalen Mire, Sweden - 612S2S metaG | ecosystem: Environmental > Terrestrial > Soil > Wetlands > Permafrost | place: Sweden: Stordalen | collected... | reverse complement strand
TTGCAATCACGACCTTTGCCCAGGCCCCGCAAACCTCCTCACCGCAGCAGCCCGCCCCTGGCACTCCGCGCCCGCCGCGCACCTATCCCGCACCCACCAATCTCAAAGTGCTGCCCAAGGATCTGACCGGCCAGCAGGTGCACGAGATCATGGAGAAGTGGGAAGGCTCCCTCGGCGCGCATTGCAACACCTGCCACACCGCCGACCCTAAGGACATCGGCCCCAACGGGCGTCCGCGGCTCAACTTTGCGGACGACTCCAAGGAAGAAAAGTCGACCGCTCGCCTGATGTACAAAATGACTGAGGACATCAATGTGAACTACGTGTCCAAGGTGCCCAACTCCGAAGCGCCCGTAACCTGCGGCACCTGCCATCGCGGGCATCTCGGGCCCGAGCCATTCGTCATTCCGGACGACGATGGCCCACGTCCGCCACAAGGTCCACCGCCCCCCGGAGCACCCGCACCGAAGCCCAATTGAGTGGTGAAACTGCTCCGTGCCCCGTTCTTGCGATTTCTTTCTATCGCAAGGGCGGGAAAGCACGACTCTAAACAAAATTCTTTGTTTTATTGGACCAACATTTTCTTATCAGGGCTTCCAGACAAACGTGGCTACCGCTCCCGCCGGCAGAGTCGTGGCCGCCGTCTTTCCGTGGAACCCGATCCGGAAGTCCTGGCTGGCCGTTCCGGCGTTGAGGGTATAGAGCACGACCGTCCCGTTGGTATTGCGGAAGCCGACATCCTTCAGCTTTGTACCGGCCGGCTCGTCTGACGCGATACGAACGGCTCCCGGCTGCAGAAACTTGCTCGCTTGTCCTAGCACGTAATAGTCGAGTTCCGGTTTGACCACCGGCTTTTCGGGATTGGTTAAGTCGATGGTTACCAGCCCCCGGCATGTGTCGCAGCCGCCCACCACGGGTCCGTGATTCTGGTCGGTGGCCAGCGCCCACAGCACGTATCCCCTGGCCCAGTTACGGGTTACGGCGATCAGCTCTCCTGCCTCCTGCGCGAAAATATTGCCCTTCTGCCAGGTTCCTCCGCTCGATTCGGTCACCCATTGGTCTTTTTGTGGGAATTCCTCGTGATTCTTGGTCATCACGGACGGGTCGCCGCCGTAGTGGTGCCATGCGGTGCCAGCGGCCAGCGATCCGGCCTTGGGGTCTTTCAAGACGGTTTCCGGGTAATCAGGGCGGTCCCAGTTATGGTCGTAGGCCATGACTTTCGGAGTCAGGTGTGCCGAGGCCAGCGCCGGCCCCAGCGCATTCCCGAAGAACGCCGCCTGCTCGGTTGCGAGCATCTGCATGCCGCTGTAGGTAGGTGGGGCATAGAGCGGCTCATTCTGCACGCTTAGCGCCCATACAGGCACGCCGGCAGCCTGGTAGCCCTGGATGGTCTTCACCAGGTAGTTGGCGAAGGCGGGATAGAATTCTGTCCGCAGGCTAGATTTCTCCTTCGTATCCGGGTTTTCCCCCAGCATCGACCCTGAGGACTTCATCCAGCCCGGTGGGCTCCACGGCGTAAGCATTACGTGCATGGCCGGGTTTATGCCGATCGCTTTCTTCAGCAGCGGCAAAATGTACTCCTGGTCATGCACGAGGGAGAAGTGGTCGAGGTTGTGGTCGGATTGACCAGCGGGCGTGGTGCAGGCCTTGGCCGTCTGCTGGCAGAGGTCGTCGAAAGAGTAGAACGTAACCGCCAGGTCAGAGGAACCAACTGGTTGGCGGAGAATGCTCAGGCCAATGCCGTCTTTGTGGCTGAAAAGCGTCTTGAACGCCGCGTCGGCCTGCGCCGGTGAAAGCTTCTTGGCGAACAGCCAGGCTGCCGAGTCGGTGAGCGAAGCGCCGAAACCGTCAATCTCCTGGAAGCGCTGGGCGTCGTCGACGGTGATGAGCGGAGCGGTTTCGCCCGGCGCGGGCTTGGCGGAGAAGTGCAGCGTGGCACGAGGAGAGAGCTTTTCGAGCAGGTCCGAGGTGGTCTGGTAAACAGAGACAGATTGGGCTTCGGCACCGGTTGCCGTGAGCAAGATGACGGCGAGGCAAGGAACAAAAAAGGCAGAGCGCAGCATGAAGCCTCCTTCAGACGGAAGGAGAATCCTAGTGCATTCAATGGGAGTTGCGAAAGCGATTGGAAAACGGGTCAGGGATGAAAGTATTTTCGCGGAGTTTGCAGTCTATTTCGTGAAAAGGGGGATAATCACCTCAATGGCCTTCTCAGCACCCCAAAATACCGCAGCGCCAACCGACGGGGATGATCTACCAGACGGGGATGTTTACCCCACCCCTCCCCCCTTTTCCTCCTACGCGGATGAAAACAATAACGTTACGTCGAAAAAACACAAAATGACCCCCGAAAACAAACAACTTACGCCGCGGAATCCTTGGGATCACAGGCCCCGCCGTCCTACTGCAGTCCCCATTGCGAGCGAAGGTCTTTAAGGCTGTTGGGAGGATCGAAGAGCGGCAGCGTTGGGTTCTCAGGGTCGTCATGCGACGTTCCTTCCCGCGCCTCCATCAACCCAATGAAGATCGCCAGAATCTCTGCCCGGTCTTCGTGGCTGATTGGAAAATTCGCGATTGGAAAGGAGTTCATGTCGCATCCACCTGCACTTTCTATCGGCATGAACGCAAAATTGGTCTAGTAAGTTGCGTTTTTTCCTCCGAGCCGTCATTATTTGTCTCCAATTACTCCGCAATCAGCTGCCTCTGCGCGTGAAACCTCCGCTCTTGCCGCCCGTTTTGGATTCGAGCTGGATGCTCCGGATGACGATGCCCTTATCCAGCGCCTTGGTCATGTCGTAGACCGTCAGCGCAGCAACTGAGGCAGCGGTAAGCGCTTCCATTTCAACGCCTGTGGGGCCGACAGTTGCAGCAGTCGCCGTGATGCGCACGCCGCCTTCGACAACCACCGCCTGCACATCCACATGGGTGAGCGCCAAGGGATGGCACATGGGAATCAGTTCGGAGGTGCGCTTGGCCGCCTGGATTCCCGCAAAACGAGCCACCTCCAGCGGATTCCCCTTAGGATTGTCAGGAAGCGCGGCGAGCACAGCGGCGGAAAGTTCCACAAAGGCCGAGGCGGTAGCGGTGCGCCGGGTTTGCTGCTTGGCGCTGACATCGACCATGGAGGCCTGGCCGGAATCATCGAAATGCGAAAGCTCGGACACAAAAGCTCCTCAGGGCAACAAGATGCGGACGATTTCCCCCGCCTGGAGGCGGTGCGCGTCTTCAGGGATCACCAGGAAGCAGTTGGATCGAGCCAGCGCGGCCAAGTCGCCCGAGCCCTGCCATGCGACAAGCGCTACCTCCGGAAGCTCGTTTTCCGCGCCGCCGAAGGTACACGAAGCCGGCAGAAACCGGGTCAGGCCGGGCTTGCCGTGCTTGTCGGAGTCCGCAGCAAGGCTTGCCAATGCGAAGCGGGGAGTGCCTTCAAGACGGCCTGCCAGCGCGCCCAGCACCGGCGCCGCAAACAGCAGAAAAGTGACGGCGGAAGAGACCGGATTGCCGGGCAGTCCAAACAACGGCACGATGCGCCCTTTGCCGCCGGGCAATTCTCCGAAGACCAGCGGCTTGCCTGGCTGGATGCGTACGCCCGTAAAGTGGAATTTCGCGCCCAACCGAGCCAGCGCAGGTTCAACCAGGTCGAATTTGCCCGCCGAAACGCCACCGGAGATGAGTAGCATATCAGCCTGCGCGGCTTCGGCCAGCGATTTGTCCAGGGCCTGCGCGTCGTCAGCGGCCGTAGGCAGCACCCAGGGCTCACCCCCCGCAGCCGCGACCATCGCCGCCAGCATGGGTGCATTCGAATTGCGAATTTGGCCCGGAGCAGGATCGGAGTCGACGGAAACAAGCTCGTCGCCCGTGGTGAGAATGGCCACACGCGGCCTGGCAAAGACATCGAGCGCCGCGCACCCACAAGTGGCAGCCAGAGCGATCTGTGCGAACGTGATTGCGGTTCCAACAGGGATCAATACGTCTCCCTTACGAGCCTGTGCGCCCTGAGGCACAATGTTTTCCCCGCTCGAAATTTTGCGCGACGGAAGCAGCCTGATCCGTCCCTCCAGGACTTCGACATGTTCGATCATCACCACGGCATCCGCGCCGGCGGGAACCGGTGCACCAGTCATGATCTCCCAGGCCGATCCTGGCGGTACCGGTCCCGCTGGAGCGAGTCCTGCGCGCGTCGAGCCGACGATTGGAAGAAACCCATGCGTGGAAACATCCGCCGCGCGGCATGCAAAGCCGTCGCGGGTGGAGCGAGCGAATGGAGGCTGATCGCGATCGGCACAGATGGGCTTTGCCAGCACACGCCCAGCCGCCTTACCAAGCTCAACACGCTCCACCGTTGGGCGCCTTCTGGCCCATTCGGCTGCATGCGCCGCGACCATCGCCGCCGCTTGCTCGAAGCTAGGTAGAACAGAACTCATGGAATGGATTGTAGAGGGTTGCCATCGGGCCGTGCAGCCGCCGGTTGATTCACCTAAATGCGAAGGGCACCCACCGCAGCGGATGCCCTTCGTACGTTTTCGAGAGCCGGCCTTAGCTCTTCTTCTTGGGCTTATCGGCCTTGTAGGTGTTGTCGATGGTCTGGTTGAAACTGGCCAAGATAGCCTTGACGTCAGCAGCATAGGGGCCATCCGGCGCCAGTTGCAGATACTTCTGGTAAGCTTCAATGCATCCTGGGGGCGCAACCAGCTTCTTCGTCTTTTCGTCCTGGGTGGTCTTGCCCACCAGGCCGTTGGCTTTGAGGTAGTAAAGGAGCGCCTGGGTCGGATCGAGCGCGATGGCCTTGTCGGCCGCCGCCACCTGGGCATCCGCCTGGTTGGTCTGGAAGAAGATCACGGCCTCGTTTTTCAGGTAAAAGCCGGCCTGGGTTGGATTGACTTTGGCGGCCGCGTCGTAGGCATCGTTCGCCTGCTGAATCTTGCTGGTGCGCGCATAAATTTCGCCCAGACCGCTTTCGGACAGGCCCTGGATTGCCGGATTCGGCTTCTTCGAATTAGTTTCCAAATCGATCGCCTTCTGGAAACTCACCGCCGCATCGTCATACTTTTTCAGTCCCGCCTGCGCCTGTCCAAGCTGAGCCCACAGGATGGAGGCGTCCGGCTTGGCAGCCGAGTCCTTGGCCATGAGGGTTTCCACCTCGGTGTACTTGGCGGTTTTTATCTCCGCTTCCTTGGCTTCGATATCCGCCTTGGCAGCTGCTGCGCCCAGGGTCGACATTGCTGTCGCATGCGCAGTATCGGCGTCCTTGATGTCCTGGGTCACAACCTTCAGGTCGGCATTGAGGCCCTTAATCACTTCATTCGCCTTCAGAGCTTCGGAATTATGTTTCCTCAAATCTTCAAGTTGCTTCCTCTGCTCGGCAGGCAAAGCATCGATATACTCTTTCCGAGACATATCGACGTCCTGCACCGTGTCCTGGCCAGCGGTGACTACCACCCTGTCGATCTTGTCGGCAACTTTGTCCGGCGTCATCCCCGGGGTGCGGTAAACCAGCGTATAGGCGCCGGGAGCTACCGTGAGGCTGTAGTCGCCGCTGGCATCGAGATCGACGGCGCCTTTCTCGGATGTCTTCGCGGCTATGCCGGGCCCCGCGGCCACGCCGGACGCGACCAGGCTGATCGTACCGCCGGACTGGGATGCCCCGGTCGGATTGGTCACGTGACCGTGGATTTTGCCAGTAGATCCAGTGGGGGCGGGCGTCTGCGCAAACGCGGGTAAGAGGGCGAATGCCAGCAGGCCCGTCAAAAGTGAAATGGTGCGTTTCATGTTCTTCTCCTTGGGAGCTGCGGGAACAAGGCAACCCGCAAACTCAAAAAGTCTTATTTGTTGGCCCACAACCTGGACCACGCCAATGGCGCCGCCCGTGAGTGTCCCTTTCAGCCGAATCCCCGAAGTTCTTTGTCGTGCCGTGAAAGCGTTGCAATTCCGGCAGCAGGTTGTATCCTCCGCCGAGCCGTGCGCGCGGGAACTCCAGTCGCGGAGGATTCCCATCAGCAGGACCCAAGGTAAATCCAATCGACTACTGAACACAAGAGCACGGGTCAACATGTGCAACTAGCGGCGCGGCTCTTCCTCGCATTTGCAGCAAATCGGATGGATCCGTAGTGTCCCATCGCAGGCAAAAGCGTTGGAATACAGGAATCCCACGTTGGATTCAACGCGCCGTCTAACCCCTCCCATGTTAGTGCCGGCGAATGCGCCTGTGTGTGGCACGCATCACACTCTAAAATAAAAACATGGGAATAAAGGCTGGAGTATAAAAGCATGCCTGCAACGATTCGGACAGCAACTCCGGAGGACATTCCGCAGATTCTTGCGTTCATCCGCGCTCTCGCCGCCTACGAGCGCGAGCCGGACGCTGTTACCGCGACAGAAGCGGATTTGATGCGCGATGGATTCGGCCCCAACCCGTTCTATTTCTGCCTGATAGCCGAGATCGGCGGTCGACCGGCGGGCTTCGCCTTCTATTTCTTCAACTACTCCACTTGGATGGGGCGGCCCGGACTCTACCTCGAAGACCTGTTCGTTCACCCGGAATTTCGCGGCCTGGGGATTGGCAAGGCATTGCTGCAAAAGGTCGCCGCCATCGCTGTAGAAAAGAACTGCCCGCGCCTGCAATGGGAGGTTCTGGACTGGAACACTCCGGCAATCGATTTTTACAGCGCGATGGGAGCCGAGTTTCTGGACACATGGCGCAACGTACGGGTATCTGGCGATGCGTTGCAGCGGCTGGCCGGGTCAGGACAACAATGAAAATGGCCGACGCCCCCAAAAAGCTGGGTGCCCCAGTGCCTGTCCTGAGCTTGTCGAAGGATCTCGATTTTGAGACCGGGGAAGCCTCCAATCCAAATAGGCATTTCGTCCTATTGGTGGCTGCCCAATGAAAATTTGCGTCATCGGCGGCGGACTGGCCGGCCCGGAGGCCGCACTGACCGCTGCGCGCCTGGGCTGCCAGGTCGACCTCTACGAGATGCGCACCGTTGTCGACGGCAAGCCAAGGCTGACCCCCGCGCACCAGACCACCGAGTTTGGCGAGCTGGTTTGTTCCAACTCGCTCAAGAGCGAATCGCCCAACACCGCGCCCTGGCTGCTGAAGCAGGAGATGCGGCGCGGACATTCCGCACTTTTGCGCATTGCGGACGAATCCGCTGTACCGGCGGGCCACGCGCTGGCGGTGGATCGGGTGGAGTTTTCGCGAAGAATCGCCGATGCAATTGCCGCTGAGCCTCTGATACGCGTCTTTCGCGAAGAAGTGACCCAACTGGACGAAACGGACACAAGCACCCTGACCATATTGGCCACCGGGCCGCTTACTTCGGATGCGCTGAGCCGCGAGATTGAGCGCATCACCGGGGCGGGTCATTTGGCGTTCTATGACTCCATCTCCCCCATCGTCGATGCTGAAACCATCGACATGGATCGCGTCTACATGGCTGCGCGTTGGGACAAGGGCACCGCCGACTACATCAATTGCCCCATGGATCGCGAGGAGTTCGACCGCTTCCTGGATGCCCTGCTGGTCGCCGAAGCCGCCGAAGCCAAGGAGTGGGAAAAGCTGGACTACTTTGAAGGCTGTCTTCCTATTGAAGTCCTGGCGCGGCGTGGACGGGATACTTTACGGTTTGGGCCGATGAAGCCGGTGGGTTTGCGCGATCCGCGAACAGGCCGCACCCCCTGGGCCGTAGTACAGTTGCGCAAGGAGAATGTGCGCGCTGACAGCTACAATCTGGTCGGTTTTCAAAACCACCTCAAGTTCGGCGAACAGGCGAAGGTTCTGCGGCTGATTCCGGGGCTTGAGAATGCGCGTTTCCTGCGCTATGGACAAATTCACCGCAACACCTACATCGAGGCGCCTCTACTGCTGGATGAAACTCTGCGCCTCAAGAAAGCGCCGCAGATCATGTTCGCGGGGCAGCTTTCCGGAGTGGAGGGGTACACCGAATCCATCGCCACAGGCCTTCTGGCCGGGATCTATGCCGCTCGATTGGCGCGCGGCGAAGAGCCCACGCCGGCTCCGCGCGCAAGCGCCCTTGGCTCCCTGGTTCATTACATTACCCACGCCGATCCAAAGCATTTTCAGCCGGCCAACATCACCTTCGACCTGCTGGAACCGTTGGAGGAAGAATTGCGCAAAAAGGTTCGCGACAAAAAGGAGCGCCACCGCATTGTGTGCGAGCGATCGCTGGCTGCTTTCGACGTGTGGTGGAATGAAATGCCGCACCCTGCCGCGGAACTGCGCGCATAATATTTGCGTAGTTCCAGGCAACGGTGTGCCTTAGAGCGAAATCAGGGTTACCGTGCCCTGTTAGGTTCTGTGCAAGGTTGCCGCTCCATGATGGTCGCGTCAACTTCGGGTCTGTGCTTTCGGAATAGGACAGCCCTGATTTCGCTGTACCCGGAAAGGTTTTGAAATGCGTCCGATCTCCGCAGTCGATTCCGTTTCGCTCGCCATTCAACGCACCAGGGATTTTCTCTTCAGGCCCTTCAACTGGGGAACCTTTTTGAAGCTTGGCCTGGTCGCCATCATCACGGAGGGTCTTGGCAGCAACCTCAACTCATCGTCGTCGAACAGCGGTCAATCGTCGGGGCATGGGCCAATGATCAATTCGCCTTTCGACATCCCGCCGGTATGGATCGCGGCGGCTGTGGCGATGGTGCTGCTCGTGATGTTTGTGTCGATAGTGGTGTTCTACTTCGTCACGCGTTTGCGGTTCGCGTTCTTCCATTGCCTCATCCGCAACACCAAAGAGATTCGCCCCGGGTGGTGGCTCTATCGCGACCAGGCGACGCGCTTTTTCTGGATGAATCTCGGTGTAGGATTCTGCTTTCTGCTGGCGGTGGTCTTGATTGCGATTCCGTTCGTATCGGGATTTGTGCGCGTGTTTCATCAAGTGAAGGAAATGGGCCACCCGGATTGGGGGCTGGTTCTCTCTCTCGTTTTGCCCTTGCTTCCCATCATCCTTCTGCTGGCGCTCGCTGGAATCGCTCTCGACGTGATTCTGCGCGACTGGATGCTGCCGCATTACGCGCTGGATGACGCAACTGCCGGCGAAGCGTGGAGCCGGGTATGGGCGCGGATCGTGGCCGAGAAGCGACAGTTTATTGCATATGCGCTGCTGCGCCTGATTTTGCCGACGCTGGCAACGATTGGCGTGTTCTTTGTGCTGGCCATCCCTGGGCTTATCCTGGCCGCTTCCGTTGCCGTGGTCGAGTTCGGCCTTCACTCGGCCTTTTCGGATGCAACGGGAGGGTCGGCGGTTACCGGCATGCTCCTGCAGGCCTTCTTCGGCGTGCTGGCATTCGGCTTCATGCTCTTAATCAGCATCTGCCTGGGGGGGCCTCTCAGCACAGGCACGCGGGAGTATGCGTTGCTGTTCTACGGCGGCCGTTACCAGGCACTTGGAGACATTCTCTACCCGCCGGTTCCGCGCACAGCATGATAGCGCCGGTTCCAGCGAATTCTGCGCCCTTCAGACCTTCCTAAAAGGCGCTACCTACCTGAGATTTGTCGGGGTGCGCGAAAATAACTAAAGTTTCTTCGCATCTCGCCGACAAACAAGATAGCCAGAGGTGCATCTTCCCTCCGCACGCGAGGTAACTTATGTCTGTTGCCGCACTTTCGACTGCGGGATTCACGCAATATATTGCTGCATCGAGCAACGTTTCGGCCTCTCAGAAGGCATTCCAGTCGCTTCAACAGAATCTGGCCTCGGGGAACCTGACCGCCGCCCAGAGCGCGTTCACTACGTATCGGAATCTGAATCAGAGCCCAACAACGGCAAGCCCTTCCTCAATTTCGGGGTCGGGCCCCACGGGAACAACTTCGCAATTCTCCACCGATATGACGGCGCTGGGCAGCGCAATCGGTTCGGGTAATCTGTTGACAGCACAGTCCGCATTTGCGACACTTCAGAGCACCTTGCAATCCGGCCAATCGCCGGCAATTTCGAACGCGGAAAGCGCGGTGGCGCAGACAGTGCAATCGGTGGAGGACCTGCTCAATCTCTCCAGTTCGAGCAATTATTCGGCCCCTCCAATTGATCCGACCACATCGATCCTGGATAGTGCCTATGGAATGCCCTCTGCAACGAGCAGCACCAACCCTACAACTTCAATTCTGGACAACGCGTACGACGCCGGCGGCGCCGCGAGCGGAAGTGGTGCAGCAAGCAATACCAGCAGTATTGCAAGCAGCGGCAACTCAGGCAGCGGAGCCGGCGTCAACGCCTACGCATAGGGCCGCTGCAGGACCAGGTGCTTCGAGACCGCCGGCAAATCGCAGGTTATTAAGGGTTTTCGCTCAAGGATTTCGCTCAACCGGCCCCAGCGTAGCATGACCTCTGTGCTACGCTGGGCAGGCCGGGAGCAAACCCGATGAAAGTTCTCTCTGCCTCGGAAGCAATAGGTCCCGCTCTGCTGCGGACATACTCCTATCTCTTCCGAGGCTTCCAATGGGAGGTATTCCTGAAGCTGGCGACGGTCGCCACCATCGGCGAATGTTTCCTTGTCAGCTTCAAATTCTGGGTGCCGAATTCATTTCCGGTCGAATTAGATGCGGCGGCATGGAAGTCGTTCCTGCTTACGCCCGAGTTCCTGCCAGTAACCATCCTTGGGGTTGTTGCAATCTTCGTTGCCGTGATCTATTGCTACCTGCTGATCATTCGCCTTCGCTTCTCCTTCATTCATTCCCTGATTCACCAGACCAGAGAGTTTCGCACGGCCTCGAAACTCTACACTCTTGAGTCGGATCGCTTTTTTACAGCGTGCATGCTCGTGTGGCTCAGCTTTCTAGTGGTACTGGCGCTGCTGATTGTGGTCTTCGCCCTCGCGGCGTATACGGTGGTCGGTACGCCGACGCCGGAAGGCAAGTTGGATCCTGGGAATTTCCTGATCTTATTGTTTCCCTGTATTGGGCTCGCGTTTGCCTTCATCCTTGCGGTTTGCGCCGCCAGGGTGGTGCTCAACGACCTCATTCTGCCCCATATGGCAATTGAAGGAGCCAGCTTCGGCAAGGCATGGGCCGCGGTGCGGGCGCAGATCGCCTCGAACAAGGAGACCTTTATCTCTTTCCTGATTCTGCGCATGACCATGCTGGTGATCGCAGGAATGATCCTTGGGTTTGTCGCCTGGCTGCTGGGGCTGATTGTGTTTGGCATTCTGGGCATGTCCGCGGCGGGCTTCATTGCCATGCTGGACGGCACAAACGACGTGCGCGCATACATGCTGATTTCCGCGCGGGTGGTTTTCATCCTGCTCGGCCTTGGCGCCGGAGTCGTCCTTGCAGCCATCTTCAGCGGCCCAATCAACGTTTTCATCCGCAGCTATGCGCTTTTTTATTATGGCGGGCACTACAAGGCTCTCGGAAACCTGCTTGAGCCGTCAACACCCGAATCGGTCGCGATAGAAAACATTGCGAAAACTCATTAAGCAAGGCCTGGTTCTTTCACTACATCACTGATCGGCTGTTCATCTTTCCGCTTTTGCCCACTTGTCTCGCTCGGATTTGTGGGCACCCGTGGAAACATTTGTGGTCGATACGGTGTCGAATTAGAGTGAGGGCACGCATGACTGACCCCGTGCAGTTCATTGCCAATCCCGTTGTGGCTCTCTCCCTGCGCGTCGCATTGGGAGGCTACGTAATCTACATGGCGCGCAAATTCTATGCCGATCCCACCGGCTATTTCCGCAAGTCCGCGCGACAGATGGTCGACCTTCGCTGGCTAGAACCAACCATCCGCGCTTTGGCCTGCTTTTGTCTGTGGGGCGGATGTTTCATTGTTGCCACGGCCATCGCGGTTCAGATTCTCGACCTGCACGGCGAAGTGCTGGCGCTGGCTCTTGTAACGCTTGCCGCGCTCGCCACATGGCTCCTGCTTCCAAAACAGCGCGACGCCGGCGCGGGAGACAAGCGCAGCATTCAAGATTAGCGGAAGAGGGTCTCAGGAACCTTTCCGGCACTGTCAGTGTCCAACAGAAGGTACGGTTCGCTTGATCCTGCGACTAGTCTTCGCCGCGTGGAGTGGTTACATCGGGGTCCCAGGCGACAGGTATTCGTTGCTGGGGTGATTACGTGTACGCTAAAGACCGGAGTCTATTGATGCGTTGGATCTCAATCCTGGCTTGTTCCCTGCCTTTGCTCGTGAGCGCAACGTCCGCCGCAGCACAAGCCGCGCCGCCTGAACGGGCAGCAAAAACCGCTTCCGTTACCAGGATTATCCTGCCACCAGTCCCGGTCGCCCTTCTACCCGATTCATTCGCCGGATGGATAGCAACGGACAAGCCGAAGGCCATCACCGACCCCGCTCAAGTGGACCCAGCCAACGCCATGGCCCTCAAGGAATACGACTTCACCGATGGCATGCTGGCCGTATATAAGCGCAGCGGTGAAACGCTCAATCTGCACGCGCTGCGCTTCCACGACGCCAGCGGTGCATTCGGCGCCTATTCGTTTTATCGCCAGAACGGCTGGCCCAAGGAAGGCATCGGGACGGGTGCAACTTCCAACCACAACCGCGTGCTCTTCTGGCTTGGAAACACGGTGGTCGACGCGAATTTCTCCCGCATCGGTCCCATGTCCGGCGCGGAGCTTCGCGAGTTGGCCAGTCACTTGCCTGTTCCTGACGGCTCCAAGGCGCTGGCGCCTCCCATCCTGAGCAGCCTGCCCAAGGACTCGATGGACGGACAGACAACCCACTATGCGCTGGGACCGGCAAGCTACGCAGGATCGGGCGGAGTGCTGCCGCCGGACATCGTAGGCTTCGATCGCGGTGCGGAGGTGGTCACCGCAAATTACTCGCTCCGTTCCAACCCGGCGACGCTCACTATCATCGACTACCCCACGCCGCAGATGGCCGCTGCTCAGGAAACCAAAATCCGTGCCTACATCAAAGCCGGCAGCCAGGCACAGCCTGCATGGCCCAAGCCGCTTCAGGACTCCGATCAGGCCTCTCTCGAAGTTCGCCGCAGCGGCCCGCTCGTTGCATTGGTCAGCGGCGATGCCATCCCCGAGGAGAGCCATAAGCTCCTGGCGACCATCCACTATGAGGCCGACATCACCTCGATTCCTCAACCCAGCGGGGACTCCGAAGTGAAAAAGACAGCCCAACTGCTCCTCGGCATCGCCAGCCTGGTAATCATCGGGGTGAGCGCGGCTCTGCTGCTTGGCTTCTTCCTCGGCGGATTCCGGGCGCTCTACCGGATGGCGCGCGGCAAGCCGATTTCATCGGTCTACGAAGAGGAGTTCATCCATCTCGATCTGCGGGAAGAGTGGGTCGAATCCACTCCAAGTCTTGACAGCCCGCATCCGAAGGGTTAACGTCGGCCTCTAAACCTGTGGAAAAATAGACTGAAACCCTAAGAAAACCCCTAGAAAACCCGAAATACAAGGGTTATTAAAGGCGAACAGCCGTCGAAGATGCGCCGTAGGCTGTCCATCTGTAATGGTTTGTAACATATTGAATCAAAAGCAGTTATTTCCTCTTCGATTTATCCTTGACACTCCCTTCCCTCATCCCTACTATGCAGCCAGAAAGTTCTGATGGTTTTGCCTCCGTTGGAACTATTCTCCCTGAGGAAAGAGCTGCCCTGTTGCCGGGTGGCTCTTTCCGTTTTCTTGGACCTCCTGCCTGCCGTATCCAAACCTCAAATAACGACAAATCTGTCATCCTGAGCGGAGCGTTTTTCAGCGGAGTCGAAGGACCTGCTTTTCGGGCTCTTGCACCGCCAACCGTTCACCGCCCAGCTCGTTCAGGATCCCCATCGGCGTCTGCCTCCGGATCGCTCCACTGGGCGCCGCACGCCTCGCAAAGCCACGCATTGGTTGGCTCCGCACTCTCCAGCACCGGGTCCTCCGCGCCGCATTTCGGACAGCTGGGCGGAACGTACTCCGGCACCTCAGCCTTGGATTCTTCGACGATTTCCTTCGGGATGGGCTGGTTGGCAATCTCGATCGCCTGCTCAAGCTGGTCGGCTGCCACCACCACCCGGGGACTGCTGATCCCAAACGAATAACGCGACCCGGGCTGTTCCACCCAGCTATCGATTCCCGCACGCTGCAACACCTTCTTCAGTTGGTACGCTGCCGCCGAGGTGTCGCACTCACACAGCAGCGTCTTCCAGGTGTAGTCCTTAGGAGATTCGCCCTCCTCATCCTCATCCGGCCGGGCCTGCTGGCCGACGTCGGCATCCGGGTCGACATCGCTGGCAAACCGCGACGGAGTTGGAGGAGCGTTGTATCGTGCCGCCGTTTTTGGAGCACCAGGCTCATCCAGACCGCGGTTCCTCAACTCGTTCCGCAGAACCTGCTGAGCTGTCTCCGTCAGGTCGCCGAAACTCTCCGCCAGTTGTTCAAGTTCCCCATCCAGCATGCCGCGGTAATGCTCGGTGAGCCTCTGCCATTCTTCCGCCTGGTTGATTTGCATGACCAGCAGTATAGCCGTATTTCGCGGCTCTTGACCTTTACCTTCAGCCAACGCAACGATACAATCGGAAGAGCAGTGGGCCGACGTAGCTCAGTTGGTAGAGCAGCTGATTCGTAATCAGCAGGTCACCGGTTCGATCCCGGTTGTCGGCTCCATAGA
>Ga0182012_10004470_pt1 | contig 14583 bp, 12 predicted proteins | sample 612S2SmetaG_FD_120486 | JGI IMG/M metagenome (GOLD analysis project Ga0182012, IMG submission 120486) | Permafrost microbial communities from Stordalen Mire, Sweden - 612S2S metaG | ecosystem: Environmental > Terrestrial > Soil > Wetlands > Permafrost | place: Sweden: Stordalen | collected... | reverse complement strand
GCCATAACGCTTCGCATAGCCCTCCGTGCCTTGCCCAAATCCTGAATACCTGTTGCTAGCCTGCTCCACTCCAGCCGAGATGCCATTCACGATAAAGCCAAACGGATCGACCGTCAGCCTTAAGGTCAGCTTAAACTTCTGCTTCGCAGTGAGAGGAACCGGATGACGATCATACGTTATATAAAAGTTCGGTATGATCCCGAGCAAACGTTGTTGCTCTTCGGTCTTGATCTGTGCTTCGGCTATCTCGGTTTGCGGCAGCGTCACTTGAACGTCTGTTGTAACGGTAGCGATTTCCAAGGTGATTTGCGGAAGTGCTGCCGCTTCCGCAGAGCTCAAATTCCCAGAGAGATCTTTAGTCGCGAACCCCTGAGCGGTGATCGTCAGGTGGTACGGACCGGGAGCGACGGCATTAAATGAAAACTCTCCCGAACTGCCAGAGACAGTTTCTTGCTCGGTGGGTTTGTCTATGTGGGAGAGCTTAATCTTCGCTCCAGCCACAGCGGCGCCGGTTTTATCAACGACAGTCCCATTAATACTTCCAGGAGATTGTGAAAATGAAAAGGAGGGAAAACAACAGACGAGAAGATTCAGCAGAAGAAAACGGGTCACACAACCGAGTTTACTATTTTCTAAGTTTGCTTCGCAGCCATTTGTTGATACAAATCTGCGATCACCTGCACGGCCGACTCTGCCGCCGCACGGTCGGCGACCTCCCTGTCGTCCTTGTATCCTTCCATGTCGCCCAACTTCCCGGCATCTTGTATTACAATTCCGTCACGGCGTCCCAGCATATACACGTTTTTGTAAAGAACCCCGTAGTTGATTTCGGGCTGTGGAATCAGCCACGCAATCTGTCCTCGTACAGGAACAATTGACTCGTCTTGCCACAATGCTCTTGCTCCATAGCCTGTCGCATTGATGATTACTTTCTGCGGCAACCGCTTCAACTCCGAAGGCGTATTGAACTCAACCTTTTCGATTTTGCCGCCCTCCACAAGAAAGTCGTTTACAAGTTGCCGCGAGTAGTCAGCAATGTTGAACATCAAGCTCGAAGTGCGCGTGGCATAACGTGTTGGAAAAGGGTGCTCACCAGCCGGTATATCTTGCGGATGCGGAGTCAGATCTCGGACCCGGTCTTGGTAGTGAGCAAATCCGAGAGGATCATCATTTCGTCGCTTCGCTTCCATCTCGGACGGAGGTACATCAGAGAGGGAGTAGCGATCCGTCCACTCAACGGGATTGCCAGCCATTCCGAGATAGCTCTCATATGTGTGGAACGAGTAGCGGCACATCTTTTCCCACAGTGCCGGAAAATCAGGCGAGACCGAGTTGGTCAGTGCGATGCGAGAGTCGGGAGTCCATGAACCGGTTGCACGGGCTGAACGAACCTCGGGCGGACGCTCCTTGGCGTAAATCGTGACTTTCTTGCCAGCGCGCTGAAGCAAAGTTGCAGAAGTCAATCCCAAAGCCCCACAGCCAATCACGGCCACTTCCTTTTCGCCCATCTCGAGAGCTTTTTCGATCGCTATACTGCTTGAGCCCCAGGACAGCGACCAACCACTTCCGCCATGTCCGTAGTTGTGAACAACCGACTTATCGCCCACTTTCTCGACCTCGATCCGAGGGCCTGCCGCTCGGAACGGCCGTAGGCAAACCGTCACCCGAAAAATGCGATCCACTTGCGCGCGCACCGGCATCAGTTGAGGCATGGCGTTGGTCTTCGTCCGGTAACTGCAACTGGTAAGGCCGAGGGCCGCTGCACCGCTAAGAAAATGGCGTCGATTCACAGTCTCTACAATCTAGCAAAACCTCCATTTCGGGTATATTTGGCATTTATGATTCTCATGAAACGAATTTCTTTTCTGGTAACTTTTTGTGCCGTTGGCCTAGTCGCGGCGGATACGGCAAATTTCCCCGCCTCGCAAATCGATCAGAAGATCTCGGCAACGCTCGCAGCGTATGGTGCACCCAGTGTCTCCGTTGCCATCGTCAAAAATGGCGCTCTGGTTTATGCCAAAGCATTCGGAGAGGCGAACCTCGCTCAACAACGCGCTGCCGACCTTGCGACTCGTTATGCGGTTGGCTCTATCAGTAAGCAGTTCACGGTTGCTGCCCTTCTGCTAGCGCAAGAACAAGGCAAGCTTTCACTCGACGACAAAGTGGGTAAGTACCTGCCCCAGTTGACACGCGCGAACGAGGTGACGATTCGCCAGCTCTTATCGCATACGTCTGGTTACGAAGATTACGCGCCACAAGATTACATGATTGCCGACTGGGAGAAGCCGACTACGCCGCAAGCCATTATGGACCGCTGGGCGAAGAAGCCTCTCAATTTCGACCCAGGTACTCGCTGGCAGTACAGCAATACTAACTATACGATTGCCGGCGCAATTCTTGAGAAAGCCACCGGGCAAAGTCTAATGTCTTTCCTCCAGCAACAGATTCTGGCGCCGTTGAGTATGGCATCGGCCAGCGATTGCGATGCGAAGAGTCCACAGGATGCGACCGCGTATACGCGCTTTGCCCTTGGGCCGCCCCGCGAAGTAGCTCGCGAAGGCGCAGGCTGGTATTTTGCTGCGGGAGAGTTGTGCATGACTCCCTCCGATTTGGCGAAGTGGGATATTGCGTTCCTCCAGAAACGCCTACTCTCGGAAAAATCATACGCCGAGTTCACTAAGGAAGTGAAGCTCAAGAATGGGAAGGAGACTCACTATGCTTTGGGGCTTACGTTGGGTGAGATGCAGGGAATGCCAACTATTAGCCACGGCGGCGAAGTGTCGGGCTTCCTGGCCATGAATACTTTGTTTCCTACCAGGAGCACTGGAATTATCGTTCTGTCGAACCAGGACGGCCAGAACATGGTACCCACCATTACCCGGGAAGTTGCCGCCACATTGTTCGCACCTGGCAACGCGGAAGCAACTGAGAAGGAGGCGCTGGTGCGTAGCGTTCTAGAGGGCTTAGAACAGGGGAAGATCAACCGGTCGCTATTTACCAAAAATGCCAACGATTATTTCACCGAAACTTGTTTGAATGACATAAAGACGTCGCTGGAGCCGTTAGGTCACTTAAAGTTCCTGAGCCGTCAAAGCGAGCAATTGCGCGGCGGTATGACCCATTATTCCTACCGAGCGAGATTCGAGCACGATACGGTGGCACTAAACCTTTACGTAATGCCAGACGGCAAGTTTGAGCAGTTTATGGTGGAAGAGACATTCTGAACTTTCTGGCCAAAAGTAGTAAGATTGACCCAGAATCTATGAGCTCGCGCCGCAAGTTCCTCGGACAGTTCGCCACCGGCATTGGCGGTCTTGCGCTGCCTGAAACTGTTCTGGCAGCGAACGAGAAGGTAAGGTTTGGCATCATTGGCTACGGGGCGCGCGGACAGGAAATTGTGCGCGACGCACTCAATTGCCCCAATACGGACTTTGCGGCCGTGTGTGATATTTACACTGCACAGCGCGAAAAAGCGAAGGCTGTTAATCCGGCAATCCAGACGTTTATCGATCACCGTTTGATGCTGGAAGAGAGTGACCTCGACGCAGTATTGATTGCCACGCCGCAGCATTTGCATTGCGAACACTTTGTAGATTCCATCCAGGCCGGCAAACATGTCTACCAAGAAAAAACGATGGCCTTTACCGTTGAGCATGCCAAGAGAATGCGTGCCGCGTACGAACCGGTAAGGAACAAGCAGGTTGTTCAGGTGGGTCACCAAGCTTGTTCATCGGGCCATGTGGCCGACGTGAAGAATTTCCTGGCTGGTGGGAAACTAGGTCAAATTACCGCGATTGACGCAACCATGTACCGCAACACGCCGCATGGGAAGCCGCAGTGGTCGCGGCCGCTTCGCCCCGATATGACTCCCGAAAACATTGTGTGGAACAAGTTTTTGGGTGAGGCAAACAAGGTGCCTTTCGATGCGAATCGCTATGAAAATTGGCGGTTCTTTTGGGATTATTCGGGCGGGAACGTTTACGAGAATATGTGCCATCAGGTGGCGTTCTGGTACAAGATGCTGGGCTTGAAAATTCCAAGCGCAGTGACGATGACGGGCGGATTGTACCTCTGGAAAGATGGCCGCGAGGTGCCCGACACGATGAATGTTGCCATGGTTCAACAGGAGGAGTTGTTGTTCAGTTGGGCTTCCGGTTTCGGTAATGCGAGCCTTGGAGTGACGGAGCAAGTGCTGGGCTCAGATGGCACGATTATGCGCGGCCCGCAGTTGCGTTTTCTGCCTGAAAAGATGAACGCGCCGCAAGGCGAGGCGCTGATTGGCGATACGCCTACTCTGCCTTCCAGCCACATGCGCAATTTCATGGATGCGATTCGAGAAGGCAAAGAAGTGAATTGTCCTTTCGAACTTGGGTTTCGGGTTTCGATTGCTTGCCGCATGGCCGTTGAGAGCTACCGCCAAGGCCGGACAATGCGCTGGGATTCGACAAAAGAAGAAATCGTCTAAAGCGCTATGCTCCATTGGCTGCGCGCGTACTGCATGTCGTTCCCGCACGCCACGGAAAGCCTGCAATGGGAAGCCCTGGTTTTCAAAGTTGAGGGCAAGATCTTCGCGATTGCAGCGCTGGAGCCTGAGAGGCATGTACTTTCAATCAAGTGCGCGGAAGAAAAGTTTGCGGAGATGGTGGAGATTCCCGGCGTTGTCCCAGCGCCCTATCTAGGGCGTGCCAAGTGGATTGCATTTGAAACAGAAGATGCAGTGCCGCATAAACACCTGCGGGAATTGGTGCGCGAGTCATACGATTTGGTTGTGGCGAAGCTACCGCGCAAGGCGCGTGAAGCTCTCGTTAAAGCAGTGCCAGTACAGCGGAAGCAACGTCGGAAGTAGAACTGGTTCCGCCTAAGTCTGGAGTGCGAACTTTCTCGGCGGCAAGAACGGCTTCAATCGCGCCATCGATCTTTTGCGCAGCTGCACTCAGGCCAAGGTGATCGAGCATCATGGCTGCCGAAACCATAGCCGCTAAAGGGTTGGCAATTCCTTTGCCCGCAATATCCGGAGCCGATCCATGCACCGGCTCAAACATGGACGGATAGCGGCGCGTTGGATCGATGTTCGCACTCGCCGCCAATCCAATACTGCCGGCGACAATGGCCGAGATGTCGCTTAGAATGTCACCGAAAAGGTTCGATGCAACGACTACATCAAACGATTGCGGACGACGTACAAAATTCATCGCCGCTGCATCCACCAACAAAGATTCCGTTTTGATCGTTGGGAACTCGGCCGCCACACTCTGAAATACTCTGTCCCAAAGCACCATGCTGAAGCCTTGCGCGTTTGATTTGGTAATGGACGTTACCAAATTCTTTTTATTGCGGCGCACTGCTAATTCAAACGCAAAGCGAATAATCCGTTCGACGCCATGGCGGGTAAAAACGGAGGTTTGAATCGCCACTTCCTGGGGATGAGTTTCATGAACGAAACCGCCAATTTGGGCGTACTCACCTTCGGTATTCTCGCGAACCACAACCAGATCTACATCGCCCTCGTTAAGTCCTTTAAGTGGAGAAGAGACCCCACGAAACAAAACGGCTGGTCTTACGTTCGCGAACTGATCGAAGCGTCGTCGGATTGGCAGCAAGAGGCCGTTGAGTGTAACGTTATCGGGAACTTTCGGATGCCCCACTGCTCCAAGCAAAATTGCATCGTGCCCGCGCAAAATGTCGAGCGCGTTCGCCGGCATCATGACGCCATGCTTGAAGTAATAATCAGTACCCCAATCGTAGACTGTAGGAACAAGAGTGGCGCCCACGCCTTTTGCGGCATTGAGCGCCACCTCGAATGCTGCGTCAGTTACTTCAGTTCCGATTCCATCGCCAGGAATCAGCGCGATTGAAAAGCTTTTTTTGTCCAACCTGCCAGCTTACTACTGCTGGCTAGCGGGAGGCGCGCCGATCTTAACGCCGATGACTTCACCGGAAACCACCAGTTCCACTCGCCGATTCAACTTGCGGCCACCAAAAGTGTCGTTCGAAGCAACCGGGAATTGGGGACCATAGCCGACGGCGTTCAGCGATTGCGGATCAAGACCTTGCTTCAATAGATAATCTCGAACCGTATTCGCACGCTGCTCGGACAGCTTTTGGTTGAGGGCTGCAGGACCAGTGATATCGGTGTAACCCTCGATCTGTAAATTGAGACCGGGATGGGAGATTACGATTCCAGATATCTTGGCTAGGGCTTCGCGAGCGTCTTCTTTGAGGGTGTATTTGCCTGTATCGAAAAGCACGTCTTGCATCTTCACAACCAAGCCGCGCGCGGTCTCTTGAGTAGGCAGCACAGCGTTGAACTGTTGAAGCAGTTGTTCGCGCAGACGATTCTTATCGTTTTCGGCTTGCGCACGCAAACGGTCGGCTTCAGCCGCAGCTTGCTGAGCTCTGAGTGCTTGCGCAGCAGCCTCGGCGCGCGCTGCATCCGCTTGAGCACGAGCGGAATCAGCCTCTGCGCGAGCCTTATCGGCAACGGCACGTTGTTCTGCTTCGAACTTGGCTTTGTCGGCGGATATGCGCGCTTGTTCTTCAGCTTGGGCACGTTGTCGAGCTTCTAATTCAGCATGCCGCTGCGCTTCCAATGCTTTCTGCTTTTCAGCCGCTTCGCGCGCGGCCGCATCTTCCCGCTCCTTCTGAAGCGCTAGTTGCTGCTGTTTGCGTAGCGAAATCGTGCGCGCGTCTTCGGCCTTCTGCACGGCTTCTTTCGCAGTCATGATGGCCGGGTTCCATTGCTTGCGGTTCTGATAATCCTGCGCCTGTTGCAGCAATTTTTGCGCGTCGTTGTAGGTATCGGCAGCAAACTGGTCGGCCTTGGCGTATTGAGCGATCTGCACCGCATTGATTGCTTCGTAAAGTGAAAGCGGGCTCTTCTTGTTCGAGTTCAGATCCACCGGTTTCAGCTGCTTTTCGGGAACATGATACTCATATTGGCCTTTCGGTAGCAGCTCATATTTTGCGTTAACAGTTTCAATTTTCCCCGAGGTATCGGCGCGGACGATGTTCTCCATCACGACCGCGTCGCTGGGCTGAATGACGGCGAAATAAGGCTCGGCAGTAACGATCAAACCGAACGATTGCAGTTCTGTTGTGACTTCGGCTTTGAATGCGCCATCGGGGTTTACGACCACTTCACCAAGATTGTCGGCGTGCCCGTCTGGAGTCACCGCCCACAAAACATAGGTGAGAAAAAGCGGGCCATACGAATTAGCGGCGGGCAGATCTTTGACATTGAGCTTGATCTCCATGTGCCCGAGCCTGCTATTAACTTCGGCCGTCCCCTTCGCTTGCGGGGCCAGTGAGGTACCTTGTAAATCTACTTTGGTCCATCCACTGCGGTTGCGATAGCTGACTGCGGAAATAGAACGAGAAACAACTTCAACCTTGAAAATGGGTGTCGACGGTTCCGCTGTCTGCGGTGCAGCGGTTTGGCCGAACGTGATCAACGGCAAAAGAATCAAAAGAACAGAGTTGTACACCTTCATAGTCGGTACCAGTACAGCACGGTGGAGGCCAAACATCAAGTGCCGCCGTTTCTTCGATTTAACCGAAATCGGATATAGTGAAAAACACCAGGGGCGCGCATTTTCAACCATTAGCCGCTAAGATCGTATTGTGAGAACCCCGCAGCTGAACGCTGCCGAGGCGCAACCGGCATCACCATTCGCGTCGCCCTTATTGCCTATTTTCTTGATTGTGGTGGTGGACATCCTCGGCTTCACCATCATTTTGCCTTTGTTACCGTTTTACGCGGAACGTTTAGGCGCATCGCCCACTCTGGTAGGAACGCTGGTAGCAATATACGCGGTTTTCCAACTCATTTCGGGTCCAATTTTGGGCCAACTTTCGGACCGATTCGGACGCCGGCCAATTTTGCTCATCAGCCAAGCCGGAACTCTGGCGGGCTTTGTGATGATGGCTTTTGCGTCGAGTCTGTGGATGCTATTCCTGGCGCGCGCCATTGACGGCGCAACCGCCGGAAATTTGAGCACCGCACAAGCGTACATAAGCGATGTCACCAAGCCGGAGGAGCGGACTCGTTCGTTCGCGGTGATTGGCATCGCATTCGGTTTTGGCTTTCTTGTTGGGCCGGGCATCTCTGGTTTCCTGGCGCAATACAGCTTTCAAGCGCCACTGTGGGCGGCGGCGGCGCTGTCGTTCTTGAGTATTATCTTCACGTATTTCCTGCTGCCACGGAAGGAAGTGATCCATCAGCAGGCGCCCGAAGATGTTGGCCCGGGCGGCAAACGAATTTCGCTGATTTCCTGGGGGCAATATGGCAAGTACTTTAAGATGCCGCAGTTGTCCCGGTTGCTGATGCAGTGGGTTTGTTTTTCGTTCTCGTTTTCTACATTCATTGCAGGCTTTGCATTGTTCGCTGAGCGGCGCTTTCTGTTGCATGGCCAAGCCGGCGCGAAAGAAGTTGGCTATATTTTCGCGTTCAACGGATTCATTGGCATCATCATGCAGGGCGGAGTTGTGGGCAAATTGGTGAAGCGATTTGGGGAGCGGCGCATTGTGGCGATCGGCTTTCTGAGCGCATGCCTAGGCTACGCCGCCATTGGGTTCACACACACCATTTGGCAATTGCTAATTGCGATGACGTTCACGGCGATCTTCGGAGCCGGTCTGCGGCCAGCGTTGACGAGCTTGATTACTAAACAGGCCGACCGCCGCGAGCAAGGCGTGATCATTGGCTTGACACAATCGCTAACATCAATTGCCCAGATCACAGCACCGCCGCTAGCGGGGTTTCTGATTGGCCGCGAATGGCTCACACCATGGGCCATTTGGGCAGGTGTTTTGGCGGGTCTTGCACTTCTGTTCGAGTCGCGCTATTCTTCCGGTGAGTGAGACTGCCCGAGAGGTTGTTTCTTACGTATTTCGCGTATGTCGCGCTCTTGAGCCGATTCTTTCTCACTCGCCCAAACCTGCACCTTCAGCCATTCGTGTATTTACTAGCTTCAGCAGTGGCGTTTTTAGTCTTGGTGAAAGCCGAACGCGGCATTCTTAAGACGCCGCTGCGGGTTGTGCGCGACTGGCTTCCTATCGTCTTCACATTTATCGCGTTCCGCGAGATGGAGCTATTTGTTCCGACCAAGTATGATCTAGCATTTGAAACGAGTTGGATCAAACTAGATGAACTCGTTTTGCAGAACTGGGGATTGCGAGCCGCAATTGAGAGTGTTGGCAAGCTAGGGCCGGTCTACTTGGAATTTTGTTACCTGATCGTCTATGGTTTGGCAGCGTATTCAGTTGGCGTCATCTCACTTCGTAGGGATCCGCGGCACGATAATCACGATGCGATTGACTATTTTTGGACGGTGTATCTGACAGGAACGCTCACTGCGTATGCGTTATTCCCATACTTTCCGTCATTGCCTCCTCGTTACGCATTCCCGCTGGTTGCCGCCCCATCTGTAACCACTTGGGTGAGAGAGTTGAATTTATACTTGCTGCAGGGCGCTACTATCCATTCGGGTGTATTCCCCAGTGCGCATGTGTCTTCGGCATTCTCAAGCGCTTGGGCCTTATACTTCATCTTTCCCACGAGGCGTTGGTTGGGAAATATCATGCTCGTTTATGCGATTAGCGTTTCCCTTGCTACGGTGTACGGCCGGTACCATTACGTTGCCGATGTGTTGGCCGGGTTCACGGTGAGTTTGATTGCGCTGGGTGTAGGATTTGCAATGAAGAGTTATGTGCAGGAGCATTAAAGTTCTAAGGCGCGCCGAAGAGCCCGCAACCAATGAAGAAGTTGAGCAAGCTGCTTTGCAGTTTGTGCGGAAATCAGCGGCTACAACAAACCTTCGAAGGCCAACCAAGAAGCCTTTGAACAAGCGGTGCGTGAGATTGCCGATGCGAGCCAGCGTTTGTTAGACAAAGTGACTCGCTAACGCGGGATGCGCGTTTCTTCGCCAGCGCTCTTGATGGTCCAATTCTTGTTGTCTTTGGATTCGGCCTGTTCGAATTGAATCTTCGTCTTGCCGATGAAAATATTGGTGTTGCGGTAGTAGATAGTGGAGCCGCCTTGGTCCCAAGTGCTGGTGTACACCCAATGATCGCCTTGAATTTCAAGATCGCCACGGGAACTGGCGCGGCCTTCGGGCCGGACGTTTTGGGTGTAATAGTGCCCGGGCTTGTTGGGCACTGGAATGAAGATGAGCAGGCTGCCCGGAACACCGTTCACGGTTTGTTCGCAGGTGAAGTAGTGCCCAACCAGCGCGCACTGATTGGTTAGCTTGTCGGGTGGTTGATCTTTGTGGGTGATGCGCCATGAGCCGTTGTAAAGCCACAGAGGCGTGTAAGCATCCGCGCCAAGAAGCGTAGCTGCAGTGAAGGCGAATAAGACTAGAATCCGGTGGCGCATGGTGTCTACAGTGAATTCTATCGACAAGCTGTTAATGTCCCCGCCGCTTTTTGGGATAATCAATCCGTGAGCACGGCGTTAAACATCCCGCTTTCGCTGGAAGAGTTCACGCTGCGGCCGGGCCGAGAGGACGGACAGAAGGAAGAACTCATTGAAGGAGAGCTAATCGTGTCCCCAGCCGCGAAGGTTTGGCACGCCGCTCTCGTCCGACGTCTGCGTGCGAAGCTCGCTCCCTTGGAAGAACTTGGTTACATCGTTGGGAATGATTTTGCGTGTACTCTCGGCGATCGTTCGATGCCTGCTCCAGACCTGGCTGCGGTGTCGCTAGGGCGTTGGAACCATGCCGAAGATAACGACGGCTGGTTAGAGGGCGCGCCCGAGCTCGCGGTGGAAGTTGCATCGCCCAGTAATCGAAAGCAACAGCGCAAAGCGGTTCTCTATCTGGAACATGGCGCGGAACAAGTGTGGCTAATTTATCGCAACACTCAAACCGTGACTGTTATGACGAGTGAAGGAAGAACGGAGGCGCGCATGGACGAGACGTTAGAATTTCACGGTGTTCGCGTACCGGTTGAGTCCTTCATGAATCGGGGTTGAGCGGCTTTAATAAAGAAAAGCTTTCCGGGCGGTTCGTATTAAAATCTAGCGACAAGCGTTACATGGTATTGTCAAAATCAAACCCAGGGTAACTGCCATGTCCACGATTGTTGAGGCCGAATTCATTGTCGAAACGCAGAAGGCGGAGTTTGCCTCTTTGGCGCTTGATTGCGGGGTAACGCTGCGGCAAGTGGAAGTTGCATATGAGACTTATGGGCAGTTGAACGCCGCACGCGATAACGCGATTTTGGTTCTGCACGCTTTTTCAGGCGACGCGCACGCTGCAGGCACAAGTAAAGAAACGGGGCAGCCAGGTTGGTGGGCGCCGATGATTGGGCCGGGCTTAGCTTTCGATACCAATCGATACTTTGTGATTTCTTCAAACGTGCTGGGTGGTTGCCGAGGCACTACGGGCCCCAGTTCAATTGACCCTACTACTGGCAAACGTTATGCGGCCACTTTTCCGGTGATCACCATTAACGACATGGTGCGGCTGCAGAAGATGCTGATTGATTGGTTAGGCATTCAGCGGCTGCTGGCGGTAGCGGGCGGATCGATGGGCGGCTTGCAGGCGCTGGCTTGGACGGTGATGTATCCAGACGCGGTGGCGGCAGCGATTCCGATTGCTTCAACCGCGCGGCATAGTGCGCAACAAATTGCGTTCAACGAAGTGGGACGGCAGGCAGTGATGTCGGATCTGGATTGGGCGGGAGGCAATTACTACGATGCGAATCCGCCGTCGCGCGGGTTGGCGGTCGCCCGAATGGTGGGCCACATTACCTACATGAGCGACGCTTCGATGCGCCAGAAATTCGGACGCCGGCTGCGCGATAAGGACGCGTTCGGATTTGATTTTTCGGCGGACTTCGAAGTGGAGAGCTATCTGCGATATCGCGGCAGCCAGTTTGTGACACGCTTTGATGCGAATTCGTATCTCTACATCACGAAGGCGATGGATTACTTCGATCTGGCGGCGGGACATTCCTCGCTTTCCGCCGCTTTCGAAAAGACGAAAGCGCGTTTTTTGGTGTTGAGCTTTACTTCTGACTGGCTTTACCCGACTTATCAATCGCTTGAGATTGTGAGCGCTTTACGAACTCGCAACATTGACGCGGCATTTTGCGAACTTGCTTCCAACTATGGGCATGATGCGTTCCTGGTGGAAACCAAAGAGCAGAGTGAGATGATTAGCGGATTTCTGAAGAGTGTGCAGGAGGGTACGCAAACGCCGCAGTTCGGCCCGGCGGCGAATGTGAAGGCCGCCATTAGTGCGCGCCAAGATTACGCGATGATGGCGGAGCTGGTTGAGCCGGGGTCGCGGGTGCTGGATCTAGGGTGCGGTGAGGGCGAACTGCTTGCCTGGCTAAAAGAGAAGAAAGGCGTGAGCGCGCAGGGTGTGGAGATTGACCCGAACAAAGTGCGGCGAGCGATTGCGCGCGGCGTCTCGGCTTACCAAAGCGATATCGAACACGGACTGGCCGATTACCCGGACGGCACTTTCGATTTTGTGATCTTGAGCCAAACGCTGCAAGAGATGCGCTATCCGCTGAAAGTGTTGCGTGAAATGCTGCGTGTGGGGCGGCACGTGATTGTGGCGTTTCCGAACTTTGGCCACTGGACCACGCGACTTTCGCATTTGCTTACGGGACGATCACCGCGCACGGAGCTGTTTCCGTACGATTGGTACGAATCGCCGAACCTGCATTTCTTAACGATCTATGATTTTGTACTTTTGTGCCGCGCGGAGAATTGGGTAATTGAGCGGCAAATCTTTCTACGTAGAGATGAACAGGTCAAGCGGATGCCGAATTTATTGGCCGAGGTTGGAGTGTTTTCAATCAGGCGGGGCTAGGCTCTAAAGCGCGGAGCCATCCGCCTTGGTAATGCGCTCGGCGCCAACGTAAGGTTGTAAGGCTTTGGGAACCAGTACAGAACCATCGGCCTGTTGGTAGTTTTCAACAATGGCAACCCAAGTTCTGCCGACGGCTAGGCCACTGCCGTTTAGCGTATGCAAGAAATCGGCTTTATCTTTGCCACTTTTGGCGCGTATCAGCGCACGGCGTGACTGAAAAGCTTCGAAATTGGAACAGGATGAAATTTCCTTGTAGGCGTTCAAGCCGGGTAGCCAAACTTCAATATCGTAGGTCTTAGCGGAACTGAAGCCCATATCGCCAGTGCAAAGCACAATAGTTCGATAAGGCAGTTCCAAGCGCTGCAGAATGTCTTCGGCATCGCGCGTGAGCTTTTCATGTTCCTCGTAGCTTTGCTCAGGGCGCGTGAACTTTACCAACTCTACTTTTTGAAATTGATGCTGGCGAATGATGCCACGGACATCCCTGCCATATGATCCGGCTTCACTGCGGAAGCAGGGGGTGTAGGCACAAAGCGAGATCGGCAACATGTCGGCGTTGAGTGTTTCATCGCGAAAGAGGTTCGTTACTGGAACTTCGGCCGTGGGCGCAAGCCAGAGATCTTCGCCTTCTATACGAAATAAATCTTCCGCAAACTTTGGCAACTGGCCGGTGCCGTAGAGGCTCGCCGAGTTGATCATAAACGGCGGCAGCACTTCTTTGTAGCCATGCTCTTTGGTGTGGAGGTCGAGCATGAAATTGACCAGCGCTCTTTCTAGACGCGCACCTAAGCCCCAGTAAACCGCAAACCGCGCACGGGTGATTTTAGCGGCGCGCTCCATATCGAGAATGCCAAGTTCGGGTCCGAGATCCCAGTGCGGCTTTGGGGTAAACGAAAACTCGTGCGGCCTGCCCCAGCGGCGCACTTCCACGTTGTCGTTCTCGCTCTTCCCAACGGGCACGGATTCGTGGGGCAGATTCGGCACGCGGGCCAGTACGTCGCGAAATTCATCGTCGAGCTTGGTGGCCTGCTGATCCAGCTCGGTCATGCGATCGGCCATTGCCCGAACCGCCAGCTGCTTGTCGGCCGTATCAATACCTTCTTTGCGGAGCTTGCCAATTTCAACCGTGGCTTGATTGCGTTCGGCTTTTAGCTGCTCGCTTTCGGTGACGCACTGGCGGCGCCGTTTGTCGAGATCTTGAAATGCCGCAACATCGAGAGTAAAGCCGCGCGTGGCAAGGCGCTGGCGCACTTCGTCCAGGTTGTTGCGAAAGAAATTGAGATCGTACATTCTTTGCTAGCCGCGCTTCTCGATGGGCACCCAAGCCTGACCGTCGGGAAGGCCAGTGTAATCGGCACGGGGGCGAATCAAGCGGTTGTTGCGATATTGCTCCAGCACGTGGGCAGTCCAGCCAGACATGCGGCTCACGGCGAAGATAGGAGTGAACAGATCGATGGGGATACCAAGCGAGTAGTAGCAAGACGCCGAATAGAAATCTACGTTGGCATTCAAACCCTTCATGTCGCGAACGGCTTGTTCTACACGGCTGGACTTTTCGTAGAGATCGGCGTGGCCGGTGCTCTTGCCTAATTCTTCGCTGAGCTTCTTGAGGTGAATGGCGCGCGGATCGAGCACGTGATAAACGCGGTGGCCGAAGCCGGGAACCTTGACCTTGTTGTTCAAATCGCTTTTGACTTTGGCGACGGCTTCGTCGGCCGAACCGGTTTTCAGAAGCATTTGGATGACAGCTTCATTCGCG
>Ga0182012_10004466_pt1 | contig 14592 bp, 10 predicted proteins | sample 612S2SmetaG_FD_120486 | JGI IMG/M metagenome (GOLD analysis project Ga0182012, IMG submission 120486) | Permafrost microbial communities from Stordalen Mire, Sweden - 612S2S metaG | ecosystem: Environmental > Terrestrial > Soil > Wetlands > Permafrost | place: Sweden: Stordalen | collected... | reverse complement strand
TTGTATCGAGAGTGAAGTCTTTGGCCAAGCGCGGCTGCGACCATGGCTCGTACCAACCGGCATTGAACTGCGTTTCGACGGGCAGGTCGCCAGCACTCCGGAGGGACACTTCGTTCAAGCCAGTGTGAATTGCGCTCGCAACGTCGATGCGGTATGGTCCTTGCATGACGCGGATGGCACGCACTTGAAGGGTCTGCACTACTTTGCCGTTCACCAAAATATCTACCGGGCGGTCTCCGGTATTTGTTTTGCCAACGGTTTCGAGCAGCGCGGTTAAAGCACGCATGGTGGCTTGACCGGAACCCCAAACCGTGTTCGGAGAAACGTTCCTCCGGGTTCAGCTTGATCTTGAGAACAGCGATTCCGCGTGGGTCGGTTGTCGCGGTCACTCGATCCCAGCGCACACTTACGCCGCCCACAGGATGGCCTGTCACTGGATTCGTTGTCAGCACTCGCACTTCCTGTTGCTCGGCTACGAGTGGCGGACTTAAACTAACCACACGCACATTGAACGCATGGTCCGCAATGTTGGCGAAACTGAGTATGCCGCGCAGCCGTTCGAACGAAGTGAGGTTCTTATACTGGGGCACAACCTCGTACAAGAGCCGTTCCTCCAGCGCCTCTATCTTGTCGTTGAGCGGGAGCGGAATCTCGAACAGGTTTTCACCCGGGTCGATCACGACGGGGAGCACTGCCTGCGCGACTTCTTTATCGCCCGGCGCCAGCCAATGCAAAGTAATTCGCCCCGCAACGGGTGCTTTGAATTTGTTCTGAACCGGCAACTTAATCGTTGTTATGCCGTTTACCAGGTGTGCACGCGTACCACTCTCGCTCACCGAAACCTGCGCCTCTGCGCAAACACACGACACTACTGCAAACACTGCAAGCAGAACTCGCATGAGAAAGACTCCCGTTGGCGCTTATTCTACTTCAAACGACAGGCTTAAGAACGACTTAGAGTTGTAAGGGGGGATGCCACACTGCCGCTACACTCCTGCCGCACCGCTATCAACATTCATCCACTGCCTCTGGTATTGGGAGGGCGCGTCGCAACCGGACGCCAAGGAAAAATTGCTGCCGAACGGCGAGCCCGCCATCATTTTCAATCTCCGTGAAAACCGATTCGAATCTACAATGCTAAAGATTTAAGCAAATATCAAAGCTATGGAAGGACCGTTTCAAGCCGAGACACAGAACAAGCGAATCGCCGCAGTCACTGATCGGATCGGTCTCAGTTCGCGGCGCTTCATTGAAATATTTGACCGCCAATTGGGCCTAACGCCGACGGTTTCTGCCGGGTAAGACGCTTTCAGCGGGTGCTCCAAAGAGTTCGAGGATCGAGAGAGATCGACTGGTCTGATCTTGCGCTTTGTTGCGGTTACTATGATCAGGCGCCACAGAGCATCAGAATCACGTCCCTTCGAGTTAGGGCACCGTCAAGAATTTGCCGATTGGTCCAGAAATTGACAGCACGCAACTCGCCAGCTGAGTCTTTCCAACACCTTAGAGTCTCGTGGCTTTGGACCTACGAATGCGTTGACAGCCAGCATGAGCATCAGTTCAATCAATAACTTCTCCAACAACAACCTGGCGTCGGAGCTGAGTAGCGCACTACAAGGCACTGGCTTAACTATTACGACATCCGGCAACAACGTGGGCAGCGTCGGGCAAGGCTCCGATAGCAGCCAACTCTCCCCCTTCGCGCAACTGCTAAGTACGCTCCAGCAGCTTCAGCAATCGAACCCCACCCAATATGCAACGGTTATGCAACAAATCTCTACGAACTTGCAAACGGCCGCGCAAACCGCGACTAAGGATGGCAATACCTCCGCAGCGAGCGAGTTAACGCAATTGTCCACGGATTTTGCGAACGCGTCGAAGACCGGTCAATTACCGAACATCCAGGATTTGGCCCAGGCGTTGGGTGGCGGCGGACATCATCATCACCATTTCCACGCTGACTCGTCGTCAACGTCCTCAAGCTCTGCTAGCGGCTCGTCCAGTTCGAACAGCACGTCCGGTACAGACAACACGGGCAGCAGTACCAGTCAAGCGCTGGAACAGTTACTTTCCGCGTTTCAGGCGAGCAACAACAGTCAGAACAGTGCGCTCAACCCTATGGCGATCATCATGAACGCGCTTTCAAGCGCCGGCATTACGCCCACCGCCAGTTAAAGACTATGGGCGGCCCGCCGCCGCGCGTTTCGCCGAGTTTGGCTCGCCTAAACTCGTCGCTTCCGGGACCTCAACCAGCTTTCCGCTGGATACGTTATAGATAAAGCCGTGCACGGTTATGCGCGCGGGCACCAGCGGATGGTTGCGAATACGGGTGACATCGGCCACCACGCTTTTCGCCAAATCTTTGATCGTGAGCCATTCCACATAGTCACCACCGGGCGATCCACCACCTGTGCCCGGATCTCGCCATTGGCCATTGTGAAAGCTGGCTGTATCGAGACTCTTGGACAACAAATCACGCATCACTTCGTTGGTGAACGTCAGCATGCCGCAGTCTGTATGGTGAATAACAAACCATTCGCGGGTACCCAGCAGTTTGTAGGAAATGATAAGAGATCGAATCGCATCATCACTGGCACGACCGCCTGCGTTGCGAATCACATGGGCATCGCCCTCGCTTAGGCCTGCAAACTTCGCCGGATCGAGCCGCGCGTCCATGCAGGTGAGAATCGCAAACTGCCGAGCCGGTGGCATGGGCAGCTTCGATTTGGCGCCAAAACTGGCGGCATAAGATTCATTGGCGTTCAAGACTTCTTCCAGAATCTGCGACAAAAGAACTCCTCTGTTAACTCAGCTAAACTAGACGCGCGCATTGCCTAAACCATTTCAGGCAAAATAGCCAGGTCGAACTATTCGCTTGAACGCAGTTTACAATCGTTTGTGGCCGAGTGCCAGCAATATATGCTGGCGACGTAGAATGAGTGGGACAAGTTGTAGACTGTAAAAACAACAAAAGGGAGGAGTCTAACGAATGGAATGGACGCCAGATAACAGTAATCAGGATATTGAAGACCGCCGGGATTCAAGCGGCGGCGGATATGGCGGCGGCCCAGGTTTAGGGGGTTTTGGTTTTGGACATTTGGGTATCGGCGGCATTCTCATCGTTGGCCTTTTGAGCCTTGTGTTTCATCAGAATTTTTTCGCACTTCTATCCGGTGGCGGCGGCTCGAGCGTAGGCGTCGATCAAAGCCAAAGCCAAAGCCAAATGCAACCCGTGCCAAACACACAGCAGGATCAGGCAGAGACTCGAGACCGCGGGTTGATTGGCACCGTATTTCATAGCATTCAGGACAACTGGTCCACCATCTTGCCGGCTCAAATGAATACGCCTTATCGGCACGCCACCTTGGTCTTGTTTCGCGGCGCTACCAATTCCGGTTGCGGTGAAGCACAAGATGCCACTGGTCCTTTCTACTGTCCGGAAGATGAAAAGGTGTATCTCGATCTCGGCTTCTTCGATGAATTGAAAACCCGCTTTGGCGGATCGAATGGCGATTTCGCGCAGTCCTACGTTGTGGCGCATGAAGTGGGCCACCACGTTCAGAAACTGCTGGGCACTGAGGCCAAAGTTACGGCCGCACAAGACCGCAATCCAAGCCAAAAGAACGCTCTTTCCGTTGCCATGGAACTGCAAGCCGATTGCTACGCCGGCGTTTGGGGCAACTCCGCCAAAGACAAATTCAAGCTCACCCCGGCTGATATACAGGACGCGCTCAGCGCTGCTGCCGCTGTTGGTGACGACCACTTGCAAAAAATGGCGACAGGCCGTGTGAGTCCTGAAACATTCACGCATGGCACGTCTGCGCAGCGCGAAGCTTGGTTTACCAAAGGCTATTCCACAGGCCAAGTCTCAGCCTGCAATACTTTCGGCGGACAATAAACATCTGCGGGACGGGTCGTCCGCACCCGTTCCATTCAGCCATTGACATACTGAATAAGCAATGAGTCGAGCTCCAAACACCGCCTTCACGCAGCTTGCATCCGAACTAAAACAGTCGCCGGCTCAACACACCTTTATCTTGCAAGGTACACCCGCCGAAAGATCGCAAGCAGCTAACGCCATCGCGTCTCACCTGGGATTGAAGCTGTATCACCTGAGTGACAACCCCGACCTCAGCGATGAACAGGAAGAAGAATTGCTTCAAACCATCGCTCCGCAAGACCGCAAAGGCGTGATTCTGCTTTTTGATGAGGCCGATTCGCTATTCGGCAAACGAACTGAAGTGAAAGACGCGCACGACAGATACGCCCAACTGGCGTCTGCTTTCAGCGGCATTCTTATCTTCGGGGTCGAGAGCGGAGAGAACTTACCACCCACGACGCTGGAACACGCGAAGCTTCTTGTCGCTTACGATTACATGCCCCGGCACTAGTCGCATCACTCAACTGTGACGACTATGAGTGAGGCGTCGTCGTGAAAATTCCCTTGGCAAAAACGCGTCACATCTTCCAGGATTCTGGTGCGGATGGTCTGCACGCCTTGCCCACGCACTGCTCGGGCAGCAGCGATGACGCGTTCGTAGCCGAATTCTTCGTCACGTTCGTTGGCCGCTTCCGTGACACCGTCCGTTGCCAGCACAAGGCAATCGCCAGATCGTAGCTGGAACTCGTGGTCTGCGTATTTGGCCTCGCGAAACATGCCTAGAATCATGCTTCCTTCAGTTAGGATCGTCGCGCCGTCTCCGCGTAGGACAATGGGCTGGGTGTGGCCGGCGTTTTCGAAGCGCAGCATGAGCGTATCGGTGGTCAACACGCCGTAAAAGAGTGTCACGAATTTCCCCGGAGCAATGCTGCCGCAAAGTACCTCATTGAGTTTGGCGCACAAGGCGCCGGGGCTTGAAATACCAGGCGCAAATGCACGCACGGCGGCTTGCAGGTTCGTCATCAACAGCGCCGCCGTAATGCCCTTGCCTGAGACATCCGCTATGCATAGGCCCAGTTGGTTTGGTGCCAGCGTGAGGACATCGAAATAGTCGCCGCCTACCGAGCGCACCGGCTCCCAGGCGCAAGCAATTTGGAAAGGTTTCAGCTGCGGGATTTCGTGCGGCAACAGATGCGCCTGAATCTCATGCGCTGTCTTCAGTTCCGCTTCGTGGGCTTCCAAAGTAATTTGGCCAAGGGTGATCTGCCGTTCCAATTCAAGATTTCGACCCAACAGCCCAGCCCTGGCCTTGGCGGAACTGTAAATCGCAGTTCCGGTGATAAGCGAGATAAAGGTGCCAATGCGAATGTCGCCCCAATCGAACTGTAAGCCCTGCCGCCCCCGGTCCAAGATGATATGGGTAGCCGAGGATGCAAACCAACTGGCTAGTGCACTCACGGGTATGAGAACGCTGAGGTACACCAGCCAGTCCCACGGAGCTTTCCGATTGACAAGCAGCGGCGCGGCCACCGATACAGCAAGCGTTATCGAATTTCCAATGATGAAGGTAAAGAGGAACACGCCCGTTGGATTCAGCGTGCCCTGCAAGAGCCAGAACAAGCCCGAAACGGCGACGGCAATGCCAAGTAGCATCAATTGAAATTGCCAAACACCGAAGCCGACCAAAGATTTCAGTTCAGCCAACGGCCGGAGTTTGAGGGGCATGGAGTGTATCCCTTAGGATCTCACTCGGAGCCGCGTCACTCCACCACGGGCAGCAGGAGTACCGACGCGTGCTCCGCATCATGCAGCACGGTATTCGTTGCGGTTATGCTGCGGGTCGCAAACTGCCCGCTTTCGCCAGTGTTCATATTTCTGTCAAACCTTGGGAAATTACTGCTACTTATCTCCAGCCGGATCTTGTGCCCTTTCTTGAACACGTTGCTTGTTGACCACAGGTCTACCGCCAGCTTGTACGGCTGTCCGGGATTTAGCAACTCCGGCTTCTCTTGCGAATCGCGATAACGGCCGCGTACGATGCCTTCCGTCAAGTTCTGCGCAAAGCCGTTTGGCCAAACATCGACTAATTTCGCGGTGAAATCGGTGTCAACTGCACTGCTCTTCGCCCACAGTTCCAACAGTATGTGTCCCGTCACTTCCGTATCACGCTCTAGCGCCGGCGTGGAATAAATCAGCACGTCGTCGCGAGCCTCAACGGCGCGTTGATCTTTAGGACCGCCCGGCAAATGTGTTCCATCGCAGCATAACGGTCCGCCGGTGGTGGGTACCGGGTTTGCGGGATCATAGACAAACTGGTCCGCACTCTCGCCAACGGGCGCTTCGTTGGAAAGCGCACCGTCGCCATGCAGGCCATTCGCCGCCTTTGCCGAATGCAGGAAATACTTCACAGCTTTGGCACGCGGCAAGGGCCAGGAATCTTCGTCGCGCCATTCATTCGCGCCCATCACAAAGATACGCACAGGCTTCTTGGCAAAGCTGTTCTGGACGCCTTTGAATAGAAAGTCATACCACTCCAGCGTCACTTGTCCATCGTTGAAATCGGCGGCGGGTGCGCCAAAATCCACATCGCCAATGTGCCGTCCACCGCCGGCATGTCCACCAATAATCACCAACAGTCTCTGTCCACGCCGCGCCGCTTCATTACCCGCGTGTTCCTTCAGACCCACGTAGTTCTTGATTGATCCGCCTTGGAAAATGTCATACCAAGCCGCTGTATGCAAGGCCGGCACCTGAATGTCGCTCCAGTGATCCTCAATCGACCACTTCTTCCAATACTCGTCATAACTGGGATGCGCCAGCCAGTCGATGAAATAAGGCGCCAAGCTTTCCGGCGAATCTACTTTTACAGCACCGTTGAAAAGCGGATACTCACTCAATGGCAATTTCCACGCGCCGACCGTAGCATTCGTCTCGCTTAGAATCCTCCGGTTTAACGTGTCCTGCGCTAATCCCGAGGTCCAAGATTCGTTGAACCATTGCTCAAACGCACCACCCTGGTACGTCCAGTTGCTGTGATAATTGCTTGCCGTCACAACCGGGCAAATGCCGGCCAAATGTGGCGGATGGGCAATCGCCGCCAGCATCTGCGTGGCGCCAACATAAGAGCCACCCCACATGCCCACTTTTCCATTCGAATAGGGCAACGCAGCGGCCCATTCCACCGTGTCGAATCCGTCCTGGGATTCCCATTTGAACGGATACCATTCACCTTCGGAGGTGTAGCGCCCGCGCACGTCTTGAATGATGGCGACATATCCAGCAGCTGCCGCGCGCATGGCAAAATCTCCGGCCCCGAACTTGTTGTAAGGAGTGCGCTGCAGCAGAACCGGATACTTCCCTTCCTGTTTGGGACGGTAAATGTCAGCGCGCAAGGTAACGCCATCGCGCATGGTCACCTTCACGCCAAGCTCCACCGTGACATCATTTGCCGCAAAAGCGCCATAGGGGGTAAGCGACAGAGCCGCTATGAAAAATGGTAAGTGTCTCATTCCGTGCGTAAGATATCATGCTTCCCATTCGCAGCTTCTAACCTAAATCCATCACGGAGTTTTTTCTAGCTAACTCTGCGCTGTTCGCGTCTCTCTAAGTAGAAGAGACCCGAATGCAAACATCTGAAGTTTTACGAGCTTGGAAGAAAATTTTGCAAGGAGAATCTCCGTCGCTCTCCATTGAAATTACGCGTGAATGTCCTTTGCGCTGTCCGGGGTGTTATGCGTATGACGCGGATCATCTGGGCGGTGGCAAAACGTTGCGTGACCTGAGCGATTACAAAGGCGACGAACTGGTAGAAAACATTCTGCAGGTTGTTGATCGCTACCAACCGCTTCATCTTTCCTTAGTGGGAGGCGACCCGCTCGTACGCTATCGTGAACTGGAACAGCTTGTGCCGCGTATTGTCGACCGCGGGATACATCTGCAGATTGTGACCAGCGCTTTCCGCCCGTTCCCCATTGCCTGGACACAAAACCCTCGCGTAAACGTAGTTGTTTCGATTGACGGCCTGCAGCCTGAGCATGACATTCGTCGCTCGCCGGCGACCTATCAGCGCATCTTGTCTAATATTGCTGGGCAGAAGGTAACCGTCCATTGCACAATCACGGGACAGATGATGAAACGGCCTGGCTACCTAGATGAATTCGTTCAATTCTGGAGCGACAAGCAAGAGGTGAAGAAAATCTGGTTCAGCATTTTCACTCCGCAAATGGGAGATTCTCTACCGGAGATTTTATCCTCGGATGAACGAGCCCAAGTGATCACTGATCTTAACCATCTGCGCAAGCTCTATCCGAAACTTGACATGCCGCCCGAGATGATTCAACAATTCGCCACTCCTCCGGCATCGCCGAAGGACTGTATCTTCGCGCAAACCACCACCAGCATCTCTGCAGATTTGACTAGTTTTATTGGTCCCTGCCAATTCGGAGGAAAGCCGGATTGCTCGCAATGCGGATGCGCTGCGTCTATGGGACTTGCGGCAGTGGGGGATTACAAATTGGCCGGCATCATCCCCGTAAAATCGATTTTTGATTTGTCTTTCCGCGTTGGCCGATCGCGCGCGAAACGCCAGCAGACGCCATTGGTGAGTGAAAAGCCGTTCCAGATACTACAGTGACTCTGGTGCATACCTTGTTATGCTGACGCCAGGCCTGTGCATATTTCTCGTCGAAGACTCCTCACCTCTGCTCTTGCAGTTCCAGTGTTTGCGGCGGTCGATGCCCCGCCAAAGCGCCTTAAAATTTTAGTAGGTGGAGGCCATCCGGGTGATCCCGAATGTGGCTGCGCCGGTACCATCGCACGCTTCACTGCCCTGGGTCATGATGTGGTTCTTCTCTATTTGAACCGCGGTGAAGGCTACTGCAAAGGTAGTGATCTTTCTCAATGCGGAGCAATCCGCACGGCCGAAGCCCAGAAGGCCTGTCAGATCTTGAAAGCACGCGCCCTCTTTACGTCACAGATCGACGGGCGCGCGATTGTCGACAATCCCCATTATCTAGAATTCCAGCACCTGCTCGAAGCTGAAAACCCTGACATTCTTTTCACACAGTGGCCCATCGACAAGCATCGCGACCACCGTGCGCTTTCACAGCTCGCGCTGGATGCGTGGCTCATTACCGGAAAGAAGTCGGCGTTCTATTACTACGAAGTGGCGGACGACACCATGATGTTTTCGCCCGCAGAATATGTGGACATTTCTTCGCCGGAAATCGAATCCGCGCGACGCGCGGCATGCTACGCTCACGTATCTCAGCAACCCGACAAATGGTATCCGCAACAGGTTGAGCTCACGCGCTTTCGCGGATCGCAGAGCGGCCATCCCCAAGCCGAAGGATTTCTCCGGCATTGGGAAAGTCGCACGGCTGCTTTGTTTCCATCCGATCAGAAATAGAACTTAGCCGCCAATTGCAGTACTCGCATGGCATTGGCTCCATTAGGCTCTCCAAAGTAGGTCCCCAATACAGCAGTGCTGCCAGCGGGCCGAAGATTGTTTGAAATCGTCAATCCCGTGAAGTTGCTGAAGATGGCATTCCCCGTTTGGCCGGCAGCATTGGTAATGTTCGTCGTCAGGTTGTAGCCTGAAAACTGCTTGTGGTTGAACACATTGAACGCCTCTAACCGTAGTTGCAGGTAGCGCTTGCCTTCGCCGCCGAAGCGAATGTTCTTGAAGACGGACAGGTCCTGGTTATCAATCCAAGGGTTGCGCAAATAGAATCGGGTGTACGGCCCAGCTTGGCCAATCCCTGGAACGGTGAACGCGGAAAGATTGATGGTATTGCCATTCTGCGGATCGCCCCCAACATAAAAGCGTGGTTGCTGCCCACTGAGGTTGCCGGAAACCGGAGTACCGAGCAATCGCAGACCAGCATCTTGTCCGCTGATGGTTAGAGCTAGCTCAATCGGATTGCCCGAACTGACCGTCGTTATGCCGGATAGCTCCCAACCATCCGTAATCGCTTTGACAAAACGGTTTCCTCCCAGAAAGCGGCTCGGGCTCGGTATGTCCCAAACCAGATTCCAGACGAACGCGTGCGTACGATCGAAATTAGCTAAACCATAATCGAATTGGCGCGGACTCAAAATGTTGGTGTAGGTGCTGTCGTCGGAAACGGTGGTGGTGACTCGCGAAAAGGTATAGGCAACGTCGGTCGTCAGTCCCTTGGCAAAACGCCTATGCACGCTCGCTTGCAAGGAGTTGTAGGTCGAGTTTCCGTCAAAAGAATAGTAGGTTATATCGCTATAGCCTTGATAGGGGCGTAAGAAATCGGTCGCCAACGCGTTGGCGCCGCTGAAATTCAAATTCGCAGCGGAGTATGCCGAAGGCAGGGCAGGCTGCACGGCTGGAATGACTCCGTTCGCGTACTTTGTCGGATCCTGCGCCGCTGCCGTAAATCCAACTCCATACGCCGGCGCATTGAGATTCGTGCGGCGCGGATTGTGGCGCGATTGCGAGCCTACATAGGAGACGTCAAAGACGAGTCCCTTCCCCAGGTTATGCTGAACTCCGATGCTATAGCTATAAACAGAAGGAAACGTCATCTTCTCGGTGACGCCCGAAACAGTCAATGGAGACAACGCCCCCGAACCGCCAGAAACGATTTGGTTCAAATAACCGTTAGACAAAGTTGGCTGCAACACGTACGGTGGGTTGTTGGCCGCGAACGAAGTGAAACTTTCAGGCCGGTCAAACGTAATACCGAAACCACCGCGCACCACAGTTTTTTGGTTGCCCATCACATCCCACGCTAGGCCTATCCTGGGTTGCGGAAGAATCGCGGGCGGCTTCACGCCCGCCGCAGGATAGCCGTTCGTGGTAAGCTCCATGCCGTCGTAGAGATTACCCGAATTCGGCACCAACTTTCCCACATAGAAGGCAGGCAAGGTATTCGCCAGCGTTAATGGCCCGGTCGTAGTTGGATCGTACGCGCGATAGGTAGCAGCGCCGGAAGAGCAGGTAGAAGCTCCCACGCACACGGGCCGGTAGAGTCGGGGAGCCTGCGAGGGATCGTAGGCTGATGGGTTGAAGAAAGCTGCGGGACCAGCGGCATTGTAAACCGCCTGATACCAGGAGAGCCGCAATCCTAGATCGAGTGTAAGGCGCGGCTTTACTTTCCAGGTGTCTTGCAGGAAACCAGAAACCTCCTTATAGGGATACGACGAGTAGACTTTCGCGCTCTGCTGGCTATAGCTGTTGTATACCCCAAGCAACGCATTCGCAAAGGGATCTCCGGTATTCAGCGGATTAGTGGCAACACTTGAGAAATCGATACTGCTCTCTACTGTGTTTTGCGAGTTACTATTGTTGGCGGCACTCTGGAAATAGAGTCCGACCTTGAACTGATGTTTGCCCCAAACCTTACTGAGGCTGTCCGTTACTTGGTAGATCCGAAAGCTTTGCACAAATGTGCCGAATACTGAGGTACTGGCAGCGGTTGCGCCCGTGATGCCTCCGAACGTTAGACTGGGAATCAATCCGCTTGTGTTGGCGTTCGGATAGAGCAGTGGTGTGTCAATACCCGAAGCCGCGCGGGTTGCCGCAGTGCCTTCCGGTGCAATCGTTACGCCACCCAAGCCTACACCAAAGACGAACTCGTTCACCCAGGTCGGTCCAAAGTTGCGGGTGAGCGACAACGTCTGAACATTTCCAGGACCGTTCAAGCGGTCCGTCTTTGTGAGTGGCCAAGTCCAAGAGGCCGTTGTGGTGCCGTAAGCAAACTGTTGATCGTCGTAATTATGAATCCAGCGCAAGCTCAGACGGGTGTTCGAGTCAATCTGATAGTCACCGCGCAAAATCGTTTCTCGCCGCGGATACGAGCTGGGCACTTGCGAGGTGTAATTGTACGGAAATCCGCCGGCTGTGGTGTTAGCACTCGGCAGGAAATTGAGAATCGCCGAACCCGGCGCATAGAGACGGGCGATGGGAATCATGTTTCCAACGAAGGGCGCGCCTGTTGTGGGATCAACAATCGTAATTTTCTTGCCAGTGCCATCGACCGATTGTGAGAAATCGCCGGTACGTTCAGCTGCCGTCGGAACCAGAATGTTAACGGAAGATGCTTGCGGTACAAGCTGGTTGTAATACTCCTGACTGATAAAGAAAAACAGCTTGTTCTTCCCGTTGAACAGTTTTGGGATCAGGACTGGACCTCCCAGATCCCATCCGTAGTAGTTGTAGCGATAGAGCGGACGCGGAAAGCCGTTGGCTGAACCACCGCGCAAATCATTAAAGTAGGAATTAGCGTTCAGGCTGTCATGACGCCGGAAGTAGCTCGCGCCTCCGTGAAACTCATTCGTGCCGCCGCGCGTGGTGAGCGCGATGTAGCCGCCGCCAGCCCTTCCATATTCAGCCTGATAGTTCGAGGTCAGAACCTTCACTTCCTCTACGGCGTCGGGATTGATGGAAACTAACGCGCCCGTGTTGTTGCCCAGGTTTAGATTTGTGACGCCGTCCACTGTGTATTCATGCTGCAGAGAGCGTGTGCCGTTGATATTAAAGTTGCCGACAATGTTGGTGACGGTGGAAGCGGCATTGGCCACTACCCCGCTCGAGATCACACCGGGAATCGTTTTGAAGAGATCCACCACGTTGCGACCATTCAAGGCAAGGTCACGCAACTGGCGGTTTGTCACCAGGTCGGAACGTTCGCCAGAGCTAGACTCTACCTCCAACTGCCCTTGATCGGCCTCTACGTTGACCGTTTCAGTCAAGCTACCCACTTCAAGCACCAGGTCCCCGGTATCAATCTTTGATGAGACAGGCACAACAATATCGTGTTTCTCAATTTTCTTAAAACCCCGGCTTTCTGCAATGAGCGTGTAAGTACCTGGAGTGAGTTCCGGAAATACAAAAATGCCGGAAGGGTTCGTCTGACTCACCCGGTTGACACCCTCGGAGGGATTGGAGACCGTCACGGTGGCGCCTGGAACAACTCCGCCGCCCGTATCCTTAATCGTCCCAGTAATGGTACCGTTGCTCTGCGCAAAGATGACACCGCACAGCAAAACGAAAGCTCCGCAAACTCGGCGAAACATCTTCATAGTTTTTAATCCTCATCTCTTCATTTCGATGGCGTCTCGGGAATTGTGCGCATCCAAATGTTTCTAAACTGCATAAAGGTTTCTTTCACGTCGGGGTGCTGATGATCCTGCAGCATCAGCGGACCTTCGGCACAAACATCCGTGTCGTCACTACTGGTTGTGCGTCCATGAATGGTCACGTGATCCTGTACAAGTACGCCGTTCTGCAAAACGGTTACCGTGCCTGGCTCGACGATTTTCTTGTCCGGTCCACAGCGAGGCGCATGGAAAACGATGTCATAGGTCTGCCACTGTTTAGGCGGACGGCAGACGTTCACCAGCGGCGCGTACTGTCCATACAAGGCACCGCAAGATCCGTTGGCATAGGTAGGGTTATTCACCGAATCCAGAATTTGTATTTCGTAGCGGCCTTGTAAATAAACTCCGCTGTTGGCACGTGCCTGGCCGTGTGCCTGCGGCATAAGAGGCGTCGAAAATTCAACATGAATTTGAGCGTCGGTAAACTTGTGGCGCGAGTAGATATTGCCGGTACCACTCTTACAGGCAAGATGGTCATCGACAATGGGCCATTGAGAAGGACGACCATCAGAGTAAGTCCAATCATCCCCATTTTTGCCATCGAAGAGAACAATGGCGTCTGAAGGGGGCTGGCCCGGCATCTCTCCTGCTGTAACAACAGGTGGCTGCGGTCCATCCCCCTTTTGAGCGCCTCCGAGAGCGGCGACCCCCAGTAAGCCGCTAGTCATTATGCATACAGAACGAATGAAAGAAGTCATCGGGATATTGTTTCACCCCGACGCCCGGCAAACGACAAACCGCCGAAAGTATTCATGCACCCTGAGTATGTTATGTGACTGTTTGGTGTATGTCATCGCACGCACGACTAGCTGAACCTATGCGAATGTCATAGGTGCAGAGAAGGCAAAATGAGGCTAGACTAGAGTGCTGAAGCCATGTCGCCTGGAGTCTCACTAACCGTACGCCGCTTGTCTGTTCTATTTTGCTTCGCCTCCGCGATGTATGCGGAACGAGTTTCGTACGGCGTTGATTTCTGGCGCGAAGCCGATGGTTTAGCGCAATCGAGAATTCGAGCCATCCTACAAACACGCGACGGATACATTTGGCTCGGTACCGATGGCGGCCTGGTGCGGTTCAACGGTGAACACTTTAATCAATACAGTGTTGAATCGGGCGATCTGAAAGACAACGAAGTCTGGACGCTGCAAGAAGATGACGAAGGATCGCTTTGGATTGGCACTTACGGCGGAGGGTTAACCCAACTCAAGGGCGGCCACTTCAAAACATTCACCACATCCGATGGCCTGCCTGATGACGTTGTGAGCGAGGTGGACAAGGATTCTGCCGGGAATCTGTGGCTACTCACGGGACAAGGGTTAGCGCGCTACTCACATGGCCGGCTGCAGAGAGTTACCAATGAGGATGGACTAGCCGATTTGCACGCCACGGCCATCGCACCCAACGCACCAGGCGGCGCATTAATCGCAGTGCGGTCGGACATTTATCAATTCAGTAATGGCCGTTTCCACTTTCTCTCGACCGAAAGCTCGAAGTACGGCTATGTCGAAAAACTGCTCTATGCGCAGGATGGATCTCTTTGGATCGGTTTCAGCAGCGGAGCAATCATTCAAAAGAAAGAT
>Ga0182012_10004465_pt1 | contig 14593 bp, 8 predicted proteins | sample 612S2SmetaG_FD_120486 | JGI IMG/M metagenome (GOLD analysis project Ga0182012, IMG submission 120486) | Permafrost microbial communities from Stordalen Mire, Sweden - 612S2S metaG | ecosystem: Environmental > Terrestrial > Soil > Wetlands > Permafrost | place: Sweden: Stordalen | collected... | reverse complement strand
CCCGGGCGCAGCAACGCCGGATGGCACCGAGACGTACTGGTTTTCCAAGGCCTTTTGGCATGCTCTCGTTGCTGCGCCCGAGGACGGGCGCACTCCGGCTTGGTCGTGCATCCCAGCGTCTCAGCAGTATGATTACTGAAACCGAACTTCTGAAACTCCTTGCGGAGGTCGAATCCTTTCGCGTTGCGCGTACCAGATCTGTGGACAAGACCGACAAGTTTGCCCAAGCCATTTGCGCTTTCGCCAACGACATGGCCGGATCAGGCCTGCCCGGCTATCTATTGATTGGGGCGGATGACCAAACTGGGGCTCCCATCGGCTTGCGGGTTACGGACCAGCTTCTTCAAAACCTCACCAGTTTGGCGGCCAATGGAAACATCCTTCCTGCGCCGGCACTGATTGCTCATCGCATGACGCTTTCCTCAGGTCTCGGTGAAATAGCTGTCGTGGAAGTCCAACCATCCAATCCGCCCCCGGTGCGGTATAAGGGTCAAGCGTGGATTCGGCGTGGCCCGGCCAAAGGCATTGCCAACGAGTCGGAGGAGAAGATTCTCATCGAACGACGGACCGCCGCAGCCAGGAGCTTTGATGCTCAACCCTGTGTCGGCGCCAGCCTTTCGGATCTGGCGCTGGACTTGTTCACCTCCACGTACCGCCCCCAGGCCATTGATGCCCGGACGATTGCGGAAAACAACCGCCCGATCGAAAACCAGCTTGCCTCGCTGCGTTTTTTTGCCCTTGGCCGCAACGTGCCAACGTATGCCGGGTTGATCTTGTTCGCCAAAGATTTACTGGACTGGTTGCCGAACGCTTATGTTCAATTCGTGCATTTTAATGGCACCGACATGAGCGCTGATCCCCTTGCCGAAAAGCGTTTTCAGGGTGATTTGCCATCCGTAATCCGCGACCTGAACGCCTTCGTTTCCCTGATCACCAGCACCCGCCCGGAGCGCGGCTCATCGCTCTAAGAAAAGCTCGTCTCTGATTATCCTGAGGTCGCCGTCCGGGAACTGCTCATGAACTCTCTGTTGCATCGTTCCTACGAATCCAATTCTCCAGTTCGTTTCTATCAGTTCACAAATCGGATTGAGATTCAGAATCCCGGCACGCTTTATGGGGAGGCCCGCCCGGAAAACTTCCCCCGCCAGACCAGCTATCGCAACCCGATCCTGGCCGAGGCCATGAAAACTATTGCCTTTTTTAACAACAAGGGCGGGGTCGGAAAAACCTCGCTGGTCTATCACCTTTCCTGGATGATGGCCGGGCGTGGGGTTTCCGTGCTCGCCGTCGACCTTGATCCCCAGGCAAATCTGTCAGCCATGTTCCTTTCCGAGGCAAGGCTGGAGGAAATCTGGCCGGACTGCGAAGAACACCCGGCCACCATTTATGGAGCAGTTCGCCCCATTGCTACATTGTCATGCAACACGGCATGAGGGATAGCCGGCCGGTAAAGGCCTGCCAACGGTGGATGGACAAGATTCCCCCGGTCTATCGCAGTTCCGTGCTCGGCGAATCCATCGCCGGCGCCATGCCGCCGGTGTTGCAAGACCCGTACCTTCTGGCTCAATTAAAGCATTACCGCAGCCTGATGCCGCTGGCCATGGAAGCAAACAAACCGATGTTTCGGCTTAAGCCTGCCGATGGGGCCATTGGCGCCCATATCGAAGCCGTCAACGACTGCCATCGTGACTTTCTGAGCCTGGCCGGCAAACTCGCCGCCGCCGTTGGTATCCATCTTTTATAAGGGCCGCCTGCCTCGCCTTACGCTCATCAAATTTGAATTTGATCGGTTCCATAACCATGCGAATCTCCCGCTTCCCGCCAGCAATGTCAACCAATCTGTTGGCATGGCAGCCAGTCATTTGAACCACTCACGGCAGCGGCGGGCCGAGTTTGACACGGTAGAAACGGAGCGGCGAGTTGGTCGAGGCGTCCGTCCAGTTGAACGGCAGCGCCGGGGAATTGGTGATAAAAACGTTGCTCCACTGCATGAGGTTGGTCGAGAGTTCAATCGCGTAATCCGGACCACTCTGGCCGCTGACGGTGCAACCGAACTGCCCGCCCGTGAATGAAAGGTTGCTGATGCCGGGCGCGGCCAGCGGATTGACGAAGACCGAAAAATTCTGCGTGGCGCTCAATGGCGGCGTGCCATTGTCGGAAACTTGGAGCGTGAAATGGTTGGTCGCGTCCGCCTGTGTCACGAGCGGGCGGAACGAGAACGCGCCACTATTGGGGTTGAGGGTGGCATTGGTGATGCCTGCGAGCAAGGCGAAGGTCAGCGTCGGCGGCGGCAGGTTGGTGTCCGTGGCGCTGGCGGTGAACGTGACGGTTTGGCCAACATTCACCGCGCGGTTGCTGATGGCCGCCAGAACCGGCGGCGGGGTGGCGGGGAGCATGAGCGCGAGGGCGGTCGTATGGCTGATCCATCCGCTGGTGCCCGTGATGGTCACGGTCGTTGTGCCGGTGGTGGCGGTGTTGGATGCCGTGAGCGTCAGCACGCTCGCGCCGACCGCCGGGTTCGTGCCAAAAGTCGCGGTCACTCCGCCCGGCAGGCCGCTTGCGCTCAGCGTGTAACAGCCGTTTAAGCCATTGCTCGGAGCCACGGTGATGGTGCTCGTGCCGCTCGCTCCGCGGTTCACCGTCAGGCTGGCCGGATTCGCCGACAAGCTGAAGTCCGGAGCCGGGGTGGGCCAGGTCACGGAATCAATGTAGCAGGTGCCGGACCAGGCGGCGCTTGTGGTAAACTCGATGCCAAGTTCCTTCAATGGTGTTGTGGCGGTCGGCGGCACCGTGATGGTGATCGTGTTCCAGGCGTTGGCCGTCAGATTTCCATCCCAGCCGGCGGTCCATGCCCAGTTGTAGTCCTGGAGATATGGCTGGAGCGAGGTGACCTTGCTGCCGCTCGGGATCCAGACATGGAAGGTGATCGTCGCGCCGGCGGTGGTATCTGCGTTACCCACGTACGCGGACGATGTGCCTGCCGCCGTGCCGTTGAAGTTCACCGCCAGCGACTGTTTGCCCGCGAAGTGCCGCGTCGTTGACGTCGCCACTCCGGCAATTTGACTGCCGCTGGCCATCCAACCCTGCGAATCGGTTTCGAAACTATATTGCGCCGGATCCGGGTTGACGCCGGGGGTCGTCGCCTGAGCCTCAGGTGAATAACCTGTCGGCCCGGCGCCGTTGACGGCGACCACTTGATAATAATAAGTGGTGCCGCTGTTGAGATCGGTGTCGGTATAGGATGTGCCGGTGATGCCGGTGACGACCGGATTGGTGCCCTCGCCGCCGGATTCCGCTGCCCGGTAAAGATTGTAGCTGGTGGCTCCGTTGCCGGCCGTCCAGGATAAACTAACATCGGTGTTGTTATTCAGCGTCGCCATCAGACCGGACGCGGCGTAAGGAGCGCCATTGGGTGGCGGAAACGCAACTCCACCGGTCAACACCCTGACCGCGTTCGTATCCATGACTGCGCCCGTGCCATAGTCTAATGGACTGCCGCCCGTGCTCCAATAAAAGGGACTCATTCCGTGGGCAAGGGCGGAATCAACCAGATACTTGTTCCAATAGTAACAGGAAAGACTATTCCAAGCTGCCTCCGTCGCATTGGTCGAAAGGACCGACTTCCCCGCCGCCTGGAATTCGCCGATCATCACCGGAATGCCTTTGCTGACATATTGCTCAACCAGTTGTTGAAAGCCGGCGTCCATTGCCCCTTCTTCGGGTGTGCCGCAGTCATGAGACGGGTCTCCGGAATAATGGTAGGCCGGTCCCCAGTAGTATTGCATCGCGCCCCACGTTGCGTCGCCCTGCAATTGCGTGAACTGAAACGGCGTGTAGTTATGATATTCAACCATCAGGCGATTGGAAACGGTATCCGTCGGCAGGCCATTCATCCACGTCGGATCCGACACGCTTTGGAGCACCAGCCAGCGATTGGTGTTTTTGCCGGCCACCGCCCGAACCGCGTTGACGAAAGTCTGGTAGTAATACATCAACGTGCCCATTTCCGTGGGATTATTCACGGTGGGTTCGTTGCAGGCGGCAAACAGCAAATGGTTGTCGTAACCGGCAAAGGTGGTGGCAATCTGGGTCCAGTAGGCCTGCACCTTCGCGTTGATGATGGGATCCACCGTCGTTCCAATGTTGCTTTGCAGCCAGCCATCGTCCCAGTGATCGTTGATCATGACGTACATCCCCGCCGCGATGGCCCCGTCAACCGCTTGTTTGACCTGTGCCATGTAAGCGGGATTGATCACGTAGTTGGTGACGCCGCCGCTGAGGTTGGTGGTGGCGCCGCCCATGTCCCACGCGCACGGAATGCGCACGGCGTTGAACCCGTTTTGGACGGCCGAGTAGAATAGCGCCACGTTGGGCGGACCCCAGTTCAATTCCAGCGCATTTCCGACGTTCATCCCGTAGGTCGGATTTGGCCACGGCATGGCGGCGGGCATATTGGGGGCCGGCGCTTGCAGGCCAAGCGCAAACACCGCATCAAACTTGTGGCTGCTGCCGGTGGTGATCGTGCCGCCGCTGACGGGAATGAGCGCAATTTCGCCACCGGCGTAGGCGTTTGTGGCCGCGGCCAGCGCCGCATAGCCGCCGCCAGATGGCTGTCTCCCGAAAGAAAACGCGTAGGTTTTGCCCGCCCCCAGTTGCGCGTTCAGCCCGCTCCATTTCAGCCAGTCACCATCGGTAAAACCGGGATTCGGCGCGCTGACCGTGACGAGTAACGTCGCGGTGCTGCCATTCATCGAATAAAGGTTCAGATAATACGTCGGCGTGCTCGCGGGCGTGCCGTAGCCGCCTCCGGAATCCAACCCCGCCGTCTTGATGGCGACCGACACCAGCTTCATCGCGTTGGTTCCGGTGGTGAAGGTCTGACCGGCGGGCGGATTGTTGTCGGTGTAGTAATTTAGTGTGTCAGGAAATTTCTGGTTGCCTTGGGTCGAAAGTTGGTGGATGTCGTTCGTTCCCGGACTTGGCGCGGCCGATCCAAGGTCCGTAAGCGTTTGCGCCCACAAATGCCCCCCGGCGGCCGCCGCGACCAATGGCAAAAGGAGACTGTGCTTTAGGAGGTGCATTTCTTCACAGTCTTAATATAGCACAAACCGTCCCGGAAGGATTGTCGATGTTTCGCCGGCAACCGCCGGCAACTTCACGGCAAAGAGGGACGCGGCGTGCAGGGTTGCGTTTGCACCGTGGCCGTTGCCGGGGCGAGGCCGTCGGCGCTGGCGGTCAATTTCAATTGGCCCGCGTCGCGGCTGCCTTGCACGATGATTTGGGCCAGGCCATTGAACAAACTGCGTGTCCACGGCGCTCCCGCCGCCGCTTTGTCCGGTTCATGGCAGCTTGGATCGCCGTTGCCCAGGCCAATGATGTTGCCGGGGCCTTCGAGGGCGAAATTGATTTTGTCCTGCGCCACCGGCACCGCCCGGCCTTGCGCGTCGCGCGCGGCCACGGTGAACACCGCCACGTCTTCGCCATCGGCGTTGATCGTTTTGCGGTCCGGCGTGAGTACAATTTGCGCGGCGTTGCCGGTGGTTTCGACTTTGGTGTCAATGATCACGTTGCCCGCGGCGTCGAAGCCTTTGGCGCTCAAAGTTCCCGGGGCATATTTCACCTGCCAGGCCAGGTCGGAATTTCGCTTCATCTCCTGCCGGCCCAGCGAAACCCCGTTCAAAAACAACTCCACCTGCCGGCAGTTGCTGTAAGCGACCACGCGCAGGCCCTGACCCTCCTTGCCCGGCCAGTTCCAATGCGGCAGCAAATGCAGCACGGGGTTCGTTTGCCACCACGATTGGTAGTAGTAAAAAGCGTCCTTCGGAAATCCGCACCGGTCGAGGATGCCGAACTGGCTGCTGATGTTCGGCCATCCCATGGGAGACGGCTCGCCCCCATAATCAAAACCGGCCCACATAAACGCCCCCGACAACCACGGACGTTCGGCCACGAAACTCCAGAGGGTTTGGGCGTTCGGCGGCGTCCAGCCCGGCCAGTTCGTGTCGTAAGCGCTGATGGCACCATGCTGCCAGTCGTTTGCATAGCTGCCGCGGGTGCTGACGATGCTGCCTTGTTCGGTGCAGACTTCCGGCTGGTTCGGGTGGTCCGCGTGGTATTTGTCCGAACCGGGGTCAATGAAATAATTCCAGCCGCGCACCTCAATGACGGAATTGATGCCGCGGAACGTATTGCCATTGGGCGCCGCGTAGGTCACGGGCCGCGTCGGATCGAGGCGTTTGACCAGACTCTGCATCGTCCGCGCGACGTTGGCGCCCTGGGGCGTGTCCTGGACGCCCCGTTCCTCGTTGCCAATGCTCCAGATCACCACGCTGGGGTGGTTGCGGTCGCGGCGGACTTGGCCGTCCCATTTGCGGAGGCTTTCCGTGTCCGCTCCGGGCAGACGGTGCTCGTCCATCACCAACATGCCGAGGCGGTCGCAGGCGTCGAGGAATCCGGGCGCCGGCGGATTGTGCGCGGTGCGGATGGCGTTGCAGCCCATTTCCTTCAACCGGCTCACGCGAAAGGGCTGAAGTGAATCCGGCACGGCGACGCCAACGCCGGGCCAGTCTTGATGAATGCAGACGCCCTGAAGTTCGTAATGCTTGCCGTTCAACAGGAAACCGTTGGTTGGATCAAAGCCCGCGGTGCGGATGCCGAAAACAGTTTGATTTTGATCCACCGTTTTGCCGCCGACCGAAACGGTCGTGATCAGTTGGTACAGTTTTGGCGATTCCGGCGACCACAGCACCGGCGAAGAAAATTTTGATTCCAATTTCAGCACCCCCGGCGACCCGGCCGGCACTTTTTCCGATTCCTTGAAGCGGGTCAGCGATTTGCCATCGGGCGAGATGATTTCGCAGTTTACCATCGCCGCCGCGTCGTTGGTGAGTGAATTGAAAAGACTCGCTTCCACGTGGATGTCCGCCTGGTCGGACGGAACATTGTTCTTGAAGGTGGAGAAAACAAAAATTCCGTCCGGCGCGATGGCCACCGGCGCCGCTTTGTCCAGCCAGACGTGACGGTAGATGCCCGCACCTTCGTAGAACCAACCCTCAAATTTGGTCGCATCCACCCGCACCGCCAGGGTGTTCCGGCCGCCCAGATGAACCACGTCCGTGATGTCCTCGCGGAAGGGGTTGTAGCCGCCCATCGGATGGCAAACGAGCCAGCCATTGACCCAGACCGTCGTGTCGCGGTACGCGCCGTCGAAGGTCAGCCAAATTCGCTTGCCGGCATCCGCCGCCGGCAGTTCAAACGTGCGGCGATACCAGCCGACGTCGTTTTTCGGAAAGCCCGGCCCGATTGGCCGCGAGCCATGGTCTTTGTCGCCCGTCCGGTCGAACGGCAGCTCAATCGCCCAATCGTGCGGCAAGTTCACCGTGCCCCACCCGGAGTCATTGAACCGCTCGGTCACCGGACCGGTGCCGGTGCCCAGATGGGACAAATCCGCGGCGTTCGGCCAGTCGTCGCCAAGATGGAATTTCCAGTTTGCGTCGAGGGAAAGATGTTCGCGCGGCATTTCGCCAGCCCTCCCGGCCGCAGCCAGGAATACGGCCAACACCACCGACGCCAGCGCGTGAAAACAGGGGTTCCGGTTCATTGTGGGAGCATGAGATGGCATTTACTGGCCGGCAATTGTCATTGGTAATTTCAGCCGGATGTCGTCCGACGCGGCTCCGACCGCGAATTCGTATTCGCCCGGCTCGACCACATACTGCTTTTTCCCGGTGTCCCAATACCGCAGTCGCTCGGCGGGAACTTCAATCGTGACCCCGGTGGATTCACCGCTTTTCAGGCTGACGCGGCGGAAGCCGCACAGCGCGAGCTGTGGCTGCGGCACCTTGGAATTCACATGGCGGTAGTAAAGCTGTGCCACCGCGTCACCGTCGTATTTGCCGGCGTTCTTCAGGGTGAACGTCACTTTCGCCGTGCCGTTGGCGGCCATCACCTTTGACGCCAGCGCGCCGCCCGCGTAATCAAAGGCGGTGTAGCTCAGGCCATGACCAAAGGCATAGAGCGGGCGGCCGCTGAAATACCGGTAGGTGCGGTTGGTCATCGAGTAATCGGTGAACGCGGGCAGGTCCGCGGTCGCCCGGTAAAAGGTCACCGGCAGGTGGCCGGAGGGGTTGACCGCGCCGAACAGGACTTCCGCCACCGCGCGGCCGCCTTCCTCGCCGGGATACCAGGCTTGCAAAATCGCGGGCAGATGTTCGTCCTCCCAGGTCAGCGCGAGGGCGGACCCGCTGCAATTGACCATGACCATGGGCTTGCCGGTGGCCTGGAGCGTCTCCACCAGTTTCTCCTGCGCGTCCGGCAGTTCAATCGAATCACGATCGAACCCTTCGCCTTCTTGCGCCGGAGTAATCCCGCCGACATAGATGATCAAGTCGGCATTCATTGCGTTGCTGACGGCTTCGGCGCTGAGTTCCGGCAACGGACGGGTCGTGGTGTTGTCCTGGGTGCTCCACGCGGCCGTCCCGGACTTGGTGGTGATCGGGCTTCCCAGGGCGAACGTGACTTCAATGTTCGTCCCGGCCAATTGCTGAATGCCGTTCAGGATCGAGACCGGGTGCGACGCGGTTCCGTGGTAATTGCCGTGCAGCATCGAGGTCGAGTTGCCGTTGGGACCGATGACGGCGATGCGTTTGAGTTTCGAGCGGTTGAGCGGGAGCAGGCCGTCATTCTTCAACAGCACCAGCGATTGCCGGGCAAGTGCCAGGGCCACCTCCTGGTGTTCCGGCGTGTCGTTGTCCTTGAGGGTGTATTGGGAATAAGGATCCTGGCCGGCCGGATCAAACAGGCCCAGCCGGAAACGGGTCCACAAGGTGTGATACAGCGCGGCGTCAATCTCCTTTTCCGTGACCAGGCCCTGCTGCACCGCGCGCACCAGGGCGTTGTAATCTCCGCCGCAACACAGGTTGCAGCCCGCCTTCACGGCGGCGGCGGCGGCCGCTTCCGCGGTGTCCACATAATGATGTTGCTGGGCCCCCCAAACATCGTGGATCGCATCGCAATCGGAAACCACATAACCCTCAAACCCCCATTGTTTGCGCAGCAGATCATCCAGCAAAAAGGTGCTGGCGCTGCAAGGAACGCCATCAACGGCGTTGTATGCGCTCATCACCCCCGCCACCCGGCCCTCGCGCACCACCCGCTCGAACTGCGGCAGATAGGTCTCATACAAGTCGCGGTCCGAAACCTCGGCGTCGAAGCGGTGCCGGTCCCGTTCCGGGCCGCTGTGCACCGCGTAATGCTTGGCGCAGGCCATCGCCAGCATGTAGCGGGGATTGTCCCCCTGAATGCCTTTGACAAACTCGATGCCGATTTCGGCCGTGAGGAACGGGTCTTCCCCGTAAGTCTCCTGGCCGCGGCCCCACCGGGGGTCGCGGAAGATGTTGATGTTGGGCGTCCAGAAGGTCAGGCCGTCCCACCACTTGGAATCGCCTGCATGCTGGTTGGCGTAATCGTTATGCTTGGCCCGGCCTTCAATGCCGATGACCGTTCCTTCCTGGTGAAACAACCCCGGGTTAAACGAGGAAGCCGCCCCCACCGGCTCGGGAAAGACCGTGGCGATGTCGTTGTTGGCCACCCCGTGCAGCGCCTCGTTCCAATAATCGTAGGCGGGCAGGCCCACCCGGGCAACGGCCGGCGCGGCGTTCTTCAATTGCGCCACTTTTTCCGCCAGCGACAGGCGGCGGATCAAATCCTCCGCGCGCGCCTTCAGCGGGCGGGACGAATCGTGCCAGACCGGCGGTTCCTGGATGTCCGGCACCCGCACGGCGGCGGCGGAAAAAGCGTCCGCCAGTTCCGACGCGCTGAAGGCAACCACCGATGCCCCCCCGGCATTCTTGATTTCGATCGTGTTGAATTTGGCCGCGCCTTTGCCCGCCATAAAGGAAATCTTGAGCGGTCCGCGCAGGGAATCATCCACGTGCTCAACCGTGCCGCTGACCTCCGCCACCTTCCGCGCCCCGCCCGCCGCGGCGAAAATGTCGAAATCCCCGGCCAGCGACACGTCCCCGGCCGTCACGCCGAACACGCGTTCCCCGGCCGCCCCCGCCTGGGTCTCCGCCGCGCCGATCGTGACCGTGTATTTGCCCGCCGGCAGTTGCGAGATCGTGACGGTAAAATTCGTGCCGTTGATGTCCTCGCGGTAGCCCGCCGCATTGCTGCCGGCCCCTTCAATGACCAGCGACACATTCTCTTTGCGATGCGAAAAACTGCCGGCGACGTTCACCGTCAGACCGCAGGTGGCGCAAATTTCATCGGCCGCAAAAGTGGCCGACGCGGCCAGCAGCAATCCCGCCAGCAACAGGGTTGCGAACGGAACGCCATTCAAATGGGGGTGGGGGATTCTCATCTTGGCAAGGGTGGTTGACCGGGCGACCGGGGGTGGATCATTTCTATTGTTTGATGTTGACCGAAGGTTAATGTGAAGTTGGTGGCTGGACAAGGGATTTTCAATTGTGCAAGGCTGCCGACAAAGTCGGGGTGGGGACGGCTCGTCCCCACATCCGGCCACCGCCTCGTCCCCCGGCCCTTCGGGTTTGCCGTCCAGCGATCTCCCCCCTGTGCCCGGCTCGCAGGCCGGGGCCCACCCGGCGTAGCGTTTGCTCATGTTCCGACTTTGTCGGTAGCCTTGTTCAATTGTGCGGTTTGGACCGGGTGACACTGCCGCGGAGCGCCGGTCTCTGACCGGCTTATATCCACACGTTCGTCGTGCCAGGGTTCCTGTGGTGGCAACCGTTCTGATGGGTCGGACGTCCAAAGCAGGTCCCGCGGTCGCGGGCCCAGCGTTCCTTTCGGCGGTAATGTCCAGTAAATCAAGCACTTGGGCGTGTGGAAAGCGCCCGTTTGGACCCCTGCATGCCGAAGTTATTGGTGCATTTTTTGCACCGCCGACCTCGAAATCCAAGGCCGCCAGGTGTGCAAGACCAAGAATTAACGCAAGCTGTTTTAATACAATGTGTTACAACTAAAATTGTGGTTAAAAATAACCAAAAACAACCATAAATAACCAAAATCACAGTTTCGTTTTTCCGGGACGTGACCATTTATAACAAGGCCAGCGCCGCTTCCGCCATCTTGGGCGCGGTGAGACCATGCCGGGCATACAGTTCCTCGGCCAAATAGGCGGACTGGCCGAATTCACCGTGGATGCCAAGGGTCTTGAGCGTGTGGGCGACGCCGGCATTGGAGAGCGCGTGCGAGACTTGTGCGCCCATGCCGCCAATGAACTGGTGGTCCTCGATGGTCACGATGCGGCCGCCGCAGTTCTTCACCGCCGGGCCGATGGTCTCAAGGTCCACCTGGTTGACGAAGGGGTTGCTGATGACGGTGGCTTTGACCCCCCGGGCGGCCAGGAGGGTGCCGGCTTCGATGGCTTTGTTGACCAGCACGCCGCAACCGATGAGGACCACGTCCGTGCCGGTGGACAGGACTTGCGCCTTCCCCCAAGGATATTGGGCCCCTTCAATCCATGTCAGCGGGTAGTTTTCCCGGCCGACGAAAAAGAGGCAGCTCTGGCCGTCCTTGCCGGCGGCGCGGTCGGCCGCGAACCGCTGGATGGCTTGATACATGAGGGATTCGGCTTCGTCGGAGCAACTCGGCGCGATGACGAGGGTGTGGGGGATGGCGCTGGTGGCGGCCAAATAGGTGGTTGCCTGATGGCTCGCACCATCCGCCGCGTCCTGGAACCCGACATGCGAGAAGATCGCAATGACCGGGGCTTGGGAAAGGGCGGCCATGGTCAGGGGGAGGTTGCCCTTGGTGACCCCAAATTGGCCGAACGTGTCCACGATGGGAATGAATCCGACTTTTGACAGGCCGGCGGCGGTGCTGATCATGTTCGCTTCGGCAATGCCGACTTCGATCCAGCGGTCGGGAAAACTCTTGTGAAACAGGCTGATGCCGGTGGAGCCCTGCACGTCGGAGGAGACGGAGAAGACGGGCAGACCTTCGGTGGCGGCGCGGACCGCAGCCTTGGCCAGGCCGGTTTGGACCTTGTCCTTCTTCACGGACGGGGGGAGATTCGCGGGGGCACTGGCAGCCTTGGCTTTCTTGGCGGCCTCCTTGGATTCCCATTCCGTGCGGAAAGCCCGGGCCCAGGCGGAAAACTCGTCAGGGGTCTGGCCGCCCCAGATTTCATCGACAAACTCGACGATCTTGCCGCCGTTGGACAGCGGGAAACCGTGGCCGCCGGAGGCGCTGTCCATCGTGGTTTTTACACCATAACCTTTAACGGTTTTTGCGATGATGGCGACCGGCTTGCTCGCATCGGCCCGGGCGAGGGCAAGGGCCTTTTCCAGCGCGAGATAGACGTCCTGAAGTTGGTTGCCGCTGGGAACGTGGAGTACGTTCCAGCCCAACGCCGGCAGGCCGGCCAGCGTCGGCCCCATGCTGAAGGCATCTTGGGTGATGCGCCCGGAGAGTTTGGTGTCGTTGTCAGAAATGATCATCACGAAGGGGTTCAACCGGCCTTTGGCGGCGAGCCCGGGGATCGCCGCAAAGGCTTCCCGGGCCTCGCCTTCCATGCTCGCGCCGTCGCTGACCACGCACACGGTCACGCGGTCGTTCCCGGCGAGCCGGTCGCCGATGGCCAGTCCCTGCGCCTGCGGCAGCGAACTGCCCAGCGGGCCGTTGCTGAGCAGCACGCCTTCGGGATTCAAATGGGATTCGCCGTGGCCGGTGAGCTTGCTGTGAATGCCGCGAAAGCCTTTCAGCGCTTCCGTGGTCATGCCGTCGAAGCCATACAACGACCGCACGGCGTAAACGCCGTTTTCGCAATGCCCCGCGTCATTGACGAAATGGTAGGCCTCATGCCATTCGCGGCCCGGCGTGGCAAACATGACGCCGTGGAGGGCGGACATGATTTCTGCAAACGCCGCCGGCCCTCCCCAGTGCGAGGCCGCGCCGCCGATGACCGCGTGCAGGTCCATCAGCGCCACCAGCGCGCGGCTGGCGCGCGGATCTGCCAGCGTGACTTCCCCGCCGGCGGCGTTCCGGACCGTCACCGGATATTTCGGAGGGGTCCGGGGGGTGGGCGCGAGTTTGGATTTGAGTTTGAGCGGCGCGAGCGGGGGGGCGGCGACGGCTTTGACGACAGAAGTATCAGCGGCCATAAATGATTTAGACTTTTCTTTAATTTAAATAAATGAGCGGCCATTCTAAAAAAGCCCGGCCCAAAGGGAAGCTTTTTGTAGGGTGAATCCGCCCGGTACCGGGCCGGATAATGGCATCATCCGCTGTTGTCAGGCGACGAAATCTTGCTATACTCCGCAAGTGCCTCTGAACAAAGATGCTATGCCCCGCTTGATTCCGGCCCCCGGACGGATGGCCGGAGCGCTTGGTTTTTCGCTGGCGCTTTTGCTGGTCGCCGGCTGCGAACAGAAGAGCGCCCCGCCGCCACCGCCGCCCGAGGTTCAATTCATCACCGTGGCGCCGACGAATTTGCCGGTGTTTGAAGAGTGGATCGGCACGTTGGACGGTTTTGTGAACGCGCAAATCCGCGCGCAGGTGACCGGTTATTTGCTCAAGCAGAATTACACCGAGGGCGGCAAGGTTAAAAAGGGTGATTTGCTGTTCCAAATTGACCCCCGGCCGTTTCAAGCCGTGCTCGACCAGGCCCGAGCCAAACTGGCGCAGGACCAAGCGCAGGTGGGCAAGACCGAACTGGACGTGAAACGTTATACGCCGCTGGCCCAGGAACAGGCCATCAGCCAGGAGGAGCTGGACAACGCCGTGCAGGCGAACCTCGCCGCCGCGGCGCAGCTGAAGGCGGACGAAGCCGCCATCACCAACGCGCAATTAAATCTCGACTACACCCAAATCACCGCGCCAGTGGACGGGCTGGCGGGCCTGGCGCTGGCGCAGACGGGCGATTTGCTGTCACCGTCCTCCGGTTTGCTCACCACGGTTTCGACGCTGGACCCGATCAAGGTTTATTTTCAGATCAGCGAACAATCGTATCTGAATTTCTGGCGGCACCACGCGGCGGGCAGCGGGGCGGAAACGAATGTGGAACTGCAACTGACGTTTGCCGATGGCACGGTTTATCCGGCCCCCGGGAAATTTTTCTTCGCGGACCGGCAGATCAACCCCAACACCGGCACGCTGCAGATTGTCGGGGTGTTCCCGAACCCGGATTATTTGCTGCGGCCCGGTCAATACGGCCGGGTGCGCGCGCAAACCGCGGCCCTCACCAATGCGCTGCTGGTGCCGCAGCGGGCGGTGACCCAGCTTCAAGGCTCCTATCAGGTGGCCCTGCTCAATGCCACCAACGGGGTGCATCTGCAAAACGTCAAAGTGGGCGAGCAAACCGGCCCGGTCTGGGTCATCGAAAGCGGCCTGCAGGCCGGCGACCGCGTGGTGGTGGAAGGCGCGCAAAAAGTGAAAGAAGGCATGTTGGTCAGCCCCAAACCGTTTGAAGAAGCGGCGGCGCGGTAAAGCGATGAGCCCATTCACGCATGTATAAATTCTTCATCAACCGCCCGATTGTCGCGATGGTCATCGCCATTTTGATGGTCATCATCGGCGGGGTTTCGATGGTGAGCCTGCCGGTGTCGCAATTCCCCAGCATCGTGCCGCCGGAAAT
>Ga0182012_10004463_pt1 | contig 14597 bp, 12 predicted proteins | sample 612S2SmetaG_FD_120486 | JGI IMG/M metagenome (GOLD analysis project Ga0182012, IMG submission 120486) | Permafrost microbial communities from Stordalen Mire, Sweden - 612S2S metaG | ecosystem: Environmental > Terrestrial > Soil > Wetlands > Permafrost | place: Sweden: Stordalen | collected... | reverse complement strand
TGACCGGTAAGGTCAAAGACATTCGGGTGAAAGCCGGCCAAAAAGTTAAAGTCGGCGACGTCATCTTCACCCTGGAAAATGGGGCCGGAAAGAAAAGTCAGGCGGTCGCGGCTCCGAAAGCGAGCGCTCCGGTTGCCGAAAAGCCGGCGGCAGTAGTTACGGCTCCGGTGGCACCGACGACGCCACCGTCCGCTCCAGCAGCAGCAAAAATATCCGCCGGTGAATTTACCCTCCCCGAACTCGGAGAAAATATCTCACAAGGCGAGATGGTGAGAATCATGGTCGCCGTAGGCGACAAGGTTCGCGAAGGTCAGCCGGTCCTCGAACTCGAAACCGATAAGGCTGTGATCGAAGTTCCGTCTTCGGTGGATGGCGTTGTGAAAGAAATTAAAGTCCGCCAAGGCGAAAAGATAAAAGTTGGTGCGGTCATCTTTACCTACGACGGCGAGGCTAAATCACCGAGCGCCGCCAAACATGCGCCGGTCGAACACGCCTCCGATCAGCAATCGGCACGAGTTACATTCCAGGCCGCGATTCAAGCCGAGGGCAAGACCGAAGAACAAGTCCTCCGTCCGGATCAGCCGAATGCGGGAGTGCAATCTTTCAGCATGCCGGAGCAGCTGGGAAAGGTCGCGGGGACAGATCAGGGAGAGCCAGTGCCAGCCGCGCCCTCGGTGCGCCGCTTAGCTCGCGAACTGGGAATCAACATTCGAGCGGTACAAGGCAACGGCCCCGGTGGCCGCATCAGCGAAGACGATGTAAAAGCATATGCTAAAAACTCACTCGCGGCCGCAGTACAGTCTGGGACGACCACACGCCTTGCCGAGCCTGCGCTGCCCGACTTCGCCAAGTGGGGTAAGATCGAACGCGTCTCGATGCGCGGTGTCCGCCGCAAGACTGCGCAACATCTGCGCGAAGCCTGGAACACGATTCCTCACGTCACGCAACAAGATAGAGCCGACATCACTGAACTAGAGCAACTACGCGCTCGCTTCGGTCCGCGGGCCGAAGAAGCTGGCGGCAAGCTAACCGTCACCGCGATTGCGCTGAAAGTCTGCGCGTCGGCGCTTAAAGTTTTTCCACAATTCAACGCCAGCATCGACCTGGCGAAAGAAGAAATTGTTTACAAGCAATACATCAACGTTGGAGTCGCCGTCGACACCGATCGCGGATTGCTTGTCCCAGTGATTCGCGATGCCGACAAGAAAAACATCGTTGAACTAGCGGCTGAAATTTCGCAGATGTCTAAGAAAGCTCGAGAAAAGAAGCTCACCCCCGCGGACATGGAAGGCGGAACGTTTACCATCACGAATCTCGGAGGCATCGGCGGCACGGGCTTCTCGCCGATTGTGAACCATCCCGAGGTGGCGATTCTGGGCTTGTCGCGCTCCAGCACCGAGCCGGTTTGGATGAATGGAAAGTTCGAGCCGCGCCTGGTGCTGCCGCTTTCGCTCTCCTACGATCATCGACTGATCGATGGCGCCGACGCCGCTCGCTTCCTGCGCTGGATCGCGGAAGCGTTTGAACAGCCATTCCTTCTTTCGGTGCAAGGATAGAAAAGCATTTACTGCCGAGGACGCTGAGAGCGCCGAGAAAATGACTGAAAATACTAACTTGAAGATTGCTGTGGTTGGCGGTGGCCCCGGTGGTTACGCCGCCGCTTTTCTGGCTGCCGATCTCGGCATGACTGTGGTGCTCATCGATCCCGAGGCCAATCCCGGCGGTGTGTGTCTTTACCGCGGATGCATTCCGTCCAAAGCGCTGCTGCACGTCGCAAAGTTGATTGATGAATCGGCTCATGCCAAGAATTGGGGCATCGATTTCGCTCCGCCGACCATCGATCTGCCTCGGCTGCGAAGCTGGAAGGAAGGCGTCATCAAGAAGCTGACCGGCGGATTGGGCCAACTTTCGAAGAAGCGCAAAGTCGAGTACGTACAAGGTAAGGCTGCATTCGAGAACTCAAACACTCTGCGGATCACGAAAGCTGGCGGCGAAGAATCGCGCAGCTTTGATCGAATCATTCTTGCGACCGGTTCCCGTCCGTCCATCGTTCCCAGCTTGCACATCGATTCTCCGCGCATGATGGACTCAACTGGTGCACTCGACTTGGCAACCGTCCCCGAGAGCCTGCTCGTCGTAGGCGGCGGATACATTGGCCTCGAACTCGGCACCGTGTATGCAGCCCTCGGAGCAAAGGTCACCATCGTCGAGATGCAAGCTGGATTGCTTCCCGGAGCCGACCGCGATCTCGTTCTGCCGCTGCATAAGCGTCTGGAGAAAATCTGCTCGGCGATTCTGTTGAACACAACTGTCGCGTCGGTGAAAGAAGAAGCCGGTGGAATTCGCGTGACTTTCAAGGACGCACAAGGACAAACCCGCGACGAAGTATTCGAAAAAATTCTCGTCTCCGTCGGACGCAAGCCGAATTCTGAAATTCCCGGCCTCGACAAGACCCAAGTCGTGGTCGGCAACCGCGGCTTTATTCAAGTCAACAAGCAGCTGCAAACCGGCGATCCGAACATTTACGCAATCGGCGATGTCGTCGGCGAACCTATGCTGGCGCACAAAGCCTCGCATGAAGGCCGCACGGCGGTCGAAGCCATCGCCGGGCACAAAGTTGAATTCGCGCCCAACGCGATCCCGGCCGTCGTCTTCACCGATCCAGAAATTGCCTGGTGTGGACTTACCGAAGCTCAAGCGAAAGACGCGAATCGCGAAGTGACGATTGCACGTTTTCCGTGGGCTGCATCGGGTCGTGCTATGACACTGGATCGGACCGAAGGCATGACGAAACTGCTGCTCGATCCGAAAACCGAGCGCGTACTCGGGGTCGGAATTGTTGGCGCCGGCGCTGGAGAACTGATCGCTGAAGGCGTGCTGGCCATGGAAATGGGCGCTACCGCGACCGATATTTCGATGACCATCCATCCGCACCCCACGTTGTCGGAGACGGTCATGCAGTCGGCGGAAGTCTTCTTCGGCACCAGCACAGATATTTATCGGCCTAAGACTGCGAGCGCTTCTTAGTTCTCCGCCTTTTTGCTGTCCAAAGCCGCGCGCCAGGCGAGGGTCGCGAACGCGAAGAGCGGAAGCGAGAACGTCGCGGCAAAAGGTACTTTCCAAAGGCTCTGTACTCGACTCGCCGATAGCACGAAGCTGCCCAGCATCAGAACGAAGCTTGCCAGCCATGGCAAACACACCAAGGCAAGAGTGCCGAAGCGGAGTGTCTTATAGGCGCCTCCCCTTGGCGACGAGTCCCTGATGATCAGGAGCAAAACCGGCAACAGCAAGAATTGGTTGTAGAGCGCGGTGGTTGGAATTATGGCGATCGTTAAACACGTAACTAGCGCAAGAGACAAGGCGAATCCCTCCGAGTCGACATTCGCGCGTAAAGAAGTTCGGCACAGCCAGACGGTCATCCCAACCAACAACACAGCGGCGAGATTGCCCCACAGAGGAGTGAACAGCCAACTTAGAATCGATTGGTTGTGAGTGTACTGGTGATAGTTGTGTAGCGCTTGCCAAAAATCCCCAACCCAGCCCGGAAGAACAATCTGGGCGCCGAGCAGCAGGGCGGTCATCGTAATCGCGAACGTCCAACCAAAACGTTGCCGTTGCCTCCAGTTGGTGAGGGACCAAGCGATCAGCCAAAGCGCGATGAGCCAGACTAGCTGGGGTTTGATCGTACAAAGCGCCAACAAGAATCCCGCGAGCATGAAATAACCCGCGATTAAAGCGGCGATTGACGCGGCAAGCATTCCCGCCACCAGTAGGGTCAACTGCTGCAGCTTGATGCCTTGAATAAAAGGAAAACTGCCCATCGCCAGAACCACGACAGCGATCAATGTTGCTGGGGGACGACGCCATCGCAACGCCTTCATCCATAGCCATACACTTGCTGCGGAAGTCATCCACAGCGCTGCGACATAAATGCCTCGCACCATTCCAAACGGCAGAAAAATCGTGGGCGCTAAGAAGAACACAACATAGACGGGATAAGCGAATCCCTGCTCGTCTTTAGGATCATTGGGCCGCAAAGGATCTAACGCTCGACCGTAGTATCCGAGCTGAGCTTCGCGCGAGACCTCAGCGCTATAAGGATTGCGTCCGTGCAGAAGCAGTTCGCGAGCGCCTATCCAACGAGGGTAAAGGTCCGAAAGATTGCCCCGCGGGCGCTGATTCGCCGCCGCATCGCGCAGCTGATAAGGCACGAGGATGCGATCGAAGTAGAACCAGGCGCTTCCCGCCAGGAGAAGGGCCACGATGACTTGCCACGCTTTGTGTTTGCGCAAACGGCTCCTCCCTTTCTTATCGAATCACAGGCCGTGCTCATAGTAACGTATGCTAATCGGGTCGATGCGCCAAAGGATTCTTATCGCGGCCGGGATTGGTTTGGTCAGCGGAATTCTTTGCGGCGCGTTTCTGGCTCACTTTCATCTCGGTGCGGGCGACTTCAATTGGGCGATCTGGGCCGCTCAGGATTTGTGGGCAGGCCGCAACCCCTATGTACGTCCTGGACAGTTGTATCCCTTAACCGCAGCCCCCTTCGGATTCCCTTTGGCATGGCTTCCTGCTTCGATCGCGGGCGGTGCATTTTACGGACTAAGTTCTGCATGTCTGGCCTTCGCGATGACCCAGGAAAATTATGACCGCCTCTTTGTCTTCCTGAGTTTTCCCTATTGGGCAGGACTGGCAACGGCGCAATGGTCGCCCTTGATCTTGGCGAGCGCGTTTCTTCCGTGGCTGCTTCCCGCGTGCCTCGCAAAGCCGCAAATTGGGCTGCCTATCGCGCTTACTCATCCCAGCCGACGCGGTTGGCTGGCGTGCGCGGCACTGGCGGCAGTCAGCTTCGCCCTTATGCCAAGTTGGCCTAAGGCATGGGCCCACAGTTGGACAGGCTACACCCATTTTTTCCCTTTGCTTGTTTTCCCCGGGTTCTTGCTCCTGCTGGCACTGTTCCGGTATCGAGATCCCGATGCCAGAGTCCTATTGCTGAGCGCAATCTTCCCGCAACGTTATTTCTACGATGCCCTTATTTTGTGGTGCATTCCGAAATCCCGCCGCCAAATCATGTGGACGGTCACGCTCAGTTGGATTGCCTGGATTTGGCGTTGGTTCCATGCGTCGGTGAATGATCAAATGGTGGGAAGATGGATTGTCCTCTGCATGTACTTGCCGATGCTCGCGGTCGTGCTATTGCGACCGCGCAGCGCAGCAGAATCCCGTCCCTCCACATCCTTGGCGCAGCCAACGGCATGAAGCGTCTGTTTGAAAACCCGCGATTGCTTTTTGGCATGGTCGTCACTCTGGGTGTGTTCGCGATGTCGGCTCGCACTGTGACCGATCCTGATATCTGGTGGCATCTGCGAACCGGGCAGGCGATTGTCGAGACCCATCATCTGTTTTACAGCGATCCATTCTCATTTACCCGCTTCGGCCAGCCTTGGATCAATCACGAGTGGCTTACGGATATATTGATCTTCGCTGTTTATAAGGCCGGCGGAACGCTGGCCTTGACCGCGACCTTTGCCGCTTTGACCGCTGCGGGTTTTTGTTTAGTTTTCTTGACTTGCAACTCGCGTCCGGCGGTAGCGGCGCTGTTTACGGTATGGGGAGCTGTGGTAGCGGCTCCCACCTGGGGAGTTCGTCCGCAGACAATTTCTTTTCTTTTCGCCGGGCTGTTTTGGTTGATGTTGCAGCGAACGGCACAACGACCTCGCCTGATTTGGTGGACTGTTCCGCTCATGTTTCTGTGGGTCAACTTGCATGCCGGATTCACCATCGGCATCGCGTTGCTGTTATTGCGAATTGCCTCAATGGGTCTGGATTGGAGTTTCGGCTTTAAGATATCGCACAACCGCGTGCGGAACATTGCACTCGCGCTGGTCGCGTGTGCTGCGGTCATCCCGATAAACCCATCCGGCTTGCGAATGTACTCGTATCCCTTTCAGACCCTCAGTTCGGGTGCAATGCAGCAATGGATTGCGGAATGGGCGTCGCCTAATTTCCATGAAGGGAAGTTTGCCCCTCTGCTGCTGTCGATTCTGTTTTCACTGGTCCTAGTCGCGAGGAGCCGCGAAGCTCGACCGGGTGAAGTACTCGTGTTCGGGGCAGGGATGCTTGCCGCTCTCAGTGCGATACGCCATGCTCCGATTTTTGTTGTGCTGGCGACTCCGCTGCTCAGCGAATGGAGTGACCGGTTGCTCTCAGCGCGATCGAACGCGGGTCGAGTCAAACCCGCAAAGACTGGGCATGGCTTAAAGCTAGTCTGGGGCGGAGTGATCATTGCCGTGTTGGCGACCTTTGCCTTTGCTCGGATCATCCAGGTCAGTCGGCAGCAAGCACAGTCGGAGTCGCAACAATTCCCCGAAGGCGCGGCGACATTTCTTTTGCGACATCCGGAACTTCAGCCTACATTCAACGCTTATAACTGGGGTGGATATCTTATCTGGCGGTTGTACCCGGCACAAAGAGTATTCATTGATGGCCGCGCCGACGTCTATGGCAAAGAGCTGATGCGTCAATTCACCGATTCATATTCGCTAAGCAAAGATTGGCGGAAGCCGTTTGAACGTTGGAGCATTCAGAGCGTTATTGTTCCCCCAGACGCTCCTCTAGCGCAGGCCCTTCAGTCTCTTCCTGAATGGAAGAACGCGTACGCAGATGGTCAAGCTGAGGTTTTTGTAAGAACGTTCCCTCCGCCGGAGTCTGAGGTCTTGACCGGCGAGGCAGGGAAGAGGTCGCCTTAATTTGTGCCTCTTGAGTACACACGATAGTAATCCCAACTTCGAGCCGGGGGGTTTATGATTGGGGGGCTTTCGATATATTGTGGTAAGCCTGTCAGAAACTCACTAGACTGGAGTTTCCCTCAGGGGATTTCATCGAGGGGGCCGAATGGTTCTTACGTTTGCCAAGTTGTGGAAAAGAGACGAGGGTCAGGACATTGCGGAGTACGCAGTGATGCTGGCGGTCATTCTGGTGATTGTCGTGGGCACAATTCGCCTAATCGGAACCAGTTCGAATACGGTGTTTTCGCAAGTGGCCAGCACGATTCAATAGTTTCCAGAAGTGGCCGGTTCTGGGCAGAATTATTTAAAGAGGAAATCGTTGCGATTCCGTAACCCCTTCATCGCCGTGATCGAAGTTGCCGCAGGAGACAAGCGATGAACCGTAGTCGCCTGCTTCTAATCGGTTTTGTAGCTCTGGCTCTGGGCGCCATAGTTGCTTTTCTGGTGTATCGCCGCCTGCAAACGGGAGTGGCATCGGCGCCCGCGGGAGTCGACGTAATGGTTGCGGCCGACGATCTGGAAGTAGGCGCCCGCATTGGCGACCGTGACGTCAAGTTCGTGCGCATGCCGGCCAGCGATCTGCCCGCAAACGTTTTTCATCCCAGCCAGAAATCCAAAGTGATCGGTCGAGGCGTGATTTCCCCGATTTTTAAGGGCGAGTTTGTTCTAACGAATAAACTGGCGGGAGAAAATGCCGGTTCCGGGCTTCCCGCGCTTATCCCTCCTGGCATGAGAGCGGTTTCCGTCCGCGTCAACGACACCACCTCTGTGGCCGGATTCGTGGTCCCCGGGACCCGCGTGGACGTGCTGCTGACTGGGAGCCCACAAGGTTCCACCGAACCGCAGACTTCTACAGTTCTGGAGAATGTGGCCGTAATCGCCACTGGCCAGAAATTGGATCGACTCACGTCGGGCGATGCGCAACCTTCGTCGGTGATCACCTTGCTAGTGTCTCCTGACGATGCCGAGAAGCTTGCTTTAGCCAACAGTCAGGGGCATATTCAACTCGCATTGCGTAATCCGCTAGACACGAATCAGACCCAAATTGCGGCCGTGCGCGCGAATGGAATCTATGGAAACGCCGCGCCCATAAGCGCCCCGGTCCACGCACGCCTTAAGGCGTCAGTCGCCCCTAATACCATTCCGGTTACTGCCTATACGGTGGAGGTGTACCGTGGCGAGAAGAAGGAAGAGACAAAATTCTGAAACCGCACATTCACACCCGCGACAGTAGAGTAGCAAGGAGTCAATTCTCGACTCGGCCGCGTACACCCTTTTCTTGGACTCTCGCGGTTGTCCTAGTCGCCCTCGGTCTAACCCGCCATTTGAATGCCCTTAACAGCGAGCAAGCCGCGCCGCCACCGGCTGCGGCAACGCAAGAGGGGACAGCTTCCGCCACTTCAGCGTCACCAGATCAAGGCGCGGCGCCACTCCGCGTCATGGTGGGGAAATCTCTGCTGGTGAACACCAGCGAACGGTTAAAGCGAGTGTCAGTCACAGATCCGGCAGTCGCCGACGCGATCGTCGTAACTCCAACTCAGATCCTGGTGCATGGACGTTCCCCGGGGGAAGTGTCTCTCTTTATCTGGGACGAGTTGGAGCGCTCCCAGAGCTTTGATTTGCGCGTTGATATCGACATTAGTTCGGTGGTTGAAGAAGAGCACAAGGTTTTTCCTGATGAACAGATTAACGTCAGTTCGTCGCGTTCGGCGATAGTCTTGTCGGGTCACGTCACCACCGAGAGTGTGGCTAAGCGAGCGGGACAAATCGCCGAGGCTTACACCAAGAATGTGGTGAACGTACTAACCTTCGGCCCGGTCGGAGCCGAGGAGATCTTGTTACAGGTCAAGTTCGCGGAAGTGGACCGTAGCGCTCTTACGCAGTTGGGAGTGAATTTCGTGTCCACGGGAGCTACGAACACGATTGGAACGGTGAGCACGGGACAGTTCGGTGGCTTTGGGCCGCAGTCCATTACCGGGACGACCGGGGGCACCACCGGAAGCACCACCACGACGGAGTCGATCAATAATGTGCTCAATCTGTTTCTCTTCCGGCCCGACATCGGCTTTGGAGCGGTGATTGAAGCGCTGCAAACCAAAAATCTCTTGCAGATCTTAGCCGAACCGAATCTCATTGCGGTGAACGGCAAGGAAGCCAGTTTTCTGGCAGGCGGCGAGTTTCCATTCCCCATTGTGCAACCCGGTAACGGGTTTACGGCAGTCACTATTTCCTTCAAAGAGTTTGGGGTTCGGTTGAAGTTCACGCCAGAGATCATGCCCAATGGCAACATTCACCTCCGAGTGCAGCCTGAAGTTAGTACCCTCGATTATTCCAACGCGCTCACCATCTCAGGATTTACGGTTCCTGCGTTGAGCACGCGACGCGCGGACACCGAATTTGAGCTGAAAGACGGCCAGAGCTTTGTGATCGCGGGCCTCATGGACAATCGCGTCACCGACATTTACAACAAGTTCCCGGGATTGGGCGATATTCCAATTCTGGGTAACTTCTTTCGCAGCAAGAGCGCACAACGCAGCAAAACCGAATTGATGGTACTGTGCACCGTGAAACGGGTCAGCCCGGACACGCAAAATCAGGCCGCTCCGGCGTATCCCAAGCCGTTTCTAGACCCCCCGAAGTTTGACAAGGAAAAGACGGCTGGCACTCTGAAGTAGAATAGAGCGACCGTCGTACCCGGGAGATTTGTCAAGCCATGCCCGAGATTTCCGTAGTCATCGTATGCACCGATAGCGAACAGCGCGCCGTCTTGCAGGTCCTGGTGGATAACAGCAGTGTCGCGAAGACGGTTCATACCTGCGCCACGTTTCCCGAAGGATTCACGGATCCTGTGGTGCGTAGAATCCAGGCCGCCGCACCTGACGTCGTCGTCGTGGACATTCCGGGCAGCAATCCGCAGCCTGCGCTGCATGCCTTGGAAGTCCTGCACCATCAAGTGCCGGACAGCGTTTTATTCGCCGTGGGCAGCATGGCGCAACCTCAGGTGATTGTGGGCGCGATGCGCGCTGGGGCTCGCGAATTTCTGGAGCGTCCAGTCAAGACTACAGACATTCTCGAAGGACTCGTACGCGTCAGCGCAGGGAAGCGGCGCTCAGAGAACACGGGGAATCGAGGCAAAGTAATCACCATCATTAACGCCAAGGGAGGAAGTGGAGCCACGACCCTGGCAGTGAATCTGGCCACTGCGCTGCAAGACCGGCAGGGAAGCGTCGCGCTCATCGATATGGCTCCCCTCGGTCACGACGCTCTGCATCTCGGACTGCGGCCGACTTTCAGCACGGCGGATGCGATTCGCAATCTCCATCGTATGGATAGTTCCTTGCTGGAAAGCCTGATGACGCGCCATCCGGGCGGACTGCAACTGCTGGCTGGCCCTAGCGCGCCCGCCGTGGACGAGCCCACGCCCTCAGAGTTTGCCCGCCTCTTCGATATCCTGGTGGGTCACTTTCGTTACCTTGTGGTCGACGCTTCTTCGCGCGTCGACGCTACCGTCCGGTTAATATCGAATCTTTCGGAGTGGGTGCTTCTCGTGGCCAACCCGGATGTGACTTCGTTGTGGAGCGCAGGTCGGATTCGCCAGTATCTGGGAGAATTGGGGAGCAGGGACCGTGTTGGGTTAGTGCTCAATCGCTTCCGAAAGATTACCGGCTTCAAGGAAAGCGACGCGGAAGCTGTGGCTGGGGCGAAGTTGCTATGGAAACTGCCCAACCAATATTTTGCCGTAGCTGATGCTATTGATCGAGGGGTTCCTCTGACGCAACAAGCCCAGAGCGATCTCTCGAAGTCCATACAGGGCTTGGCGGTTAAGCTGACGGAGAACGACATCGAAGTCAAACGGACGGCGTGGTCGTTATTCAAGTCGGTGTAGAGTGAGACGGTCTAAGATCGAATCATGGCGAATTTACAAACATTCGAGCGCACGGAATACCAGCAGGTTAAAGCTGACCTGCACCGAAGGATTCTGGATCGCCTCGACCTTGAAAAGTTGGGACGTACGGCCAATGATGCGGCGCGCGATGAAGTGTTGCTGCTCATTCGCAACACCGTCAATAGCGAAGCCGTTCCTCTTAGCTTTGCCGAGCGGGAGCGCCTGGCTCGAGAAATCCTGGACGAGATCTTCGGACTCGGGCCGCTGGAACCGTTGCTTAAAGACCCCACCGTATCCGATATTCTGGTGAACCGTTTTGATCGCGTTTATGTTGAGCGCGCCGGCAAACTGGAGCCGACTGGGCTGAGTTTCAAAGACGATGCACACCTGATGCAGATCATCGACCGCATCGTATCCCGTGTGGGGCGGCGCGTCGATGAGTCTTCTCCAATGGTGGATGCGCGCCTCGCCGATGGCTCGCGCGTGAATGCCATCATTCCTCCGTTGGCGATCGATGGCCCATGTCTCTCGATTCGGCGGTTCGGACGCGATCCCGTCACCGCTCGCAACATGATCGAGAACAAAACCTTGACCGAGCCGATGCTTGAACTTCTTTCGGCGATGGTAAAAGGCCGGTTGAATATCTTGATCTCGGGCGGAACTGGTGCTGGAAAGACAACGCTGCTCAACGTTTTGTCGGGATATATTCCGAACACGGATCGAATCGTCACCATCGAGGATGCGGCCGAACTGCAATTGAAGCAGGAGCACGTGGTGCGCTTGGAAACTCGCCCACCGAATATTGAAGGGAAAGGCGCGGTCCGTCAGCGGCAATTGGTCATCAACAGCTTGCGTATGCGCCCCGACCGCATTGTGGTCGGCGAGGTTCGCGGCGAAGAAGCTTTCGACATGTTGCAGGCCATGAACACCGGTCATGAAGGCTCGCTGACCACGGTTCACGCCAATACCCAGCGGGACGCCATTGCTCGCCTCGAAAGCATGTTTTCCATGGCAAATCTGAATATTCCGGAACGCGCAGTCCGCCAGCAACTTGTCTCCGCCATTCATGTGGTGGTTCAGATCGCGAGGCTTTCGGATGGTACGAGAAAGGTGATGACGGTTTCCGAAGTGACCGGCATGGAGGGTGAAACCATTCTCATGCAGGATATTTTTGTATTCGAGCGCATTGGCATCGACGAAAAAGGAAAAGTACGTGGGACGTTCAAAGCTACCGGAATTCGCCCAAAATTTGCCGAAAAGTTGGCCACCGCAGGGCTGAAGCTGCGTCCTGGGTTGTTTGAATCCAAGGTGGAGGTCTGACGCCAAGGCGTAGCTTTCGATGATCGCAATCCTCGCCATCTTCGTGTTCGCCGCAGTCGCCATCGGCGTGTTCGTGCTGATTTCGCTATTCGACGAGCGCAACGCAAGAGCTCGCCTGCTGCGTGAGCGCTTGTCGACCGGCGACGAAGTCGCGGAGCGCCAGGCCGATCCAAAACTTGCGCTCATACGGGACGAAATGCTCAGCGAGATTCCTGCGCTGGATACGCTTTTGCGCCGTTCTGATCGCATTACTGAACTGCAAACGATGTTGTCGCAGGCTGACCTCGATGTGCGCGCCGGCAACATCCTTTTACTTTGCGGTGTCTCCGCGCTCGTCTTCGGAGCCATTGCGTTCGTGGCCCTTGGATCGGCGCAATTTGTTTGGGTGGGCGCGATCTTCGGAGCGATCGTTCCTTATTCTTACGCCTCGTATCGCCGCAACAAGCGCTTCCAGAAATTTGAGGAGATGTTTCCCGAAGCGATTGATACCCTGGCCCGCGCTGTGCGCGCTGGACATGCCTTTACTACGGCGTTGGAGCTCATCGCCAGCGAATTGTCCGACCCTGTGGCTACGGAATTTCGGAAACTATTCGAAGAGCAGAAGTTCGGACTGCCCGTCCGCGACGCTCTCATCAATCTCACCGAGCGAGTTCCACTGGTGGACGTAAAGTTTTTTGTGACCGCGGTGATGCTGCAACGCGAAACCGGAGGTAATCTGGCCGAGATTCTGGATAACCTTTCTTATGTGATCCGCGAGCGCTTCAAGATTCTGCGCCAAGTGCGGGTGTTCACGGCGCAAGGACGCCTCACCATGATGTTGCTGATGGGACTGCCTCCGATCATCATCGTGCTCATGGAGGTGATGAGTCCGGGCTTCATCAAACCTCTATTTACCGACCCGATTGGTCACGTGTTAGTAGTCGCTGGAATATGTTTGCAAACGATTGGCTATTTCGTGATTCGCAAAGTGATACAGATTACGGTGTGACGAATTTGTAACCATGGCGCTGATTCTCACCATCGTGATCTTCTTCACCATCGTTATGGTGATTTTTTCCTTTGGGGCCGCAGTGTATGCGCCTTCCTCGGTAATCGGTTCTCGGTTGAGGTCATTGGGATGGCAAAAGGCGCAGGTACAGCCTCGAAAGGTTGCCTTCAAAGAACGAGTGCAACTCGCGATGGACCCGCTGAGCCGCGCGGTTCCGCTCTCGCCGAGCGAAGTGTCACGCACCCGCGGCTGGCTCATTCAAGCCGGATATCGCGAACCCAAACACCTCACGTTTTACGTGGGAAGCCGTGTGCTGGGCGCGTTGTTGGGCATGGCGGTTGCAGCTGGCTTTCCTCATCCTGACATTCTTTACATCATTGGTCTCGGCGGCTTGGGATTTTTTATTCCCCGCATGATTCTGAAGCGCATGGTGAAGGCCCGCCAGCGTCGTATTACGATCGGGCTTCCCGATGCCCTCGATCTGACCGTTATCTGCGTGGAAGCGGGCCTGGCGCTGGATCAGGCCTTGCTGCGGGTCGGCCAGGATTTGCATCATGCTCATCCCGACTTGAGCGACGAGTTCCATCTTGTGAACCTGGAGATGCGTGCTGGTAAACCTCGCATGGAGGCGCTGCGCAATCTGGCATTGCGTACCGGAGTGAATGACATTCGCGCTCTTGTGGGCACACTGATTCAGACCGATCGCTTCGGAACGAGCATTGCGCAAGCGTTGCGCGTTCACTCAGATTCGCTGCGCACCGAGCGTCGCCAGCGCGCCGAAGAGGCTGCGGCCAAGACTACGATTAAAATGATTATCCCCCTCGTGTTGTTCATCCTTCCCTCGATTCTGTTTGTGACGATTGGGCCGGCGATGATTCAGCTATACCGGTCGCTCTCCCCCATCGTAGGACACTAGTTCGAACGCTTTTGCGGATTGCATCATGGCCATACCCTTAGTTACAGGATCCGCGTTCAACCGCACCCGGCAGGTCGCTCTGGCGGATCGCCTTTCCGTCGCCGACGGCCACTGGTCGCGCTTCTGCGGATTGATGGGTCTCAATGCACCTCAGTTTGTTCCCGGCCAGGGACTGTGGATTTTGCCTTGTCATGGCGTGCATAGCTTCTTCATGCGCTTTGCCATCGACGTGGTGTATCTCGACAGAGATCGCAGGGTCATTCACCTTGCGGCCTTGCGGCCTTGGCGATTTGCTCCCGTGCGCCGCCGGGCGGTATCTGTAGTTGAGCTGCCCGAAGGAACTATCGATTCCAGCGGCACTCAGTTGGGCGATATCATTGACATAACTCGTGGCGAGGGTTCGCATCACGCCACTCGCCTTGGAGGGCCTGCGCGGTGACTGAAATCCTGGAGCCAGCCATCGACGATGAGGTTCCCGATGAGATTCGCAGCGACGACTTGAAGCTGCTCATCGAGTGGCCGTCGCGCTGGGATGAATTCGTCACTTCGCTCGGCCCTGCACTCAAACGCTCGCCGCGACCGCTCGCGGGTGAAGCGCCGATTGGCGAACCGCCTTACCGAACGTTTCTTTTCACGTGGGCAATCGAGGCGCTTTTGCTGCTTGCAATCATTTTCATCCCTGCGAAGCTGGCGCAGATG
>Ga0182012_10004462_pt1 | contig 14598 bp, 13 predicted proteins | sample 612S2SmetaG_FD_120486 | JGI IMG/M metagenome (GOLD analysis project Ga0182012, IMG submission 120486) | Permafrost microbial communities from Stordalen Mire, Sweden - 612S2S metaG | ecosystem: Environmental > Terrestrial > Soil > Wetlands > Permafrost | place: Sweden: Stordalen | collected... | reverse complement strand
GCGGTCCAGCGTGTAATCGCCGTCGGTCAGCTTGCGCTCCGACCAGGTGTCTGGGACCTGCTTGATCAGGACCACGATGTTCGTCATGAGTGTGGTTCGTCCTCCTCGAAGGAGTCCCGCAGCTTAGGACTAGCCCGGCACTGCGGAACCTCGGTCTTGTATTTCGGCACCGCACAGCGCATGTTACTAGCGGGTAACTTTGTGCGGTCCGTACTCCCACCATAGCGGGTCGTAGTGCAGGTTCTTTCGCCTGTCTCTCCGCCAGCAGCAGGGGTAGCCTCACGCCCGGTTCGCGAATCGGAGACTACGCGTTAGCCTGCCTATTCAATGAGCGCATTCGTCCCCGAGGTTCCGCATCGCATCCCCGACGACACCTCGCCGGGGCCCTCAGCAGGGGCCCGAGCGGTGTTGACGCTGACGGGCGAGCGCACCATCCCCGATCTGGACATCGAGAACTACTGGTTTCGCCGGCACCAAGTCGTGTACCAGCGCCTGGCGCCGCGCTGCGCGGGCCGCGACGTCCTCGAGGCCGGTTGTGGCGAAGGTTACGGTGCCGACCTGATCGCCGGTGTCGCGCGCCGGGTTGTCGCGGTGGACTACGACGAGACCGCGGTGGCCCATGTGCGTGACCGCTACGCCAGGGTGCAGGTCATGCAGGCCAACCTGGCCGACTTGCCGCTGCCCGACGCGTCGGTGGATGTCGTGGTCAACTTCCAGGTCATCGAGCACCTTTGGGACCAGGCCCAATTCGTCAGCGAATGTGCCCGGGTGCTGCGTTCATCGGGGTTACTGATGGTGTCCACCCCCAACCGCATCACCTTCTCACCGGGCCGTGACACTCCGATCAATCCGTTTCACACGCGTGAACTCAACGCCGAAGAGCTGACGCAGCTGCTGCTCGACGCCGGTTTCGCCGAGGTGTCGATGAGCGGGCTGTTCCATGGCCCGCGCCTGCGGGAAATGGATACCCGCCACGGTGGCTCGATCATCGACGCGCAGATCGCGCGCGCAGTGGCCGCCGCACCATGGCCACCCGAGCTCATGGCAGATGTCGCCGCGGTCACCACCGACGACTTCGAGATCGTCCAGGCCGGCAGTGGCAGCCATATCCGCGATATCCGCGATATAGATGACAGCCTGGACCTCATCGCGGTCGCGGTGCGTCGGTGAACGCCATGAATTCGGGGGGAGACCGCGTCCCCGGTCTGTTCAGCCTGGTTCTGCACACCCACCTGCCATGGCTGGCCCACCACGGACGCTGGCCGGTCGGCGAGGAATGGCTCTACCAGTCGTGGGCCGCGGCCTACCTGCCGTTATTGCGGGTGTTGCGCACCCTGGCCGACGAGGATCGGCACCGGCTGATCACCCTCGGGGTCACTCCGGTGGTAAACGCTCAGCTGGACGACCCCTATTGCCTCGACGGCATGCATCATTGGCTGGCCAACTGGCGGCTGCGCGCGGCCGAAGCCGCCAGTGTGCGGTCGGTCCCCGAATCGAAATCGGTCAAGTACCAATCATGTACGCCGGAGGCGTTGCGAGCCTTCGGAGTTCGCGAATGCACGGAGGCCGATCAGGCACTCGACGACTTCGCCACCCTGTGGCGGCACGGCGGCAGCCCCCTTTTGCGCAGCCTGGTCGACGCCGGCACGGTGGAGCTGCTCGGCGGCCCGCTGGCCCACCCGTTCCAGCCACTGCTGGCGCCGCGGCTGCGTGAGTTCGCGTTACGCGAAGGCCTGGCCGACGCACAGGCGCGCCTAGGGGCGCGAAAAGGCGAAAGACCGACCGGGATCTGGGCGCCCGAATGCGCCTACGCCCCGGGTATGGAACACGACTACGCCGGCGCCGGAGTCACGCATTTCATGGTTGACGGCCCGTCGTTACGCGGCGATACCGCGCTGGGCCGGCCGGTCGGCGACACCGATGTGGTTGCGTTCGGGCGCGACCTGCAGATCAGCTATCGCGTGTGGTCGCCCAAGTCGGGCTACCCCGGGCATGCCGCGTACCGCGATTTCCACACTTACGACCACCTGACCGGGCTCAAACCGGCCAGGGTCACCGGTCGCAACGTGCCGTCGGAGGCCAAGGCGCCCTACGACCCCGACCGCGCCGACCACGCGGTCGACGGCCACGTCGCCGACTTCGTCGGCGTGGTGCGCAACCGACTGCTCTCCGAGGCCGAGCGCATCGGGCGACCCGCTCACGTGGTCGCCGCCTTCGACACCGAGCTGTTCGGCCACTGGTGGTACGAGGGGCCGACCTGGCTGCAACGCGTGCTGCGGGCGTTGCCCGAAGCCGGGGTGCAGGTAGGCACGCTGAGCGACGCCATCGACCAAGGATTCGTCGGCCACCCGGTCGCGCTGCCGCCCAGCTCGTGGGGCTCCGGCAAAGACTGGCAGGTGTGGTCCGGCGACAAGGTGGCCGATCTGGTCCAGCTCAACAACGAAGTGGTCGACACCGCGTTGAGCGCGGTCGACAAAGCGCTGGAGCAGTCGGCTTCGCTGGACGGGCCGGTCCCCCGCGATCACGTTGCCGACCAGATCCTGCGCGAGACCCTGCTGACCGTGTCCAGCGACTGGCCATTCATGGTGAGCAAGGATTCGGCCGCCGATTACGCCCGTTACCGCGCGCACCTGCACGCCCACGCCACCCGCGAAATCGCCGGGGCGCTGGCGTCGGGCCGTCGCGACACCGCGCAGCGGCTGGCGGACGGCTGGAACCGGGCCGACGGCCTGTTCGGCGCGCTGGATGCACGGCGGCTGCCCCGATGAAGATCCTGATGGTGTCGTGGGAGTACCCGCCGGTGGTGATCGGCGGGCTCGGCCGGCATGTGCACCACCTGTCGACCGCGCTGGCCGCGGCCGGCCATGACGTCGTGGTCCTATCGCGGCGCCCGACGGGCACAGATCCCAGCACGCATCCGTCCTCCGACGAGGTCAACGGGGGTGTCCGGGTAATCGCGGCAGCACAGGATCCGCACGAATTCACCTTCAGCAAGGACATGATGGCCTGGACCCTGGCGATGGGTCACTCGATGATCCGCGCGGGGCTGCCGCTGAAGAAACACGGCACCGACCGATCATGGCATCCCGACGTGGTACACGCGCACGACTGGCTGGTGGCTCACCCCGCTGTCGCACTGGCCCAATTCTATGATGTACCAATGGTTTCCACCATCCACGCGACCGAGGCGGGCCGGCATTCGGGCTGGGTTTCCGGGACGATCAGCCGTCAGGTGCATGCAGTGGAGTCGTGGCTGGTGCGTGAATCCGATGCGCTTATTACCTGTTCGACGTCGATGAGCGACGAGATCACCGAACTGTTCGGCCCCGGTCTGGTCGAGACAATCGTGATCCGTAACGGAATCGACGCGGCGCGCTGGCCGTTCGCGGAACGGCGCCCGCGCACCGGGCCGGCGGAGTTGCTCTACGTCGGGCGGCTGGAATACGAGAAGGGTGTACATGACCTGATCGCCGCCCTGCCGCGGATCCGACGCACCAACCCGGGCACCAGGCTGACCATCGCCGGGGAGGGCACTCAGCAGGACTGGCTCGTCGAGCAAGCCCGTAAGCACCGGGTGATCAAGGCGACTCGGTTCGTCGGACACCTCGGCCACGACGAACTGCTGGCAGCGCTGCATCGGGCGGATGCCGCGGTCCTACCCAGCCACTACGAGCCGTTCGGGCTCGCCGCCCTGGAGGCCGCCGCGGCCGGCACCCCGCTGGTGACGTCGAACATCGGCGGTCTGGGCGAGGCGGTGATCAACGGGCAGACGGGCGTGTCATGTCCGCCGCGCGACGTGTCGGGACTGGCCTCAGCGGTGCGCGCCGTGCTCGACGATCCGGAGGCCGCGCAGCGGCGCGCTCGCGCGGCCCGCGACCGGCTCACCTCGGACTTCGATTGGCAGACGGTGGCCAACGAGACCGCGCAGGTATACCTGTCGGCCAAACGCCGCGTGCGGCAACCGCAGCCACGGCTGCCCATCGTCGAGCACGCGCTGCCGGACCGTTAGCGCTCAGGGATTTTCGATACCGATCGCCTCGGCGCAGTACTGCCAGACCACCTCGAGGTCACGGTCGTCATAGCGAGTCAGCGGCAGGTAGTGCTCCGGACGGGGTCGCCGGTCATGCCAGAATCGGCCGGTTGGCGGTGCCGGATTGGTCGCGGCGAGCCACACGGCGGTGTCGGCTCCCTCTTCGGGCGTCCGCAATATCGAGCTGGTAAGCCGGCGAAAGCCCGGAAGCGACGCGGCCACCCCGGGAGTATCGGCCCACCCAGGATGCATGGAATACACACTGACGTGTTGGGCTGCCCAGCGGCGGGCCAGGATTGGGGTGAGCGCTACCTGTATCCGTTTGGTTCGCGCGTAGGCGGTGGCGCCGCTGTATCGTCCCGCGCGGTATTCGGGGTCGTCGACCGGCAGTGACTGGGTGTACATACCGCCCGAGGACATCAGGATCACCCGCGGATCGTCGGACTTCGCCAAGATCGGCAGCAGAAGTTCGGTTAACAACACCGGACCCAGCACATGCGTGGCCAAGGTGACCTCGTGCCCATCGTCGGTTTCGGTGCGGGTGGCCGGCAGCACCCCGGCGTTGTGAATAAGCAGGTCCAACGTCGACACTCGGCTGGTCAGGTCGGCGGCGAAGGCGCGGACCGCGCCCAGGTCCGACACATCACACACCTCCACCTGCACGTCGGCATCCGGGTCGGCCGCGACGATCTCCTCCCGTGCCCGCTCACCGCTCTCCCGATCGCGCACAGTCAGCAAAACGGTCGCGCCCAGCCGGGCCAATCCCGCGGCGATCGCCTTGCCGATGCCGCGATTCGCGCCGGTGACAAGCGCGGTCCGACCTTTCAGCGCGCCCGGCTCCGGATCGTGTGCCCGGCCCAATTGCCGGAGCCGATAGCCGACGCTGCTGTAGCCGGGGACCACAGCCCGGTCGAGGGCGGTGTCGAAAAGCGAACGCATCCCGCGGAGAACACTCATGCACAACAATGTTCCCCCAACTCGGAATCTACAAGCACCGGGTTTCGCCGGTAGCTTCGAGTAATGGGGATTACGTATTCAAGCGTGGTCGACGCGCCGATCGACGAAGTGTTCGCCTGGCACACCCGGCAAGGCGCGTTCACCCGACTCTCGCCGCCCTGGTCGCCTCTGCGGTTGGTCACCGAGGCGACATCCCTCAAGGACGGGCGCGCCGAGCTCGCGCTCCCGGGCGGACTGCGCTGGGTCGCTGTCCACCAGCCGGACGGCTATGACCCGCCGCATCGCTTCGTCGATGCCATCGGCAGCGGTGGCCTGGCATCGCTGCCGGCACGCGTCGCCGTCCGTTGGCGGCACACGCACGAATTCGAAGACCTCGGCGACAACCGGACCCGGGTCGTCGACCGGGTGGAAACACCCGTACCCGGGGCGGCGTTGCGCCCCATGTTCGTCTACCGGCACCGACAACTCGCCGACGATCTAGCCGCACATCGGCTCGCGGCTCAGCACGGTCTGGCCCCTTCGACCATCGCGGTCACGGGGTCGTCGGGACTGGTCGGTTCGGCGTTGACCGCGTTTCTGCGCACCGGTGGCCATCGCGTCATCGCATTGGTCCGCGGGCCGGCGAAAACCAGCGACGAGCGCCGCTGGGACCCAGCGGCCCCCGACCCGAACCTGCTCACCGGAGTCGACGCCGTGATTCATTTGGCCGGGGCATCGATCGCCGGCAGGTTCACCGATGCACATCGAAATGCTATCCGCGACAGTAGAATTGGCCCGACGCGCCGGCTCGCGGAACTCCTGGCGAAAACCGCCGATCGGCCCGGCTTGCTGATCTCGGCTTCGGCGATCGGCTACTACGGATACGACCGCGGCGACGAGACCCTATCCGAGGACAGCGGTCGCGGCGAAGGGTTTTTAGCCGAAGTCGTCGCCGACTGGGAGGACGCGACCGCGCCGGCGGAACAGGCCGGGGTTCGGGTGGTGCGGGTGCGCACCGGCATCGTCCAATCGCCACGCGGCGGCACGTTAAAGCTGATGCGTCCGCTGTTCACCGCCGGGCTGGGTGGCCGGCTGGGCGACGGCCGACAATGGCTGTCCTGGATCGGCATCGACGATCTGGTCGACGTGTTTTACCGCGCGCTATGGGACACCGCGCTGTCTGGACCCGTGAACGCGGTTGCCCCACAACCGGTCCGCAATACCGAGTACACCCACACACTCGCCCACGTGTTGCACCGGCCCGCGATATTGCCGGTGCCCCCGCTGGGGCCCCGGATATTGTTGGGCGCGCAGGGAGCTCGCGAACTGGCCTGCGCCAGTCAGAGAGTGCTCCCCGACAAGCTCAGCCAGGCAGGGCACCGGTTCCGCCAGCCTGACCTCGACCAAGCCCTGCGTCACTTGCTGGGGCGCCAGCTCTCTCAAAGTTGATACCGGGGCAGGGCGATCGAGATGGGGGCGCCAATGGCAGTCGCCGGGCTGCTGCCCGCACCGGGCGGGACCCGGCGACCCGCACAGCGGTTCGCAACGCGGACAGACCCGCGCGGGATCTGGGGTGAGCAATCCTGGGCGCGCCGGGTGGAAGTTTCTGCGCGCGGCCGACTATCGGGCGCATCCGCTCCTGGTAGGCCCGTAATCCTTCGTCGATCGTGCTCGCAGACGCCAATTCACCGGCCAGGACGTACGCTCCCGTCAGGGCCAGTGTCGTTCCCATTCCGCTAATCGGGGTGGCACACCATGCCGCGTCGCCGAGCAGAACGACGCGGCCCTGAACCCAGTGAGTCGCACGGACTTGGGTGAGATCATCGACGTATAACTCATCGGTTTTGGCCAGCGCATCAAGGATGCGCGGCGCTTTCCACTTGACTCCGGCATATTCGGCGCGCAGGGCCTCGCGCTGCTGCGCCGGCGCCATGCCCTCGTAGTTTTTTGGCCCGGACAGGAAGGACAGCGCAACCCGGGTAGTGCCCACATTGTCGGGTCGCACGGTGATCGAGCGCCCGCCAACCGCATTGAACCAAGTCCACCACTGGTCATTGTCGGCACGCCGGTCGATTGAACCGAAGGCCGTGTAGAGGCCCAGACGACGTGTCGGCACATGGCCGAAAACCATTGTACGAGTGCCTGATTGGCTCCCCTCACAGATGATGTGGCCGGCCCGCCGCAGCCAGAACGTCAAAGCGGGACCTGCGATGCTGGCTCCCGAGACGAGGACATCTAGACCACTTGCCATGCCATTTCCCCGGCGGATTGCTAGCTGTCCCAGACCCCCTTGTGGAGGTCAAAACTATCGTAGCGGCGAACAGCGCAGCGGGCGAGGCAGCAAAAAGATTCCATAGCCGTTGGCGCGCAGACTCAGCTTCAGCTCCGGGGTCGCGGTATTGCGCTCAAGCCATTTGGCCAGCACCGGACGTTGGTTCAGCGCGGATTCATGCTGAATACCCAACTGCCGCAACAATGCTGATGTGGTGTTTGGCCGCTGCGTTTGCAGTGTAGTTGCCGGATCAGGCATTCTGTTCCTCTCGGATGGCAATCGGTGTCGAGAAGTTGGCCTTCGCTCGCCCGCCGGCGCCCCTCACGCTTGCTGACAATGACTCCGAAGACTAAATCCGGGCGGCCGCAGTGCCATCCGACTCGGCCTGAATACCCGCTAACGGCCGCCTCAAACAGGCCAAATGTCCGCGAACACTAAGAACGCGGTAAGGAAATCGCCACCACGCGCGGCATTAGCAGCCTTTGCTGAAACCCAGCTTGCGGGGAGCGGTCCTTGCTGACGTTGTCAAGTGGCACAAAAGGCTTCGGAGTGCAGGCAGAATAGGTAGCGCTGTGATCAAAGGTCTCCGGAAAGCTTCGCCAGGTTCTGGCTCAGGGCGGACCCCTGAATTAACCTCGCATAAGCTCGCCGATACGCTGGTCGGGTGTCTGCCTAAGGATGCGATTATGTGACGAAGGCCCAAGATCAGAATTCAACAGCCCGCCGAGCTGAGCTGGAGCGGAGTTTGTCAGCTGACTTGCGGGTAATGACGGCGCAGTCCGATCGCATCGGCCGTCACTATGCTCATCTGCATGATGTCAGCAACGGCGACTTCCAGGCGTTGTTGCACATCATGGTGGCCGAAACCGCCGGAAAACCTTTGACTTTGGCGCAGTTGCGGCAGCAGGTCGATATGTCGGCCGCCGCGATCACCTATCTCGTCGATCGGATGATCGACTCGGGCCACATTCGACGTGACGCCGACCCCGACGACCGACGCAAGTGGCTGCTCCGCTATGAGGATCACGGGATGACCGTGGCGCGCGCTTTCTTCACTCCGCTCGGCGCGCATCTCCGCGCGAACATGGAGGATCTAAGCGATCAGGACCTCGGTGCTGCTCACCGGGTCTTTGCGGCGATGATCGCCGCGATGTCAACATTTGAGGACGAACTTCGCGTCGAGCGTTCCGCGTCGTCAGCACAGTAGGGTCCAGCCACCTAAATCCCACCTCGGCGGTCCGGAAACCCGGCCGTAAGACCTGGCTGAACGCACGCGAGCCGCCCTGCAAGCAGGTTAAGTTGATTGATGTTTCATGACTGAAAGGCTTGGCTTCGTGGGGTGGGACCGCATCGCAGCGACCGTGACCGGCCGACGTTCCTGGCTGCTCGGGTTGGGAATTGTGCTGCTGGGTATCGGCTTCATGGTGCTGATCGGCGGCAATCCCGCCGCTGGCACGGCGCCGCTGTCGACGCCTGTGGGTTCGGATTCCGCAAAAGTCGACGCGCTCGCTCGGCTATTTCCGGAAGGCAACCAGGTTCCCCTGATCGTGGTGGTCAGTCGTGACGACGGCGCGGTCCTGGACTCTGCCGACGTGAACGCCGCCAGCACAGCGTGCGACCGCACTCGGGCCCTCACAAAGCCGGGCCGCCCCGACACCGTTGCCGCACCGGCGACGGTGTCGGCCGACGGCAAGGCGGCGATTGGGGTGGTGCCCATCAGTGCCGACCTGTCGGGTCTGCACCTCAACGACGTGGTCGCCGCGCTGCGCACGGCCGCCGACAAGGGGTTACCTACGGGCCTTGTGGCCCAGCTCACTGGGGGGCCGGCCTTCGGCGCCGATATCGCCAGCGCGTTCACCAACGCCAACGTCACCTTGCTGGCGGTGACGGCGTCGGTCGTCGCGCTGCTGCTGATCGCGACCTACCGCTCGCCGGTGCTGTGGTTGACACCGCTGCTGGTTATCGCATTCGCCGATCGGGTCTCGGCATCGGTGGGCACCGCGGTGGCGTCGCTGACCGGGCTGAGTTTCGATGGCTCCACCTCCGGGATCACCAGCGTGCTGGTGTTCGGTGCCGGCACCAATTACGCGCTGCTCTTGATTTCTCGCTATCGGCAAGAACTCCGTCGCCATACCGAACATCGAGACGCCCTGCGCCGCGCGGTGCGCATGGCCGGGCCGGCCATCCTAGCCAGCAACGCCACCGTGGTGCTGGCGTTGCTCACGCTGGTGTTCGCTTCCACCCCCAGTACCCGCAGTCTGGGTGCACTTGCGGCGTGTGGATTGGTCGTTGCGGCGGCATCGGTCCTGCTGGTGTTGCCGCCGCTATTGGCATTGTGCGGACCGCGGCTGTTTTGGCCCTTCATCCCGCACCCCGGTGACGGCGCGGCCCTCGATTCCAGCGCCTGGCACCGGGTCGCAGAGCGGGTGGCCCGCCGTCCCGCGCTCGTCGCAACTGTCGCGATCGCGTTCCTGGCGGTCCTCGCGACCGGGCTGATAGGAACCCGAATCGGACTGACGCAGACCGAGCAGTTCAGGGTCCGGGCCGAATCGGTATCCGGCTACCAGATCGTGGCCGCACATTTTCCCGCCGGCCTCACCGATCCCGCGCTGGTCATCGCCCCCACCGCACAGGCGCCACAGGTGGAGCAGACCATCGGCACGACCCCGGGCGTGGTCTCGGCGACCGAATCCGGCCAGGCGGCCATTGGATCGACGAATTGGTCGAAGTGGTCTGTGGTGATCGACGCCCCGCCATCATCGGATCAGGCGTTTAAAACAATTGCAGCGCTGAGGCATTCGATGACAAGCGTCTCGCCTGGCGCCCTGGTTGGCGGCCCCGACGCGCAAGCGCTGGACGTCCGTAATGCCGCCACCCGCGACCGAACGTTGCTGATCCCCGCGATCTTGGCGGTGATCCTGGTCGTGCTGTATGCGCTGCTCCGTTCGGCCCTTGCGCCACCGACCCTGTTGGCCGCGACCATTCTCGGCGCGCTGGCCGCACTCGGACTCGGCAGCTGGGCCAGCCTGCACGTCTTCGGGTTTCCGGCCTTGGATAACAGCACCCCGCTGCTCGCCTTCCTGTTTCTGGCCGCGCTGGGCGTGGACTACACCATCTTTTTGGTCACCCGCGCGCGTGAGGAAGCCGCGCAGCACGGCGCACGCGACGGCATGATCCGCGCCGTTTCGGCCACCGGCGGCGTAATCACCAGTGCAGGAATCGTTTTGGCGGCAGTCTTCTGCGTACTGGGGGTGTTGCCGCTGATCGTCATGGCGCAACTCGGTATCATCGTCGGATTGGGCATTTTGCTTGACACGTTCATCGTCCGCACACTTGTCATCCCCGCGCTGTTTGCCCTGATCGGTAACCGCGTCTGGTGGCCACGCAAGCTCGCCGATCCCAACAACGGAGGACACCGTGAATAAATCGATAGCGGCCGCGACCACACTGGCCGTCGCAGCGGCAGCCGGCACCGGAAGCATCGCCAACCCGGGCCGCGTTCAGTCCTGGTACTCGCGGCTGCGCAAGCCGTCGTATCAGCCGCCCGGTGTGGCGTTCCCGTTGGTGTGGACCACGCTGTACGGCGACATCGCAGCCTCTTCCGCGGTGGCCATCGACCGGTTGCGCGCAACAAGACAGCACGACAAGGCAAACCGCTACGCCGCCGCGTTGGGCGTCAACCTGGTCCTCAACGCCGGTTGGAGTTGGCTTTTCTTCCGGTATCACAAGCTCGGTGCCTCCGCGCTCGGCGCCGCCGCATTGGCGGCCAGCAGCGCCGACCTGGTCAGGCGGACCGCCGAGGCCGACACCCGAGCGGGATTGGCCCTGTCGCCCTATGCGGTGTGGTGTGGGTTCGCGACCTTTTTGGCCACCCACATCTGGTGGCTCAATCGCTGAGCGGCATCGAACTATGGCTGCGCTGTTGTGGTTTCGTCGCGATCTGCGTTTAAGCGATCACCCGGCGCTGGCATCTGCATCAGGTGCGGCCGGCCACGAGGGAGTGCTCGCCTGCTTTGTGCTCGACCCGCGACTGGAGGCTTCGTCGGGCCGACGCCGGCTGCAGTTTTTGGGCGATTCGCTGCGGCAACTGCGAGACGACCTGGATGGTCGGCTACTCGTGACCCGCGGAAAGCCGGAAAAGGAGATTCCGCGCATTGCCAACGAAATCAGCGCATCTTCGGTGCACATCTCGCAAGATTTCGCGCCGTTCGGACAGCGCCGCGACGAACGACTGCGTGCGGAGCTGGATTCGGTGCCGTTGGTAGCGACGGGATCCCCGTATCTGGTTTCACCCGGGCGCGTCGCCAAAAAGGACGGCTCCCCCTACCAGGTATTCACACCGTTCTTCCGTAGCTGGCGCGACGCCGGCTGGCGGGCGCCGGCTCGATCGGGCATTGATTCAGCACGCTGGATCGATCCCTCGCAGCTGCGGGTCAGACAATGCAAAATCCCCGATCCCGGTCTCGCGCTTCACGTTGTGGCCGGCGAGGCGGCGGCGCTAAAGCAATGGAAGTCGTTCGTCGACCACGGATTGAAACGCTACGGCGAGGACCGCAACAGGCCCGACCTCAACGGAACCAGCGCGATGTCGGCTCATCTGAAGTTTGGCACCATCCATCCCCGCACCATGGTCGCCGACCTTGACTTACGCGGCGCCGGAGCACAAACATATTTGCGGGAGTTAGCGTTTCGGGATTTTTACGCCGACGTGCTGCACAACTGGCCGGCCAGCGCGTGGCAGAACTGGAACGGCAGTTTCGACGCCATCCAAACCGACACCGGGGCCGAAGCGAAACGACGCTTCGAGTCCTGGAAGGCCGGCGAAACCGGGTTCCCACTGGTCGACGCGGGGATGCGTCAACTGCGCGAGACGGGCTTCATGCACAATCGGGTTCGGATGATCGTCGCGTCGTTTCTGGTGAAGGACCTTCATCTGCCATGGCAGTGGGGCGCCAAATGGTTCCTGGATCAACTGGTTGACGGCGACATGGCCAGCAACCAGCACGGATGGCAATGGTGCGCGGGATGCGGCACCGACGCCGCACCGTACTTCCGGGTGTTCAACCCAACTACCCAGGCCGAGAAGTTCGATCCCTCGGGTGACTACATCCGGCGCTGGATCCCGGAGTTGAGCGACACCGACGATATTGACCTGCGGAAAGGTGAACGGCCGCAGGGATATCCAGCACCGATCGTCGACCACGGCGCCGAGCGGGCCGAAGCGCTGCGCCGCTATCAGAGCCTGAGCTGACGCGCCTTAGGCGGGCAGGTTCTTCTTAATCGCGGCGTCCTGCTGCGCAGCGACGGTTTGCGTGAAATCGGGAGGCACGGGGTCGTTCGGGGCGCTGTCGAATTCCAGCGTGACGAACGCCTTACCCTCAGTGAACAGCAACACGGTCACCGCCTTGGTCTTGTCCGGCGACGTCCCCGCAACCATCTGTCCCCCGCCGCCCACCGGGAACGGCTGCGGACTTCCACCGACTACCGAGCTGCCGACCGACGCCAGCGAGCCGTTCAACGCCGTCGTCGCACCGGCGGCGTCCGGCAGGATGAGCACGGTGTCGCCGATCCGGTTGGTGTCGTCCTGGTTTTTGAATTGCACCGCGCTCCCGACCAGCCCGCCGGGGTTTGCCATGGGCGGGTCCACGGGGGTGAACACGTTCGGCGGCGCACCGCTGATGTCGCTGCCCTGAACCAAAAGTTTGGTGTAGTCGGTGGGTGCGGCCGCTGCCGACGTTGACGAGGCCGCGCTCGTTGAGGACGCTGCAGCTGACGAATTTGCGGCCGTCGACGACGAGGGGGATGCCGTGTGCGAATTGCTGCTACAAGCGGGAAGCAACGCACCCAGCGCCGCTACGCCCACAATCGCGATCATCGGCCTGTTCATCCGCCTCATCCCTCACTCCCGATTCGTTTGCTTGTGCGGCCTTATCGGCTAAGGACACCCCTCGGGTACGGTAGCCCAGCCGCACAGCGGTCGCACCGGCAGCGTGGCCTTCATGGGGTTTGGGCGATCTTTACCGGAACCTCTTCCTTGAAGCCCACTGTGCATGTAATTATCAGCCGATTCACAGTGGTCACTATTCCAGGGAGGCGAGATGGCTCGGTCGATCGTTCGGACGCTACTCACGTCGGGTGCTATCGCCATTCTGGCGGCCGGCGCGGGCGCCTGCTCGGTTCAGGTCGGATCGTCGCACGCTGTGAGCAAAAGCGATGTCGAGAACCAGATCGGCACCAAGATGACCGACGCCGCGGGCAACAAGCCGAGTTCGGTAACGTGCCCGAGCGACCTGGACGCGAAGGTCGGCACCCAGGTGAACTGCACGATGAAAGTCAAAGACCAGACGTATGGCGTGAACGTGACCGTGACCAGCGTCAACGGTAGCGACGTGAAGTTCGACATGGTGGAAACGGTCGACAAGGCCCAGATCGCAAGCCAGATCACCGCGAAGATGACCGATGCCGCCGGGAACAAGCCAGACACGGTGACGTGCCCAGGCGACCTGCTCGGCAAGGTTGGGGCGCAGCTGAACTGCGACATGAAGGTCAAGGGGGCGACCTACAACGTGAACGTCACCGTGACCAGCGTCAGCGGAAGCGACGTCTTGTTTGACATGGTGGAAACGGTCGACAAGAACCAGGTCGCCAACACCATCAGCGACAAACTCACCGAGCAGGCGGGCCGCAAACCCGATTCGGTCACGTGCCCGGACAACCTCAAAGGCGCCGAGGGCGCGACGCTGCGCTGCCAGCTCACCGACGGCAACCAGAAGTTCGGGGTGAACGTCACCGTCACCAACGTCGATGCCGGGACCGTCAACTTCAACATTCAGGTCGACGACCAGCCTTCATAGCGCGACGGCTAGTGGGACGCCTTTTTGCGTTCGATGTCGGCCAAGGCGGCGGCCAGTTCCGCGCGCTCCGCGGCCGAGGTTTCCCAGGACAACTTCCGGTTCTTTACCACCTTGGCCGGTGCTCCGACCGCGATCGAATAGTCGGGGATGACACCGCGGACTACGGCGTGCGATCCCAGCACACAACCCCGTCCGATAGCTGTGCCACGCAGAATCGTCACCTTCGTGGCCACCCAGGTGTCCGGTCCGATTCGCACTGGGGACTTGATAATGCCCTGGTCCTTGATGGGCACGTTGATGTCATCCATCCGGTGGTCGAAATCACAGACGTAGCACCAGTCGGCCATCAGCGCCGAATCGCCCAGCTCGATATCGAGATAGGCGTTGATGACGTTGTCGCGCCCCAGGACCACCTTGTCACCGAACCGCAGCGAGCCCTCATGTGCCCGGATGGTGTTCTTGTCCCCGATGTGCACCCACCGGCCGAACTCCAGCTGCGCCAACTC
>Ga0182012_10004461_pt1 | contig 14600 bp, 16 predicted proteins | sample 612S2SmetaG_FD_120486 | JGI IMG/M metagenome (GOLD analysis project Ga0182012, IMG submission 120486) | Permafrost microbial communities from Stordalen Mire, Sweden - 612S2S metaG | ecosystem: Environmental > Terrestrial > Soil > Wetlands > Permafrost | place: Sweden: Stordalen | collected... | reverse complement strand
GTTGGCCAAACGCCGTTTTGAGAACGATAAAGGCGAACGAAAACTGAAGCACGACGCCCCAAACAATCACGCGCCGCTGGATGGCGGAGCGGTTTGTAGAGAACAGGTAGGCCGCTAAAACGATTGCGAATAGGCCGATGAGACCGTTGAATCTCGCCATCGCTGCCCGATTAGCTAACCACTTCTAAAATTAAATCCCGCTCTTCCACTGGTTGATTTGAAATTTTGAATGCGTCCTCAACGAGTTCGGCCGCTTCCGCAAGGTGTTCGTCGCTCGTATGATAGATCCGACAAAGAATGCTGCCGGAATCGATCTTCTGGCCGACTTTCACTTCGAGGATGACGCCGACCGCTGGGTCAATTGACTCTTCCTTAGTGTTGCGGCCAGCGCCGATCATCGACGAGGCTTGGCCGATTAGTTCGGCATCGATGGCGCTCACATAGCCGCCACGTTGCGTGGAAATTTCCTGTGCGCCGGTAGCGTTCGGCAAGAGTTCGAATTGATCGAGAACCTTCGGATTGCCACCCTGAGCAGTGATCACGTCTTTGAACTTGCGGTAGCCGGAGCCATCGAGCAATTTCGATTGGGCCAGTTCGCGCGCTTCGTCCAGCGTCTTGGTGATCTTGCCGAGGAAAATCATGCGGGCCGCCAGCTCAAGAGAAAGGCGGGTCAGATCCGCCGGTCCAGCATTCTGCAGGGTCTGCGAAACTTCCATGATTTCGAGAGCGTTGCCCACGGCATAACCAAGCGGCTGGTTCATGTCGGTTATGAGAGCCTGGACGCGTTTGTCGAGCCGCCGGCCAATGCCGACCATCATTTGCGCCAAGCGCCGCGCTTCCACTTGCTTCTTCATGAATGCGCCCGAACCGACCTTTACGTCAAGTACGAGAGCGTCCAAGCCAACGGCCAACTTCTTTGACATGATGGACGTGGCGATGAGCGGGATGGACTCAACTGTCGCTGTGGCGTCGCGCAAGGAATAGAGCTTACCGTCGGCCGGGGCAACTTCCGATGTCTGCCCAATGAAGGCTAGTTTGTGCTGCGCGAGAAGAGTCTTGAAATGGTCGATAGTCAGGTCTGTGCGAAAACCGGGAATCGATTCCAGTTTGTCGAGCGTACCGCCGGTATGTCCGAGCGCGCGCCCAGAAATCATTGGGACCACGACGCCAGCTGCTGCGGCCAGGGGAGATGCGATTAGACTAGTTTTATCGCCAACGCCGCCTGTGGAATGTTTGTCAACTTTTACTCCTGGAATGGAAGAAAGATCGACTGTAGTGCCGGAACTCACCATACAATCGGTCATTGTGCTTACTTCTCGGTCAGTCATGCCGGAATAGTAAACTGCCATCAAGAAAGCCGACATCTGATAGTCAGGGATGTCGCCGCGAGTATATCCGTCTACGAGGAATTGGATTTCATTGGCAGCCAACTCCTCGTTGTCTCGCTTACGGTGGATTAGGTCAACGGTACGCATTTACGAATATTAAGGGTACCATTCCCACTAATTCAAAGCTGCTAAGCGGTGTTAAATCAAGCGCTTTCGGGGCGTATTAGAAGATATGATTTCAGGGCAGTTCACCGGCCAAAAGCTGGCGCAAATCCTTGGCGTGGACACGTAATCCGACGTAAAACTGGCCGAAATGGGCGTAGACAGCACTTACTTCATCGAAGCGCATTTCATATATAAGTTTCTTGAAAACCAGGGGATCATCGGCAAACAAATCGACACCCCATTCCCAGTCATCGAAACCTATTGAACCAGAAATGATTTGTTTAACGCAATCGGCGTAACGGCGGCCAATCAGGCCGTGCTCGTGCATCATGCGCTGGCGGTCGGCCATGGGGACCTGATACCAATTTTTAACTTCGCCCCGCTGACGATCCATGGGATAGAAACAAATGTACTTAGTGGGCGGTATCTCCGGGTGCAACCGTGGCGCCATAGCTGCAGACTGGCGCGTTAACACTTCATTGATTCCCGCATCCCAAGCCGGGGTGTGCGGCTCGATCCCCTTTTCACTTAAGGCGCCATAAGTCTTTGCGGAAGACTCATACAATCCTAATTCCACGACTGAGAGGAACGAATGAGTCGGCTCAAGAAAATCGGTCAGTTCCATATTCTCAATTGCCAACTCAGCGCGATGCAGATCTTCTAGAGTATCGCGAAAATGCACTAACATCAAATCGCCCTTGTGGCCGATCATTGAGTAAATGGCGGTTGGTTTGGGATTTCCGCCTTTGGTGCCAACCTCCATAGCGCCGAGTGTTTCGGCGGCATGTTGCACAATGCGGTCGCAGTGGAAAGCCTCCTGCTGGCGCCAAGCCGAGCGCTCAAAACGAAACATCTGGTGGAGAACGTAAGAACCCTCCATCGTTAATGGAACCGCTGGCGTTTCAGCCATGTTGAACCTCCCATTCAGCCGCAGGCAAACCCGGCATTTCGTAACGGTATTGACCTTGGAAAATTTCCGCAAACAATTCGACGATTTCCGTGTGGATCAAGCCGTTATCCGCCAGTACATACTTGCCATGCAGATCGAGCGATTCACCGCGCATGCCGGAAGACTTGCCGCCGGCTTCTTCAACCAGCAGGGTGCCTGCTGCCATATCCCAAGGGTTCAAACCGAACTCCCAGAACGCTTCAATTCGTCCGCAAGCGGTATACGCCAAATCGATGGCTGCTGATCCGCTGCGCCGCACTCCGTGAGTCACCATGGCGAGTTGATAGTAGAAATGAATGTTAACATTCTGGTGACGACGACGGCTGGGGAAGCCGGTTGAGACCAGCGATTCATTCAGATTTGGCGCCTTGCTGACGTGGATGGGCGCGCCATTCAGACGTGCGCCAGCACCGCGCTCAGCAGCGAAGAGTTCGCGGTTTAGCGGATCGAAGACAACGCCAGCGATCACTTCGCCTTGCTTGGCGAGCGCCAATGTTACGTTCCATTGCGGGTAGCCGTGAGCGTAGTTGGTTGTGCCGTCGAGCGGATCGATATACCAGCGCAGAGGCGACTGCAATTCGGCACGGCCGCCTTCTTCGGCATAGATGCCATGATCGGGAAAGCGCTCCTGCAATCGTTTGATGACTAATTTCTCGCTGGCCCTATCGGCGGCTGTTACTAAGTCGTGTTCACCTTTTAGTTCGAAAGCCACGCCGCGGTGCGCCATCAGCACCTCGCCAGCTTCGCGCGCAATCTCAATTGCGGCGTCCAGGTAATTTGCCATATGTTTTTAGTTCAGCACATGGCAGATTACTTATAGATGAATTGTGACGGAATTGCTCGCTGGTATCGCCTTTTTGAATACCTAGTATTTGGACGAGCACTAGAGCGCAGGCGTCTGGAATATCTGAGCGAAATAGCGAACGCGAGCAGGGCGCTGGTTTTGGGGGATGGCGACGGGCGATTTACAACAGAGTTCCTCAGACGCAATTCAAAGGTTCAAGTCGAGAGCGTGGATTTGAGCGCAGGGATGTTGGCACTTGCGAAACAGCGGATTGGCAAAGTGGGAATCGATTCCACTCGCGTAACATTTCGGCACGGCGACGCAACGACAATCGAGTTGCTAAACCAATATGACTTGATGGTGACACATTTTTTTCTGGATTGTTTCGGCGAAACGGAGCTCACTAGCCTGATAGCAAAGATCTCTGAGCATTGCTTGCCCGGTGCACGTTGGGTGGTTTCAGAGTTTGCGCTGCCAGAAGTCATTGCCTGGCGCTGGCTAGCCCGCTGCTTTACTCGCTTTATGTATCTGGCGTTCCGAGTGGCCACTGGCTTGAAGGTAACGCAGTTGCCGGACTACAACCGAGCGCTCAAGCAAAATGGGTTTCGACTATTGAAGAGCCGCCGGGCATTGGGAGGGCTGCTTGTTTCGGAGTTGTGGGAGCGGACAATTTGGCGTTAATCTGCACGCAGCGAGACCATGGGATCGACACGTGCAGCGCGTTGAGCCGGAAACCAGCCCGCTAGAAGAGCGGCGCCGCATATGATTGCAACGGCAACGGCGACGGTGAGCGGATCGAATGCCGCAACGCCATAGAGGCTGCTCGCCGTTAACTTGCCAACGGCGTAAGCGCACACTGCTCCCGCGACGAGTCCGGCTCCAGACATAGCGAACGTTTCGGACAGGACGAGACCTACCACATGCGAGCGGCTGGCGCCCAAAGCCATTCTCACGCCTACCTCGGTGGTGCGGCGCGCTGTTAAGTAAGACATCACGCCGTAAAGGCCGATAGCAGCCAGGATCAACGCGAGGAAACTGAAAAAGCCCGAAAGTTGCGCGATGAGACGTTCTTGTTCCAGTTCTTTTTCGATTAGTTTTTGAGCCCACTTGATGGCCGGTTTCCGCAGAGTTGGGTCAGCTTTGTGGATGGCTTCGAGAACTGTTGTTTGAATGGCAGGGTCGTTTGCGCGGGTGCGAACTTCAAGCCGCAAGCCGCTAAGCGAGTCACCTTCGGTGACTTGAGTATAGGGCGTATATAACCTGCGTGCCGCCGGCTCGCGAAGACCATTCTGCTTGGCATCTCCTACAATGCCGATGATAGTCATAGGATTCTTGCCGTCCATATCGGTGATGTGCCTGCCGATGGCCTGTCTGTGTCCGAAATAAAATCGGGCCATGGCTTGATTGATGACAACGACGTGCGCGCTTTTCGGCGTGTCTTGCTCGTCTATCTCGCGGCCAGCAATTAAGGGCACGCCGACCGTGGAGAAATATTTCGGCCCGACTCTATCGGAGCGGTTCAAGTTGTCATCCGGCGCTTGCGGAACAAAACCTTCGATTAAGTTACGTGACCCAGACTCTGAGCCACTGAACATGCCATTTTCGGAGAACGTGACTTTACCAACACCTGGAATGGAAATGAGATTCGAGACCAACGACTGCGCCAATTGTTGAACTTGCGGATCTTTGTAACCGGCGGCCCAAGGATCGAGTTCAGCGATCAGCAGGTTTTCGCGCCGGTAGCCAACATCGCTCTGTTCAAGATTTTGCAAAGTTCGAATGAAGAGCCCGGATCCATACAGGAGGACTAAAGAGAGCATGATTTGCAGGGCAACGAGGCTTTTCTCAAAGCGCTGGGCCAAGCCAGTGGAGCGGCCGGTTTTGCTTTCTCTTAAGTGCGCGGCTACGTCGCCTCTGGTGGCAAATAGTGCGGGCGCCAGCCCAAAAGCCAGCACTGCGAGGACCGATATGGCAGCAGTGAAAAGCAGAGCGGAGGCGCTGAGATGCGGTTCCAGAGGTAAAGGATTTTCCTGCGCGGCCAGCCGGAGAAGAAGGCGGCTCATCCAATAACCGACAAAAAGCGCAGCCATGCCGCCGGCCGCACCCAACACCAGGCTCTCAGTTAGCAGTTGCCGCAGCAGTCGTGGACGCGCCGCGCCAATGGCCAAGCGCAGGCCCATCTCGCGTCCACGGCTTACGGCGCGGGCCATTTGCAAGTTTGCAACGTTTGCGCAGCAAATTAAGAGCACCAAGGCTACTAAGCACATCAGGATTTTGAGCGGTTGCGAGTAATCGTGGCGTATGCGGGAGAAGCCAGCCGCGCCGGCTTGCACGTTGATCTTCCAGCCATCGATTCGTTTCAGTTCAGCCGGCTGAGAGATGGCTGTTGCCTGTTCCTTGATGATGGTTTTGCCAACCGTGTTCATTACGGTAGAAGCCTGTGCAAGAGACACGCCCGGTTTGAGGCGGCCCATCAACTGAAGCCAATAAGTATTCGCTTGATTGCGATAATCGCGCCCCGGATTCGCCTCGGGTTGCACTTCGATGGGAAGCCAGATGTCGGTTGCGTAGCCGACAACGTCTCCATAAAAATCGCGCGGCGCGACACCGATGATGGTGAAATCGCGTCGATCCAAGGTAAGCTTTTGGCCGGCGACATCGCCCGCACCCTGGAAGTGGCGCTGCCAGAAGTCGTAGCTGATAACAAGAGCCTCGCGGTCGTCGGGTCGGAAAGTGCGTCCTGCAATTGGGGCGACACCGAGGACAGAAAAGTAGTTGTCGCTGACGAACCGTGCGCGGGGATGTTCGGCTTGATCTTTGAGATCGATCTGATCGCTGCGGCCTTCTGCATAGAGGTCGGTGAAGACGCCATTGCTCTGCCGGAAGCGTTTGTAAAACGGATAAGAAAAAAGACGCTCGTTGCCGCCTGAACCGATGGAGACCGAGTGCACAGCCGTTGGATCGCCCAGCAGAACGAGTCCCTGCGGATTTTTCACTGGCAGGGATTGCAGCATGATGGCGTCAATCAAGCTGAATATGGCGGTGTTAGCGCCGATTCCCAGGGCGAGAGAGAAAACCGCAGTGAGGGTATACCCGGGGTTTTTTCGGAGGATCCGAAACGCATAGCGGATATCCTGCCAAAACCTTTCCAATGCGGCCCAGCCCCACATTTCGCGTGTGACTTCCTTCACGAGGCTCACGTTGCCAAAGTCGCGGAGTGCTTCTTGCCTGCTTGAATCCTGCTCGGCCATGCGCAGATGGGCAGCAATCTCTTCATCTAGCTCTTGGTCTTTTCGTTTGCGGCTGAAAAACATGGCATTATCCTTCGTTACCCGCAGCGTTTAAAACTCCACTCATGGCGGTTACCATTTGCGACCAGCGGTCGCGTTCCGTTAGCAACTGCTTTTTGCCGGCTACCGTGAGCTTGTAAAATTTGGCGCGCTGGTTCGCCTCAGTTTGATTCCATTCCGATTTGACGAAACCCTGCCTTTCAAGACGGTGCAGGGCAGGGTAGAGCGATCCTGTTTCCACCTGCAGCAAATCTTTTGAATTGGCGCGGATAGCATTGCTAATGCCATAGCCATGCTGCGAACCCCACTGTAGTGTTTGCAGGATGAGCAAGTCGAGTGTGCCCTGGAGCAGTTCGATGCGGTTTTGATAACCCTTCTTGGGAGACATGTAGGCAGTCTACACCCAGACGCTGTAGCTTGTCTACTGCCCTATTCTAGGGCTCGTAATATCCACTACGCGCAATGGTTTTCATTCCCGGCTGGCGAACGGAAACCCCTACGGGGTGGAAGCGGCGTGGCTCTTCTTTGACATCTTTCGGATAGAAGCCGATCAGGTACTGCGTACGCAGCTCGTGAATGATGTCGGCAAAAGCTTCGTCGAGTTGATTGAAGCCGGAGGGATTGAAGATGCGACCGCCGGTGGAGGCGGCTAGTGTGGCCAGCGCGTGCTCTCCGCCGATGTTGCGTCCGGCATCGCCAGCAATGGGCACAACCACGATGGGATACATGACGGCATCGGCTTGTTGTGCCGCGCGCAGGGCATCGCCATATTTTTTGTAGCTGGTGGTATCGCCTCCGTCGGTAACGACAACCATCACGTGGCGACCTTCGCGACCGGAGAGGGTATCGGCGGCCAAATAAACAGCATCATAGAGTGAAGTTCCGCCCTCTCCTTGCGCGGAGTTCAGTGCTCGGGCAGCGCGTGTTTTACTACGCGAATAATCAACTTCGAGATTGGTGTGCCAATTAAACGTGAAGAGAGCGAAGGTATCGTCGGGATTGCCGGCGCCCAAAAGCGCGGAGATGAAACGGAGCACAGAGCCAGTCTCATAGTGAAGATCGACCTTCGTGCTGGCGCTGGTATCCATGAGGATGGCCACCGACAAGGGCAGAGAGGTGTTCCGTTCGAAGACTGATATCTGCTGATTTACGCCACTGTCCGTGACGCGGAAATCCTCTTTGTTCAGGTTAGTGATGATGCCGCCTTGTTGATCTCTCACCGAAACGAGCAAGCGAGCTAGGTTAACTTTGGTGGAGTAAAGCGGACCTTGCGCTTGGCCCGCAGGCGGCGGAGGGTTATTAGGATTAGCAGGTTTGAATTGCGCGGCACAATTGATAGCCGCACAGACGCCAAGAAGAACAGCCCAGTTCAGTCTTTGATTAGTTGCCATGTTTGGATGAGCCGGACAGCAGCCGGTCATCCCACTCCCCGTCTACCCATATCGCCCCATCGGCAAAGAACTCTTTCTTCCAGATGGGAACTTCGCGCTTCAGGCGGTTGATGCCTTCGAGCGCGGCGTCGAAGGCTGGCTTACGATGCGGCGCAGTTGCCACCACCGCCACACTTGCTTCGCCAATTTCCAGGCGGCCTAAACGATGGACCATGCCAATGCGCCCAATGGCGAATTGTTCGGCAATCTCACGGCCGATGCGCGCCATCTGCTCTTTGGCCATACCTTCATAGCACTCGTATTCCAAGTGAGTGGTCGGCCTGCCTTTCGTATTGTTTCTGACGACGCCTTCAAAAACTACCACTGCACCATCTTCCGGTCTTTGTAGTTTGTCAACAAGCTTGCGGGAATCAATCGCTTCGCGGGTGATTTCGAAAATATGGCCATCGCCGCCTGAGCCGCCGCTGACTGGTGGAAGAAATGCCACCTCGTCGTTGTCGGCAAGCATTGTATCGGCGGTTGCAAACTCCTGGTTCCTAGCAAATAGAATCGACGGACGCCTGCCTTCCAGGGTTTCGTAGCGCTGTGAATAGCTAGCGAAAACGTTTCCCAACGTTGTTCCCGCTGGCACATCGATGCAATCTTCCCCCTTACCAACGAGCTCTTTTAGAACGCCGAAAAACAACACCTTCACACGCATTACTCAAATGCTAACAAGGGCTGAGCGGGAGGGCGGCTATAGTCACAAAAAGGAGTATTCTTGCCAATCCACCAAACTCGCTTCCGAGTTCGCTATGCCGAAACTGACCAGATGGGAGTAGTTTATTACGCCAACTACCTGGTGTGGATGGAAGTGGGCAGAGTGGAATTTGTGCGGGCTTTGGGATTTCAGTACAAAGATCTGGAGCAAACCGACGGGTTATATCTTTCGGTGATTGAGGCGCACTGCCGCTATGTATATCCTGCTCGGTACGATCAGGAAATTTTGGTGGAAACGCAAATTGTGAAAGCGACGTCGCGCACGGTGGAGTTTGGCTATCGAATCAAGTCAGCTGAACCGGAACGCTTGTTAGCGGAAGGAAGTACTCGGCATATTTGGCTGAATCGGGAATGGAAGCCGACGAGTTTGCCGCAGAAGTATAGGGTAGCGCTGGGCACCTAACTTAGATATAACTCCCACGTTTGGCCAACGAGATCTTGACCGAAGCTGTGATGCGGTTCTTCGTGCACCAACTGGAAGCCAGCTTTTTGATAAATCTTGCGAGCGGCATGGAGGTTGCTTTGCGTCCACAGGATGACTTTTCGGTATCCTGCGGAGCGCGCGAAACGGAGACATTCAGCAACCAGGGCGTGCCCAAGCCCGATACCGCGAGCGGTTGGTTCAACACAGAGAAGGCGCAGCTTGGCGGTTTGGGAATCGTCAGGATGCTTGACAAGAAAGATGTGGCCTAATATTTCGCCATTCGCTTCCGCGATCCAGCAGCGTTCGCGGGCAGAGTCGAAATTGTTGATGAAGTCGGAGACGATTCGGGCAACCAGAGCTTCGAATGTTTCGTCGAAACCGTATTCGTCGCCGTAGAGCTTGGCTTCCCGATAAACAACCCAGCCCATGTCACCAACTCGATGGGGGCGGAGGACGTAGTTCACTGTCTCCATAGTTTAGTCAAAAGCTTATAAGATGAAGGGCGGACAAGGAGTTTGAATGAAACGATTGCTAGCGGCCGTGGAGTTGGTAGGTTTAACGGCATTTTTGGCGCAAGGAACGATTGCGCAGAATACAGATGGCGGCAGCGCAGTGAAGCACTATTTGACTACTTTGCCGGATGGCAAAGGTAAGTTGAGCGTTTCCGCGGGCCGTATTGATAAAGAATGGGTTCCAGAGACGGTTCACTTCAAGGGGGATGTTAGGGTCGTCATCGACAACAGACCGAAGGATGCGAAGACTAGCGTGATTTTCGTGAAGGCGGATGAAGTTGATTTGCAACAGAAGACCGGTGAAATCTCTGCGCGTGGGAACGTGCAGATTACGGTTGGGGAAGTTAAGTAAGAGGCCAAGCACGTGAGGCTAGCCGGTGTGATGACGTTTTGGTTGAGTGCTGAGAACTGAGTTGGAAACCGGGCCGGACTAGGGTTGCTGTTGATAATCCTAAACCTAGCGCCGCATATGTCCGATATGTAAGACGTGAACGGTTATTCAGAAGTCAGAGCCCACCCAGCCCCGTGCCCGCGTGTGTCCCAATTCGTGCCATCAAATGCTCTTCGAGTGGCGGAGGTGGTATCGGCGCTTTCGCAAGCCCTCGACCTGGGGTCTGGATCGACGCGTTGGCATTCCGTTCGTACTTGCATCTTAGGCATGCGGATTGCGAACGAGCTTAAGGTTCCGAAAGACGAACAGGCCGATCTTTATTATTCGCTCTTACTGAAGGACGCGGGCTGTAGTAGCAATGCGTCGAAGATGTATCACACGTTTGCGTCGGACGACATATCAGCTAAGCGGGATATTAAGAAAATCGATATCACTCGCCGTGATTGGAGCGCGCTGCAATATGCGCTGAACCATGTGGCCACGGGCAAGCCATTCCTGCAGCGAGTGAAAGCGATCTATGAATTGATGGCAAGCGAAAAGCAAAACGCCCGCGAGACCGTTGCGATTCGTTGTGAGCGCGGGGCGAGCATGGCGCGGCTAATGGGCTTACCGCTGCGGACTGCCGAGGCGATCGCAGGGCTGGACGAATACTGGAATGGTGCAGGAAACCCGACGGGCGCGAAGGGCGAGGAGATTCCTCTGGCATCGCGCATAATGCTGCTTTCGCAAACCCTGGACGTGTTTTACAAGAGCGGTGGAATTGACCAAGCTCTCGATTATTGCCGGGAGCGGAGCGGAACCTTGTTTGACCCGACTGTTGTAAAGGCCGCGTCATCGCTAGCGAATCGGGACATTCTTTTTGCAGGCTTAGACATGGATCAGCCTTTGGTTATGGCGCTAGCACTCGAACCCGGCCAGCGGATGTTAGCAGAAGGCGATATTAGTCTGGATGCCGTGTGTCAAGCATTTGCCCAAATCGTCGACGCCAAATCGCCATTTACGTACAACCATTCGAATGGCGTGGCCAACGCCGCAGTGGCCATTGCAACAGAGTTAGGCTTTGAGCCAGAGAGGACAAGGTTTATCCGGCACGCGGCACTTCTGCACGACCTTGGCAAACTGGCCGTCTCAAATACGATTCTCGAAAAGCCCGGGAAGCCGGATGCTGCCGAATGGCAGGCCTTGCGTGAACACCCGAGTTATACGTGGACGATTCTGCGGTCTATCGGCGGCTGTCAGAGTTTGGCCGAAGTTGCCGCTTCGCATCATGAGAAGCTCAACGGCACTGGCTATCACCGTGGGCTGACCGCCGCGCAGTTGCCGCTCGAGTCGCGCATTCTTGTTGTTGCGGATATTTTTGATGCGCTTTCCGCCAAACGCCCGTATCGCGATTCATTGCCGCCAGAGGTGGTGTTCCATATTATGGCGAAGGACGTACCGCACGCGATAGACGCAGACTGCTATGAGGCGTTGGTGCAATCCGGTTTTGCCTTCGATCAGTCGTTCGTCGACCTTAGCGCACTCAATCAGACGCTGGCACAAAAAGAAGCGCAGTCGCGGAGTGTGCCTCACAAGATTGAACTTGTGGTAGGTGGGTAGCTGGCTGCGCTAGCGTTGCAACCGTTTTGGGCGAGTTGTTCAACGCTACGATAAAGCCAGCAACATGATCCACGCCATTCTGCCTGTTGGTCAGCTTCGCTGCAATTGCTCCATTTTTGGAGACGAGCAATCTCACGAAGCCATCGTAATTGATCCCGGTGATGAACTTTCAAAAATCACCGATGTTCTGGACAAGCACCAGCTCAAGGTGAAAGCGATCGTCATCACTCACGGACACATCGATCATGTGGCGGGCGCCGCAAAGCTTCGTGCCCTGACGGGCGCGCCGGTCTATATGAATGAGAATGATGACGTTTTGTTGGGCGCTCTCGATATGCAGGCGAGTTGGCTGGGAATGGAAACTCCGCCGCGGCCTGAGATTGATACCCCGGCGGTGGATGGCGTTTCGCTCAAACTGGGCGCGGCTGATTTCAACATCATGCTCACACCGGGCCACACGCAAGGAAGCTTGTCGGTGTGGATTCCTCAGGAACAGAAGCTGATAGCGGGCGACACTTTATTCCGCGAAACGGTTGGCCGCACAGATCTGCCAGGGGGCAACAGCCGACAGATTCTGGCCTCGATCAAGACACGATTGCTGCCCTTACCGGAAGAGACGGTGGTGATTCCAGGACATGGCGCGCCCACAACCATCGGGCACGAAAAGGAGTTCAACCCTTTTCTGCAGGGTCTTTAGCAAGTTGCTGATTCGCCTTCATTTCCAGCACACTGCTGATCAATTCTTTGGCGTCTGTGAGGCTCTTGGTAATGAGCTGGATGTCCATTGCTGGCTTGCCCAATTGCCGCACGCTTTGGCAATACACTCCATGCTGGCCAGCGAGCACCAGGGCATCGGTAATGCAATCGAGAGAGATGGCTAAGCGCCCGCGCTCCCGGCCCCACATAAACTCGTAGCGCTCAAGATCGTCTTTGCGTTCTTCGTAAACTGTCATTTTTCAATATTTTACAACGTACGCTTAATGCGTTGCGGGAGCTGGAATGGTGGTTGAGCTTCCGGTCGCTGGTGGATTGATTTTTTGGCCGCCTACCATGAACTGAGTATCATCTTGCATGACAAAGCCTAGCTTTCGTAATTCAAGAATCTGGGTCGCGCGGTCTTTATCAAGCCGTTGAATGTGTTGTTTGCGGGCTTCAATCTCACGCGCTAGATTGGCGTTCACGATTTGCATGGCGTGAATCTGCTTCTCTTTTTCGGTGAGAGCGCTCAAACCCTGAGGACCGCGCAGCATGATCACCGCGTAGGCCGCGAGCGCGGTAAGCGTGGCTAAAGCTGCAACCGGACGTAGATAAGACCGAAACATTCCTCACTACCTTTATAAACTTGTTTTGTCGAAAGGTCCAGTAAAAACAACTCTTTATGACCGATGCGCTCATCGTCTTCTGCACCTGTTCCACACATGCTGAGGCCTCGAAACTGGCAAATGCCGTCGTTAACGAAGGCTTGGCCGCATGTGTCAATATCGTGCCTGCGGTGGAAAGTGTCTATAGCTGGGAGGGCGAAATCCAAACTTCGCAGGAGTTCTTGCTGCTAATCAAGACTACACAGGAGCGCTTCCCCGCGTTGAGCGATCTGATCGTTAAGCTGCATAGCTACGACACGCCAGAAATAATTGCCCTGTCGATTGCGGAAGGTTCGGCCAAATATCTTGAATGGCTTGGTGCCACAATCTCAACATGAGAGTTGTCATCACCTCACTTCTGTTCGCGGGGTTCGTCTGCGCGCAAGAGACTCCGCTGCGCGAGCTCCCGTACACGCCTAGTCTGGAAATAAAGTTTGTGGATAAGTCAGCCGACCCCTGCGTCGACTTTTACAAATACGCTTGCGGCAATTGGAACAAACTCAATCCAATTCCCGCTGACCAAGCGCGTTGGGATGTTTACGGAAAGATGGACGACGAAAACACACGCTATTTGTGGGGCATTCTTGAACAAGCATCCAAAGGCGGAGCGAGCCGGAGCGCAAATGAGCAGAAGATTGGCGATTACTTTGGCGCTTGCATGAATGAGCCGGAGATTGAGAAGGCCGGAAGCAAGCCGCTTGATTCTTCGCTGGCAAAAATCGCCGCTCTTAAGAGTCGCGGTGAGATTGCCGCGTACGTGGCTAGCGAGCACAAGGGCGGGGTGGATAGCGGCGTCCTATTTCGGTTCAGTGCAGATCCGGATTTGGACAACTCGTCGCAGATGCTGGCGAACGCCAACGCCGGCGGGCTTGGTTTACCCGACCGCGATTACTACTTGAAGACCGATGCCAAGTCAATTGATATTCGCAAGCATTATGAGCAGCATGTGGCGCAAAGTTTCCAATTGATCGGCGAGTCGCTGAAGCGCGCACAAGCCGATGCTGCCATGGTGCTCGCGTTCGAGACGCGCTTGGCGAAAGCTTCGCTGACTCGTGTTGAACAGCGCGATCCCTACAAGCTGAAGAATCGATTCACGAAGGAGAAACTGATTGCCTTTACGCCGAACTTTGACTGGACTGCCTACTGGACCACCGCTGGCTTACCGGCCTTCCAAGACCTGAATGTGACGCAGCCGAACTTCTTTGCCGCAGTGAATGAAGAGCTGGCAAAAACGAGTTTGCCGGTCTGGAAAACTTATTTGCGTTGGCAGCTTGTGCATGCTTATGCGCGTTATCTTTCTGCGCCGTTCGAAAAATCGAACTTTGAATTTTATTCTGCTTATTTGCGTGGTTTGAAGGCTGCGCCGCCACGTTGGAAGAAATGTACAACGCTAGTGGATCATCAATTGGGGGAAGCGCTGGGTCAGGTATTCGTGGCGCACACTTTCACCCCCGAAACCAAGCAAGCCACGATGCAGATGGTTCAGCAAATTGAGACTGAGATGGCGAGCGATATTGAAAGTCTAAGTTGGATGAGCGCTGAAACAAAGAGCCAAGCGCTTGTGAAACTGCACGGCATTTTGAACAAAATCGGTTACCCTGAAAAGTGGCGCGATTATAGTTCGATTGAAATTGTGCCCGGTGATTT
>Ga0182012_10004460_pt1 | contig 14607 bp, 18 predicted proteins | sample 612S2SmetaG_FD_120486 | JGI IMG/M metagenome (GOLD analysis project Ga0182012, IMG submission 120486) | Permafrost microbial communities from Stordalen Mire, Sweden - 612S2S metaG | ecosystem: Environmental > Terrestrial > Soil > Wetlands > Permafrost | place: Sweden: Stordalen | collected... | reverse complement strand
CTGAATCACGGTGTGGGCTTCACCGCGAATATGAACCGTGCTCATGGTGTCTTGTGGCATGAGCGCCTGGATTGCGCCAAAGACTCGCCCCCAACCATCTTCCCACCAACCCATTACATCGGAACGGCGAGTCTCGGGTCCAATCTCAAATTCCGCATCGCGATCACGATCCGGCTTTTCCCCATCGCTCGTTAGAAAATCCGTGAAGCGCGACTTCATATTCCCCGCCATGTGCTTCACAATCGCCGCAATGGAGTTACTTTCGACGTCCAACGTGACAAACAGCTCTTCATCATTCAGTTGTGCCATGGCCCTGTCCGCGAGGCTCTTCTGTCCGTGCATCAGGCGCAAGGATTCTTGCAGGTAGTGTGATCCCAGCTCGCTCATATCCACTCCATCAGACATTTGGCATGGGCGGTACTAGCGGGTAGGGCGCCACCGGCGGCGCAACAGGTGCAGCCGAGGCTAAGTCGATCTCGACTTCAAAGCCACCTACCCATTTAGCAAAAATGTTGTAGAGAAACGCCCCAATGGCGCCTACGATGAAACCCATCACTCCATAGATGACCGGCATAAACAGAGCGAAGAACACCCCGAACACTCCCGAGAACGGAATCCTCTCGTGACCCGCCATCGAGCCTGCCAGCGATCCAATGAGGCCGAAAAGAAGAAAGAATGGAGCGAACAGCAACCCAATGCAGGCCTGAATCATCCCCAGAATCTTCGCCACCGACAGTACTCCGACCGACTTAACAATATGCATGTCGCCGCTCCTTTGAACGTTCGCAGCATACTATCACCGACGCGCGGAATAGAGAATAGGATGCGGAAGCTAGCGGGCAAACCACATCAAGCCGAGGATATAAATCCATAGCAGCAACATCAAGTGCCAGTACCAGGCGGTCACATCCACCACGATTCGCCGCGACTCAATCGGCTTGCGCAGAACGGAAACCGTCGAAGCATAGAGCAGAACGATCACGCCGCCAAGCAGATGCACTGCGTGGGTCCCAGTAAGCACATAAATAAAGGAGCTGCTGGCGCTGGTCGCGATGTAGAATCCACGCGCTGCCAGTTCTCGCCATGCCATCCATTGGCCTCCCAGAAAAGCTAGTCCAAGCGCAACGGCGGTTCCCAGCCACGGGAAAGTCGGTTCCTTGCCCAAGGACACTCCCGGGATCCGTCGCACCGGGGCCAAAGCGGCCTGCCAGGTGATCCGCCGTCGCGCCATCTCCGCCGCAAAACTGCCCGCCAGCAAGAGCGCCGTGTTGAACAGTAGCAGTCCGGTTGGCAGGTTGACCGGAACCCACTGCTTTACATACGTCCCCGTAGTCTCATCGAGCGAGGTGTACGATTTGCGCAGCAGATAGATGACGGTGAGAACGATAAACACAGTGAGGATGGGCGCGACAGCGATCGCCAATCCCAGTCGTGCGCGGCGCAAGCGCTGTCCATAGTTGGGGAAGTTGTCGCTGTTTCCGCCCCCGCCGCCGCCAAGTGCAGAGGGCGGTTCGAATCCGCCGCCGCTATCGCCCAGGCTCGGTGCGTCTAAGCGTTTCTCGGCGATCGCCGTGGAATCCGTGGGCATAAAGTTAATTTTACGTCGGACAGTCTAGTAAAGTTACTCATTTGTCGCCCGTCGCCGTGGAAAACGAGGTATTTTTCCAAGGCCGAAAAGTTATGTGCACATTTTTCGGGGTGGGATGCACGACCGGGCTGAATCAATTTGCGGCGAAAAATGCCTTGATCTCCGGCCAGAACTTCCGCACGACCCATTCGGTTCGCATGTGGCCGCCGGTTCGTAGCGACTTCAGCTTGACTCCGGTCGTACCTGCGAAGACGCTTACACTCGCGTACGGCACATACGGATCATCCTTAGCGTGAAACATGATGACTTTCTTGGGATCGATTTCCGCTGCGTGGTACGCGGGATTATAGAACTTGCCACGATACAACTTGTTCCAATCTTTTTCGGCGAGCCTATAGGCACTGCCAAACGCCTCCCGCAGATACGCGACGTAACTCGCATTCGACGTTTCTTTTTTCTCCGATTCGCGCAGGATCGACCAATCCACCACTGGACAATTCGCCACTACTTTCTTCACTCGCTCATCGAGCGAGCACAACAATGCCGCCGCGCCGCCGAAGCTTCCTCCAATGACGAACACTTCATCTGGCTTGAACGAGAAGCGTTCGCCGAAGGCGGCGTCGGCGAATCCTGCGGGCAGATACTCGATTACATCCAAGATGTCTTCATGCGGAGATTTCTCTAAGAATTGGCCGCCACTCTCCCACGCGCCGCGATATCTAGGATAGAAGACCCAGTATCCTTTGGCCGCGAGCCATCCTACTAACGGCTGCTTGCGCGGGATGGAAGGCATCCCGTCGCACAGGATGATTACTTTTTGCTTTTTACTGACGCGCGACGGAGGCAGGAATTCCGTTACGATCTCGTCTTTGAATCTGGTACGGAACATAGTAGGAATAAGAAAAGCCCGCACTGTGGCGGGCTTCATCAACTCAGGCGCAGAGCGTTAGTCGAAAATCAGCACGGCGGCCGCGATCACTGTGGTCCAGAGGCCGCGCTTGTCGCCGACTGCGGACTGGGTTACGTTCGCCGTGCGCACGATTTTGTTGGAGATGCGGTAGATTTCTTTTTTCTCGTCCCAGGAGCGGTCGGGATCGAAGTCTACATTCAGCGTGGTGGCCAGCATTTCAGCGGCGAGCTCTTCGGCGTAGTCTCCAGCGGCGTCTTCCGATTCGCCGAAGGAATGATGCTCACTCAAATAACCGTAGGTGTTGCGATCGGCGGGGATCGCTACGCCGATGCTTGAGGCCAGCAGGCGATGCGGCTCGCGGGTCGAGTTCTCTGCGACGACTGAGAAAACCACTTCTCCCGGCGAAAGATATTTCAGTCCTTGATTGCGGGCCAGCAGCTTGCACTGCGGCGGAAAAATGGATGACACGCGCACCAGATTTTGCGCGGCAATGCCGGCATCGCGCAGGGCAAGTTCAAACGACGTCAGACGTTCACGATGCTTGCCGACCCCCTTAGTAAAGAAGATCTTCTTGGGGACCATGTTTTTGCCCAATGCGCTATTCCTCCGGCTGATTTTTGATGAACAGCGCTTAATTTAACACAGGCAGTTGTGAAGCTGAGGTTAAAAGTGACCCACGGCGGAAGAAAACTTTCTCGGCGCAGAAATTCGTCAGTGGGCCTTGCGTCCCGCGGACGATTTCTTTTTCTTGGCGACTGCTTTCTTCGTCGCCTTTTTACCTTTCTTCTTTTTCATGCGGCGGGCGATTTCTTTTTTTGAATACATGCTGCCGCGGCATTTATCCGCGCCGCAGTGGCAGCGCGAGAAGTCGTCCAACTCGCCGTCGTAGAGGTTGTAGTCGTAGGTCAACTCTTCGCCGGAGGCAATGTCGCGAATCGCCGTGATCCAGACGCGCCCTTTCACTTCGTCGACTTCGCAATTGGGCTCGCAGCAATGGTTGATGAAGGCGGCAATCGACGCGCCGTCGATCACGTGCTTGCCGTCGGCCAGGCCGAAGAGATAGGTGCGCGGCGACTTTTCGTAGAGCTCGTCGGCGACTGGAATGGTAAGATGCGGCCCTGTGTATTCGGCCACGACTGCGCCCTTCGTGAGGGCTTTGGTGGTATAGCATCCCAGCGAGTGAATGGACGAACTCCGGAGCACCAAGTGCTCCGGCGGCGGCAACGGGCCGTTGTGCTTGCCTTCCGACAAGTCGGCGTAAAAGCGTTTGAGTTGACGACGAGCTTGCGGGGCGGGCGAAAAAGGTTTGGTCTTCATGCAGAAAAGTTATGGTGTGGAAATAGAGTATACGAGATTGGCGAAAGCAAGAAGGGAAGCGCGAAGGATTTGTGCAGGCGGGCGCTCTCGCCCTCCGATGTTGGTTACTTGGAAATAGGAGGAGGACGCTTGCACCCCGCGATATAATCAGGGTATGGCGAAGAACACAATCCATATCTCCGAGTCGGAACTGGCGAACGACCTGGCTGGAGTGATGGCTCGCGTTCGCGAAGGCGTCGAAGTTGTCATCGAGGAGGGCGCGCGTCCCGTAGCGGTGCTTCGCCCCGCCGAGCCGCATGTTCGGCTGCTCTCGGAGTCTCTTCGCCTGGCCAACGAGTTCGCTTCCTCCGCCGTGATGGACGAGGACTTTGCTCGCGACATCGAAGCGGCCATCAACAGCCATCGCGAACCCTCAAACCCGCCCTCATGGGACTGATCCTCGACTCCAGCGTCGTGATCGCAGCCGAGCGACGCGGTACCATGGTTCCGCAACTGATCGAAGAAATCGTAAAAGCGACAGGCGATCAGAACGCAGCCCTTTCTGCCATCGGGCTGACAGAGTTAGTCCACGGAATCTATCGCGCGAACTCATCGGAAACTCGCTTCAAGCGCGAGTTTTACCTAAGCGGATTATTGGCCTCCTTGGAGGTTGTCCCATACACGAAAGAAGTGGCGATGATCGCGGGGCAGATTGATGGCGAACAGCAAAGTCGAGGCGTGGTGATCCCATACGTCGATCTCCTGATCGGAGCCACCGCGTTGTCGCTCGACTATGCGGTCTTAACGGGAAACCTGCGCGACTTCCAGCGTATTCCTGGGCTCACGGTGCGTAAGTTCTAGGACCGCGACAGCCGGACCACCGGACCTAGCGGACGATTGCGCATGACGCCATTGTGGAGTAGCATTCTGTTTTCTCAATTGACATTCCGCCGTTAAAGGATCCGCCCAGCATGGGACTTCAAGAAGAGATCGATAAGACGCGCGCCGAAATCCGCACTGACGGATACCCTATCTCGATCGGAGAGTGGATAAGCATCTACGAAAAAGGCGAATTGGACATACACCCTGAGTTCCAGCGCTTTTTCCGGTGGTCTCTGCGACAGAAATCAAGGCTAATCGAATCCCTTCTGTTGGGGATACCCGTACCCCAAATATTCGTGGCGCAGCGGGCGGACGGAGTGTGGGACGTGGTTGACGGACTTCAGCGGTTGTCGACTATTTTCCAGTTTGTTGGAATCCTGCTTGACGAGGAAAAGGCAAAAATTTCTCCCCTCACGCTCGAAGGGACTACTTATTTGCCTGGACTCGAAGGCCGACGATGGGAGGATGACGACCACCCAGACCAATCTTTGACCTCCGCTCAGCGACTCCTTGTAAAACGCGCGAAGATAAGCGTCAGCATAGTCCTGAAGGAAAGCGACGACATGGCGAAGTTTGAGCTTTTTCAGCGCTTGAACACCGGCGGGTCGATGCTTTCGGATCAAGAGGTTCGTAACAGTATTCTGGTGATGTTGAACCGCGAGTTGTACCGTTGGCTACGTCAGCTCTCTGAGGACAAGAACTTCAGCGACACTGTTGCCCTGTCGGATCGTGCTGTTGAAGAGCAATACGACATGGAACTCGTCTTAAGGTTCATAGTTTTTCGCACCATGGCTCCCGCTTCCTTCGCGAGTCTCGGAGACATCGGCGAGTTTTTGACCGAGCAGGCCAAGACCTTCGCCCAGGACAAGACCTTCGATTTTAAGAAGGAGGAATCGGCCTTCCGCGAGACATTCGCCCTGCTCAACTCGACTCTGGCAGACGACGCCTTCAGACGGTATGACAAGAAGAAAAATCGATTCCTAGGCGGATTTTCGGTGTCTGCGTTTGAGGCTCTTGCCATAGGGCTCGGATACAACCCGAAAAGGGCGAAAGCGGATCCGCAGATAATCGAGGCCGGAGTTAAGCAAATGTGGTCCGACGCGGACTTTGGCGAGAACTCGGGGTCGGGGATCAGGGCGTCATCTCGAGTTCCCAAAATCATCCCGTACGGTCGCAAGGTATTTTCATAATGAGTGTTCGCACAGTCGAAGATGTCAACAGAGTCCTCGGGGAAGAACTGATCTGGCGCAAGAGGGAACTAACGACACTTAGGCTAGCCTTTGAGCACGAAAAAAACCGAGTGTTCCTGCGCAGTTGGATGACTCTGTTGTACGCACATTGGGAAGGATTTATTAAGGCGACCGGCCGAACCTACTTAGAGTTCATAAGGTTTCAAAAACTCCGTTATAACCAAGTCTCCCCAAATCTGGTGGCGCTTTTCATTCGTGGCAGGCTTCGGTCAGCCTCCGAGAGCGAAAGAATCCGTTCCTACCTAGAAGTGACGCAATTCTTCATGCAGGGCATGTCTGAGAGGTGCGCGGTACCTAGGGAAGCAATTGCTACTCAGGGCAACCTTTCATACCGGGTTTTGGGAGACATCATGGACACGTTGGGATTGGACTTTAGCGCCTACGAGACGAAGGCCCAGCTAATCGATGAGCGATTAGTCGCTGCCCGAAATAACATTGCGCACGGTGAGTATCTCCAGCTTGACGCGGATGATGTTCTCAGCGTTCATTCCCAAGTCTTGGAGATGATCGAACTGTTTCGCAACTTGGTTGACAACGCTGCGAGTACTGGGGCGTACCTCGGCGAGCGTTGATGCCCCCGCCCGCGATCCTCCGTTTGTACACGGCTCCGCGCTATACTTCCTTTATGTGTGCTGCGTCCGCTAAGACGTTTTATTTGGAAACTTTTGGTTGTCAGATGAATGCCCATGACTCGGAGAAGGTTGTGGGGACGCTGGTGGCTGAGGGGTATCGCCAGGTGGAGACGGTGGAAGAGGCGGGGCTGGTGCTGTACAACACTTGTTCGATTCGCGATAAGGCCGAGCAGAAGGTCTTCAACCGGCTGGCGGATTACAAAAAATATAAAAAACAAGGCAAGCAGTTTGGGGTGCTGGGGTGCGTGGCGCAGCAGGAGGGGGAAAAGATTTTTGAGCGGGCGCCGTATGTGTCGCTGGTGTGCGGCTCGGCGTCGTATCGCAATCTGCCGCAGATGCTGGTGCAGATTGAAGCAGGGAATCAGCGAGTGACGGGGCTCGACGATCGCGAGACTGAGGCGTGCTTTGAGACGGAGTTTACGGCGCGGACGAATCCGCATCGCGGGTATATCACGATCATTGAAGGGTGCGACAAGTTTTGCGCGTATTGCGTGGTGCCGTATACGCGAGGTAAAGAGCGGAGCCGGACATCGGAGTCGGTGTTGAAGGAAGCGCGGCAGATGGCGGACTTGGGGTATACGGAGATTCAACTGCTCGGGCAGAACGTGAACTCTTACTGCGATCCTACGGGAAAGAAAACGTTTGCGGAGTTGCTGGCGGCGGTGGGGGAAGTGGCGGGCATCCGGCGGGTGAGGTTTACGACGTCGCATCCGCGAGACTTTGGGCGGGATATTATCGAGGCGATCGATGCGGTGCCGACGCTGTGCAATCATGTGCATTTGCCGGTGCAGAGCGGGTCGACGCGGATTCTGGATGCGATGTCGCGGTTATACACGCGCGAACAGTACCTGGAGCGCATCTCATGGATGAAGGCGGCGCGGCGCGAGATCAGCATTACCAGCGACATTATTGTGGGGTTTCCGGGCGAGACGGAGGCGGATTTCGAGGAAACTTTGTCGTTGCTGGACTTCGTTGGATTTGATGGGATATTTGGATTTAAGTATTCACCGCGGCCGAATACTCCGGCGATTTCGCTGGAGGATGCGATTCCGGAAGATGAGAAGGCGCGGCGGCTGATGGCATTGCAGGAGCGGCAGCGGGAGATCCAGAGGGTTAGTTATCAGAGGCATTTAGGGACAGAGTTAGAGGTAATGGTTGAAGGGCGAAACGAGGTCCGACAGCAGTGGATGGGGCGGATGTCGCAGAACAAGACGGTGAATTTTACCGGGCCGGCGGATGTGGAGTTGCAGCCTGGGTCGTATGTGAGTGTTAGGGTGACGACGGCGTTTCCGAATAGTTTGGTGGGCGAGCTGGTTTAGAGACAGGTCTGGGTTCAGGGGGCAGCGATGGAAGTCGAGATGAAGATTCGCGGGTTGCTGGTGGACCCAGTTACGTCCATGCCGATTGTGATCCTGAAGGACGCGGCCAGCGATGCCGTGCTGCCGATTTGGGTGGGCGTTTATGAGGCGAACGCCATCGCGCTGGAGATTGAGAAAGTGGCGACGCCGCGTCCGATGACCCATGATTTGATCCGGAATGTGTTGATCGGGCTGAATACGGAAGTTCGGCGCGTGGTGGTGACTGAGCTGCGCGACGACACGTTTTATGCGGTGATTTGGGTGGAACGTGAAGGACGGATTGTGAGCATCGATTCGCGGCCGTCGGACGCGCTGGCGTTGGCGCTGCGCGTGGATTGTCCGATATTTGTGGATGACGAAGTGCTGAAGAACGCAAAGAAGGGCGTCGACTCGGCGGATCGCGTGACCAGTGAGGAGCTCCGCAAGTGGCTGGAAGGCTTGGGGGATGATGACTTGGGGCGGTACAAGATGTAGCGAGATCGGGATGATGTCATTGTTCTCAGATTGACATCAAAGCATCGGTTGTGGCATCATCACTTCCATGAGAACTACAGTAAACTTGGATGATGATGTCTTAGCTGCATCCCAGGAATATGCGCGCTCGCGATCTGTCGCGCTCGGGAAAGCGATTTCAGAGCTGGTGCGCAAGGGGATCCGCGCTGAGGCTCCAACCCGTATCGCGAACGGCCTCGTGGTATTCGATTTGCCTCCCGGCGGGCCCAAAGTTACCAGTGAACAAATCAAGGCGTTCGAGGCTGATGCGGAGTGAACGGGTATCTTCTCGATGTGAATGTGTTGATCGCGCTCTCCTGGCCGGATCACAGCGAACATGGCGCGGCGCAACAATGGTTCAAGGTCCACGCTAAACATGGATGGGCGACCTGCAACGTCACCCAACTTGGTTTTGTGCGGCTGACCACGAATCCGTTAATCTTGCGGAGGGCGGTTTCGCCGCAGGATGCGATCCGCGTTCTCAAGGCAAATACTCAGCACCCACAACATCGTTTTTGGACCAGCCGCGATACCATACCTGAAGCACTGGCTCGCTTCGGAAACACTCAGATCGGACATCGGCAGATCACGGATGCGTACCTCCTGTCACTGGCGGTTGAGAAGGAGGGGAAATTGGCTACGTTCGATGGGGGAATCGAGCGTATCGCCCAGGCAAGCGGTTACGGCAAGGATTCAGTCGAAACGCTGGGGACTAACTCCAATTGTCGCTAGTTTACATAATACATGTTATCGGACATTGAGTAGGTAGTCGATAACACTTCTGTTCGTGGGCTCCTATATCCCGTAATTGACCTTTCGCAACCCGTCCTTATAGTTGTCGCGGGCTGCTTTGGCTGCGGCTTGGGCGTCTTGCTCGGCGAAGGCGGCTTTGTCCCAGTGTTCCATGGCAATCATGGAGTGGTCGGGGGTGGCGAGGTCTTCCTCGGTCCGGATGGCTGCCACCCAGGAATCGACGGCGGCTTTGTAAGTTGAGCGGAGTTGATCCAGGTCAGCGTTTTTCATAGAGGTGTCGTTCGTCTGCTTTCATTCCCAGTAGCCAAGGCTAACTCTGCCGGATGAATGGCGTATGAATTTCCTCGGGCCATCGTTCGCGAATACGGCTCCGATTCCTGTAAACTTGGCTCTTCCGAATATGGCTATTATTTCTGCTTTTCGCGCCTATCGCTATAGCCCTGCCCGAGTGCGGCCGGAGCTTGCCGTCACCCAGCCGTACGACAAGATTACGCCGGAAATGCAGGATCGCTACTACGCGCAAAGTCCCTATAACTTGGTCCGGATCATCCTGGGAAAGTCTGGCCCGCAAGATAATCCTCAGGATAATGTCTACACCCGCGCGGCGAATTCGTTTCGCGAGTGGCGTCGCGATGACGTTCTGAAGCAAGATGCGGCGCCTGCAATTTACCGTTACACGCAACGCTTCAGCCCTCCCGGGGGTGGCGCTGAGGTGGAACGGCAGGGCTTCATCGCCTTAGGCAAGATTGAGGACTACTCTGCCGGAATCGTCTTCCGTCACGAACAAACTCTCGCCAAGCCGAAAGCCGACCGCCTCGACTTGCTGCGAGCCACGAAAGGGCATTTCGGACAGATATTCATGCTCTACAGCGATCCTTCGGGCGATGTTGATCGGGAGTTGGCCGCCAACGCAACGACCGCGCCGGACGCGGAAATTCGCGACGAATATGGCGTTCTGCATCAGCTTTGGATGGTGAGCGATGCGTCTGTCATCGAGCAGGTGCGCGACAAAATGCGCGATAAGAAACTGATCATCGCCGACGGCCACCACCGGTACGAGACTGCGCTGAACTACCGCAACGAAGGAAGAGCCGGAGCAGCAGAAGACAAAACGGCCGCCAATGGGGACCTTGCTGCCTACGACTTCGTCATGATGACGTTCGTCAATATGGATAGCTCTGGCCTGGTTGTGCTGCCTACGCATCGCGTGGTGCATGGTTTGGACGGTCTGGATCCCGAGGATTTTCGCGAACGGGCGAAACCTTATTACAGCGTCGAAGAAGTCGATCCTACCATCGACGCCGTGCGCGCCGGCGTCATCCTTACACAGGCCGGACGCACTGGGAGCGCGTTCCTCGCCATCTTCAAAGATCGCGCCTTCCTGCTGGATCGCGGAAGACCCAATCTCGGAACTGCACTCGCCGGCCAATCGCTACGCCAGCAGGCTCTCGACGTGGTTCAGTTGCATAAATGTTTGCTTGAGGGTGTGCTGAAGTTAACCGAACAGTCGATCACTCAGCAGGAGAACATCCGCTACATTCGGAGCGCGGAAGAAGCCATCGCGCAAGTGCGCAACGGTTCCGCGAACCTGGCGTTCCTGATGAATCCAGTACGCATGAAACAGGTGCGGGATATTGCGTTCGCGGGGGAAGTGCTGCCGCAAAAGTCCACCGATTTTTATCCTAAGCTGCTAAGCGGCTTGACCATTTATGCCCTGGAGTAGTTCCCTTCCGCGAATCGCAAAGATGGGCGCCAGAACGCGCTTTGCTGCGATGCTTGCGTCGTGCGTCGCGCTACTCTGGTTGGGATTCGTCGCGGGATCGCGAGCTGCGTCGGATGGATCGGGCGAAAAACTTTCTGTCTACTCGAAGGCGGCCAACTACAGCCTGCTCGTCGAACAACGGAATGGCCAGGATTACGTCGGCCTGCTGGAACTGCTTGACCCCCTCGGAACGGTCAGCGCCACTGCCGATCATTCACGCTGGAAGCTGCACTTCTACCAGGAAGAACTCGAGTTTAATGACAAGAAGTCGAAAGTGAAGATGCGTGGCGGCGACTTCACTCTTCCCGCAGATTTTCTGCTGGAAAATGGACGCGGACTTGTACCGCTATCTTCTCTCTCCACGATGTTGCCCAGAATTCTGGGCGGACCGGTCGAGTTCCATCAGGCGGCGCGTCGGCTCTTCATCGGGGACGTTCAAGTTCACTTCACCGCCGCCATCAATTCGGCGGCTCCGCCTTCGCTGGTAATGAACTTTTCCTCTCCGGTGAATCCGACAATCACCACAGAACCAGGAAAAACGCGCATGGTGTTCGCGCGCGAAGGAGTGGTTGCGCCCGCGTCACCGCTTAGCTTCAGCAGCAATGTGATTCGTTCTGCAAATTTCGCCGAAAACAACGGGGCGGTGGAATTGACGGTGAACTCCAGCGCCGCTCTGACGACCAGCGTCAGCGCCGACCGCAAGACGATAACGTTGACGCCGGTGCCGCAAGTGGCGCAAGCTCCGCCGCCCGCGCCGACTCCGCCTCCAGTCTACGGAGCACGCCGCTACTTCGCGGTGGTGGATGCCAGCCACGGGGGCAGCGAGCGTGGCGCAGCTCTCAATGACGAGATCGCGGAAAAGGACATCACGCTGATCTACGCCCGGCGTATCCGGCAAGAGCTCGAGGCTCGCGGCATTACAACATTGCTGATTCGTGACGGCGACATGACTCTGACTGTTGATCAACGCGCCAATGGGGCGAATATCGCCCATCCCGCGATTTACATTGCCATCCATGCAGCATCGCAAGGCAGCGGAGTGCGCATTTACACGGCGCTACTTCCAGCGGGTAATGCGAGTGTTGGTCCCTTTGTAGATTGGAACGTTGCGCAGTCGGGCTATGAGCAGATGAGCCGGGATGCCGCCTCTCAGGTTGCGGCCCAGTTTCAAGCCAAGCAAGTTCCGGTTAGGACGATGGCGGCGGCGTTGCGTCCCCTGAACAACATTCGGGCGGCGGCGATTGCCGTGGAAGTTGCGCCGCAGGGAGATGATGTATCTGACCTGACTTCGATCACGTATCAGCAACTTGTCGCATTCTCAGTGGCAGCGGGCGTCGCCGCAGATCGCACCAGGCTGGAGGCGAGTAAGTGATGTCACGCCAGCTGATCATTACCGTAGTCGTATTGCTGGTAGCCGCGCTCACTATGGGCTTCTACGCCGGACGCATGCGGGCTCACATGGTACGTTCGGCCGACCAATCCCAAGGCGCCCCCGCGCCGGTCGCACCGCCGGTGGCAGGTCCGACGGAAACGGTGACGCTCTATGTCGCGTATGACGACTCCGGATCCGTGCGCCCGCGCGCTGCACAAATTCCTCTCTCCGGCGGACGTCAACAGCGTGCCGAAGGGTTGCTTCGGGCATTAGTGGCGATTTACCTGGAACGGCCGTCGCCTCATGTTTTACCGCCCAGCTCGGATGTTCGCGGCGTCTACATCGTTGGCGCGACGGCCCAGTCCCCCACCGTAGCCGTGGTCGACCTGAATCAGGCTCTTGCCGACGGACACCGCTCCGGCGTGCTCGTCGAAGAGTTGACTGTCGCCTCCATCGTGCAAACTCTCACCGCGAATCTGGACGGCATTCAGGAAGTGAAAATTCTCGTGGAAGGCAAAGAGCGCGACACGCTGGCCGGGCACGCCGACCTCTCGAATATGTTCGACGCTGGCGCGGTCGGGCGGATGATGGTGGAGCAAGTTTCAACCCCGGACGTCGCCGCCTTGCGCTGACATCCGCCTGCACTTTGTTACCATCCTTGCATGTTCTATCGCTCTGACAATCGCACTCCCGAACAGCTTCGTCCCATCACCATCACTCCCGATTTCATTGCCATGGCCGAAGGTTCGGCGCTTATCGAAGTGGGCAACACCAAAGTGATTTGCACCGCTTCCATTGAGGAGACTGTGCCGCAGTTCATGCGCAACAGCGGCAAAGGCTGGATCAGCGCCGAGTACAGCATGTTGCCCCGCGCCACGCTCACGCGCTCGCCGCGCGAAGTCACCAAAGGCCGCGCCGGCGGCCGCACCCACGAAATTCAGCGCCTCATTGGACGCTCCCTGCGCGCCGCCATCGATCTGCAACGCCTCGGCGAACGCACCATCTGGATCGACTGCGACGTCATCCAAGCCGACGGCGGCACGCGGACGGCGTCGATCACCGGCGCATTCGTGGCTCTCGGGCTGGCTCTGGAAAAGTTGGTTGAGGCAGGAACGCTGTCCTCTGCACCACTGCGCGATTTCGTCGCCGCGGTAAGCGTAGGCATCGTCGATGGAGAAATCCTGCTCGACCTCTGTTATGAAGAAGACTCCCGCGCCGATGTCGACATGAATTTCGTCATGACCGCCGGCCACAAGCTCATCGAGGTGCAAGCCACGGCCGAGCATTCTGTCTTCGACGAGCAACAACTGAGCAAGATGATCGGGCTAGCCAGCCAAGGAGTGAAAACGCTCATCGCGAAACAGCAGGCGGTGCTGAGCAAGTTGACACTGCTCCAATAACAGCGGCAGCGATCAACCGGCGGCATTTTTTGTTCCATCCGCTTGGTTTACAATAGTCCGTTTAGCGAACTCATCCCACTAGCACAAGTTCCTCGGAGGAACCCATGAAGCTTACCCCTGGAAAACTAGCCGGACTCAACCGAGTCTCCAACCAGCACGGAGTCATCGCCGCCGCCGCCATGGACCAGCGCGGCTCGCTGCAAAAGTCGCTCGCCAAAGAACGAAACTCGGACGTCAGCGACCATATGATGGAGGAGTTCAAGACGCTGGTGACGGAAGTCCTTACGCCGCACGCCAGCGCCATCCTGCTTGATCCCGAGTGGGGACTGCCTGCGTCCAGGAAGCGCGCGAAGAATGCAGGCCTGCTGCTGGCCTACGAGAAAACCGGCTACGACAAAACCGGCCCCGGACGCCTCGGCGACCTGCTCGACCACTGGTCAGTGCGCCGCCTCAAAGAAGCAGGAGCGGATTGCATCAAGATTTTGCTTTACTATACCCCATACGATTCCAAGGACGTGAACGACAAGAAGCACGCCTGGGTCGAGCGTATCGGCGACGAATGCCGCGCTAATGACATTCCCTTTTTCCTGGAATTTGTCGGCTACGACGACGGCGCCGATGAAAAAGGCGTCGAATACGCCAAGAAAAAGCCGCACATCGTAACCGAAAGCATGCGCGAGTTCACCAAAGACCGTTACGGCGTTGACGTGCTGAAGGTCGAAGTGCCCGTGAATATGAAATTTGTGGAAGGCGTGAAGTGTTTCGCGGGTAAGGCCGCCTATAGCAAGAAAGAAGCGGTTGATCTGTTTCACAAAGCCGCCGATGCCGCGACCAAGCCATTTATTTATTTATCCGCCGGGGTGAGCAACGCCGAGTTTACCGAAACCTTGGAACTCGCCGCGGAAACCGGGG
>Ga0182012_10004455_pt1 | contig 14617 bp, 15 predicted proteins | sample 612S2SmetaG_FD_120486 | JGI IMG/M metagenome (GOLD analysis project Ga0182012, IMG submission 120486) | Permafrost microbial communities from Stordalen Mire, Sweden - 612S2S metaG | ecosystem: Environmental > Terrestrial > Soil > Wetlands > Permafrost | place: Sweden: Stordalen | collected... | reverse complement strand
TGTTGGAGCATCACGAGTCCCTGGACTGGTGGACGAGGGGTTCGATGGTCCCGGTCCACTCACAGTGTCAGGTCGTTCGAACGCTGCAACTCATGCAGGTCGCCTTGCCCGTCGACACCGTGGCAGTACCTCCCGGAGCGACCCTGCGCAACTACGAGCCGGGTCGCGACGAGGACGCGTGGCTCGAACAGAACAACGCCGCGTTCGCCGATCATCCCGAGCAGGGCGCCTGGCTCCGTTCGGACCTCGATGAGCGAACGAGCGAGCCGTGGTTCGACCCGTCGGGATTCTTGCTCTTGGAGATCGACGGACGACTCGCGGCCTCGTGTTGGACCAAGGTGCACGAACTCCACCCCGACCGTTTCGGTGAGATCTACATCATCTCGGTGCATCCGGACTTTCAGGGACGCAACCTCGGACGCGTCATGGTGACCCAAGGTCTCGACGTCCTGCGGAAGAAGGGCGTCTCGACGGCGATCCTCTTCGTCGAGCAGTCAAACGTGGGGGCGCTGAAACTCTATGAGTCACTCGGATTCAAGGTCGAACGCGACGACCGGTTGCTGCACTTTCACCGCGACTAGTGATAGCCGACGAGTCGGCCGATGCCGTACGTGACGGCCGCGGCTAAGGCGCCCACCATGATTTGGCGCAGTGCCCACTTGAAGACGCCGTTGCGCGTGAACCAGCCGATGACGCCGCCGACGACACCGGCACTCAGTACCGCCAGTCCGATCGACCACACGACGGGATCGCCATTGGTCGTCACGATCCACGGCAACAACGGGATGAGCGCGCCGAGACAACAGAAGATGAGTGAGGAGATCGCCGCGCCCCAGGGCGACCCGGTCGTCGAGGGATCGACGCCCAACTCTTCTCTTGCGTGCGTACGAAGCGCCATCTCCGGGTCGCGCATGAGATCGACCGAGAGACGACGGGCGAGGTCCGCGTCGATACCGCGTGAGACGAAGAGTTGACGCAACTCCTCTTGCTCTTGGTCCGGTGACTCCTCGATTGACTTTCGCTCGACGTCGATCTCGTACTCGAGCAACTCCTTTTGAGCGCGTACCGAGATGTACTCCCCGCTCGCCATCGAAAAGCCCCCCGCGACCAGGCCGGCCAGGCCGGCCAGTCGGATGATGTTGTGACCGGGATTCGCCCCGGCGAAGCCCAGAATCAGAGACGTGTTCGTGACCAAGCCGTCACTGATGCCGAAGACCGAGGCGCGATACCAACTCCCCGCCACATTGCGGTGTTTCTGGGAGTGGAAGCTGTCGCTCATCGCCCAATCCTACGGCGAGGCGACGTGGTCTCCATCGAAGAACGATTGTCTAAAGTTGAACCTGGAGGTTTCTATGACGACGCACGTGAACAGCATCGAAGAGTTGACACCGCTCATCGGCACGCACCTGGGCTACAGCGACTACCGCACCGTGACCCAGGAGCAGGTGAACCTGTTCGCCGACGCCACCGGCGACCACCAGTGGATCCACGTGGACCCCGAACGCGCGAAGGCCGGTCCCTTCGGCGGTCCGATCGCTCACGGTTACCTCACGCTGTCCTTGATCCCGGTGCTGCTGGGCGGCGTCATGAGCGTCGGCGGCGTCGCGATGGGTGTGAACTACGGCAGCAACAAGGTTCGGTTCACGAGTCCGGTGCCGGTCGGCTCCGAGGTTCGCGCCGGTGCGACGTTGGCGTCGGTCGAAGAGGTCGCCGGCGGCGTCCAGGTCGCGCTCGACGTGCTCGTCGAAGTAAAGGACGCGCCCAAGCCGTCGTGCGTCGCCCAAGTGGTCTATCGCTACTACCGCTGAACTCGTTGTCCACCTCACTCCCCCAAGGCGAAGAGAAGACCCGCCAGGTCCGGGCCATGTTCGACGCCATCGCGTCGCGCTACGAGTTGGTCAACAAGCTGATGACCTTCGGTCTCGACTCGCGCTGGCGCCGTCGAGCGGTCAGCGATCTTCGTCTGCCGCGTCAGAGCGTCGTGCTGGACATCGCCGCGGGCACCGGGGACTTCACGCGCGAGCTGGTTCGACAGGGACACGTCCCCGTCGCCACCGACCTCAGTTACGGGATGCTGCACGCCGGAAGAGCGATGGACGAGCGCGTCCAGGCCGACGCGTCACTCCTCCCTTTTCGAACGGCCGGCTTTGACGGCGTCACGTGCGGCTACGCACTGCGCAATTTCAGCGATCTGGCCGCCACGTTCGACGAGATGGCCCGCGTCACGCGCCCCGGAGGGCGCCTCTCGCTCCTCGAAGTCGCCGAGCCGCGTTCCGGACTCTTTCGCGCCGGTTTTCGCCTGTGGTTCCGCCGCGTCGTACCGTTCATCGGTTCGCTCGTTTCGGACCGGGCCGCCTACCACTACCTGCCGCAGTCCACGGCGTACCTGCCGACCAGTGAAGAGATCGTCTCGATGCTGAACCGTTCGGGCTTCGCCGCGGTGAATCACCGTCGAGTCATGGGTGGGCTCTCACAACAGTTCGTCGCCACGAGGTCGTCGTGAGGTTCCAACGTCATCGCATCGCCAAGCAGTCACTCGAAGCGCTCCGCAGCATCGGCGCGCGCGACGGATGGTTGATTGAAACCGCCGACGTCATCCGGGTCGGCTTCGGCGACGCGGTCGATCACGTGGTGCTGGAACACGGCCTCGATGCGCCCTTCGACGCGACGTCGACACTGCGCCGCCACGAGCTGGTCGGTGAGGACGGACCGCCGGGAACGGGTGTCATCGCCTTTGGCGCGTTACCCTTCGACCGTTCCGCTCCCAGCCAACTGGACGTGCCGGAGTACTGCATTACCCAGAGCGTCGACGGCGACGCGTGGATCACCAGCCTCGAGGGCTCGAACTCGTGGGAGGAACTACTCGCGCGAGCGACGCCACCGGTGCAAGAGACGCAGAGTCTTCGATCGCTCTCGCTCCAACCGACCCCCGATGAGTACGCCCACAACGTCGCGCTCGCCGTCGAGATCCTTCGCTCCAAGGAAATCGACAAGGTCGTTCTCGCGCGTTCGGTCCGCGGCACCGTGCCCGAGCCCATCGACGCCGCGGCCGTCGCCCAACGTCTCCATCATCGCGAGCCGCTCTGCACGATCTTCAGTATCCCGACCGGCGACCAACGTCGATTCGTCGGCGCCACGCCGGAGTTGATCGCCCGTCGCACCGGCGCCACATTGCGCTCACACCCCTTGGCCGGGACGATCGCCCTGCCGCCGAACGTCGACCCGGAGGACTACCTGACCTGGCTGCTCGGCAGTACCAAGAACTTGCACGAGCACAACGTCCCGGTGAACGAGGTCGTGACCGCGCTGGAGAAGGTCTACGACGAGGTCTCGGCCGACGCCGGTCCCTCCATCGTCGCACTGCGCACCTTGGCGCACCTGGGCACGTGGATCGAGGCATCGTGTCGCAACGTCGAGGACGCGCCCGACGCGCTTGAGGTCCTACGTCTGCTCCATCCGACGTCTGCGGTCGGCGGCGTCCCGCGCCAGAGCGCCTACGAACTCATCCGCCGCCTCGAGCAGATCGACCGCGGCTACTACGCCGGACCGCTGGGTTGGATCGACGCCAACGGAGACGGCGAATGGTGGATCGGCTTTCGTGGCGTACTCGTGAACGGTGTGCAGTTCGAAGCGTGGGCCGGGGCCGGCATCGTCTCTGAGTCCGACCCGATCGCCGAACGTGAAGAGACCAAGGCCAAACTGGCCAGTTTCCTCTCCTCGGTCCTCGTCGACGCCGTTCAGTGAGCGCCGCGGCCGAAGGGTCGCTCGAGGGCCCACTTGGTCACCAGCCACAGGGCCTCGACCACGATGGCCCTCGACATCTTGGATTCGCCCAACTCGCGATCGGTGAAGGAGATCGGCACCTCGATCACGGAGGCACCGGCTCGCCGCGCGCGATAGGTCATCTCGATCTGGAACCCGTAGCCGTCAGCGGCGACGGTCTCGAAGTCGATGAGCTCGAGCGCCTTCTGGGAGTACACGCGGTAGCCGGCGGTCGAGTCCGCGACGCCGAGGCCGAGCATGATCGAGGCGTACTGGTTGCCGCCGCGAGAGAGCAGGCGACGCGACAGACTCCACTGCGGGATATGACCGCCAGGGATGTAGCGGGATCCGATGACGACGTCATTGGATTCGGCGGCACTGAGGAGCGTCGGTAGCGCAGTCGGGTCGTGACTGAAGTCACAGTCGATCTCGACGAAGTGGTCGTAGCCGCGTTCGAGGCCCCAGGCGAAACCGGCCCGATAGGCGTCGCCGAGACCGCTCTTCTTGTCGCGCCGCAGCACGGTGATCTGACCGACGTCGTCACCGACCTCTTCGGCCAGGTTCGCCGTGCCGTCGGGGCTTCCGTCGTCGACGACCAGGACATCACACTGCGGTACGACCTTGCGGAGCGTGCGCAACATCGGCTCGACGTTCAAGATCTCGTTGTACGTAGGAAGAACCACGAGGGTACGCATTGGTCGATTCTACCGAGGGTCGTCACCGGTCATTTGGCGGCCGATTGCTCGGAGCATTTGCACGACCGCGCTTAAGGTAATGCCATGCCCGAGCCGGTCAAGAAGAAGCGTTTCGCGCTCCCTCGAGAGGTGCGGATCATCTTGAGCGTCGGCGCTTTGGTCTTCGTCTTCGAATACCTCGTGCTGCCGCAGTTTTCATCGGCCCGTAAGTCGCTGCACCTGCTCGCGACCGTGAACCCGATCCTGGTGGCGATCGCGGTGCTCTTGGAGATGGCCGCGATCTACGCCTACGTCGAGCTGACGAATGCGGTGCTCTATCCGTACGCCCCGAGTCGCTACAACTTGCTGCGCGTCAATCTGGCCGGACTCGCCATCAGTCACGTCGTCCCCGGCGGCACCGCGCCGGCCGGCGCGCTGTCGTATCGCATCTTCAACGAGCTCGGCGTACCCAAGGAGACCAACGCTTTCGGCCTGGCCGTCCAGGGCACCGGATCGGCCGTCGTCTTGAACATGATCTTCTGGTTCGCACTGGTGATCTCGATTCCCCTCAACGGCTTCAACCCCGCGTACGGATTTGCCGCCCTCCTCGGGGTCTTTCTCATCGCGGCGTTCTCGGGCACGATTCTCCTGATCACCCGGGGTCAGCGCCAAGCGGCCAACTGGCTGCGGTGGATCGCTCTACGAGTTCCCCGGGTGAACGCCGACAAGATCAGCGCGTTGATCGCCAAGGTCGCCGACCGCATCACGACGCTGGTGAACAATCGCCGGACCCTCTGGGCCGCCTTCATGTGGGCCTCACTCAACTGGCTGCTCGACGCCGCGTGCCTGTGGGTCTTCATCTGGTCCTTCGGCCGCGTCATCTCGCCAATTGACCTACTCGTCGCCTACGGACTGGCCAACATCTTCGCCGCGATTCCGATCACGCCGGCGGGACTGGGCATCATCGAAGGCGTCCTCATCGGGACGCTCGTCGGATTCGGCGTGCCGCACAGTCAAGCGATCTTGGCGGTGCTGTCCTATCGCCTGGTCAACTTCTGGATACCGATCCCGGTCGGTGGTATCTCGTACGCCTCACTGATGTGGCGCAAAGAGAACGGTCTCGCGCCTAAGCCAGAGCCCGGGACCGGAGCAACGCCAGCCGTTTGAACTCACTCTGGGCCGAGAAGTTGTTGACCGACTGCAACCGTCGCCACCGGCGATCGGTACCGAGCACCCACGTATAGAGGTCGTCGCGCCACGTGACCTCGAAGGCCTCGAGCAGTTCCTGCTGGAGCGTGCGGTTCTCGATGGGCACCTGGACTTCGACCCGACGGTCCAGGTTGCGTTCCATGAGGTCGGCCGAGCCGAGCCAGATCGAGAACTCCGGCTCGCCGGGGGTCCCGAAGATGAAGATCCTCGAGTGTTCCAAGAACTCACCGACCAGGCTGTGCACCGTGATGTTCTCCGACAGTCCGGCAACGCCCGGGCGCAGCGAACACAACGTGCGCACCTCGAGGCGGATCTCCACACCGGCCGAGCTCGCTTCGTAGAGGGCGTCGATGATCGTCGGGTCGGTGAGACCGTTGACCTTCATCGAGATCCGACCCACCGATCCTCGGTCGCGCTGACGATTGATCAGTTCGATCACCCGGGTGCGGGTCGAGAGCGGGCTCACCATGATCTTCTTGTACTGTCCGATCCTCGAGAAACCGGTCAAGAAGTTGAAGAGCTCCCCGACGTCGTCGGTGATCGCCGGGTCACTGGTCAACAGACCGAAGTCCTCGTAGGTGCGTGCGGTCTTCCCGTTGTAGTTGCCGGTCGCGATATGGACGTAGCGCGCGGTCGTGTCGCCCTCGCTGCGCAACACCAACGCCGTCTTGGAGTGCGTCTTCAGACCCACGATCCCGTAGACGACGTGGACACCCACGTCTTCGAGGGCCTTCGCCCATTCGATGTTGGCCGCCTCGTCGAATCGCGCCTTCAACTCGACCAGCGCCGCCACCTGCTTGCCCTGTTCGGCGGCGTGGATCAATGAGGCCACGATCGGTGAGTCTCCGGACGTGCGATAGAGCGTCATCTTGATACCGACGACCTTCGGATCGGTCGCCGCCTGCGCGATGAACATCTCGACCGAGTCGGTGAAGGACTCGTACGGGTGATGCAACAAGATGTCGTCTTCGCGAATGGCCGCGAAGATGTCACCGACGTGCTCACCGTCGAGGAGGCGACGCGGCGTGATCGGCGACCAGCCCTCACCCTTCAGGTCCGGTCGGTCGATCGCGTACAAGGTCCAGAGGTCGTGCAGTCCGAGTGGGGCGTCGGTCACGTAGACGTTCGATCGGTCGAGTTCGAGTTGATCGACGAGGAGCTCGAGGAACTCCGGTGACATCCCGCTTTGAATCTCGACGCGCAAGGCCTCGCCGAAGCGTCGGCGGCGCAGCTCGACTTCGAGCGCGACGAGCAGGTCGTCGGCCTCGTCCTCTTCTAACGTGAGGTCGGCGTTGCGCGTGACCCGAAAGAGGTCGGCTCGTCCAACGGTCATACCGGAGAAGAGTCGACCCAGGTTCGACGTGATGATGTCCTCCAGCATGCACCACTGGTTCTCGTTCGCCTGGAGGAATCGCGGCAGCGAGTTGGGCACCTTGACACGTGCGCTTCGCTCTTCGCCCGTCACGTCGTCACGCACGTAGACCGCAATGTTGAGTGAGAGGTTCGAGATCATCGGGAACGGATGTCCCGGGTCGACGGCCAACGGCGTCAAAACGGGATAGACGTTCTCATCGAAGTACTTCGTCATCCGATCGTGGTCTTCGGCGCCCAACGAACTGAACGGCACGATCGCGATGCCGTTCTGCGCCAACTCGGGCAACAGGACGTCCAGGACCAGCCGGTCCTGGCGTTCGACGAGAGCGAGGACGCGTTCACGGATCGACTCGAGTTGTTGACGGGGCCGGACGCCGTCGATCGAGGCGGTCTGCACGCCGGCGGCGACCTTGTCTTCGAGACTCACGACACGTACCTGGAAGAACTCATCGATCATGTCGGCGAAGATGGCGACGAACTTACAGCGATCGAGAATTGGCAGCATGTGGTCGTCGGCAAGGTCGAGCAGTCGCGCACCGAACTCCAGACGCGACAGTTCACGGCTCGAAAACCTCTCGGGTCCGAAGGATCGCACGTCGATGACGAGCGCGCCTGACTCCTCGGCGTCCATGAGATCCATTGGACCATCGTACGACCAGTACTCTTGATTTGTGGCGAGACACGCGAATACTGCCGTAGTCCCCGCAAAGCGACCATCCGTCACTCGCGTGTCACACGGACGTCTCACGGAGCTCAGCCTGCTGCTCCTCGCGTGGGTCATCGTCGGTTCGTTCTACGTCCTCGCGTCGCTCGGGGCACAGGGTCACCTGCCCGACCGGCTCGGCGTCTTCCTCACGTCCATCATCGCGATCACTCTCGCCCTTCACCTGTGCATCCGACTCCTCGCGCCGAACGCCTCGCAAATCCTCTTGCCAATCGCCACGTTGCTCAACGGTGTGGGCTACGTCGAGATCGCGCGGTGGAATCCCCAGGCCGCTGGCTACCAAGCGCTGTGGTTCCTGGTGAGCGCCGGAGGCCTCGTCGCCACGCTGATCGTCGTGCGACGAGTGCGCGACCTGGATCGCTATCGATACCTCACGCTGCTCGCGGCGGTCGGTTTGTTGTTGATGCCGCTCCTGCCCCACATCGGACAGAACATCAACGGCGCTCGTCTCTGGGTCTATCTCGGACCGATCTCGTTCCAGCCGGTCGAGATCGCCAAGATCCTGTTGGTCTTCTTCTTCGCGTCGTACTTCGCCGCCAATCGTGAACTGCTCTCGACGCCGACGCAACGCATCGGCCGACGTCAGATCGTTCCGCTGAAGGTGTTGTTGCCGATCCTCTTCGCGTGGGGATTCTCCATGGCGATCCTCGGGGCGGAGAACGACATCGGGTTCGCCCTGTTGCTCTTCGCACTGTTTATTTCGATGTTGTGGGTCACGACCGGGCTCAAGACCTACGTCGTCCTCGGCATGGGACTGTTCGCAGGTGGCATGTACGTCGCGGCGCGTTACTTCTCTCAGGTGCACTTACGCGTCACCGACTGGTTGAATCCGTGGGGCGCGTGCGCTTTACAGAACATCCACCAGACCTGTCAACTCGCCTGGGCCCAGTACTCGCTCGCCGCCGGGGGCATGACGGGTACGGGTTTGGGGCTCGGACAATCAGGGCACATTCCCTATCTCACGTCGGACATGATCTTCGCGGCGGTCGGCGAAGAACTCGGTTTCCTCGGGATCATTCTCATCGTGTGCCTCTTCGCCGCCTTCGTTGGCGAAGGATTCTCGATCGCCCAGCGCGCGACGTCGGACTACGTTCGCCTGGCCGCAACAGGACTCACGGCACTGATGGGATTCCAGGCGTTCTTCATCATGGCCGGAGTGGTGCGCGTCCTTCCCTTCACCGGTATCACGTTGCCCTTCGTCGCCTACGGCGGCAGTTCGCTCTTCGCGAACTACCTGATCGTCGCCTTGCTGCTGCGGATATCGGACGAGAACAGCCTCGATCGTCGTGGGGGCGAAGTCGTCGCGGTGAAATTCAAGAAACCGTAACGCGTTTTCGGCCCAAATCTGCCCTGATGGTCCCTACCATCGTGGCTACACGTCAAACGAGAGGAACTTTGTTGACTCTCATCCACGTCTTCAATCGAGCCACGGTGGCGTGCGCTCTGCTCGGTTCGATCACACTGACCGTCCTTTCGGGCGCGACATCGCCGGCCAGCGCCGCGTCGATCGGGCGGTGCCAAGAGACCCAGTTGGACTTGCGCTGGACGTCCGGCGGTGCCGGTCTGGGACACGTGGCCGAACTCATCGTTATCACCAATATCAGTTCGTCTGCTTGCAAGATGACGGGCTACCCGACCGTCACGATGACGGGTGGCCCGAGCGTGGTGTCGACGGTGGCGAAGAAGACCCGCAACGGGTACCTGGGCGGACTCGGCGGACCGAACGCGAACGTCCCGATTCCGGTGATCACGTTACGAGCGCACGGCGGTGCGGCGTCGAGCATGGTCGAGGGGGGTGACGTCCCCGTGGGCACGGCCGTCGCGTGCGTGGAGTACGCCAAGGTCTCGGTGACACTTCCCGGACTGAGCCCTCCCTATCGATTCACCACGAAGTTCCCCGGTTGCGTTCGACCGCAGGTGCACCCCATCGTCAAGGGTTCGAGCGGATCCCAAGGCAAGTAAGAGAAGTACCGCGCCTAGGCGTAAAACGCTTGCAGCACTGACTCGGCGCAGAGCACCGGCGCGCGAACGCCCTGACGCGTCGCGAGGATCAAGGCGTCGCTCGTTCGACAGTCGAAGACTTCGTGTCCCCGCGGCGTCATGAGGTCGAGTTCCGCGTAGAAGACGCCGCTGTCGTAGCGGGTGATCCGGGCCGCGACGATGTCGGCGTTCAGTCGTCGCAGGACCTCGGCCATCACCTCGTGCGTGCCCGGTCGACGTCCGTCGATCTTGTCCAGCGCGTTGTGAAGGGCGACCGCCTCGGCGAGCGCGATGGGGATCGCCAGATATCGGTACGGCGTCTCGTCTTCGATCAGGTGGACCAGCGGTGAGGAGTCCGAGAGATCGAAGAGCACCGATTCGACACTCATGACGTTGAACTTCAACGTGTCGGGATCGACCTCAGGGACCGCTTCGACGTCGGGCGTGTCGGCGACGTTGGGTTCGGTCGACTCCTCGCTCGGCGGCGTTGGTTCGTCACTCATCAGGGGTCCAGCCTAATTGCCGGTACGGCGTGAAATAGAGAGCACGAGCCCACCGGCGGTGAAGAACACGAGCGCCGACGATCCGCCGTAGCTGAGGAGCGGTAGTGGGATGCCGGTGACCGGCATGATGCCCATCGTCATCCCGATGTTCTCGAAGCAACTGAAGGCGAAGAAGACGAAGACGCCGATGCAGATGATCCGGCCCATCGTGTCCTTGGCCAATCGTCCGATGCGAAAGAGTCGGAACGCCACGAAGGCAAGGAGGAGCAAGATCAACAGCGATCCGATGAAGCCGACCTGTTCACCGATCGCGGTGAAGATGAAGTCGGTGTGTTGTTCGGGCACGTAACCCAGATTCGTCTGCAGTCCGTTGAACAGCCCCACGCCGTGCAGTCCCCCGGAGCCGATAGCGTTCTTGGCGTTGTCGACGTTATAGATGTACTTCGCCCACTGCGCGCTCGTCGAGTCCTGATGCAAGAAGCCCGCGAAACGGTCGATGGCGTAGCGACCGACGAGGTCGAGGTAGAACGCGACCACGACGCCCGCGGTGCCGAGTATGGCGAGGAGTGTCAGGAGCCGAGGCGGCACGCCCGCCACGACCAACATGGCGCCCACGCACAGCACCATGATGATCGCCGTGCCCAGGTCGGGCTGGAGGACGATGAAGATGAGCGGGACGGCCGCCATCACCAGCAGCCGCGCGACGTCGTACATCGTGAGTCCGTCGGGTCTTCGCTGACAGTACGTCGCGATGGCCAGGATCAAAATCAGTACCGTGAACTCGCTCGGTTGAATCTGGAAGATGCCGATGCTGTACCAGCGCAGTGCGCCCTGGGCCGAAGAGCCGACCACGTACACCCCCGCCAGACTCAGCAGGCTCAAGACGTAGAGCGGCGTCGTGACGATCTCCAGGCGCCGGTAGTCGATCAGTGAGACGACGTACATGACCACGATGCCGAGGCCGACGAAGACCCCCTGGCGTTCCAAGTAGTAGTGCGGGCTATCGCCGGCGCTGATCAGTCCTTGACGGGTCGCGCTGTAGATCATGACGACGCCGGTGACCCCGAGCGCGATGAGTCCACACGCGAGGCCGAGGTCGAGTCGGTCCTTCGAGCGAATGCGCGACGACATCGAGGCGAGGCCGAGGGTATCGGTCACGAGATCGCCTTCAACAGTTGCGCGGCGTCGATTGGCACGCCCCACCACCACCGCAGCTGCAGCGCCGCCTGATACGCGAGCATCCCGAGACCGTTCGCGGTCTCGCAACCGGAACGCTCGTGCAGCGCCCGCCACGGCGACATGCGCGGTTCGTAGGTGATGTCGACGGCGATCGTGTGAGCGCCGACGCCCTGCATGACGGCGGCCTCCTCGATTCGTCCGGCGATCGGTGTCGTGTTCACGATGAGATCGACGGGCCGATAGGTAAGTGAGTAGTCGTGGACGTTCTTGTAACGCGCGACGAGTTCTTCGACTTTGACCTCGTTTCGCCCGTGCACCGCGACCGACGCGACGTCGTGACGAACCAGTCCGTCGATGATGGCGCTCGCCGCCCCGCCCGAACCGAGCACGACGACGTGCGCCCCCTCGACGTTGACGTCGAACTGCCCGCGCACCGCGTTGACGAACCCGTCACCGTCGGTCGAAGCGCCGAGGAGCCTGCCGTCACGCATGAGGAGCGAATTGACCGACCCGGTGCGAGTCGCGACGTCGTCGAGTTCATCGCATATCTCGACGCCGAACGCCTTCAGCGGCATCGTGATCGAAAGTCCGTCGAACTCCTTGCGCATCACCTTGTTGAGCTTGGACTTGTCCTTCGCGCCCAACTCGACGCGCCGCGAGGTCCCTTCGAAGCCGGCCATCGCCAGGGCGGCCTCGTGCAGTTGTGGCGTGAGCGAGTGCGCGATCGGCGAGCCCGCGATGCCGAGTCGCCAACTCACCCGATCCCCCTCGACTCGGCGATCTTCTCCTCGTGCAACTGCTGGGCGAACGTGTCCGAGAAGGCCATCTGGCCGTCTTCGTTGATCAACGTGAAGTACAGCCACTGGCCGGCGGGCGGATGCAGCGTTGCGCGCATGGCGATCGTTGAGATAGCGCAGATCGGCGTCGGCGTGAGTCCGGTGTTCAGGTAGGTGTTGTAGGGCTCTTGGGTCTGGAGCATCGCCGGCGTCACCGTCCCGCCGTCCTTGCCCAGGTAGTAGAGCACCGTTGCGTCCATCTGCAGGGGCCCGCCGCGCGCCAGTCGGTTGAAGATAACGCGCGCGACCTGAGGCATATTTACAGGGTAATAGCCCTCCTTCTCCACGATGGAAGCGGCGATCACCAGTTGATAGGCGTTGAGTCCGTAGAGCGTCGTCGAAGGCGTCAGGCCGACCGACGCGGCCTGTTTGACGAATCGCTTCGCCATCGCCGTGACCAGCGTCGAAGGCGACTCCCCCGGCGTGACGACGTATTGACCCGTACCGATCAGTCCTTCGAGAGAACCGGCGGCGTGGAAGGGACTCGGCCGCGACGCTTTCGCGGTCACGAGAAACCTCTCGCCGAAGCCCGGGCTCTCGCCGTCGGCGACGACGTTGACGGCGACTTCGTGCAGCGTCTGTCCGGCCAGGACGTTCACGGTGACGACGTTGGGCGGCCCGCTGAAGACCGCACGCACGTGGGAGAACGACGAACCCTGGGCGATCTGGTAGGAGCCCGGAGCCACTTGAAACGATCCGAATATCGTCGTGTCGATCTGGAAGGCGATAGTGGAGGCGATGACGCCTTCGGCGTGCATCGCGCTCGCCACGGCCGACAGCGACTCACCGGAGTTCACGGTGACGATCACGTCCTTGCCCTTACCGGAGAAAATCGGATCCACTTGGAGCGCGAACCACGCCACCATGACGACGATGACGACAACGAGACCGGCGACAATTCGGCCCAGCGGCTTACTCAGCATTGAGCCCATCTAGATAGTTTTGCAGCATGACGACGGCGGCCGCGCTGTCGATGCGCTCACGCGACTCTTTCTGCGTCAAACCGGCCTCTGACAACGACTTTTGTGCGTCGCGCGTCGTCAGCCGTTCGTCCCACTGAATCACCGGCACCGCGAACTGTTCGCGCACCTGTGAGAAGAGTTCGTCGGCGTCGGCGGTACTCGAGGTCTCGTTGCCCGAGAGCGCGATCGGCCGTCCGATCACGATGCTCCCGATTGCTTCAACCTCAATGAGTTCGCGCAGTCGCGTCAGTATCTGCGCGTCGCGAGGAATCGCCGCCCGGGGAAACGCCATCGTCCGGGACGCGTTCGTGATCGCCACGCCGCATCGTTTGGTGCCGGGGTCGATGCCGAGGACTCGCGCCATCGAGAACTACAGCGCCGCCGCCGCGCTCAAGACCGCATCGATGCCACTGGGACGACGACCTCCCGCGAGCGCCAATCGTGCGGAACCGCCGCCGCCGCCGCCGACCAATCCGGCCAACTGCTTCACCGCGCTCGTGGCGTCGACGGTCTCGTCACTCGCCACGGCGATCGACACCTTGTCCTCCAGCGCGCCGACCAACACCACCACACGGCGCCCGCGTCGCTGAAGGTCGGCCGCGAGTGTTCGCAGCTGTTCACCGGGATAGCCGTCGACGCGGGCCACCAAGACGTCCGACGTGACTTGGGAGTGCAACTCCTCGGCGAAACGCGAAAGTTGCGCCTGACGAAGCGACGAGAGCTCCTTCTCGAAATCGCGCTGGCGTTCCATGATCCGCTCGAGCGCCGGGACCACATCGTCGACGGAGGACTTCAAGATGGCGGCCACCGATCCCAGCGCCGTCTCCATGTCGTGGCTGCGCTGGTAGGCACCCATGGCGCTCACGCCTTCGATGCGCCGCGTGTTCGAACCGATCGATGCTTCGCTGACGATCTGTATCTGACCGATGTCGCCGAGTCGGTCGACGTGGGTGCCGCCACAGAACTCGAGACTGTGCGCCCCGGCGCGCACGACGCGAACGCGGTCACCGTATTTGTCACCGAAGAAGGCGATGGCGCCCATGGTCTCGGCTTCCTTCTTCGTCGTTTGAATGGTGTCGACCTCTTCGTTGGCGACGACGTCGGTGTTCACCAGGGTCAAGACCATCGCCGTCTCCTCGGGCGTCACGCCGGCGCCGTGGGAGAAGTCGAAGCGCAGGCGGTCCGGTCCGACGAACGAGCCCTGCTGACGGACGTGGTCGCCCAGGACCGTGCGCAGTCCCGCGTGCAAGAGATGCGTCGCGGTGTGGTTGCGCCGCGTCGCTTCGCGTCGCTCCGGGTCGATCGTCGCGACCGCGACCTGGCCCGGTAGTAGCTCGCCGGTCAAGAGACCACGATGCGCGAAGAGTCCGCCGGCGACGTTCTGGACGTCGAGCACCTTGAAGCTCCCCGTCTC
>Ga0182012_10004453_pt1 | contig 14623 bp, 9 predicted proteins | sample 612S2SmetaG_FD_120486 | JGI IMG/M metagenome (GOLD analysis project Ga0182012, IMG submission 120486) | Permafrost microbial communities from Stordalen Mire, Sweden - 612S2S metaG | ecosystem: Environmental > Terrestrial > Soil > Wetlands > Permafrost | place: Sweden: Stordalen | collected... | reverse complement strand
CCTGAGAGTCGGCTTCCGCAGCCACCCTGTCGCGCATGAGATGCGTCTCGATCACCCAATCGCGTGATAAGGGATAAGAGAGACCAAAGTAGTCGTTCGAATAGACGTGATCCCGAAATAATCCCAAAGGCGGAGGTGCTGGCGGTGACGAGGCCCTGAGATGGAACTTAATGCTGACCTGCGTTTCCATCTCGGCTGGCGAACCATCCAACAGATACGGCTTGTACTTCCATTGCCTCACAGCCTGAACCGCCGCTTGAGCCAGAACAGGATCGCCCGAGATCACTGTAACGCTTTCCACATCGCCAAAAATTGTGGTCACCAACTGAAGCTTGACAGTTCCCTCGATACCCGCGTTTTGAGCAGACTCCGGGTAGCGGATTGGCGTCTTCTCGCGCACCAGAGACGACGCCTTTTCCGGATCAATCTCTATCCGCCGGACACCGAAACTGTCAGCGGGCAACTGGGACCACGCAATAGGATGCACAACCATGTTCACTGCCGCGCAAATCACAAATAGCGAGGTCAATTTTAGGAATCCAGATCGAATCATCGCCGTCGACGAAATTGCCCATACCCCCCGGGATCAAGTGAAATCTGCGCTGATTGTAGCTTTGGGGGCAGCCTCAGGTTGGTGCACCGCCTCCGCTTGTGGCAAACCCGACCGGAAAACTCTAATTTAGCCTAATGCCCCGGAAGATCAAGCAGCTTTTTATGATCGGGCCGATATTTCCTCAGATCCCCGCCACATCATGATCAACCCGCAACCGCCGGGGAGCCAAAAGGCGCGTTTCGTCCTGCGTAACCTATGATCGCCCTCTGAAAGTTCCGCCCCGGACAAGCACCCAGAACCCATCTCCACTTTCTCCAAACAATCCAGTTACCTCGGTAAGGCCGATTCAGGGTCTTTCAAGGTTCTGACCCGCTTTGAGCCTAGACTCGATCTAATGGCAGTTCCTCATGTCACGTACATGACCGGTACGTACGATTACCGGCTTGTCGCACTTTCCGTTGTCCTCGCGATCGCCGCATCCTATGCAGCTTTAGACTTAGCTGGACGCGTCACTGCGGCCCGGCGCTGGACGCGCGCCTTCTGGCTGGTGGGAGGAGCTGCGGCAATGGGCCTGGGAATCTGGGCGATGCACTATATCGGAATGCTGGCGTTCACCATGCCGATGCCAGTGCTCTACGACTTCCGCACAGTAGCGCTGTCCTTACTTGCCGCCATCGCAGCCTCTGCCGTAGCGCTGCTCGTGGTCAGCCGCAGCGCCATGGGTTGGCGCCGACACGTGATTGGCAGCATCGTCATGGGCAGTGGAATCGCAGCGATGCACTACATTGGCATGGCCGCGATGCGCGTGCGGGCGCAGGTGCACTATAACCTGGCCATTGTCGCCGTTTCTATCGTGCTCGCCATCGTTATTTCATATGTCGCTCTGATGCTCGCGTTTCGCGTCCGGGATGAAAAGGGCGTCAGCGTAAGGAAGATACTTAGCGCACTGGTCATGGGAAGCGCGATTCCCCTGATGCACTACACCGGAATGGCCGCGGCCAGCTTTTCTCCGTCCTCCGCGATGCCGGATCTTACCCACGCCGTCGGCATCTCACAACTGGGCATCGCAGCCATCAGCATCACCAGCGTACTGGTGCTTCTTCTTGCCATCGTCACTGCCTTCTTAGACCGCCTGTTGGCCGCTCAAAAGGCACTTCTTGAGATGTCGCGACAGGGCGAGTCTCATTTTCGCGCCCTGGCGGAAGCCATCCCGCAGATCCTCTGGACGGCGGAACCCAACGGCGAACCTGACTACTTCAATAAGCAATGGTATGAATACACGGGTTTCAAGTCGGAAAAAAGCTACCATCTAAGTTCGCGGTTCGCAGTCCATCCCGACGACCTGGCCGCATCCGCCTCCAAATGGGAACACTCCGTTCTGACGGGCGAAACATTCGATGCCGAGTATCGTCTTCGGCGCGCCTCCGACGGCACTTTCCGCTGGCACTTGGTAAGAGCGGTTCCCATCAGGAATTCGAAAGGAAATATTGTCCGGTGGTTCGGCAGCTCGACCGATATCGACGACCAGAAGCACCAGCAGCAGAATCTGGAAAAACAAATCGAGGAACGCACTGCGGAGGTCGTCGCTGCAAACGCCCGACTGAAGCAAGAGATGAATGAGCGAGAACTTGCCCAGGCCAAACTCAATGGCGAAAACGCGGTCATGATGCAAGAACTCACCCGAAGATCAGGCCGCTCCAACCTTTTAGCCCGTATGGGCAAGCTTTTACAGAGTTCCAGCAACATGGAGGAAGCGATCTCGATTGTGCTCGGCCTCGCGCCCAAAATCTTCCCGGCCTTTCGCGGAGCGCTGTTCTTGTTGAATGATTCCCATGCTCTTCTCGAGGTCGCGGGCGTTTGGGCGGATTGCGACTTAGCCGTAGCCGAGAGCTTTAAAGCAAACTCCTGCTGGGCGCTGCGAACTGGGCAAAGGCATTTCGTAGCCGCGGGCGAGCGCACGGCTCAGTGCGTCCATGCTGCCGCCTCCAAAAGTTCTTACTTGTGTATCCCTATCATGACCCAGGCGGGAGCGGTCGGAATATTGCACCTTCAGTCCCTGACGAGCGAGGGCGAACCATCGGAGTCCGAGCTCTTGCTCGCGACTACCTTTGCGGAACAAGTAGGTCTCTCCATCTCGAATCTGAAGCTGCAGGAGGCACTCAGGCAACAGTCGACAAGAGACGCTCTCACCGGCCTCTTTAACCGCCGCTACCTCGAAGAGAGTCTGGAGCGAGAGATACGGCGTGCGGCAAGATCGGAACAGCCCGTGGGAGTCATCATGTTTGACTTGGATCACTTCAAGGTCTTCAACGACACCTTCGGCCATGAGGCTGGCGATTGCGTGCTGCGTGAAGTAGGAGCTTTCATGTTGAGAAATGCGAGGGCGGAGGACATCCCTTGCCGGTTCGGGGGCGAAGAATTCGTCCTCATCTTGCCCAGCGCAACTTTGGAGGGTACCCAGTCTCGCGCCGAGCGCCTGCGAGCGAAAATCAAAGAGATCACAGTTCTGCACCATGGCAAGTCTTTGGGAATGATTACCATTTCTGCCGGCGTCGCAGCGTTCCCTGTCCAGGGTCTGTCGGTGAAAGACGTAATCGCGGCCGCCGACGGAGCCCTCTATCGCGCAAAAAAGGGCGGGCGGGATCGGGTTGTGGTCGCCGAACTGGCGAAAACGATCGAGATCGCAGCCGCAGCCGCCGGTGCGGTGGGAAGTTAGCTGGTTTCGAGCGACTGAGCCGTAATTAGAAGTCTTATCGAGTTGTCGACGATGTCGCCTTCTGGTCCGGCTCCCGGGTCCGATAAAATCTTGCCTGCCAGCGGAGCTAATGGCGTCCGACTCAGTCAAGTTGTAATGTCGCTCACGCACAATCGAAACCTCGTCCCCTCAAGCATTGTTTCGAAACCGCAAATAGTGTCCTCTGTGAGAAACTGCGCGGCAACGACTCCGGCCGTGCTGAGCGGGAGAGGAACAAAAACAAAAAGAGCGCGGATCGCTCCGCACTCTTTTGTGATCCTGATCCCTCTGCCGAATTAATTCTGCTGTGCGTCCAACTCGACCAGGTCGCCAACGTGGACATCTTCCAGCGCGAACACTAACATGCCGGTCGAAGTCGTGTCGGTCGTACCCACCACTACAATCTCTCCCACCGCGCGTCGCGGCAAGTCGCGTACATGGATGTTCGGCCCTGAGGTCTTGCCCAACATTCCCTGATCGATCGACGCCGGCTTCTTCTGCGTGTCTTCACTGATCGATGCCGCGAATGAGAGGGAGTCGACCGGATCATGCAAATCCGCGTCGTAGGGACGGGTGGCGCGAATGTAGTCGCCGACCTTTACTCCTTGCTTAGCTCCGAAGTTCATGTAAACTTTGGCTCCGGTACCAATTTCGGAATCGAAGTCGCGTGCCATGACAATGCGTCCCGACACTTTGCCATTGGGCGGAGCAAAGCGATCGAAGCGCATCGGAAGGCGGAACGGAATCTGAGCCTTTTCTTGAAACGGAACCGCAATGTCTCCTGGCACTACCGGGCTGCAGCCAAATTCAATTTCCCCGATCGCCATCTTGTTGCGGGTATCGATAACTTTGATCCGGGCCAGTTCAGCGTAGGGCTGACCGACTTGCTTCAGGATCTTATCCTGGCCGGGAAAGACTTCGTTCTTGTTGGGATTACGGAGTTCCCGAAGAATCGTGTACTGCTGGCCGAGTTCATAACCCTTGCCCGTGAGGTAAATAATATCGCCATTCACGAACTGGGTGGTGCTCGGGGTTTGCAGGCCGCCCGCAACGTAATTGGCGTTGGGCATCAGTTTCTTGCTGATGAAACCGGCGCAGTAGAGGTCGGCATAAGTTGGGGTTTGCACCCGTCCGACCGGGAAGCTGGCCCTGGTGTCCAGAGTGCCATCGGGCGTCGGATCGGCGGCATCGGCGACGGTGGGTGTCTGCTGCGCCGACGCGGCCAGGGCAATCCCCAGCGCCAAGAACAGCAATAGTCCTGTTTTCTTCATGATACCTCCAAAAATCGGGCCGGGGCGACCGGCCACTTCCTAGCTAACTGCGGCAAACAAAGGGCTTTCACGTTGGACAGTAACAAGGCGAGGGTCACCGGTCAAGGTTACGCTAGTGTCATAACCACAGCAGAAATAGTTTGCCGACGAATAAATTTTTGTCTGGGAGTTGCATATCGAGTCACACCTCTGTAATATCTCGCCGTCCCTTATAGTTAGGAATTTTGTCGTTTGATGACGAATATTAGCCACAATTCCGTGTCCCGTTTGCGGAGCCTGCGCCTGCCGCGTGTCTGCGTCGCACTCACCGGTTCCGATCCCGACCAGATGCTCGAAAAAGCCGAATTTCTGGTGCGTGACAACACTTTCCTGGAGTTTCGGCTCGACTATCTGGCGAAACCGGCCGCCGCGTTGCCCAAGATTAAGGAATTCTTGGATTATCGCCCCCATGTGTTCGCCATCGCCACCTGCCGCCGCGAGGTGAATGGAGGCAAGTTCCACGGTTCGGTTGACGCGCAGCTCGAAATCCTGACCAAAGCCGCGGAATCGGGATGCCAACTGGTCGATGTCGAATTAGAAACGGCGGCCAAGCTCAAACCAGCGGTGCTGGAAAAGCTGCGCACACTATCGGCGCTGATCCTGTCGCACCATGACTTTCGCGCCACCAAGAAGCTGGAAGAGACGCTGGAAGCGATGACCAAAATTCCAGCTGACTTTTATAAAGTCGTGAGCACCGCTGGAATGCTTTTCGACAACGTGACCCTGATGAAGTTTGTCGAAAAGCACAGCCGCAATCTGTCTCTGGTCGGCATTTGCATGGGTGAGCAAGGCATCATCAGCCGAGTACTGTCGGTGCGCGCGGGCAGCATTTTTACATTTGCGGCAGTCAGCCCCGATGAAAAAACCGCCCCCGGACAAGTCACCGCCCAAGAGTTGCGCAGCACCTACCGTATCGATCAAGTGGATGCTGCTACGCGCGTGTACGGCGTCGCTGGCGATCCCGTGGCGCAATCCCTGGGGCCCATCGTCATGAACACCGCCCTGCGGCGCGAGACGGTGAACGGAGTCTATCTGGCGCTCCATGCCAAGACCCTGAAAGACCTGCTGGCCTGCGTGCGCGACATTCCCTTGCACGGACTGTCGATCACCATGCCCTACAAGCAGGCCATCGTCGAATACCTCGACAACAGCGATGCCCACACCGCCAAGATCGGAGCCTGCAATACGGTCGTCCGCGCCCAGGACGGCAAGCTCTATGGCTTCAACACAGACACGGCGGGAGTGGTACGCCCACTGGAGCAACGCATCGTCTTGCAAGACGCCAAGATTCTTGTCTTGGGAGCTGGCGGCGCAGGCCGCGCCGCAGCCTTTGGACTCAAAGAGCGGGGGGCAGAAATATTCATCCTGAATCGCACCGCCGAAACCGGCCAAAAGCTGGCGCGGCAAGTCCACGGCAAGTCGGTAAAGCGCGCCGACCTAAAAAAACTAAATTTCGACGTCATCATCAATGCTACCCCGATCGGCATGGGAAATCTGAAGGATTCTCCTTTGGAGCAAGACGAAATTAGGGCCAAATATGTCTTCGACATGGTCTACGACCCGATCGAAACCAAACTCCTAACAATTGCTAAAGAGGCTGGGGCGGCCATCATTCCGGGACTAGAGATGTTCGTCCATCAAGCCGCCCGCCAGTTCGAGATCTGGACGGGCAAGCCCGCCCCTTGGGACGACATGCTTAAAGTTTCCATCGTGGCCCTGCAGGATCGAGCGGCAAAGGCGGCCGCGGCGGCGGCTGAGGAAAAGCCCAAAGTCAAGGCAAAGGCGAGCGCCAGCAAAGCGAAGAAGCGTTAAGTCCGCCTGCCCGCCCAGCCGCCTAAGCAATTTCTCCTCCAACTATTCTTCAAGAAAGCGATGCTACTTGTTAGGAATTGGTTGCAAGTTCCGAAGTTACGTAGGTACTATGTGACTGGGATGTGAATAACGTTCCAAAGCAACATCCGCCCTTTCTTCCAGGTGTAAAGAGCCGTAAGTACAAGTTTCCAGCGAGCCCCAGGCTCGCTTGCATGATCGGAGCGACTTTATGGCGTGGTACGCGTACTGCATTACGGAACACAGAACTCTCTCCACAGGAACAAGATCTCGCCGCCCTTTTCTTCTGGAGAACGTGCAAGGCGTCAACGGGGCACCCGTCCTGAGCTATCCAAGCGGTGACTTCGCCGTCGTGGTCAGTGAGTACGACCGCAGCACATCAGGCAAGACACCACCTTCAGCCTCCACTTCGGCCGTGACCTCTTTGGACGAGCGATTCGTCTTGGAGCACGCCCGCGTAGTCAGCCTCTGCTTCCGCGAAGGCACGGTGCTGCCGTTCCGCTTCGGAACCATTTTCGACAGTGACGAAGCCCTGCGCCAAGCCGTGCGCACCAATCGTCGCGCCTTCGGCGTGAGCGTCGAGAAACTACGCGGCAAAGCCGAAATGCACCTCCGAGTCCTCATTCGTGATGGGGCAGTGCGGGAAGCATCGGTCACCGACGTCCAGTTGCCCGACTGCACCGGCGGCGAGTACTTGCAGAAGCTCAGGATTAAAGCCTCGAAAGATCGTGAACGTCAGACCAAAGCTCGCGCGCTCTCGGTGCAGGTCAACAAGCTTTTCAGTCCGCTTGAAGAGGATGTGAGCTGCAAGCGCATGAGCGCCAATGGCATGATGATCGACATTGCCCATTTGATCGACTCGCGGGCGGTGGAGAAGTATCAGAACCGTTACAGCAGCGCCGCGCGACAGCTCAAGAATTGCGAACTCGCCATCAGCGGGCCGTGGCCGCCCTATCATTTCCTGCCGGGAAAGCTGCGAACCGTGGCTGGCAACTCGTAGCACCAAACCCCACGAGCGGGAAGTGACGCTGCAACGATCGTGGTGCAGCCAATGTGCATTCTTATGCACTGCCCTTCGTGGCCTACCCATCTGTCCACCTATTGTTCATCCCCGTAAGACATTGCTCCTATTGAGCTTGGAGTAAGAACCAACGGCCGGGATAGGCGACTGAACTTTGGCCGGGCAAATGCTTCTATGGCGAGGTATGAAAGAGGCCGCGCCAACCATGATTCCCGCCTCCAGTTCCCCACACCTCCTTTGCAGCCGTTCGCGCCCATGGATCGACTGCCCACAGCGTCATCCCTGAAACTCACCCTACCCTCATGCCTCTGACGAAAAGACGGCCCTTGACGGGCCGTTTTTTTTGTAGGGGCTCGCGCCTGCGTCAGGTACCCGGTCGTAGGATGTCCCGCGCTTAGACCCAGGTCCCGCCTACCTCCTGAAACCTCTGTGGTCACTCACGGAGGAAGCTTGCAGTTCTGGTGCTCATCGTGTCGCGAACGCACAACCACTCGGGCTCAGGCGCTGGGCTCCGCCTGCCATGCTCGAATCCAAAGTGGAAATTCCAGCGGAATCCATTCTGCCATTTGACGCATCTCACTTTGAGCGCATATGATCTTGCGATTGTCTTGTGCGCGAGTTCAGAACGGTAGATTGAGATTCGCGGAACAGATGACATCATTCATGGATAAAAAGAAACTGGAAGCATTTAAGAAGAAGCTCGAGACCCGGCAGCAGGACTTGCGCCGCACCGTCTCCCGCACCGAGCAGGACGGCCGCACCATCGACGAAGACTCGACGCAGGATATCGCTGATAAGGCCGCCAGTTCCTACACCAAGGAATTCCTTTTCGCGCAAAGCAACAACGACCGCCAGCTTTTGCAGATGGTGGATGGCGCCTTGCTGCGCATTCGCGACGGAAGTTTCGGGGAGTGCATCGCCTGCGGCGAAGAAATCAACGCCAAGCGCCTCGACGCCGTACCCTGGACGCGCCATTGCATCGAGTGCCAGGAAAAACTCGAGAGTGGATTGCTTGAAGAGGCCCAGAAATAATCGAGTGTTGCGAAGTATGAAATGTTCGTGAAAACCCTTCCCCAAAGTAGCCGAGGGTTTGACACCGCTGGAACGCGGTTGTTATAGTCAAAGTCGCTCCCCTAGAACGCGGGTTCTTGTTTCGAGCGCGTCCGACCGCTGGGATTGTTCAAGTCCATTCGCCAGGATGGGCGGATTACAACCTAAGACTCACACCGGCAGTCCGTTGCAAAACCCGTCCGCGTTCCGCTAAATCGGGAGCACCGCAGAGAGGCGATGACCTTGTTCGAAGACAACTTTAACCCCAACCAGCAATCCTCAAGCTCAGTGCAAGTGGCAGAACCAGTTTCCGCTGAAGCTTCCGACAATCACAACGATCATCAGAGCGAAGATCATCGCGTCGCGACCGCCGTCGCCACCGCACCGGAGGTCGGCGCTGTCGCCAGCGAAGAATCCTTCGAGGCGATGCCGGAAGACTTCGCCTCCGCGCTGGAGAATTTCACCAGTGAGAGCGAAGAGACCGCCAACGACGACAACGTCATCAAGGGAACCGTGCTCAAACTGACGGCGACCCATCTCGTGGTGGATGTGGGCGCCAAATCGGAAGGCATGCTGCCGCTTTCGGAAGTGCTCAATCATGAGGGCAAGGCGCGCTTCGCTCCCGGCGACTCCATTGACGTGATGCGCGAAAAGGGCCCCATGGAAGAGGGCTACATCCGCCTGTCGCATCAGAAAGCGCAGAGGCTGCGCGCGTGGGATGAAATCGAGAAGTCGTATATTGAGAAGACACCCATTCAAGCCCAGGTCATCGAGCGCATCAAGGGCGGACTGACGGTTGACATCATGGGCGCGCGTGCATTCCTTCCCGGCTCCCAGATGGACGTTCGCCCGATCCGCAACATCGACGTGGCCAAGGGCGAGATGATCGAAGTCGCCGTCATCAAGCTGAATAAGAAGCGCGGCAACATCGTAGTGTCGCGCAAACAGTTGCTGGAAGAGGAGCAAGGCGTGAAGCGCGCCGAGACTCTTCAGCACCTCGAGGAGGGCGCGATTCTTACCGGTGTGGTTAAGAATCTCACCGAATACGGCGCCTTCGTCGACCTCGGCGGGATCGACGGCTTGCTCCACGTCACCGATATGTCTTGGGGACGTCTCACTCACCCGCGCGACCTAGTCAATGCAGGAGATCAGATTCAAGTAAAGGTTCTGAAGTTCGATAAAGATAAGCAGCGCGTCTCACTTGGATTCAAGCAACTCACGCCTGATCCATGGCTCGACGCCGCAACTCGATATCCTGTAGGCGCTCACGTTAGCGGACGCGTGATCAGCGTCACGGACTACGGCGCATTTGTCGAACTCGAGCAAGGCATCGAAGGCTTAGTTCACGTCAGCGAAATGACCTGGTCGAAGCGCATGAAGCATCCGTCCAAGCTGGTGAATGTTGGAGATCAAGTGGACTGCGTCGTGCTCAACGTCAACTCGACCGAGCGCCGCATTTCGCTCGGCATGAGGCAGCTTGCGACCAATCCCTGGGACGCACTGCATACCAAGTATCCCGTTGGAGCAACCGTAGAGGGCCGCGTCCGTAATCTTACCGAGTTCGGCGCATTCCTCGAAATCGAGGACGGAATCGACGGCTTGGTTCACGTCAGCAATCTGAGCTGGGTGAAGCGCATTAAGCATCCGTCGGAAGTCTTGAAAAAGGGCGACAAAGTCAAAGCCATCGTGCTCGCCATAGAACCGGACAAGCGCCGCCTATCGCTCGGGGTGAAGCAACTGCAGCCCGATGTCTGGGAAAGCTTCTTCGCCACGCACCACGTCGGCGATGTTCTGCACGGCAAAGTCTTGCGGGTCGCGGGGTTTGGAGCCTTTGTAGAAATCGCAGAAGGCGTCGAGGGTCTCTGCCACAACTCCGAAGCCGTGGACGCCAACGGCCAGCCGCTGACGCTCGAACCCGGCCAGGAGCACGAATTCAAGATCGTCAAAATGAATCAGGAAGACAAGAAGGTCGGACTGAGCATGAAAGCGATCGGTGAAGAGGCCTCCCGCAAAGAAGTCGAGGCCTACAAGCAGCCAACCGCCAGTAGCACCGGCGGATCGACTATCGGCGAATTAATGTCCTGGAAGCGCGCTGGCAGCGAGGGCAATTAATTAGGTTCGGCGTGTAGATGCCGTCGGACGTAAATGCGTCGAACAGGATCCTCATTGCTTCAGCGATATCAGATATTGCTTCAGTTGACTGAATTCCGCATGCAAATCCCCCGGCGAGGGCGGCCCCAAATAACGGAGGGCCGAGGCGGCCACCGCGATGAGGAAGAGGCAGATTGCACTCTCCACGAGGCGCTGCCACTGCGAGCAGACCGGTTCGCTGACCAGCGAGTCGGCGTAAGGATCCTCAGCATTCTCTTCGATCAGGCGTAACTCCCCTTCAAGGCCGGGCGCGACTGACATAGATGGATTGATTCCGATGAATCGATCTGTGTATGTTCCCGCGATTCCGGCAGTTTTCCTACAGTACGAGGGGGAGATGTACGTCCGGGTAGGTTGGTGCGTCCGTCTAAGGCTTACCGACACCGAGTCGCTCAGACATTTCTTCGTAGAGAAAACCCTCGCCAGGACGGTAAGGCTGCACCCATTCTCCGTCGATGACGAACTGCGGGATGGCGCGTTTTCCGGTTCGCTTCACGACTTCGTCGGCCGCGCCGGGCGTGGTTTCGATGTTGATCTCCTGGAAAGGAATCTGGTTCTGCTGGAGAAAGCGCTTGGCCTCGCGGCAGTCGGGACACCAGGTTGCGGAGTAGACGGTGATTTCCATGCTTCTCACATTATAAGCAAGGGTGGTCATGGGGCCCGATCAATCGCCACAACCGTAGTGACCGACGGCCTTGCGTCGAATGAGCTTGGACTCAAGCTTCATAACAAATAAAGGGCCGCGAATATAAACTCGCGGCCGATCTCAGCTTGAACGCATTTACGAACTCTCGTAGAGCAGAACGCCTTCCGCTTTCTCCGAGTCTACGGGACGGTAGAAGAGCTTATTGCCTTCCAGGAAGACTTCGATGAACGCTGGCCGAGTCGTGATTGTGCCCTGAATGAGCGCTTCTGATAGCGGGTCTTCGATATATTTCTGCAACGCGCGGCGCAACGGACGCGCCCCATAGCTGCGATCCACCACCGTCTGCGCCAGCATCCACTTCTTGGCTTCTTCGGTGACCGTGACTGTAATGGCCTTCTGTGCCAGATTCGCGTTGAGCTGGCCGACCAGCAGTTCGAGAATCTGGATTAGGTCGTTTTCGGTCAACGCCATGAAGAGAATAATTTCGTCCAGACGATTGAGGAACTCTGGGTTGAAAGTGCGCTTTACTTCATTCTTGACCAGGTCTTCAACCTTCTCGGAAACCATGCCTTCGTCACTCGACTGGAAGCCCAAACCCTCGCGGCGTTGCAAATGGCGCGCGCCGATGTTCGAGGTCATGATGAGCACGGTGTTCTTGAAGTCGATAGTGTTTCCGAGGCCGTCGGTCAAGTGGCCGTCTTCGAACACTTGCAGCAGGATGTTGAACACATCGGGATGCGCTTTTTCGATTTCGTCCAGCAAAACGACGGAGTAAGGGGCGCGCTTAACTCGTTCGGTGAGCTGTCCGCCTTCTTCATATCCGACATAGCCCGGAGGCGAGCCGATTAGTTTGGAGACGGAATGCTTCTCCATGAACTCGGACATATCGAAGCGGATCAGCGATTTCTCGCTGCCGAACATGAACTGCGCCAGGGTGCGAGCGACTTCAGTTTTGCCGACGCCGGTCGGTCCGAGGAACAGGAACGATCCGATGGGACGGTTCGGACTCTTGAGTCCGGCACGCGAGCGGCGGATAGCTCGGGCCAACGCGCTGATCGCCTTCTCCTGCGAAATGATGCGGCGATGCAGTTCTTCTTCGATGCGAAGCAACTTCTGCGTTTCTTCTTCTTTAATCGAAGTGACGGGAACGCCAGTCCAGCGCGAGACTACGTCTTCGATATCTTCGCGTCCAACTACGCCAGTTGCCGATTCGTCCAGATGATACTTTTCGCGCAGGGCGCGAAGGTTCTCGCGCTCTTTTCGTTCCTCGTCGGAGTAGAAGCGCGCTTTTTCAAATTCATGATTGGCGATCGCATTTTCCATGCGGTGCACGATGAACTTGATCCGCTTCTGGACTTCCGTGATCTCTTCCGGCAGCGACGTCTGGCGCAGCTTTACCCGGGCGCCAGCTTCGTCGATGAGATCGATTGCCTTATCGGGCAGAAAGCGATCGGGAATGTAGCGATTGGAGTGCGACACCGCGAAGTTGATGGACTCGTCGGTGTAGGTAACCGCATGAAATTTTTCGTAGCGATCTTTGATTCCGAAAAGAATCTTGGTCGCGTCTTCCTCATTCGGCGGCGGAACTTTGACCGACTGGAAGCGACGTTCGAGCGAGCGATCTTTTTCAATGGACTTGCGATATTCGCCGGGCGTAGTTGCGCCGATGCATTGAATTTCGCCGCGTGAGAGCGCAGGCTTCAGAATGTTGGCTGCATCGAGCGAACCCTCGGCAGAGCCGGCGCCCACGAGCGTGTGCAACTCGTCGATGAAGATGATGGAGTTTTGCGACTCCATCAACTCTTTCATGATGGTCTTGAGGCGCTCTTCAAACTGGCCGCGGTATTTTGTCCCGGCAACGATCAGAGAAAGATCGAGCGCGAGAATTCTTTTGTCGGCAAGGAATGACGGCACTTCGCCGTCGGAGATGCGCTGCGCCAGCCCTTCGACGATGGCCGTCTTGCCTACACCGGGCTCGCCGATCAGCACCGGATTGTTTTTGGTACGGCGGCAGAGAATTTGAATGACGCGATCAAGTTCGCCATCACGTCCGATGAGCGGATCGAGTTGCGTGTCCATCGCGGCCTGCGTGAGGTCGCGAGAGAATTCGCTTAATAGAGAAGACTCGCGCTGACGCGCCGGCTGCGCTTTTTCCTGACTGGTGCGGGCCAGTTCTTCGCGGATGGTCGAGAGTCGCAATCCGCGCTCATGCAAAATTTCAGCGGCAAAACACTTTTCTTCGCGCAGCAGCCCCAGCAGCAGGTGTTCGGTTCCTATGTGTTTGTGCGAAAGGCGCTCCGCTTCTTCGGCGGCATAGGCGAGCACACGCTTGCACTCGTTGCTCAGAGGCAGGTCGACGGACGTAGAAACTTTTTCCCGGATGGTGGTGTGCGCTTCGATCTGCTTGCGAATGGATTCCACCGACGCGTGCGACCGCAGAAAACGGTTGGTGAGAGCTTTGTCCTCGCGCAGAAGCCCCAGCAGCAAGTGTTCGGTTTCGATATAAGGGGAGCCGAACTGGCTGGCTTCGTAGCGTGCGAAGAAAATTACCCGGCGTGCTTTCTCTGTATACCTTTCAAACATTCGATGTGTCCCTCTCCGCTCTCACCGGAGCCTCCGGCCCCGGGTTACCGTGCCATTCCCTTAATTATGCAACGACTTGTTCACAAACCCAATAGCACAAAAGATGAATGCACAAACTTGAATACCATTACTAAAGATACCCGATTTTTTGATCGCCTCGTGCAATTTGCTAAAGTCCCGCGTCGCTAAAACAGTTGTCTATTGCGGCGCCAGCGACTTGGGATCGATCTCGGTCAAACCACCGCCGTGCAATCGCAAAACACGATGACAACGGCGGGCGAATGCAAAATTATGCGTAGCGATCAGGGAGGTCAACCCATTTTCTTCATGCAACCTTGCAATCAACTCAAAAATTGCGTCTGCGGTCCGCCCATCAAGGTCGCCGGTCGGCTCATCCGCCAACAAAAGCTTCGGCTTGGTGATCAACGCCCTGGCCAGCGCAACTCTTTGCTGCTCACCGCCGGAAAGTTCTCCCGAGCGATGATGAGCCCGCTTGTCTAAACCGACTCGCGCCAACCATTTCATGGCATCGGCCTCGCATGCTCCGAGGGCGTCGCCCCTGACCAAGAGGGGCATGGCGACATTTTCTAACGCCGTGAACTCCGGCAACAAATAATGAAACTGCCAGACGAAGCCGATCTCCGTGTTGCGAAGGATGGCTGCGTCTTTGTCGGAGAGCTGATTCAGCTGCCGATCCCCGAAGAATACGGTTCCCGCCGACGGTCGCTCCAAAGCGCCCAGGATG
>Ga0182012_10004452_pt1 | contig 14626 bp, 18 predicted proteins | sample 612S2SmetaG_FD_120486 | JGI IMG/M metagenome (GOLD analysis project Ga0182012, IMG submission 120486) | Permafrost microbial communities from Stordalen Mire, Sweden - 612S2S metaG | ecosystem: Environmental > Terrestrial > Soil > Wetlands > Permafrost | place: Sweden: Stordalen | collected... | reverse complement strand
TAGACACTGTCGTATAATGACCCGCAGCCTCAGCGAATTATGGGAGATCATCGGCATGAGCGCTTATCACGTCAGCCCGTGCATGTATCTCGTCGATGGCTGTCTAAGCGCGAGAAGGCCCGGTCTTTTCGATTTCAACCGGTGGTTCGGCGTGCGGGTCCTATGCTGATCGATGCAGGTCCAAGCAATCAACGCTTTTGTTTATCCGCTGTGGAAATCGCGGGTCAGGGTTAAAATTGGAATGAGTTTCCCAGAGTAGTTTCCGAGCCTAGTCGAGGATTCCAGGTTAGCTAATGTCAAAAGTAGCGCGTGGCCCGAACAGCTGACCAGAGCGGCTATGGCATGTCCTTGGTGCCGGGCTTCGCGGCGGTAATCAAGTGTCTGACGCAGCACCTCATTGCCAAAACACCTTCCGATCATTGATGGCCCGAAGCATCGGTCGAAATCGGAACCAATTAACAAAGGACGCCAACATGGATTGGATTGACTCCGCCTACCTACCCGAAACCAAAGGCACGCTGGATCGCTTTCTGCTTAATCCGCACGGCGATGCGGACGGGCTGCTCCTGACCGACGGCATGGAGGTTCATTTCCCCCCGCACATGTCCAAGCCGGTGGTGGCCGCGTTCAAGTCGGGCGATAAGGTTAAGTTACGCGGCGTTCGGCCGCGCGGGATTGAAATGATCGCCGCGGTTTCGCTGGAGGCCGCCGACGGGAAGCAGATTATCGACCTTGGTCCGCCAGACGAAGGCCATGGTCCCAAGCATAGGAAGAAGTATGCTGCTGACGCGCGTGAGCTGATGGATGTCGAGGGGGTAGTGAAACATATCTTACACGGGCCGAAGGGCGAAAAGCGCGGCGCCTTGCTTGAGGATGGCCGCATCGTGCGGATACCCCCGCATAACGCCGACTTGCTGCACGAGTTACTTGCTCATGGCAAAAAGCTGGCGGCGCGAGGGCAGGGTCTGACGAATGCGCTGGACACGGTGGTGGAAGCGCATGAGATCGGCGTTTCTCTGACCCATCTGCAGCGAATGGAGCCGAAGAAACCCCGCGAGCATGGCGAGCACAAACACGGCAAGCATAGCTGACATGCAAAAAAGCGCACGCCCGCAGCCTGAGATGTTGGAGGAGCGGATCCTGTGGGGCCAACCGCAAGCGACGAGGATCGGCTCTGCGGAGCCGAACCACAACCGTCAATGCAATGGATAGGCGCGGAGGGGCCCCTTAACGCGGCCTAGCGCCGGGGCGATCTCACTGCTTCGCATGACGGACTACAGTAGGACAAAATGGCTTCCGAATGGGTAAAACTTACTGTGAAGCACGCCAAGCCCGAAAACGCGCCAAACGCTTACGTGAATCTTGCAAATGCAAGTTCCATTTTCCCTCAAGGAAAAGGAGCAGAAATTTGGTTCCTTTCCGGATCGGGCGAAGAGGGGAAGATACAGATTGAAGAATCCCCGGACAAAGTCATCGCTCTGCTAGATGACGTAAGGAACGCCAAGCAGACATAAAGCCGGTCAGCGCGGCTCGGCGCCGAGCTCAGAAGCGAGAACCACGGGGCGGGGTAGCTTCCGAACCCAGCGTGCGAACTGGCAATGTGGTTCACATGCGGCCGGTCTTCCCCGCGTATGGGCGGATCCGGTGATCCAGTTATCGTGATGCTTCGCTCCGAGAGCAGTGAAGATGCCGGATAGCGAGACTACGACGGGTGCGGGCAAAAAGATCATAGCCGATGCCAAGGTGGGATTTGCCCCGAAGGCCGGTCAGGTGAACACTCCGGAACCGGGTCCTGTCGGCGGAACCGCTAAGAAGATATTCATTGGCGCAGTAGTTATTGTGGCGGCGGGCAAGGGCTTTCTGACTAGGTGGCTACTACCGCAGCCCAAAGCCTTGGGCCCCGGATTCACCAGTGGCAATGGCCGCATCAAGCGAACCGAAATCAATGTCGCGCCCAAGATTGCGGGCCGATTGAGCCAACTGCTCGTCAAGGGGGGGCGATTTCGTCAAAGCCAGGCAGATCTTCGCGGAGATGGACACCGCGACGCTGGAGGCCCAGTGCGAACAGACTGTCGCCGCAGAGCGTCGTATTTAGCGCAAAACGCGTCGCGAAGCCGCCGTGCTCCGCATGCAGGCGCTATCGCATCATGCGTGCCAGACCAGACCATACAATGAAGAATGGCCGCGGATCGCCGGCTTCCGCGAGAGACCAGACCAGCGGCCGATGCCAAGGCGGCGACAACCCGCAAGCACAAGATGGGAATCATGCCGATTGTTAGCAAATCCGGCTGTCCAATGACTTCTCCTATGTGTGCGCCACGATGTCCGCGCAGATCATAGCCAATCCTCGTTCAGTATGTAGTGGTGGTCGTCCGCGGTCTGGTCTTTTGGGGAAATTATACGACGCCCCTCCCCCCCCAGAAGGCGCTCGCCGCTGCTCCAGATCCCTGCAGATGCTCACGCGATTGTCCCGAACAGGGCTCCCACACCCGCTGTCACTGCCATCACCAGTGCGCCCCAAAACGTGGCGCGGATTGTCCCCGTCACCACATTTGCCCCGCCGGTGCGCGACGCCAGCGCACCCAAGATTGCAAGGCAAGCAAGTGACGTTGCAGAGACAAAGGTAATGACGTCTGACCGAGGAACGATCGCGGTCACTGAAAGCGGTACGGCTGCGCCAACCGAGAAACTGATGGCCGATGCGATCGCAGCCTGGTTTGGACGCGCCCTCAAGGTCTCCGAGATCCCAAGCTCGTCGCGCGCATGAGCCTGGAGGGCGTTGTGGATCATCAACTGGTTGGAGACCTCTGTAGCGAGGGCTGGCTCCAAGCCGCGTCCGACGTAGATCGCCGCTAGCTCCTCATGCTCGCCCTTGTTATCGGCTTTAAGTTCGTTTCGCTCGAGCGTCAGATCCGCCTGCTCGGTATCCGCCTGCGAATGAACGGAAACATACTCACCCGCAGCCATGGACATTGCTCCAGCAACCAGACCGGCCAAGCCCGCGATAAGCAAATTACCGCGGCTTCCGTGAGCCGCGGCGACACCCAACAAGAGACTGGAGGTCGAGAGAATGCCGTCGTCTGCGCCCATGACAGCCGCGCGGAGTCACCCGGCTTTACCTGTGCGGTGCCTTTCGAGGTTCAGCCTCATCTATGAATCTTTCTCTTTGTGGCGAAGGCGTTCGAAGTTCACTGCTTCTGATTGGGCGACTTCGAGCGGCGCAAAGAGCTCTTGGCGCCTGAGGCGCAACGCCAGAACCAAGGTCGGCAATTTGGCGTCGACAACCCTTCCTCGATCGGCGTCAAAGGCAAGTTCGGGCAGCGAGCGCTCGACGACCGTGATTCCCTCGTGTTCACCAGTCGCGCCGCCACCTGGATCGTAGACGATAGCGCGGGCTGTCTATGAATTCTTGTACCGTCATGGAGCTCAAAGACGACCGGTTTCAAAACCCTGGCAGGACAGATCGAACTTTGAGAGGCCTTCTTCGAGATGGTCAGAGACCAGGGGGATGCCAATCAAATAGTCTGCTGTCGAACCTTGGCGTTGGCTCCTCGCTTCGGCGACCGCGCTCTTCCATTCCTCTGGAGAGAAATCGCCGCGCCCGATCCAGCACAAAGCGACAAGCTCGCATTGTTCGTGTTCGTCCATGCTATCGACGAATTCCTTCAGCTCCTTCCTGACGCTATCCTCCTTACTGTCCGCGTAAACGCTCATGAAGTGATCGTCGCTGGCGTTGGAGTCGTCGACGTCCAATTCTTCTTGAACATCGAACTCGCGCGCCTTGATGATCACGAAACCGACTTTGTCGGAATTGATGTCGGGCATTTTTGGCTCCCTAACGTTAAGCTTCGTCCCTGGTTTTCCAGTGCCGCCGGTGAGACAAATTCTTCATTTTCTCAGGGTGATGGCTCCCTGATGCCTAAAAATCCGCCCCAGACCCATCGCAAATGGAGGAACCGCTTCTCGCCGTTTCTCCGCCGCAATCGTAACATCAGCGAGCGCATGCTCCACCGCGCGAAAAAGTCCCGGCGCATTGCCAAGCGCTACGATTGAAATGCCTCGGATTTCCTCGCCGCGGCATGCGTCGCCGCAATCGTCAGCTATTGGTTTTTGGGTCCGGATACTTTGCCCTTGTTTGACAGTCGGGGCTCCTGGGGTGTCGGGCCGCTCCAGCGCGGAATCGAAACCGTGGCGCCTGCATGACGTCCCGGCAGGCTTCGATCCGAGCGACTTTCGCCTGCATTCGTTCCCAATCCAAGCCCAGTGCCCGCAGTCGTATCGCCCGAGGAACCGCCAATATCGAAGCCGGGTCGATCGACGGCGCTGGGGTCAGCTATGTGCCCGCCCAGCTTCTGAGCGATCTCCAGTTCTGTCTTCGGCGCGTCCGACTGAACTTTCTGGGTTGCAGCCTTAATAGAACTTTGGGTATCAGGTTTCTTGTCCATTCCGTGCTCCTTGGAAAGTTCCTGCCTCATTCGCCAGCTGCGGCTAAGCTGACCCTAAAGGGCGTTGCGCTGAATAGCTCAGCTTCAACTGATTGAAGTGGCCGAGGGTAAAATTGCTCTCAGCAACTGGGTCACGCATACATGCCGCGCCTGAATTGAATTTAGTCGGGTGCGAGCTGTCGCGGCGCCCGCGGAAACTACTCAACCTCTCTCTCGGGCCCCGTCGATGGTGGCAGGAAGGCTGAAAACGGCTTCGCCCTGACGCTTCCTCAACCGCCTTGCGGGGCGATGCGCCCGGCCATCCAGACTGCATGGCGAATGCTGGCAGGTCGCGGGTTACGGCTAGTGTCTCTATCCTTGAGGAGCTGAAAACGGCTATGCTCCGAGTTCGCTTGGGAGTCACCCGCGGATTGTCGAATCCAGACTGCTCAGCAACAGCCATCGAAAACAGTTTCTGCGGAGGGCCAATGAAAGACCCGTACGAAGTCTTAGGGGTTGCCCAGGACGCTTTGCCCGAAGAGATACGGAAGGCATACCTCCGCTTGGCCAAGAAGCTGCATCCGGACCTAAATCCTGGAAGCAAACATGCGGAGGAGCGCTTCAAAGAAGTTGCAGGCGCCTACGATTTGCTTTCCGACCCCGAAAAGCGTCGGCAGTTTGATAACGGAGAGATTGACGCTTCTGGGGCTGAACGGCCGCACGAACGATTTTACAAGGATTATGCGGCCGAGGCTGCCGCTGGCCATCCTTACGAAAACCGTTCGGGCTACGCGGATTTTGCCGAAACGGACGATATCTTTGCAGAGTTGTTGAGGCGGAGGGCGCGAGAGGCCCGAGACGCCCGCGGTCCAGACTTGCACTATCATCTTTCGATCGAGTTTCTCGAGGCGGTTAACGGCGCGACCAAGTTGCTCAGTTTGCCGAAAGGTGGGACCCTTCAAGTAACAATCCCTTCTGGAATTCAAGAAGGGAAGATTCTGCGCTTTCGCGGGAAGGGGGCCCCATCACTCGGTGTAGGCGAACCCGGCGATGCGCTGGTGGAGATTTCAATCAATCCTCATCCGTTCTTTTCCCGGCATGACGACGACATTCATATCGAGCTGCCGATAACCCTGACAGAAGCCGTCCTTGGGGCGGAAGTCAGAGCGCCCACGCCGAAGGGACCTGTCGTCCTGACGGTGCCGAAGGGATCGAATACTGGTAATGTTCTACGTTTGAAGGGAAGAGGCGTTCCACGGCGCGAGGGCCATGGCGACGAGTTCGTCACGCTCAAGGTCATGGTGCCGCCGGGACCGAACCCCGACTTGGAAGCATTTCTGTCCAATTGGGCCGCGGGAAAAGAGTACGATCCACGCCGGGATATGAAGCCATGATCATCAGCAAAGTGGACTTTCTTCAACGTGCGCAACTCGATTGCGAAACTTTCGGAGTGTGGATCCAAGAGGGATGGTTGATTCCCACTGGAACCGCTGATGGGGAGGTGCTTTCCGAGATGGACTTGGCGCGTGCGAGATTAATCCGAGACCTAAAAAACGATCTCGGAGTCAATGACGAGGGAGTTGGCGTCATTTTGCATCTTCTGGACCAGATTCATGGTTTGCGAAGGACTCTAGAAGATTTGTTGCTGTCCGCGAGGGAGTCATCCGTCCCGGCTGATGACCCATCATCAGCGGATCAGGATCAAGGCCGCAAGTGATTGGCGCTTCGAACCAAGTGTGTGCCGAAGATTATAAAAAGATCGTGGCTTAATGAAATCCACTTCGACTACGGCTGGTCGAATAACGGGGACGACGGCCATTATTCCAATAACACGACGGTGACAGCGAACCTGTGTCCTTGAGCGATTTACTCACTCGACGGTTGTGGTTCGATCGAAGCCGGAAATGCGAGACGGACTTCACGCCAATCGGCAATCTTACGAACAACGGGAAGAGGGTCGCGGCGCGCCGGCGCGAATGGCATTCATCACATGAAACCACGGAGAATGATGAACCCGTTCGCCTAGTGCTGGCGCCCCACAGCGGAGTCCATCACCGGCTTGGCCATTTCGCGCCCGGCGAAACTGGTCATCACAATAGCCCAACCCGAAATGATCAGGTTGAAGCCGACAAGGAGACCTAGCACCCATACGGCGCTTTCCGGCCAACCGTAAACTATGGCCGCGACCAGCACGAGATCGGAGAGCCCGCTCGCTAGCATCCAGCCCCAAGTGCCGGGTATCAGCTCCCGATAAACGAGCGATGTCGCGATCTGAAACACTCCCTCTACGAAGAAGAATGCGGTCAATAAAAATGTGAGCGACGCCGCGCCTTCGACTGGCCTCCAGATTAGCAGGACGCCAAGAGCGACCGACAGGGCCGCCGTGATCAAGCCCCATAGAAAGGCTGGAATGTCATTTGTCGAGAACAGCGCGAGGAGTCCGATCACGCCACTGATCAGAAACAGCCACCCGATATAGATATCGATGGCGATCGTCGCGATTACCGGCGCAGCGACAGCTAGGGCGCCAAGGATGATCATGATTACGCCCTGGAACATCATCAACCGCCAATGGACGCGAAAGGCATCCTGCATGGCGCGTTGCATGTCGGTGAGACTTGGATTGACGGCGCTCATCGAAATTCTCCTATTGTCTGGATGCACTCGACCCGCGCATTTGCAGCTCATCCAGAATCGCGGGCTGGCTCCGCTATGCATAGCGACACAGAGCGTCTTAATTGGAGATGCTTCGGGGATATTCGCATTGCGGATGATGGGGAAATAGCATTGCATGCTCACAGCTAAATTTGGCCGGGACGATTCTTCGTCCCGGCCAAATATAATTATTGCTTTGCGTGAGGCGCTGCGCTTTTGACGCGGGCGTCGGTGGACGCCTTATGCGCCGCTTCAGACTGACTGCATGCCTTGGCGCAATGGTCGAGGCCGGCCTTGTCATCCTTCTTGCCGTGAAGCTCCGCGGCCGCGTGATGCGATTTCGCTGCCGCTTCGTGAAGTTCGGCCGCCTTTATGTTTTGTGCTTGGGGCATAATCGTTTCCTCTGGGAGCTGTTAAATCTTGGTGCTCCAATAATCATCGTAATGCCTTCAACCATTGTGGACAGCCTCGGAAACTACTCATAACAATTCGTTAGATCACGCTCGACAACGAGGATTTCCGATCTGTGGGTAACGAAAAGCTTTTGTGGCTTGATGAGGCGAGAAAGTGGGTATCATGGCGTCATTATTGCGGATGATCATTCGCTAAAGAGGGGCCCCGGCCGGCGTCGATCGGGATCATTCTGAACATTTAAATTCTCCAGTGGCTTCATGGACATCACTGGCTCATCAGTCGGGGTCCCAATTCGATCAGTTTTCACATCTCATTCTTGGCTTCGGGCAAGTCAATGGATCCGATCGGAAGCGCGGCTCAAGGCACAAGCACGGCAGCGCCGTCGAAGCGGCCGGCGCGCAAATCGGCGAGGGCCTGGTTGGCGTTCTTGAGTGGATAGGTAGTGGTGTGCGTGATTATGCCCATCCCGGGAGCCTTGCGCAGGAAATCGATGCCATCTTGTCGCGTAAGATTGGCGACCGACAGGAGCTGACGCTCTTCCCAGAGTAGCGCATAGGGAAAGCTCGGAATGTCGCTCATATGAATGTCTGCGCAAACGAGGCGGCCGCCTTTGCGAATTGCCTTGAGCGCCAAGGGGACGAGATCCCCAACTGTCGCAGATTGTCGCCGCATCGAGCTGCTCAGGCGGCAGCTCGTCGGAGCCGCCTGCCCAAGTGACCCCGAACGTCCGGGCGAAGGCTTGGGTGGCGACGTCTCCAGGTCGGGTGAAGGCGAATACGGATCGCCCCTGCCAAATCGCGACTTGCGCGACGATATGGGCTGCGGCGCCGAAGCCATAGAGGCCGAGTTTCTGTCCATCGCCGGCGATGTCCAGAGACCGCCAGCCGATAAGCCCAGCGCAGAGCAATGGCGCAAGAGACACGTCGGCGCCGGCTTCGCCCAGCGGGAAGGCGAAGCGCGCATCGGCGATTGTCGCGGTGGCAAAACCACCATCGCGCGTGTATCCGGTGAAGATCGGATGGTCGCACAGGTTTTCCCGGTGTATGCGGCAATAGGGACAGAGGCCGCAGGTGTGGCCGAGCCATGGGATACCGACGCGTTCGCCCATCGTCAGCCCTTCCACGCCGGTTCCGATCGCATCGATCCGGCCGACGATTTCGTGGCCAGGGATGATTGGCGTTTGCGGGTCTGCAAGTTCCCCATCGACCACATGCAGATCCGTCCGGCAGACGCCGCACGCTGTCACCTTGACCCGAATTTGCCCCGACCCGGGGTGCCGATCCGGCAGGGTTGTCCATTCGAGTGGAGTCCTGAGCTTTTTCAGCACCATTGCCTGCATACCTATTCCCTCATTTTTCGCGGCGGTACCTGGATGCCGTTATCTTTCGTCTTGAAGGCCGCGAAGCACGCGTGGCAGAATGTCCGGCAAATCCTCGGCGACGAGACCGGGCCCGAACGCGACGGCGGCTGCGCCGTGAAGCCAAACCGCGGCCGCCGCGGCCAGAAACGGCTCCATGCCTTGGGCGAGCAGGCCCACAATAAAACCGCTGAGGACATCTCCCGAGCCGGCGGTGGCAAGGGTCGGGGGCGCGTTTGCATTGATAATTGCCCGGTCATCGGGCGCTGCGATCACCGTATTGGCGCCTTTCAGAACGACGATGGCGCCGCTGCGACGGGCGGCGGCGCGCGTGCGTTGGAGCTTGTCGCCGCTTGCGTTGAACACGCGTTTAAACTCGCCTTTGTGTGGAGTGACGACGCAGGCGTCCACAATGGCCCGATCAAGCGCCTCGGGATCGTCCTGAAAGGTTGTGATGGCATCAGCGTCGATTAGAGTTGCCCGGCCAGAGCTCGGCATCGCGAGCGCTCGAGTCTCTCCGCCGACGCCGGGCCCTATAAGGAAAGCCGAGATGCGACGATCTGCGAGTAAGCGACCAAAGTCTCCCGGCTCCACCACGGGGCGAACCATGATGCTGGTCAGTGCGGCCGCGTAGATCGGCAAGGCGATCTCGGGTACGGCGATCGTCGTCAGTCCGGAGCCAGCGCGCGCCGCGGCGCGGGCCGCCATCCGGGCGGCGCCTGTTATAGGGTAGCCGCCGGAGATCAGTCCGTGTCCGCGCGAGTATTTGTTCCCGCTGCTGTTTGGCCGGGGGAGGTCCGCCAGCCAAAGCGCCGGATCGTTCTCAAAAGTACCGGGCGTAATCACATCCAGAACGGACGGCGGCGTGCCAATATCGGTGACAGTGACCTCGCTGCAGAACAGCCGGCAGGGCAACAAGAGGTGGCCGGGCTTCTTGCGAAAGAAAGTGACAGTAAGAACCACCGCGACCGCGCCCAGGCCTTCACCCGTATCGCCCATTACGCCTCTCGGAACGTCGATGGCTACGATCGGCGTTCCCTTCCGTTCCAATGCGGCCAAAGTTTTCTCGGCGGGTCCCTCAAGCGCGCGGCTGAGTCCGGTGCCGAAGATTGCGTCCACGACTAGCTCTGCCCCTTCGAGCGCAGCTGGCGTCAACGGTTCGACCGCGCCACTCCAACGCTCCGCATGATGGTGCGCTTCCCCCTTTAAACATTCGCGCGCCCCAAGCAGAGCCAGGCGCACGCTCCAGCCGGCTTCGACAAGAATTCGGGCGGTCACGAAGCCGTCGCCGCCATTATTGCCGGGTCCGCACATAATGGTCACGGGACGTGCCGACCAGCGCTCTATGATCGTCTGTGCGACCGAGACTCCTGCATTCTCCATCAGCGCCGTGCCCGGCGCCCCGGCGACAACCGTCAGGCGATCTGCTTCGCCCATCTGTTTGACGTCGAGCAACGCTGTCTGTGAGTTCAACATCGCTCCATCATTTCCAACTTGTGCCACTGGACCCGAAAAGCCTGCGGAGGGTCTTACGTCCAAAGCCAGCGAAAGATCACGAGCGCAAAGCCTGTCGCCCCAGAACGAGGAGTTGAGGGGCCGTTATACTGGATAGATCTGTAGTGATTTCCCGAACAATGCGTCGAAACGTCTCGCGGTAATGCGCTTGGAGATATTCGGTCAGATGATGCGCAGCATTGCTCTTGCCTGCTCCGTGACCGACTACGATGATTTTGCCACCTAGAGCTGTGGCGTCCTAGATCTTCTCGTAATACGCAGGCTCTTCCGGCGCTCGTTGTCCGCGTTCACGGGATTGGTCCTTATGGACAAGATGATGCAGGAAGTGATGGGCGTCGTAGGGTTTGATGACATGCTCCGAAGCGTCGTCGGACGGGACGTCGACTTGAAAGATCTTTGTCTCGTGGTGATCCACGACAATCAGGAGACTTGGCGCAACTGAATTGGGATGCACTGCTGGCTGGGGCGAATGTTCCTGAGAAAATCCTGCTTGTTCGAGGAAATGGCGAACCTCCATCACCTCGGAATTTGTGAGATCCTTGGTATGAGGTGTTCGCATGATATGGCGTTTGCCGGCGACATCGAACACAAATTCGCTGTTGGCCTTTTCATGAGCATCACCTATTTCCGCGATCAGTCCAACGACGTCTCTCCATTCGAGATTATGCGCCGAAGGATGACGGAAGATCGCTTTAAGCGTGCGACTGTGTGAGCCCGTCACGGCTAAGAGCCTTCGGGCTGCGGTGCTGGCGTCAAAGTTGGTTTGGTCTGCTTTCATGATGCTTTCCTGACCGGCCGTGCGCGTCCCAGGTTCATCTTAGGCGGCGACGAGCGATCTCCGCGGTCGATATCTCCATGACAAGTCATATCGGTTAGTCGCCCGGCGGATCAGTATCTGAGCACACCTGGGCATATATATTGGCTGACGTTGTCTGACGGGATGTATCCACGGAACCCACAGTCCTGCGGCGCCAGGGGGCGTTGCTCTCAGGCCGGGGTCTTTTCGCCGAGGCGAATCGCGGCGCGGCTTTGTTTGAGGGAAGGGTAGTCGGTATAGCCGTGGGCTCCGCCCCCATAGAATGTTTCCTGACCCATCAGCTTGTTTAGCGGCGCATTCTCTTTCAGTCGCTCCACCAGATCCGGGTTGGCGATGAAGAGGCGCCCGAACGACACCAGATCGGCGCGCCCGCTCTCCACCGCGTCGATCGCCATCTGTCGGTCGTAGCCGTTGTTGACCATCCAGACGCCGTCGAAATGGTCGCGGAGTGCGGCATAGTCGAACGGGATACCGTCCCCTGCACCGCCCGTCTCGCCCTCCACGACGTGGAGATAGGCCAAACCAGGGTGATTGAGGCCTTCGACGACGTGATTGAAGAGCGCCTGCGGATCGCTGTCGTGTGAATCGCCGGCTGTGGATACCGGTGAGATCCGCACGCCCAGGCGGTTGGCGCCGATTGCATTCGCGCACGCCTTGGCGACCTCGAGGAGAAGCCTCGAACGGTGCGCGATGGAGCCGCCATAGGCGTCGGTGCGGTGGTTGGTCCCATCGCGCAGAAATGCGTCGAGCAGGTAGCCATGGGCGCCGTGTAGTTCGACGCCGTCGAACCCGGCCTCGATGGCGCGGGTCGCGGCATAGCGAAAGTCGTTGATGATGCCAGGGATTTCTTCCAGTGCGAGCGCGCGCGGCAACGAAGCGTCGACGAAGCCTTGGCCAGCCACGAAGGTCTTGGTGCGTGCCCGGATCGCGGAGGGGCCCACCGGCGCTCGACCATCTTTTTGGAAGCTCGTGTGAGAGACTCGGCCGGTGTGCCAGAGCTGAACGACGATGGTTCCACCTTTTGCGTGCACGGCGTCGGTGACCCTTTTCCACCCTTGTACCTGATCGTCGGTGTAGCAGCCCGGCGTGTAGGCATATCCCTGCGCCTGGGCGGAGATCTGAGTGGCCTCGGCGATGATCAGGCCGGCCGAGGCGCGCTGGGCGTAATATTCAAGCTCGAACGGACCCGGGACCAAGCCTTCGTCAGAGCGATTCCGGGTGAGCGGCGCCATGACGATACGATTCGCAAGCTTGAGCGCGCCCACTTGGGTTGGTTCGAAAAGGGCCCCGGCAGAAGGGGTCTGGTGAATTCGATTAATATTTTTGTTCCCTTATCAGTGATCTCGCGGCAAAACGCGCCCCGTTGGGAAGCCTCTACCCCCGTCACATCATGCCAATGTCAGACAAGTGTCAGAAAAGCCAATGCGCGAGCAATCGGTTAGCGATTCGCACCCAATTTTGGCCTCTGAGGAGAGGAATTCATCGCCAGCGTCGTTCCCGCCAAGACAACACCCAGGCAACGCATGTACTCCTGAAATCCGCTTACCCACCAGCCAGGATGAGCAGGTTGGTGGCGATCGCCTTTTTCAGCGGACTGCGATGGTGTTCTCTACAAGTATGGTTCCAGGCGCAGCCCAGGCGATGGAGCCCGCCTCGTCCCTCTCGAGCCACGAGTTAACTTTCCCACTCAGCTTCACTATCCCGCCCTGCGCGGTCACCTTGATTGTCAAGGGTTCCAACCACGATCGGTCCAATGCATGATATTATCCCTAATGTCTGACGAGTTCGGTTTAATAGCGATCTCGTTGGAGACGCCGATGACCCCCCAAAGTCCGAGAATGTCATTAGCGGCGGCCTCTTGCTGGTAGTGCCAATCGACTTCTCCGCTCAAAGTGATCCAACCTTTTTCAACCTTTGTCTTCACTGCCCCGCTTGGAACAGTCGAGGCCCATTTCAGCCGATTGACCGCAGCAGAGGCAATTTCCTCATCTCCGTGCTTTACGTTGCAAGGCAACCGAACCTCGATTTCCTCAGCGACCCCTCACGTTATTTACCCGCCGTGCAGCTTTCTCTGCTGCAGACCTCTCAGAAAAACCTGCCACGTGGCCCAGGAGAGTCACAATCCCAACCTTCGCGGTAACCCCGATATGAGCGGCGTTCACACTCGGCTCCCACAGCAGTTCGTCGATTACGGCTTGTTTTAACCGCTTGTCGTCGGACATGATTTTTCCCGGATTTAAAATCAGATGGATAGCGTCATAAAGACGCATGACCCAAGTCAGCTACGGGAGTTGGCGGCGCATAGATAGGCTCGGAAATTACTCAGTCTGCGGGCCTCTTCGGAACTGACGCTAATAAAGATGGCGTCATCATCGTGGAGCGGGATGTCCCGGTGAGAGCGATCCTTGCAAATCGTAATCTTGCAAATTGTTCTGAGTAGTTCCCGAGTCTGCCCTTAACGGTAGAATCCATTACGATGACTTATGGAGTATCGAAATTTAACAGCTTCGTTCGCCGATGGGGCGAAAGGGGCGCCCAATGCTAGATTGGGCATAGACGCTGCGATTCTCCGCCGCAGTTTTTACTGCCGGAGCAATACGGTGCTTCAATCAACCGTTGCTGGCCGATCGCCGGCACTTGATCCTCGTTCAAACAGCGATCAAAGCCTTCCATATGTCATGTCGATGGAGCCAGCGCGTATGTGCTGTGAAAAGATCGATGTCTAGCGTTATAATTGTTGCAGGTTTTGCATTCATTATGGCGATCATCTTCGCGGTTATCGGCGTACGGGCCGCGAAAGTCAGAAGTGATCGCCTCGCATTCTGGAACTCCGCCAAGAACTGGCCGAGCGTCTCAGGGAAGCTTCTCGAAGTCGGCATCGATGTAATAACAAAAAGGCGCAATGTGGAAGATCGTCTTTTGTCCGATACCTATTACAGACCGCGGATCGCCTATTCCTATTCGGTAGGAGGCCGAGCTCACAAGGGAGCAAGGTTCGATTGCTCGGAAAGTCTTGGCGACACCCAAATCCGCACACGCGCGCGGATATCAAAATACAGCCCAGGCGATTCCGCGGATATTGCATATGATCCTGACGATCCGGACAATTCCGTCCTCGCACGGGGCAACAAACCAGAGGCCGGGGAGGGGTTGCTTTCGATTTACCTCGGGTTCTCTTCCGCTATTTTCCTGGTGGCGATGGGCGTTCGTATTCTGACGTAGGCGTGACTGGGGCGATCATATGAAAATCGCCTCGCCGAGGAGAGTATTTTTGAACGTAACAAGTCTGGAACGAACTGCTTAAATAAATTGTAAGTCGAAAGGAATCCGCGCATGAGGAACTACGACCGCATCAACGTGCTCCCGCCGAAAGGCATCGAGAACAAGAGCGCTCACATCATTGGCGGAGGAATTGCTGGCCTCGCGTCAGCGGCCTTTCTCGTT
>Ga0182012_10004451_pt1 | contig 14631 bp, 10 predicted proteins | sample 612S2SmetaG_FD_120486 | JGI IMG/M metagenome (GOLD analysis project Ga0182012, IMG submission 120486) | Permafrost microbial communities from Stordalen Mire, Sweden - 612S2S metaG | ecosystem: Environmental > Terrestrial > Soil > Wetlands > Permafrost | place: Sweden: Stordalen | collected... | reverse complement strand
GATGAGGTCTTCGAGCTGGAGCTCCGCGGTCTCGTCGATGATGACGGTGCGGCGGGGATCGCCGTACTTGTCGCGAACCTCTTCGAGTTCCTTGACGATCACACCGCGCAGCTTGGCGTCCGAGCCGAGAATTGACTCGTACTCGGCGATGCGCTCCCTGACTTGCTTCAACTCGCTGAGCAGTTCGTCGACGGAAAGCTGGGTCAAGCGATAGAGTTGCAGTTCGAGAATCGCGTCGACTTGACGAAGAGTCAGCCCGCGCTCTTCGCGCTTAGTCAGCTCGCGGTCCAGCTTGACGATGACGTCAGTGCCCTTGCCCCAGGCGAACAGGTTCTCTCTCGCCTCGGCTCTCGATTGCGATGCGCGGATAATCTTTATCACGGTATCGAGATTATCGAGGGCAATCTTGAGACCTTCGAGAATATGCTCGCGCTCGCGCGCCTTGCGCAAGAGGAAGACCGTGCGGCGCTGGACGACGTCGACGCGATGATCGATAAAGGCCTGGATGGCCTGATCGAGACCCAGCTCCCGCGGTTGCCCATTGAGCACCGCGAGGAAGATCATGGAAAAGCTCTCCTGCATCTGCGTGTGTTTGTAAAGCTGGTTGAGCACAATCTCAGGCTGCGCGCCGCGCTTGAGCTCAATCACGATGCGCATGCCGTCGCGATCGCTCTCGTCGCGCACGTCGCCGATATCGTCGACGATCTTTTCGTTGACCAGCTCGGCGATGCGCTCAATGAGCTTTGACTTGTTCACCTGGTAAGGAATCTCGGTGACGATAATCGCCTGCCGTTCCTTGGTCAGGTTTTCAAGCGCCGTCTTGGCGCGGATCAGGAAGCGTCCGCGGCCATTTTTGTATGCCGCGGGAATTCCGCTCTTGCCGTAGAGAAATCCGCCTGTAGGGAAGTCCGGCCCCTGCACATGCTTCAGCACTTCAATCAGGCCGCCGTTCGGATTCTTCACCAGCGCGATGGTCGCATTGATGACTTCCTTCAAGTTGTGCGGCGGAATGTTGGTGGCCATGCCCACGGCAATTCCATTCGACCCGTTCACGATCAGCGTTGGAATGCGCGTCGGCAGAACCGTTGGCTCGTCCGTGGTCTCATCGAAGTTGGGCGTCATGTCGACGGTTTCCATCTCGATGTCAGCCATCATCTCTTCGGCGATGCGCTCCATGCGGCACTCGGTGTATCGATACGCCGCCGGCGGGTCGCCGTCCACTGAGCCGAAGTTGCCCTGCCCGTCAACAAGCGGATAACGCAGCGACCAGGGCTGCGCCATGCGTACCAATGCGTCGTACACCGACGAGTCCCCGTGCGGGTGATATTTCTTGAGGCACTCGCCCACCACGCCGGCGCACTTTGAGTAGCGTTTGTTGTGTTGCAGGCCTTCGCGATCCATGGCGGTCAAGATGCGCCGATGCACGGGCTTCAGGCCGTCGCGCGCATCGGGCAGAGCGCGGCCGATGATCACCGACATCGAATAGGCGAGATACGAGCGGCGCATCTCGTCTTCAATGTTCATGGGAAGAAAGTTGGTGCCGCTGTGGGGCGGTTCGCCGCCATCAAGGGGTAGCTGGGGATTCTGATCGTCTGCCATAAGGGTTTTCGTCGGCTCGCAGGAGGGCGGCAAAAAGGCCGATGAAAGGAGGGCCGAAATCCGCGAACATTAGTACTATTTTACCTGCCGCGATGCCATTTTAGCAAGGCGGAAACTTTGAAATAAGTCCATATATTACTGCCATTTATGAGGTTTCCAGGGAGTCCGGGATGGGGAATCGAAATCAGGCAGTGCACAAGTGACTTCGGGAACATTGACAACGCTTTCCCAACCGGCCTATTGTGTGTGTGGTTCATGAAAGGCAAGGAATAAAGATGGTGGCATATTTTCAGTTGCAGCCCCCCGAAACAGAGTTGCAACAGTTAGCGGATGAGTATTGGCAGAAGGCAGGAGAAAAGGAACATCAGCTTGAAAAGGCAGCATTCGAAGCTGGAGATGCGATTCGCAACGGCGACTACACGCTGGCAAATTTAGAAGCGATCGTGCGCTGGAAATCCGAGCGCGTGGTGCAATATTTAATCGGCAACAGCAGTGAAAAAATCCGGCGCGTTCTGGCGATTGCCGCAGCGCCAAAGACAACGACCGACGCAGCAGTCAGGGCGTTGCTTGAGTTGCAGGGCGTGGATATCACTGTAGCCTCGGCGATTCTGGCTGCAATCTTTCCTGAACGATATACGGTTCTGGACTTCCGCACTCTGGAAGCGCTCGGCCATGCACGGCACGACGTGCATTTTTACGAGGAGTACCTGGCCTTTTGCAATCGGCTGGCGGAGAGCAACATCGTGAAGTCGCAGAGCGATCTGCCTGGCGCAACGCCACTGCGCGCGCTGGACCGCGCGTTGTGGGAGTGGTCGAGAAGCCACTCCAGCTAAGCGCCTTCGACTAAACTTGGCAAATTGCCGATCCGTCGCAAATGTCCCGTGCCCCATCCTTTCGACTTTTCTCTGTCGAAAGGATGGGAGACCACGAATCCCTGCGTGCCTGAATTCTTGTCCATCTGACGTACAATCTCAATCGTGAGCCATTCCTTTGAAATCGGCCCGGTCCATGTTGGCGAGGAGCGGCTTTTTCTTATTGCCGGTCCGTGCGTGATTGAGGGTGAATCTCATGCGCGCAAGATGGCGGACGAGCTGCAGCGAATTACTTCTGACCTAAGCATTCCATTCATCTTTAAGGCGAGCTACGACAAAGCCAACCGCACCAGTGTGAAGAGCTTTCGCGGGCCAGGCATCGTGGAAGGTGTGCGTATTCTGGGCCAGATCGCCCGCGACACCGGACTTCCAATTTTGACCGACGTGCATGAGGCCGCGCATTGCGAAGCGGTTGCAGAAGCAGTCGACGTGCTTCAGATCCCCGCCTTCCTTTGCAGGCAGACTGATCTGCTGGTGGCTGCGGGCAAGACCGGTCGGGCGGTGAATATCAAGAAGGGCCAGTTCGTAGCCCCCGCCGATATGAACCACACGCTTGAGAAAGTGCAGTCCACCGGCAACGACCGCGTCTTCCTCACTGAACGTGGCTCGTCCTTCGGCTATAACAATCTCGTAGTCGACTTCCGTTCTCTCGCCATCATGCGCAAGTTGGCCCCGGTGGTATTTGACGGCACGCACTCCGTGCAGCAGCCATCCGCAGCCAATGGAGTCAGCGGCGGCCAACCGGAGTTCATTCCATTGCTGACGCGCGCTGCGGTTGCCGCTGGCGTAGACGGGATTTTCCTCGAAGTCCACGATGACCCAACCAACGCAAAGTCTGACGGAGCGAATGCACTGGACCTCAAGCTGCTCATGCCGCTACTTGAAAATCTGCTGGCCATTCACGCAGCCGCTATGTAAATGTCAGGGCGCGCTTCGCCATCCGCACTCAGAGTCCGGCGTTACGGTTTTTCCGTCGAGCACAAAGCATGACGCGCCGTGAATATCCGTGCGATAGGTCCGCACCTGTGCTGCTTGCAGCTCTTCGAGTACTTCTTCGCGCGGATGCCCGTAGCGATTCCGTACGCCACTTGAAATCACAGCCCACTGAGGCGAAACACGCGCCAGAAATTCCGACTGCGTTGAAGTTGTACTACCGTGGTGCCCAACTTTGAGCAGTGCGCTCTTCAGATCCGGTTCAGCGAGCATCGCATTTTCGATGGGCGCTTCGGCATCGCCCTCCAACATCACGGACGTCGCGCCGTACGCGACATGCATCACCAACGAATCGTTGTTCGATGCTTCAGGCCCCGGCTGATAATCGCTGAATGGAGCCAGAACGTTGATCTGCGTACTGTCAAACGCAAACGCATCTCCGGCGCGAAAACTCCGTATGTGCACCTGAAGCTCCGCCGCTTCCTGGATCAGCGCATCGTAAGCATCCGAGTGCGGATTGTTACCCACCCACAACTCATCGGGATGAAAGTTGCGCAGCACAGCCGGCAAGCCGCCCATGTGATCCGAGTGCGCGTGACTCAGCGCCACTGCATCCAGATGGCGAATCCCGCGCGACCACAACGCCTCGGACACCACCTCCTCGCCGATGTCGAAATCTTGAGTTGACTGGCGCGGGTCGCCGCCGAATCCACCGCCGTCTACGAGCAGCGTCTTGCCGTCCGGCGTAATGAGCAGCAGGGAATCTCCCTGGCCCACGTCGATGGCTTGCAGGAGCAGTGCAGCACTCGGTCGGTCGATGTTTCGCGGCAAGACTCCGACCACTGCAGCGGCCAGCAAAGAAGCCCATGCGAGCCTTTGTGCCAATTGCCCCGCCGATCTGTCAGACGAAATAAGACCCCTATGAGCCAGCAGTATCGCCGCGCCAAACAAAATGCAAAATGCAGCCGATTGCCAGAGCAGAGGAGTGGCAATGCGGAAGTCCCCCAGAGAGAGCGAGCCAAAAAGCCGCACCAGTCCGACACCGATGTGGAGAGCCGCTGCAACTCCCATGGCCGGCACAACAGCAGCCGCAGGCCATGCCACGAGAGCCACAAGAGTGAGAAGCGCGAGCGGCATGAGAACAAATAACAAGGGCAGAATGAAGAGATTCACCGGAAGAGCGAATAGCGTTATGCGGTGGAAATAAATCGCCATGGGCAATGACATCGCGAGTTCAACCACAAGCGCAATAACCAGTAGCTCTACAACCCGCAATACATATCGTGCGGCCCAGGGAAAAAGCCGCCAGGCTACAAAACTGCTCGTGGCCGGTTGCATCTTTGCTGCAATCATGCGCATCATCACACGGAACTGCGCTAACCGTGGCTCCAGCTTTATGTCGATTGCTATGAGCTGCAGATCGCGTATCGCCGTCACGTAGGGATGAATGGACGACGCAAGCAGCGGCACGGCCACACCGGCAATGGCGACAACCGCGAGCAGCGTCATCTGCAAGCTGGAATCGAAGAGGCTCCGCGGGCTCACCGCAAGCAGGCACAGAGCAGCAAACCCGATGGTGTTCAAAGCATTCCGCTCACGATACACCAACCGTCCCAAGAGATAAATCGTCACCACGCACAATGATCGCTGCACAGGCAACGCGAACCCCGTAAACAGCGCGTAAGCGAATGATGCTGCAATCGTGATGAGTGTGGCGGGAACGCGCGGCATGCGCAGGCGGCGAGCAATCCAGAAGATGCAACCCGCCACAATAGCTAAATGAAAACCGGAAATAACCAGCATGTGAAACGATCCGGTGCGTTCAAAACCCACTCGCAATGCCTGGGTCAAGTAAGTACGGTCGCCATCCACCATCGCTGCCAGCATGGCGGCATCTTCTTTCGTGAGCCGCAGAGCCGCTGGAACCCGCTGCATTGCCGCCGGCAAGGCGAGCAGCCGGTTGGTTGCATCATGCTGCCAGCCGTTTAATCGGCAACGCAGATAACTGCCGGGCGCAACACCCAGCCGGGCGACACGCGCAATGGCGACTGTTGCGGACGAAGTGATGCCCTCTTCAAGCAGGTAATGCTCACGGCTCCAGACGCCTGCGTCGTGATAGGTTTCCGGCAACAGCAACCGCACACTAGCGCGGATGCGCTCGCCGCAATGAAACGGCAGCAGCGAGCTTTCTTGAACGGCTTCGACCGGCCAGCGCACCGTGAGCCGCACGCCACCTGTGACGGGGCTCTGCGCGTCTTCCGCGTCCGTGACCTCTTCCACACTTGAAACGCGTACGTCAATCCGCTGCGAAGGAGTGGGAGCGTTCGGTTCATCGACACTCTCTTCCGATTCATTTCGCATCGGACCTGCATCGGTGACCGTGCCTTCCACCGTGCGCAGCAGGCCGTCGGAGAGCGCGGTCAAGGACTGCGAGGGCGCAGGATGCGGCTCCATCTCTGCGCACCATGCCCCGAACAGAATCCAGAAGACCGCGAACGGCAGCCATCGAATGCGTTGTGCGCTAAGAGCGGAGATAGCAAATAGCACTACAACAAGCGCCAGAGCGATGAGCAGCAGACTGGGCCGCAGCCAGAGTCTGCTTGCAGCCGCAATGCCCAGCGCAAACAGCCACGCGGCATGAAACAGCGGCACGGCTCGTACGCCGGCTGCGGACTGCGCCGGGATGGGGGGATCAGTTTGCATCGCGCCAGAAAAATCTATGTTTCGACAAGGCTATCAGGATTCCGTGCCATCGGTGCGCGGAGTTTATGCCGTTGCGCCGGGGCGAAGCAGATGCACCACGGTTTCCAGATGAAATGTCTGCGGAAACAGGTCGGCAAGCGTCACGCTTTCGATTTCATAGCCATACTCGATCAGTGTGCGCAGATCGCGAGCCAGCGTTGCCGGATCGCACGATACGTATACCATCTCCGGCGCGCCAACATTGGCAAGGAGCGACGTTATCTCAGCTCCGAGGCCGGTGCGCGGAGGGTCAACAACGATGAGGTCCGGGCGGCTGCCTTGATTCGAGCGTTGCAGGAAAGCGAGCGTTGTAGCATTCACCGCAGTTGCATTCATGCCTTCAAGATTATGTTCGAGCGCCGCCGTTGCTCCTGTTGCCGACTCGACAGCGACTACTCGTTCAAAGCCATCCGCCAGCTTCCGCGAGAACAATCCCACGCCTGCGTAGAGATCCCAGGCCAGCGTGCCGCTCCGTCCATGCGTTACCAGATTGACGAGTTCATCCACCAGGCAGCGATTCACCTGGAAGAACGCGCCGTGATCTACGCGATATTCGAATCCGGCGGCATGGTAGGCAATCGCACTCTCACCCCACTGCGCTAGCGTTCGCTGCGGATGTCCCTCGCGACCCTGGATCACAATCTCCATGCCGGCTAGAACAGGCAACTGAACTTTCAGCGCGCGGCCGAATTCCTCAAACCCGTGCTTGCTTTCACGAGCAGAGGATGCACCGATGATCAAGGCAGACTCATCGCCGTTGCAAGACAAAGATACTTCTGTGAGATGGATGGACTGAGCAAACTCACGTGCAACCTGTGCGAACTTCAATCCCGCGTCCACTAATAACGGCGCGGCAATCGGGCATTCATGAATTGGAACGATCGCATGAGAGCGTCGGCCTCTGTAACCGACGCTCCCCTGTGCATCGAATGCCAGCCGAATCCGATTTCTGTACCCCCACGGCTCGCCGGCAAGAACAGTTATCTCCTCAGGCGCGCGCACGCCGCCGCGCTCCAGCGTCTCGCGCAGAATCGCCTGCTTGAACTGGAGTTGTGTTTCGTACGATACATGCTGATAGTTGCATCCGCCGCAAATTCCGAAATGCGCGCACCGGGCCTCGATCCGCTCCGGCGCGCTCCTCACAATCGCCTCGACCTCTGCGGTCGCGTAGCCCTTCTTATCGTCAACGATGCGTATGCGCGCCTGCTCTCCGGGCAGTGCAAGCGGAACAAACACCGCCTTGCCTTCATGCCGCGCAAGAAACGCGCCGCCATAAATCGGCTTTTCGACTTCGACGAGCTGTGGCGGCTGTGCGAGCGCAGGCTTGCGCGGCAGTTGCGGCTTCGACGATCTGCGCGGGCTTTTCATTGCTGGCTCATATAAAACAGGCTGAGCCGCGGCAGGTTGTAGTGAACCAGCAACTGCTTTTGCGTGAATTGCTGCTCCACCTGGCGCAGTTGCACCACACCCATGCGGCTGCGATAGGGCGCAAGCTCGCGCGCCGCGTGTTCCTTGAGGCCGACGAGCAGCTCTTCCGGCGCAGCGATTTTGATTGCAGCAAACAGCTTCTCTTCGAGCACCGTCAGGGAGCGCTCCAGGTCTTCAAGATTTACCAACGGCTTCTTGTCACCGTTTGAGGCGCGTACTTCCTGGGCCAGTTCTCGCAGCCGCGTAGCCGTTGCGCGACAGGCATCCGCGGCAACATCGGCCTCATCGAGAGACGCTGCCGCTGCTTCGAGGTGGGAAGCCACGCGGTCCGGCTCAAATCCTGAATCAACTTTCTCCGCCATGGTCGGCGAAGACCCCGTCGCTGCTTCCTTCAACTCTTCGGCGGCTTCCATGACCGCCTGCGCGCACCACGCCAGCCCGTTGATGCGCCGCATTCTTGCACGCTTCTGTCGCGCCTCGTATTTGTCGAAAGCCGCATCGATGCCACGCAGCACAGCTTCCAGCGGAATGCCTGCCTCGCGCCAGATTTCGATCAGCGCCCAATCGAGCGTGGAAAGCAGCAGAATCGATCCGCGCCGCTGCTGAAAGCGATCCTCGATCTCCGTAAAGTAGTTGAAATAATTCTGCAAGGCTCGCCTTCAGCACTAGCTGGCTTCGCTCAACGGTGGCGCATTGCGATTGCGTTCAAACAGAATCCGCAAACCGTCGAGCGTCAACATGTCGTCAACCACAGAGATATGGCGAGAGTCCTTCGCAATCAGATGCGCCATGATGCCGCCGGCAATCACGCGCGGCTGTGAACCTAGCTCGGCAAAGATGCGATCGAGCATTCCATCCACAAGCCCGATATATCCGTAGTAGACACCGCTCTGCACATGCTCGATTGTGTTTGTGCCAATCACTTTCTCCGGGCGTTTGATTTCGACGCGGCTCAATCGGGCGGCGCGAGCAAACAGCGCTTCGGCGCTCAGGCTGAGTCCGGGCGCAATCGTGCCGCCCAGGTACTCGCCGTGCTCTGAGATCACTTCGAATTTTGTAGCAGTCCCGAAGTCCACAACGATGCACGGGCCGCCGTAGCGCTCGTACGCGCTCACGCAATAGGCCAGACGGTCCGCCCCCAGCTCGGTTGGATGGTCAACGAGCAGGGGCATGCCCGCGATGATGCCCGGCTCAACAAACATCGGCTCAAGATGAAAGTACGTTTTGCAGGTATAGCGAAGCGTAGACTCGATCGGCGGCACAACCGAGGAGATGATAATGTGCTTCACTCGGCTCGGATCGATACCCTTCAGTTGAAAGAGGTTCAGGAAGAGCGCGCCATACTCGTCCACTGTCTGGGCGCGCTGCGTGGTCAGGCGCCAGTGCGCAGCCAGACGGGGCTCTTGCCCATCGAGCCGGTAGAGCCCGAGCTTCGTATTGGTGTTGCCTACATCGAGAGCGAGCAGCATGGCTTCACTCCATCTCCGCGGCGCGAATGCCGCCGGTCCGCACGGTCACGATTCCCGCCTGAGTTTGTACGCGAAGAAATCCATTTTTATCAAGTCCCGCCGTTACTCCTGTGCATGCCTGCGGTCCGTGTGCTTGCACTTGCCGCCCTCGCGCCCACGTTGAAACTTTTTCCACGCGGGATGGTATCGACTCCGCGCTCGCGGCAGCATCCAGTGCGTGAGCCTCGCGCTCCAGCGATTTTAGCAGGGTAACGAGCAGCTTTTGTCTGGAGACTTCGCGGCCGGATTCCATTTCGAGCGATGTTGCAGGCGTTTCGAGGTTTGGGTCAAAGGCCTTCTGATGCACGTTGATCCCGATGCCGACAACTGCAAATGCTGTGCCGCCAGCCTGCGTGCTGGCCTCGATCAGAATGCCGCCGGCTTTACGCGGGCCGATGAGCAGGTCGTTGGGCCAGCGGAGGTCGACCCTCAGACCTGAGACGATCTCGACCGCATCTGCCGCGGCGAGGCCGGCAGCGAGCGGCAGCAAGGCCATGCGCTCCATGGGCAGTGGCGGGCGGAGCACGATGCTAACGTAGAGTCCCTCGCCGGCTGCCGAGTGCCAGCGGTGATCACTGCGCCCGCGGCCTGCGGTTTGCTCGTCGGCAAAGAATACCGAACCATGTTCGCATCCGGCGTGTGCGGCGGCCATTGCGTCTGTGTTTGTCGATCCGGTTACAGGAGAGAAATGCAGCTTGCCGGCGAAGATGGTTCCCGCCAACTCGGCTTCAAGCTCGGCAAGGTTATACACCGCTCAGCTCGGCTCCGCGGTAATGCGCATGGAGATATCGGCGGCCTTGGCCGAGTGGGTGAGCGCGCCCACACTGATGAAATCCACGCCGGTCTCGGCATAGGCGCGAATGGTCTCAAACACGATGCCTCCGGAGGCCTCGCTCGGAATCCAGCGCTCTTCTTTCTTGATGCGCTCTATAGCCCGCTTCACTTCGGCTGGCGTCATGTTATGCAGCAGCAGAGCCTCTGCGCCGGCGGTGATTGCTTCTTCAAGTTCCATTGCGGTTCGCACTGCTACCTGCACCCGCTGCCCTGGCTTGCGCTTCTCCAGCGCGTTCTTCAGCGCCGTCGTGATTCCACCGCCAAGCGCAATATGGTTGCTCTTGATAAGGATGCCGGAGGACAGATCGATGCGGTGATTCGTCCCTCCGCCGCAGAGCACTGCATACTTCTCAAGAATCCTGAGGCCGGGTACGGTCTTCCGTGTGTCGAGAACGCGGGCATTCGTTCCTTTAATTGTGTCGGCATACTTGCGCGTAAGCGTTGCAATGCCGCTCAAATGCTGCAAGAGATTCAAAATTACGCGCTCGCAACTGAGCAGCGCGCGGGCATTGTGGCGGACCACGGCAATTACCTGCCCTTTTTGGGCGCGCACACCGTCGAACATCTCAGGATGGCTGATGACTTGAAACCGCATCTGCGCCTGCGGACGCTTATCGAGCCGGGCAAAGATTTCAAAGAAGCGCGGCACTGCGCCCAAGCCTGCAACGACCAACTCTTCGCGCGCCATAATCTCCGCCGACGCGCGCAGGTTCGCGTCGATGGTCAGGTTCGTGGTCGCATCGCTCGCGGCCTCGTCCTCCACCAGCGCCTGCTCCAGCAATGCGTCGATGCGGTGGCTCTTCCAATCCATTTGGTTTCCTTTGGAAAGCAGCTTTCAGCTTTTAGCTTTCCGTTTTCACTCCCTACAAAAGCTGTCATCCTGAGCGAAGCGCAGCGCAGTCGAAGGAACTGCGGCTGCCTTTCGCTCAGCTTCTCGGCAACTCATTCAAAGCAGCCTGCGCCTTATCGAGAAGCAGCTTCGTCTCGGCCTGCTGCTTCTTCAAGCCTTCTACAACATTGGCCGGTGCCTTGGCCAGAAAGCCTTCATTGCCAAGCTGTCGTTCAGCGGCGGCCAGACCTTTTTCGTATTTTGTAATATCTTTTGTCAAGCGTTCGCGCTCGGCGGGGACGTCGATGGTGCGCTCGTAGATAACAGCTAGATCGAAATTAAACCTTGTCCTCAGAGATAGACCGGGAGAGATTTGCGGAACGAATCGCAGATCATTGACTTTGGCCAGTCTTTCAACGAATTCTCGGTTCTTCTCAACTATTCCTTTAACGTCGGAATCCATCCGCAGTTCAACTGGTGTCGAATCCTTCTCTTCAACCCCCATCTCTTTGCGCAAAGCGCGAATCTCGACGATGAGGGATTGGATCGTGTTCATGCCCAACTTCGCAGCGCTGTCATATTGTTCAGTTCCTACTCGGGGAAACCGCGTGAGCGCAATCGACTTCGCAGGCGGCTTGCTGTCATGGACAGCGTGCCAAAGCTCTTCCGTCAAGAACGGCATGAATGGCGAGAGCAGCCGCAGCGCCGCTTCAAACACACTCACTAGCGTAGTAAGCGCAGCCTTCGTCTTTGCCTTGTCCGCCGACTCTGAAAAATCCAGCCGCAGCTTCACAATCTCCAGGTACCAGTCGCAGAAACTGCCCCAGAAAAACTGGTAGATCGTATTCGCCGCGTCGTCGTAGCGATAATTCTCAAGCGACTGATTTACTTTCGCCGCAGTCTCGTGTAATTCGGCCACAATCCAGCGAGCTTCGAGCGGAGCATCTGCGGCAACGCTCGGCATCGATCCCAACTCGGCGGGATCGACTGAGATTCCAATCTCCGCTGCCCGATCCACATTCATGAACAGAAATCTCGCCGCATTCCAAATCTTGTTTGCAAAGGCGCGATAACCTTCCGTCCGCGCTACGTTGAACGCGATGTCGGTTCCCGGCGAGGCCATGGAGGCGAGCGTGAACCGCACCGCATCGGTCCCGTACTGCTTCACGATCTCGATGGGGTCGATGACGTTCCCCTTGGTCTTTGACATCTTCTCGCGGTTGGCGTCGCGCACCAGGGCGTGGATGTAGACGTCGCGAAACGGAACCGACTCCGCAAGCGAGCGCGGGCTTCCGTCGGGCATGGGAATTTCGCCGGCAAACCAGCAGCCCAGCATGATCATGCGGGCTACCCAGAAAAACAGAATGTCGAATCCGGTGACGAGTAGGCTGGTGGGATAGAAGGCGTCGAAATCGGCACGATCCTTTTCGCATTCCCCGGTCCCCAAGTGCGAGGGACGGGGGGCACCCAAAGTATTGTGTTTTGGACTGATTGCTTTGTCAAAATTCGGCCAGCCGAAGACGGACACCGGCAAGAGCCCCGAAGAGAACCAGGTGTCGAGAACGTCGGTCTCTTGCGTGATCTTAGCCGACCCGCAATGCATGCACGCTGTCGGATCGATCCGCGCGACGGTTATCTTATGGCAATTTCCGCAGTGCCACGCTGGAATCCGATGGCCCCACCACAACTGTCGCGAGATGCACCAGTCGTGGATGTTCTCCATCCAGTTGAGGTAGGTCTTTTCGTATTGCTCGGGCGTGAAGTGGATCGCTTTCTTTCCATCGGGCCCGGGCTTCACGGCGGCAATGGCCTTGTCTGCCAGCGGTTGAATCTTGATGAACCACTGCGTCGAGAGTCGCGGCTCTACAACCGTCTTGCAGCGGTCGCAGTGGCCGACGTTGTTGACGTGGTCCTTGATGGTACCCAACAGGCCCTGCGCTTCGAGGTCAGCGACGATTTTCTTTCGAGCGGCATAGCGGTCGAGTCCGGCATACGCGCCGCCCTCGGCGTTGATGTGACCGCGCTCGTCCATGATGTTGATCGAAGGCAGATGATGCCGTTCGCCCATCGCGAAGTCATTGGGGTCGTGCGCCGGCGTTACCTTCACAGCGCCGGTGCCGAACTCGCGGCTCACCCAATCGTCGAGAATGATGGGAATCTCGCGATTCATCAAAGGCAGGTGCAGCTTTTTGCCGTGGAGATGCAGGTAGCGTTCGTCCTCGGGATGAATCGCAACGGCAGAATCGCCAAGCATGGTCTCGGGCCGCGTGGTTGCTACGGTCAGAAACTCGCCGGTATCATTGCCCGCGTCATCAACTACCGGGTACCGAATCTCCCACAGATGTCCCTTGTGCTCGTCGTACACCACTTCAAGATCGCTGATGGCCGTCTGGCAGCGCGGGCACCAGTTCACGATATACGCGCCGCGATAAATGAGCCCTTGCTCGTGCAGGCGGACAAATGCTTCGCGCACGGCGACCGACAGCCGCTCGTCCATGGTGAAGTACTCGCGCTGCCAGTCGACAGACGCGCCGAGGCGCTTCATCTGGTCGAGAATCGCCCCGCCGTAGTGGCGCTTCCACTCCCACACACGCTCGACAAAGGCCTCGCGGCCCATCTGCTGGCGGGTTTTTCCTTCTTCCGTCAACTGCCGCTCGACCATCATTTGCGTCGCGATGCCGGCGTGATCCGTCCCCGGCAGCCACAGCGCCTTGCGGCCGCTCATTCTCCGCCAGCGGGTGAGTATGTCCATCTCCGTCTGGTTCAGCATGTGGCCCATGTGCAGGCGGCCGGTGACGTTCGGCGGCGGCAGGAGGATGGTGAAGGCGGACTCGGCAACCGCGCCGGATGTCGGAGTCGGCTGCGCAAACAGTTCTTCGCGCACCCAATATTCGGCCCAGTAGTCTTCTATGGCAGTCGGGTCGTAGGCTTTGGCTAGTTCGTGGGGCATGGTCGTTTGGAGGGTCTCAATCGTTCCGCTTTCGCCCTGTTACAGAAGGCAAATTGAGGGATAGGACCATCCCTCACTTTAGCAGATGATCCGATTGTGATGGGCTAGGGCGCGATCAGTGGAACAGTGGGGAAATACGTCTGGTAACGGCGAGTATCGCGGGTGAGGAGTGCGCATCCAAGCACCGCGGCGTGCGCGCCTATGAAGTAATCCGCAAGAACAGTCCCCTTGAGACCGCCTTTGCGCCGGTAGTGCGCGTGGGCTTTGCCGGCCAGAAAGGAAACTTTGCGCGGGATGGCCATTACAGAAACCCCAAGGGCTAAGAGCCGTTCGTCGAGCGCGTCTGTTGAAGTGAACGAGACGGAAATCTCCGCATAAATAATTGGATTGATCGCAAACTCGTGCAATGGGGACAAATTACGCATTTGTGAGCTCGACCACTCATGCCAAACGGGATCGGGATCCCAGATGTCCAGCAGCACATTTGAATCAAGCAGGATCATCGGAGTAGCCCCGGATCATCTCCATGTACTCATCCACAGTGCCGCCCAGCTTGATCTCTCCCGCACCCAGCGCACGATCAAACCGGTCCGGTCGCCGCTCGGGTTGCTTGCCCTCTTTGCGGAGCACAATATCGCCATCCTGATTGACGTCGAAGATCACTTTGGAGCCGGGATCAAGGCTGAGGGAGTCGCGAATCCGTTTGGGAATCGTAACCTGGCCCTTGCTGGTAATCGTTGTTGCCATCATGTCGCCGCCCGCGTGGGTATTACCGCTCTTTCCATTGTAATACCGAATGAATTCCCTATCCCAAAATCGGGATAGGGGGAGCGGTTGCCCGCTCTCCCCTCCCACACCACCCGGCATGCGGGTCCGCACCGGGCGGTTCGAGAAGGTGAGGTTCACCCCGTGCTCCTTGTGTGAGGGCGCGGGCGT
>Ga0182012_10004450_pt1 | contig 14633 bp, 13 predicted proteins | sample 612S2SmetaG_FD_120486 | JGI IMG/M metagenome (GOLD analysis project Ga0182012, IMG submission 120486) | Permafrost microbial communities from Stordalen Mire, Sweden - 612S2S metaG | ecosystem: Environmental > Terrestrial > Soil > Wetlands > Permafrost | place: Sweden: Stordalen | collected... | reverse complement strand
GCGCTGCCCGGAGTGGAGTCCACCGCCTCACGCAGCCGCCGGGCCGGCTCCTCCCCCAACAACGACAGATCCCCCACGGTGCGCACGCTCCAGCGGTTCGCCGGCGCACAGATCTCCTCGACGACGTCGGTGATGATCTTGATGAGCGCGACGAGCTCGTCGGGATCGCGTTGCAGGTTTTCGGTAGACAACAGGTAGACGGTGGTCATCTCGATGCCCGCCTCCTGGCACCACCGCAACATCTCGGCGATCTTGAGCGCACCCATCCGATAGCCGTAGCTGACGTCTTCGTACCCCGCGTCGCGGGCCCATCGTCGATTGCCGTCGCATAGGACGGCGATGTGACGCGGCAGATCGGATTTGTAGGCGACCAGCCCCTGCCGCAGCCGCATTTCGTAAACGCGGTACAACGGCTCTTTGAGCCGCGACGGGATGATCTCCACGATCATTCAGACTACTGTGACCGGCGGTAAATACCGACGCCGTCTTTCGGGCAACCTCACGGCTATGTCTCAAGCATGTCCCCAGCTGCGTCGCGAACGGTAACGGTTAGTGTTGTGGGGGATCGAAGTAAACGGCAATCGCAAAGCGAGGCAAGGTAGAAAATGCCCAGCCAGGTCGACGCCACCGCGCCCGAATCGCACGACGACACACCCGCGAATGCCGCCCACCAGATCGCCGAAGGCGTCGCCCGCGTCCTGACCCGTCCCCTTTCGAAGCCGCGTTTCCGAGGCTGGATTCATGTCTACTCCGCCGGCACCGCCGTTTTCGCCGGCGCCGCATTGGTCGCCGTGTCGTGGGCGGTGGGTTCCACGAAGGCCGGGCTGGCGACGCTGATTTACACCGCGGCAACGCTGGTGATGTTCACCGTCAGTGCCACCTACCACCGCGTCCATTGGAAATCCGCGAACGCCCGAAAATGGATGAAGCGGGCCGACCATTCGATGATCTTCGTGTTCATCGCTGGCAGTTACACGCCGTTCGCGCTGCTGGCGCTGCCCGGTCACGACGGGCGAGTGGTGTTGTCGATCGTGTGGGGCGGCGCCTTCGCCGGGGTGCTGCTGAAGATGTGCTGGCCGTCGGCGCCACGCTGGGTCGGCGTGCCGCTCTACCTGCTGCTCGGGTGGGTGGCGGTCTGGTACACCGCGACGATCCTGCACAACGCCGGGGTGGCCGCGACGGTGCTGTTGTTCGTCGGCGGCGCGTTGTACAGCATCGGCGCCATTCTTTACGCGTTGCGCTGGCCCGACCCGTGGCCGGCGACATTCGGTTATCACGAGTTCTTCCACGCCTGCACCGCGGTCGCGGCGATCTGCCACTACATCGCGATGTGGTTCGTGGTTTTTTAGGGCCCGGGCACGGCCAGGGCGGCCGCCAGTTCAGAGGCGTCGGTCACGGGCAGGTCGCAGACCCTCCCGCGGCACACATAGGCGGCGTCGGCATCGCCGACTCGGTCGCGGGAGACCAGCAGCGTCGAGGAGTCCATCCAGCCTCCAACGACGATCGCCCCGCCGGGCGCCAGCCGGCGCGCGTCGTGCAGCAGGGATGACCGCGCGGGATCGCAGGCCACCGCGATCTGCAACGGTCCGCGGACGGCGGCTTCGGCGATGGCCAGCCAATGTCCGGCCCAACGTGGCGACTGTGCCAGCAAGACGGAATGTCTGCTCAACGCGACGCCCGCGGCCTGCAAATACCGCTCGGCCTGCTCACCGTCGACCAGGTGCGCAGCCGTCAGCAACGCTTCTGTGATCGACGACGCCCCCGACGGTGTCGCGCCGTCCAGTGGGTCGGCGGGCCGGATTATCAGCTGTTCGGCGTCGTCGGCGGTGTCGAACCAGCGGCCGGGGTTTTCCGGATCGGCGAAGTGCTGCAATGCAGTGTCCAGCAGGTCGGTCGCCCGCGTCAGCCAGGAATCGTCGGCGGTCAGCTGGTAGAGCGAAAGCAACCCGGTGGCCAGCGTCGCATGGTCGTCCAGGATGGCGGCGCTGTCGCTGACCACCCCGCCGAGGCTGGCTCGGCGCAACCGGCCGTTGACCACGTGCACGAACAGCAGCGCCTTTGCACACCGCCGCGCCGCTTCGGCCAACGCCGGGTCACCCAGGGCCACACTGGCCTCGACCAGCGCGGTGATCGCCAGCCCGTTCCAGGCCGTCACGACCTTGCAGTCGCGGGTGGGCTGGGTCCGGGTAAGTCGGGCGTTCAGCAGCACGGTCCGGACCCGATCCAGTCGTTGCAGATCGTCCGGGTCGGCCGGCAGCTGCAGCACCGACGTACCCTGTTCGAAAGTGCCGCCGGGAGTTACCGCGAAAACCTCTGCAGCCCAACTGCCGTCGTCGGCGCCGAGTACCTCGACGAGCTGTTCGGGCGTCCACACATACGTCGAACCCTCGCGGCCGTCGGCGTCAGCATCCAGTGACGAAATGAACATGCCGTCATCGGCCAGCTCGTCCAGCAAGAACCGCGCGGTCTGTGCGGCCACTCGCTGGGCCAACGGGTCTCCGGTGCGTCGGGCCCAGTGCGCGTACGCACGCAGCAGCAGTGCGTTGTCGTACAGCATCTTCTCGAAATGCGGTACCACCCAGGCGGCGTCGACGCTATACCTGGCGAAACCGCCGGCAAGCTGGTCATAGATCCCACCGCGGGCCATCGCGATGGCGCAACGCGAAACCGCCTGCAGCGCTGCGGCCGATCCGGTGCGCTCGTAGTTGCGCAGCAGCGCCTCGAGGAGCGCCGACGGCGGGAATTTGGGCGCCGCGCCGAAGCCGCCGAGAATCCTGTCCTGGCCGCCGAGCACCGTCAGGACCGCTTGGTCGCACAGCGCCGGTGAAACGACCGGACCCCCACCGGGCCCTGCCGCCGCCATCGAACGCAGCTCGTTGGCGACATGTTCGGAAGCCTGTTCCAGATCGTTGGGACGGTCCCGCCACGTCCTGGTGATCGCCGCAAGAAGTTCCAGGAAGTCAGCTTTCGTGTAATACGTTCCACACAAGAACGGACGGCCGTCGGGCGTCAGGAAACACGTCATCGGCCAACCGCCCTGCCCGGCAAGCGCGATCGTGGCGTTCATGTACACCGCGTCGATGTCGGGCCGTTCCTCGCGGTCGACTTTGATACAGACGAATCCCTCGTTCAGCACGGCGGCCACTTCTTCGTCCTCGAACGACTCGTGGGCCATGACGTGGCACCAATGGCATGCGGCATAGCCGATGGACAGCACGATCGGCACGTTGCGCGCGGCCGCGTCGGCCAGCGCTCGCGGCGACCATTCCTGCCAGTGCACCGGGTTGTCGGCATGCTGGCGGAGATACGGGCTGGTGGCCCGCCCGAGAGTGTTCGTCGCAGCCGATTCAGCCGAGCTCATCGCCGGATCCTCGCTTTCGCCCGTTGGCCTGGTCGCCGGTTTCTTCAACGATGTGGCCAACGGCATCGGTGCCCTCGTCGGCGGCCTGATCGGGCTCGGGGTGCTGGGGGTCGAAGGAATCGGGCACCTTTTTCAGTTGCCGGTTCATCGACCGCAGCAAGAACAAGGTAGCGACCAACAGCAGCACGATCACCGCCAGGCCCAACGGGCTGGCCTTGCCGAAATCGGGCCCGGTGTTGTGCGGCGTCCCGTCGGCAATCACGGTGAGCAAAAGGCCACTCACCCTTCCGTCCCGATTCCGGCAAACAGATCGGTCTCGGGTATCCGGGCGGGGACACGCGAGCGAGCCAACTCGAATTCCTCGGTTGGCCACAGCCGCTGCTGCCAGGAGATCGGCGCGGCGAAGAAGTCGTGATTCGGGTCGATCTGGGTGGCGTGCGCCCGCAGTGCATCGTCGCGCTGGCCGAAATACGCCGAGCACTCGACGCGCGTCGTCACCCGGTCGGCGAACGAGTCATGCTCGGGATCCCAGTGCTTGAGCCACTCCTTGAACGGGGGATCTTGACCATGTTTGACGGCTTCATCGTGCAGTAGCTGCATCCGCTGCCGCAGGAAGCCGTGGTTGTAGTAAAGCTTGGACACGGTCCACGGGTCGCCGGCGTCCGGAAAGCGGGCGTAGTCCCCGGCCGCCTCATAGGCACCGACCGAAACCTGATGGCAGCGAATGTGGTCAGGATGCGGATAGCCGCCGTTCTCGTCGTAGGTGGTCATTACATGCGGCTGGAATTCGCGGACCACGCGCACCAGCGCTTCGACGGATACCTCCAGCGGCACCACCGCGAAGCAGTCCTCGGGCAGCGGCGGCCGCGGGTCGCCCGCGGGTAGGCCGGAGTCGATGAACCCGAGCCAGGTGTGCTCGACCCCGAGGATCGCGGCCGCCTTGGCCATCTCGTCACGGCGGACCGCGGCGATGTGCTCGCGCACGTCGGGAAAGTCCATCGCCGGGTTGAGAACGTCGCCGCGTTCACCGCCGGTCAGCGTCACTACCAGCACGCGATGACCCTCGTCGGCATAGCGGGCAAGGCTAGCGGCACCCTTGCTGGACTCGTCGTCCGGGTGGGCGTGCACCGCCATCAGCCGCAACTCGCTCACATGCCCCCTTATCCGTCCGCTGGCAGCCCAAGAAGCCAGAGGCAACTATCACCTGCGACCCTATAATTCCAGTTGTGACTACCGGCATCCTGTCGGACCGAGTCAGACCAGAATCAGACACAGGCCAATCAGACCAATTAGACCCATCAGGCGGGTACCCAGGAATGAATCCAGTACCCATTCCGCGTCCCGAGGCGCGCTACGGGTATCCGCGGCTATCCGGTCGATCGCGGCGGATGCCCTTAGCGGGCCTAGCCATCGCTCGTTTCGGGAAACTCGCCCTCGCAGGGCTGGTCGTCGCTGCCGGCGCCGCAGTGGCCGTCGTCGGCTACCAGCGGATCGGCACCAGCGACGTCACCGGATCGCTGGCGGGTTACCAGGTGATTGACGGCGAGACGGCGTCGGTAACGATCAGCGTGACGCGATCCGACCCGGCCCGGCCGGTGGACTGCATCGTGCGGGTTCGGTCCAAAGACGGCAGCGAAACCGGCCGCCGGGAGGTGCTTGTCCCGCCGTCCGATCAGACGACGGTGCAGGTGACTACGACGGTGAAGTCCAGTAAGCCCCCCGCGATGGCGGATATCTACGGCTGTGGCACGCAAGTGCCCGGCTACCTGCTCCCGGCCTGACCGGTCGGCTTGTCCCGGTTGGCTAAGCGATCGGCGCGTGCCGTCACCGGATGTTTCCGCAGTGGTAATATGCATTAATGCACGGTTCCGGCTGGGGCCGTGTATTGCTGCATTCAAGGCCGTGAGCAAAACGGAGCGGCAGCACCCCGGGCGTTAGCCATTCCCCGCATTGCGGTGAATGGCAGCTTCCGCGGATACACGGAAGCACGACACAAGGAGCGCGACGAGATGACGGATACTCAGGTGACCTGGTTGACCCAGGAATCACATGACCGACTCAAGACCGAGCTCGACCACTTGATCGCGAATCGTCCCGTCATCGCGGCGGAGATCAACGACCGCCGCGAGGAGGGCGACCTGCGCGAGAACGGCGGGTACCACGCCGCCCGCGACGAGCAGGGTCAGCAGGAAGCCCGCATCCGCCAGCTGCAGGACCTGCTGAACAACGCGAAGGTCGGCGAGGCGCCCAAACAGTCCGGCGTGGCCCTGCCCGGCTCGGTGGTGAAGGTCTACTACGACGGCGACAAGTCTGACACCGAGACGTTCCTGATCGCCACCCGCCAAGAGGGCGTCAACGAAGGCAAGCTGGAAGTGTATTCGCCCAACTCACCGCTCGGTGGCGCCCTGATCGACGCCAAGGTAGGCGAGACCCGCAGCTACACGGTCCCGAGCGGCAACACCGTCAAGGTCACGTTGGTCAGCGCGGAGCCGTATCACTCGTAGTCCGCTCCGCCCTACGGCGAGCGTCTGCTCGTGCTAGCCGAGGGCCTGCTTGAGGTCGCTCAGCAGGTCGGCGATGTCCTCGATGCCGACCGAAAGCCGCACCAGATCGTCGGGGACTTCCAATTGCGATCCGGCCGTCGATGCGTGCGTCATCGCGCTCGGGTGTTCGATCAGCGATTCCACCCCTCCCAGCGATTCGGCCAGGATGAAAACGGCGGTGCCGGCGCACAGCTTCTCGGCGGCTTGGCGGCCGCCGCGCATTCTTAGCGAGACCATGCCGCCAAAGCCGCTCATCTGCCGCGCGGCGACCTGATGGCCGGGATGGCTGGGCAGGCCCGGGTAAAACACGGAGTTAACCGCCGGATGTCCGGCGAGGAATTCTGCGATGGCTGAAGCGTTTTCGCTATGCCGCTGCATCCGCAGCACCAGGGTCTTCAGTCCGCGCATCGTCAGGTAGGCGTCGAACGGGCCCGGCACGGCGCCGGCTCCGTTTTGCAGGAAACCGAAGGCGCTGTCCAGCTCCTCGTCGTTGGTCACCAACGCGCCGCCCACCACGTCCGAATGGCCGCCAATGTATTTGGTGGTCGAGTGCAGCACCACGTCGGCGCCCAGCGTCAGCGGCTGTTGCAACGCGGGCGAGGCAAAGGTGTTGTCCACCAACACCTTCAATGAGTTCGTCCCGGCAATCTGGGCAATTCCCGCGATATCGGCGATCGACAACAACGGATTGGTGGGCGTTTCCACCCACACCAGCCGGGTCTGCGGCGTGATCGCGGCGCGAATCGCGTCCAGATCCGCCAGCGCTGCCGGCGTGTAACCGACATTCCACTGGGTAAAGACCTTGTCGATCAAGCGGAAGGTGCCGCCGTAGGCGTCATCGGGGATGACCACGTGGTCCCCAGGACGCAGCATCGTACGCAGGGCACAGTCGGTAGCGGCCATTCCGGAACTGAACGCCCTCGCGAAGGCGCCTTCCTCGACGGCGGCCAGCGCGGCCTCCAGTGCGGCCCTGGTCGGATTGCCGGTGCGGGCGTACTCGAATCCACCCCGCAGACCGCCGACGCCGTCCTGGGCGAACGTGCTGCTGGCATAGATCGGGGTGTTCACCGCCCCGGTCGCCTGGTCGGGGCGGTACCCGGCGTGGATGGCTTTGGTGGCCAGTCCGGTGAACCCGTGCAGTGCCTTACGGTTTTCGCTCATCAACGATCAGCCTAGTGAGCGCCGCGATGAGCGCTCTTAGAGCGGCAGGCAGACCGTCGACATGATCTTGTCCGCAATCGTCTGCCGTTTGGCATCCCAGAGCGGGAACAAGTAGCCGATATAGCAGATGATCGCGTCGACGAAGTGCGCAATCTGGCGGACGACGGACAGACCAAAGCCGATCGGCTGCCCGGTGGCCTCGCTGACCACTTTGAATTTCAGCACCGATTTGCCGATGCTGGATCCGGTAGTGCCCTGGCGATAGCCCCAGTTCCAGATCCCGTAGGCAAATATGGCCAGTGCCAGCACCAGCCCGACCAGCGCCGCTGTTGTTGACTCCTGACCGGCAGCCGCCGTGATCACCTGGTTGATGATCTGCAGGACGACTATCGGTGCGATGTCCACGAGATACGCCAGCACCCGGGTAAACCACGGCGTGTAGGAATCCGTCGGCAGAGCGCGGACCACCGGCCCGGGCGGTGGCGGAGCGTACCCACCGGCAGAGGGCGGAGGCGGAGGATATCCACCAACAACGGGCGGAGGCGGAGGGTACGAATAGCCTCCAGGCGGCGGAGGGGGCGGCTGGTACGGCTCTCCGAATGGCGGTTGATCTGTCATGGCAACCTTCCCACGGGGTTCGACCGGGCCGCCTCACATTACCTGACTAAGGAACTTGACTACTGACGTCGGCGCGGAGCATCCGAGAGAAAGCCCAACAAGTCGTACCGGGTGATCACCCCGATGGGTTTGCCCTGCTCCACGACCATGAGCGCGTCCCAGTCACGCAGCGCCTTGCCCGCCGCGCTCACCAGCTCGCCGGCACCGACGATCGGCAGCGGCGGGCTCATGTGTTCCGAGACGGCGTCGGCCAGTTTGGCGCGACCCTCGAAGACCGCCGACAGTAGTTCGCGTTCGGAGACGCTGCCGGCCACCTCGCCGGCCATCACCGGCGGTTCGGCGCCGACGACCGGCATCTGGGAAACCCCGTACTCCCGCAGAATGCCGATGGCGTCGCGCACGGTCTCGGCCGGATGGGTGTGCACCAGGTCGGGCAGGGCCCCGGATTTCCGGCGCAGCACGTCTCCCACCGTGGGCAGCTCGGTCGAACCGTCGAGGCGGCTGCGCAGGAACCCGTATGACGACATCCATGCGTCGTTGAAAATCTTCGACATGTAGCCACGGCCGCCGTCGGGCAGCAACACGACGACCAGCGCCTCGGGCCCGGCTTGCTCGGCCACCTTCAGCGCCGCCACCACCGCCATCCCGCACGACCCGCCCACCAGCATCGCTTCCTCGCGGGCCAGCCGCCTGGTCATGTTGAATGAGTCGGAATCGGACACCGCGATGATCTGGTCGGGAATGGTGGCGTCATACGCCGCGGGCCAGAAGTCTTCGCCGACGCCCTCGACCAGATAGGGCCGGCCGCTGCCGCCCGAATAGACCGAACCTTCGGGGTCGGCGCCGATGACGCGCACCGGCCCTCCCGGCCGGTCACGGGACACCTCTTTCAGATAGCGTCCCGCGCCGGTGATCGTTCCGCCGGTGCCGATCCCCGCGACGAAATGGGTGATCTTGCCGTCGGTGTCCGCCCAAATCTCCGGGCCGGTCGTCTCGTAATGGCTGGCCGGACCCTGCGGGTTGGCGTACTGGTCGGGCTTCCAGGCGCCCTCGATCTCCGTCACCAAGCGGTTGGAAACGCTGTAGTAGCTGTCCGGGTCGTCCGGTGGCACCGCGGTCGGGCATACGACCACCTCAGCGCCGTAGGCCAGTAGCACGTTGCGCTTGTCCTCGCTGACCTTGTCCGGGCAGACGAAGACGCACCTGTAACCGCGATGTTGGGCGACCAGGGCTAGCCCGACACCGGTATTGCCCGATGTGGGTTCGACGATGGTGCCGCCCGGATTCAGTTGCCCGCTGGCCTCGGCGGCGTCGATCATCTTGGCAGCGATTCGGTCTTTGGAACTGCCGCCCGGGTTAAGGTATTCGACTTTTGCCACGACTGTGCCGACATCCCCGGGAATGACGGAGTTCAGTCGAACCAGAGGTGTTCCGCCGATGAGGTCACTGATGTGCTGCGCAATCCGCATACGCTTATCGTGTCAGGCCATTTCGGACTGCGCACACCCGCTCCGGCGGATTCGCCCGGTCAAGCCGACAGCCGGATAACCCCCGGGAGCTCGCGGTCGACCCTGGGCCTTAGCCGGTGGCCTCGCGGATGTACTCCCCTATTTGGCGCAGCGAACGCACCGCCTCCGGTAGCAGCGGCGCCGCCAGCTGGAAGTCGTGAACCTGACCGGGCCAGACGCGCACTTCTGCCGGAACCCCGACGGCCGCCAGCCTGCTTGCAGCCAACTCCGCATCGTGCAGCAGCACTTCGGATCCCGAGACATGGATGAGGGTCCGCGGCAGACCGGGCTTGATGTGTTCCAGCGGCTCGTAGATCTCTTCGGGCTTGCCGTCGATTTTGTTCTTCTTGGCTGAGCTAGCAACCAGTTCTACCAGCGCATCAAACGCCCTTGCGGGGAACATCGCGTCGGTCTTGATATTGGCATGCGCCTGTTTGTATTCCTTTGCTAGCTGCAGCAGTGGCGAGATCGCTACCAGCGCCGCCGGCACCTCCCCTTCGTCCTGGCCCGTCTCCTGCAGGCGTTGCGCGAGGGCCAACGCGAGGTACCCGCCAGCGGAGTCGCCGGCCAGCACGATCTGGTCCGGGTCGTATCCGCGCTCCCGCAGCCATTGGTAGGCGTCATGACAATCGTCGAGAGCCATCCCAATCGAATGCTTGGGCAACAGGCGATAATTGACCACGAGCACGGGTGAGTCAGCAAACTTTGAGAGCGCTTCGACAAGTCGGCCGTGCGAGTTTGCCCCACAGGTCAGGAACGCGCCGCCGTGAAAGTACAGAACCATCCGCCGGCTGCCGTCCGCGGGCAGCACTCCAGGTGCCCGCACCAACTGGGCTGAAGCATTCGGCAAGCTCACCGTCTCTCGAACGGTGGCGGACACCGGAAGCAGCACCCGCGACGCCAAGTCGATCAGGCCCCAGGGCCACGGCAGGTTGGGCACGCGGCTGCCAACGGCCAAAACCGGCCGGATCGTCAGCCGTGACGCCAGCGTGGCTACTCGCGCGGCGACACTGGGCCCTGACTCCAGAACCTCGACCGGGGTGCCGTCGCTGCTGGCGAATCGGCGAGTTGCTACTCGGGGCGCCTTGACTACCTGATGTGGGCGAAGGGTATTCCGGGGCGAACCGGATACCTTGCTCGGTGCGGTCATGCTCAACACTTCCTACGTCTTTGTAGTCCGATACAGCATGTGACGTGACAGCCAAGCCTGCGGTTCAATGCGTTTACGAAGCGCTTAGCCAACCACTCGAACTTAGCTTGTCAGCACTTTCTGAGTGCAGCGTTTGAAGAAGCTGATTCGATACCACAATTCATCCACAATGTAATGGCGGTTATTGTCAGCTACCCACGCAAATCGCGAAGCCGTTCTAAAATGGTCGCGTGACCATCCGGGTGCCACGTCGTTCGGCGATCGCCCTGGCCACCGCAGGTGCCCTCGCCTCGACAGGCACGGCCTATCTGGGCGCACGCAACTTGCTGGTCAGCCAGGCGACGCACGCGCGTACCGTCATTCCGAAGTCCTGGGACATCCCGCCCCGTGCCGACGGTGTCTACGCCGCAGGCGGCGGCCCGGTGCACCGGTGGCAGCGCGGGATGTCCGCGGACCTGCACCTGATGATCTTCGGCGACTCGACGGCTACCGGCTACGGCTGCACCAGCGCCGAAGAAGTGCCGGGCGTGCGGATCGCGCGCGGGCTCGCCGAGCAGACCGGCAAGCGAATCCGGTTGAGTACCAAGGCCATCGTCGGCGCGACCTCGAAAGGCGTTCGCGGCCAAGTCGATGCGATGTTCGTGGCCGGACCGCCGCCGGACGCAGTCGTGATGATGATTGGCGCCAACGACATCACCGCACTCAACGGGATCAGCCAGTCCGCCCAGCGGCTGTCCATGACGGTGCGCAAGTTGCGCTCCCGCGGCGCGGTGGTGGTCGTCGGTACCTGCCCGGATCTGGGAGTCATCACCGCGATCCCGCAGCCACTTCGCTCGCTGGCACGCGCGCGCGGTTTGCAGCTCGCCCGGGCCCAGGGCGCGGCCGTGAAGTCGGCCGGCGGTATGCCCGTCCCGCTGGGGCATCTGATGGCGCCCCAATTCCGGGCCACGCCCGAGGTGATGTTCTCCCCCGATGGCTACCACCCCTCGGCGGCCGCGTATGCGCTGGCGGCCGATGCGCTGTTATTGGCACTCTGCGACGCGTTAGGCGAAAAGATCGAGCGCCCGGTACTTGACCTGCCGGCCCAGTCCGGCCCGCCTGAGCTCGGCTCTAAATGGGCGGTAGGCCCCACCCGCCTCGGTGTGGTGTCAATGCTGTTGCGCCGCCCAGCGCCCGCTTCGCCTGCGCCCTCCTGATACCAAGTCATATCAGCCGGTGGGCAACGACTAGATTCGTGCCAGCCCGTCGGGTCGGGCCTACTCCCGTTTTAGCGCCGAGCCGTTTTTCGAGGGGGGCCCGCACCTGGATCTGAATGGTTTGGAAAGGTCTGGAAAGGTCTGGAAAGGTCTTCGAAAGGTCTCGGAAAGGTAATAGTCATGCCGGAAGCTGTCATCGTCTCAACTGCCCGCTCCCCGATTGGGCGCGCCATGAAGGGGTCGCTGGTCAGCATGCGGCCCGATGATCTGGCTGTCCAGATAGTGCGCGCCGCGCTCGACAAGGTGCCCGCGCTGAACCCGCACCAGATCGACGACCTCATCCTGGGCTGCGGCCTGCCCGGCGGTGAGTCCGGTTTCAACATGGCGCGCGTCGTCGCCGTCGAACTCGGCTACGACTTCCTGCCGGGCACCACGGTCAATCGGTATTGTTCGTCGTCGCTGCAAACCACGCGGATGGCCTTCCACGCGATCAAGGCCGGTGAGGGCGACGCGTTCATCGCCGCGGGCGTCGAGACCGTGTCCCGGTTCGGCAAAGGCAACTCCGACTCCTGGCCAGACACCAAGAACCCCCTGTTCGGCGGGGCCCAGGAGCGCTCGACCGCCGCGGCCGCCGGGGCTGACGAATGGCACGACCCGCGCGCCGACGGAAACCTGCCCGACGTCTACATCGCGATGGGCCAGACCGCCGAAAACGTCGCCATCCTGACCGGCATCAGCCGCGAAGATCAGGACCACTGGGGGGTGCGCAGCCAGAACCGGGCCGAGGACGCGATCAAGAGCGGGTTCTTCGAGCGCGAGATCACCCCGGTCACACTGCCCGACGGCACCACGGTCAGCACCGACGACGGTCCACGAGCGGGTACCACCTACGAGAAGATCAGCGAGCTCAAACCGGTTTTCCGGCCCAACGGCACCGTGACGGCGGGTAATGCCTGCCCACTCAACGACGGCGCCGCCGCGTTGGTGATCACCAGCGACACGAAGGCCAAGGAACTGGGCCTGACACCGCTGGCCCGAATCGTGTCCACCGGAGTCAGCGGCCTGTCCCCCGAGATCATGGGCCTGGGCCCCATCGAGGCGTCCAAGAAGGCGCTGCAGCGGGCAGCCATGTCCGTCGGCGATATCGACCTGTTCGAGATCAACGAGGCCTTCGCGGTGCAGGTCCTGGGTTCGGCCCGTGAGCTGGGCATCGACGACGACAAGCTGAACGTGTCCGGCGGAGCGATCGCGCTGGGCCACCCTTTCGGCATGACCGGCGCCCGCATCGCCACCACGCTGCTGAACAACCTGCAAACCTACGACAAGACGTTCGGCCTGGAGACCATGTGTGTCGGTGGCGGCCAGGGCATGGCGATGGTGATCGAGCGGCTCAGCTAGGGCCGCTCGCCTCGGGCGCGAGCAGACGCAAACGCCCCCGACACCAACGTAAGGGGATTTTGTCAAGGGGTTGGGGGGCCTGCCCGTTCCTCGTCTCTACGTAGTGCTTCAATGGGGGTTTGATTCCCGACAGCGTGCAATCGAGTTCGGTGAGGAATGGGCGGGGCCTGCTCAGGGTGTCGCTCGAGGTGGTCCTCTACGCCGTGTGGAGCTTGGCCCCAACCTGTTTCATGTCGGTTGGCTCGGGGTTTGGTTAGGCTGCTTGGAGGTCCTCGCCGGTGCCGGCGACAGCGGCGTCCCAGCTCACCCGGCGAGTGACGATGACGTGCATCCAGCGCAGCAGGGCGGCGGCGAGGGCGGCGCGGGCCTGACCGTCACAGAGTGGGTTGGTTGTTCGGGTGGTCAAGTGTTGGTAGCGGGCGGCCATCACCGGATTAGTGTGTAGCGCGCCCCAGACGGCGCGCCAGGCAGCCAGTCGCAGCCGGGGCCGGCCGCGCCCAGAGATCCGTGAACGCCCGGTCATGGTGCCGCTGGCGTTGTCGCGGGGACATAGCCCAGCGTGTTTGACCAGGGCGCGGGGGCTGTCGAAGCGGGTGGGGTCGCCGGTTTCGGCCAGGATCGCCGCCGCCCCGACCGCCGAGATACCAGAGATGCTGGTGAGCAGGTCGGTCAGCTGCAACTGGTCGAGGACCTCGACCATGCGAGTTTCCGCTTCGGCGAGGCGGGTTTTGGTGGCGCGCCAGTCGGCCAGCACCCAGTGGGCGCGTTCCAAGGCGCCTGGACGTTGAGCGGTGACCCCGGCCGGATCGGTCAGGGTGGCGTACATGGCGGCAATGATGCGTCGCCACGCGCGCTGACCACCCCAGCGGCTCAGCTCGCGGCGCACCGCGGCGTCGAACCGTTTCTCCCCGAGCCGGGCCAGCCGTTCCGGATGACCGTTGCAGCGATCCAGTACCACCGCCATCGCGGCGCACCAATTGGTGGAGTCGAACGGCTCTGCCGCGGCGGTCAACGCCGCTGGCCAGGCACATTCAAGCAGATCCCGCAGCTGCTGCACGCACGCAGTCGCCTCGGCAATGAGCCGTTCCCGGCGGGCACCGAGATGACGGAGCCGCGCCCAGGTCTCATCGGCGCGTTCAGGCTCATAACAGCGCAGCTGCGCGACCAGACGAGCGATCAACACCGCGTCCTTGTCGTCGCTTTTGTCACGCGTGTAGTCCTCGGCCTCTCGGGCCCGGCCCACCAGCAGCGGTTGCACACACACCAACCTCATATCCTGTTGAGCGGCAAGCTGATCGAGCACCCGCCACCGATGCCCAGTCGGCTCACACCCAATAGTCACATCGGCAAACCCGTGGTGCTGGGCGACCTGGCGAGCCCACATCAACACCGGGCCCAACTTCCAGGCCTTGGCCCGCACCCGGCGGCGAGCCAACACCCGCGAGTCATGATCGGTGACCACCAGCGCCTGCTTCTCATCAGCCAGATCGATCCCCAGGATCGCATTCGAGGCCGGAACAAGCGCCCGCAGACGGGCCATTCGCTCATTACGCCGCTTGTCACCACGCGACAAACCACTACTCTGGGTCATGACGTCCTCCTTGATGTTTTGGGTTTCCAAGCCCGTCAACGACATCAGGAGGACGTCTTTTTCATCAACAATCTTCGGCATAGCTCTCTTACTACGCCGTGCGTGCG
>Ga0182012_10004449_pt1 | contig 14639 bp, 11 predicted proteins | sample 612S2SmetaG_FD_120486 | JGI IMG/M metagenome (GOLD analysis project Ga0182012, IMG submission 120486) | Permafrost microbial communities from Stordalen Mire, Sweden - 612S2S metaG | ecosystem: Environmental > Terrestrial > Soil > Wetlands > Permafrost | place: Sweden: Stordalen | collected... | reverse complement strand
TGGGAGGCCTCGACCATTTCGTTGAGCTCAAGCTCGGCCTGCTGAGTTGTGCGCGAACGCAGGAGCGCGGCAAGTGCCTGGTCACGGCGGCCTCGGAGAAAGAGCCAGCGCGGGGACTCGGAGACGGCAAGACTTCCGAGGATAAAGAGGATGCCGGGAGGAAGCGAGACCCAGAATATGCGCCGCCAGGCTTCGTTCTTGAAGGCGAAGAGGGTGGCTGCGTCAGAGGCAGCGGCGACTGACTGGACACGATAGCTGTAATAAATGCCGACGAGGGCTGCGGCGACGATGCCGAGCGTCAGCAACCACTGGAAGATAGCAGTGCCCTTGCCGCGGTTGGATGCACCAAGACACTCGGCCAGGTAGAGCGGAACAACGATGCCGATGAACCCGCCGCTTATGCCCTGGAGGAGGCGGCCGAGGAAGAGCGGTTCGAACCCCTGGGATAGGGCGATGATGGGGATGCTGACAGCAAATGCGGCTCCGCTGAGGATCATGAGCGGCTTGCGGCCCATCCAGTCGGCGAGCAGGCCGGCGAAGAGCGTGGAGAAGACGCTGCCCAGCAGCACGGCGGCCACGATGACAGACAACTGCGACGGCGTGAGGCCTGAGGTGGCCGCAAGGTAGGGATACGCGCCGCCGATGATGCCCACGTCGACGCCGTAGAGCAGGCCGCCAAGGCCGGCAACGAGCAGCAGGAAGGCGTTGTAGCGGGAGAGGGCAGAGGGGGTGGTTTGGGCGGGCGAAATTGGGTCCATGGGAGTCACGAGTACTCTCTCACATTTGGGCTGTTGCGTTCTCGGGGAAACTGAGGCCGGGCAACGCGGCTTCGCCTGTCTCCGTGTCAGTTACCGCCCCATCCATCCCCCATCCACCACAAGCACGTGGCCGTTGACGTAGTCGCTGGCTGGTGAAGCAAGGAAGACCGCAGTGGCGGCGACGTCGACGGGAGATCCCCAGCGGCCGGCAGGTATGCGCTCCATGATCTGGCGATTGCGGGTGGGGTCCTTCTGCAGAGCCTCTGTTAGGTCCGTTGCCATGTACCCGGGCGCGATGGCGTTGACGCAGATGCCTTTTGAAGCCCACTCGTTGGCGAGGGCCTTGGTGAGTTGGGCGACGCCGCCTTTGGCTGCGGCGTAGGCGGGCACAGTGATTCCGCCCTGAAAGCTCAGCAGCGAAGCGATGTTGACGATCTTGCCCGAGCCTTGGGCAACCATAAGGCGGCCGGCGGCCTGGCAGAGGCGAAAGACACTGGTGAGGTCGGCGGCGATCACTTCGTCCCATTCGGCTACGGGGTAGTCGACGGCCGGCGCGCGTCGGGTGATGCCGGCGTTGTTGACGAGGATGTCGAGAGACCCGAAGGCAGCGGCGGCCTGGTCGACGAGCTTGACTGCGAGGTCGGGCTGGCGGACGTCGGCGGTGAGCGCAACGTGGCGCACGCCGGTGGCGGCAACTTTGGCGATGACATCGGCGGGGACGGACTGGGAGGCGTGCAGGGCGACGTTGGCGCCGGCTTCGGCAAGGGCTAGGGCGATAGCGGCACCCATGCCGCGCGAGGAACCGGTGACGAGGGCGTTCTTGCCGGTGAGGCGGAAGGAATCGAGGATCACGGGACTTCTCCGATCTTTTGAAGGATAGGCGCGAGGCGGGCTCTGTTCGGTCGGTCGAGTTCGAGGAGCGGCGCGGCCTAAACCTGATTGTCGTGCATGACGAGGGCGACTGCACTGCGGAGCCGGGCTTTGTTACCGTCCTGCGCGGGACGGAGCTGGGGCACGCGCACCATGGGGATGCGGCGCATCTCCTGCTCAATGCGCGGGCCGGCGAGCCGCCAGATGGTGGTGATATCTCCGACAACCACGATTTCAGAGGGGGCGAGCGCGGTGGCGATCATGTGCATTCCCCGGCCGAGGGCAGCACACATGCGTTCGATGGCCTGGCTTGCGGCCGGGTCGCCAGCCGCAGCCAGCTTGAGAAGGCCGTCAAACTGGGGTGAGGGCTGACCAGAGATCTCAGTGTAGTAGCGCATGCCGGCGCGGTTGGAAGCGACGGTTTCCCAGCATCCGGTGCTTCCGCATCCGCATGGACGTCCAAGTGGGTCAACCTGCACATGGCCGAACTCGCCGGCCGATCCGCCTTCGCCGCGCAAGATACGGCCGTTGGCGAAGATGCCCGTTCCCAGGCCCTCAGAGACGTTTACGACGACCAGGTCGTGGTTGCCATCGCTGTCGCCGAACCAGACTTCAGAGAGGGCGCAGGCGTTGGCCACGTTGTCCACAAATGCGGGCAGGCCGGTGGCCTGTTCGACGCGGGACTTGATTTGGCCGATGGGCCAGCGGACGTTGGGGGCGAAGATGGTTTTGGAAGCGCTCTGTTTTGCGGGGCTGGTAGCGGCGGGGTGCAGGTCGAGACGGCCGGGAAGGCTGATGCCGACGCCATCGAACGAGCGGTCTTTGTTGGCAGCGATCATCTTGCGAATGGCGCTGACGATCACGCCGATAACCTTCTGCGGGTCCTCTGGCAGCTCGATCTGATCTTCGACAAGGATGTCGCCGCCCAGGTCAGCGATGGCGAGCGTCGTTTGAGCAGGGTGAATGTCGAGCGCGAGCACGCCACGCTGGGTGGAGACGTTGAGGAATGTTGGACGGCGTCCGCGGGGCAGGCGGCCCATGGAGCCTTCAACGATCCAGCGCTCGGTGAGCAGTTCTTCAACGATGAGCGAGACTGTGCTGCGCTGAAGGCCAGAGACGCGCGAGAGGTCGGCGCGGGATATGGGCTGGCGCGTGCGAATGTGGTTGAAGATGAGATTGCGATTGATCTGGCGTGGCGTCTTGTTGGAAGCGCTGAGCTTGTTAGTAAACGAGAATCGGGCGGCCGGCACGTTCATTGCCCCTCCGAATTGTCGAGCGTCTTGGCCATGAATAATCGTTTTACCCAGTGTACTCCCGCTGAAAAGTGATCCCATTCGATCAATTCAGGCGGCGGTTGCGAGGCTCGTTGCAGGTTCGGTAACTCTGCAGTGCTGCGGCCGGCCCGAACGTCGCGGTGCGCAGACGCTGATTGAGAGCTAAACGTTATACGTCGTGGATGAAACGCGGCCACCCCGGCCGGTCCAGTTGGTGTGGAAGAACTTGCCGCGTGGCTGGTCGACGCGCTCGTAGGTGTGTGCGCCAAAAAAGTCGCGCTGCGCCTGAAGCAGGTTGGCGGGCAGGCGGGCGGTGCGATAGCCATCGAAGAATGCGAGCGCTGTTGAGAACGCCGGGGTGGGGACGCCGAGTTCTACAGCCTGCACAACGGCCTTGCGCCAGTTTGCCTGGTAGCGATTGAGGGCGTCGGAAAAGAAGCTGTCGAGCAGCAGGTTTTCGAGGGCGGGATTCTTGTCAAAGGCTTCTTTGATCTTGCCGAGGAAGCGGCTGCGGATGATGCAGCCGCCGCGCCAAATAAGCGCGATGCCGCCCATGTTCAGGTTCCAGCCATGCTCTTTTGCCGCCGCCTTGAGCAGCATGTAGCCCTGCGCGTAGGAGATGATCTTGGAGCAGTAGAGGGCGCAACGCACCTCCTCAACGAACGCGGCGCGGTCAGCGACCGAAGCTGCAGCGGACGGTCCGTTGAGGATCTTCGCTGCGTTAACGCGTTCATCTTTGAGTGCGGAGAGGCAGCGTGCAAAAACAGATTCGCCGATGAGCGTGACGGGCTGGCCGAGGTCAAGCGCACTGAAGACGGTCCACTTGCCTGTGCCCTTCTGGCCGGCAGTATCGAGAATCTTGTCGACGATGGGCGAACCATCATCGTCTTTCTTGGCAAAGATGAGGCTGGAGATCTCGATGAGGTAGCTGTCGAGTTCGCCGGTGTTCCAGTCGGCAAAGACGGTGTGCAACTCGTCGGCAGTGAGGCCAAGCCCGCGTTGGAGCAGGTCGTATGCCTCGCAGATGAGCTGCATGTCGCCATACTCGATGCCGTTGTGGACCATTTTGACGTAGTGGCCCGCGCCGTCTTCTCCAACCCAGTCGCAGCAGGGGGTTCCGTCTTCCACCTTTGCGGCGATGCCCTGGAAAATGTCTTTCACATGGGGCCATGCGGCGGGGTTGCCGCCGGGCATGATGGAGGGGCCGTTGCGGGCGCCCTCTTCGCCGCCGGAGACACCTGTGCCAATGAAGAGGATGCCCTTTTCGGCGAGAGATTTGGTACGGCGGTTTGAGTCAGTAAAGAGCGAGTTGCCGCCGTCGATGATGATGTCGCCAGGCTCGAGCACGGGGAGGATGTGGTCGATCATTTGGTCCACAGTGTCGCCGGCTTTCACCATGAGCATGACGCGACGAGGGCGCTTCAGCAGGGAGGCGAGCTCTTCGATGGAGTGCGCACCGACGACGTTGGTGCCTTTGGCCTCGTCGGCGATGAAGTCATCGACTTTGGATACGGTACGGTTGAAGACGGCGACCTTGAAGCCGTGGTCGTTCATGTTGAGGACGAGATTCTGTCCCATGACGGCAAGGCCGATGAGGCCGATATCGCAAGTTGGATCAGGCATAAGGTCTCCGTGGGGTCAACGGTCGATGCTTCATGACAATCTTAACGGTTCATTGTCGTTTAATTACTGCGGAGTTAGCGGCAACTTGCGTTGGCGGCTTTTTCAAGCGCAAAGAAGGTGATAGTTGCGGGCGCAAGAGTTACAGTGCCAGCGCGGGTTGCAGTTGCCTTCAGATCAGGAAGCGCGTCGCCGCTGCCAAGCGCGAGTTCCGTTCCATTGAGATCGACGGTCTTGTCGAGCAGGTCCTTCGCCGTGAGGGTGTAGCTTCTGGACGGCGAGGCGATATCCAGCGTTTGTGCCTGATCGCGGCTGGCGTTGATGGCCAGCAGAGTAACGCCGCCTTTCTTGCCCGGCAGGCAGTGGGCATAGAGGTGAAGGCTGGGCCCGGGCGAGGGGCCGGGATCGAGCACCGTGGAGCCCATGAGGCGATGCCACAGCAGGGCAGCCCAGAAGTTGGGGCGCGGCGCATAGGTGTTTTCGTCGAGCAGGCCGTAGTCGCTGGAGGCCATGGTGTTGTGGAGGTTGACCTGAACTCCGCGTCTGGCGAGGCTTCCCAACTGGTTGAGGTAGCGGAAGCTGTCGAGGAAGGTGGATGCCCAGCGGTCGCCACCGCAGGCGGCTTCGGCGGTTTCGGTGTTCCAGATAAGCTTGCCGGGCTCGGTCTTGTCGCGAAGGGCGATGTAGTAGTCGGCGGCTTTGCCGGCTCGGTCGAGCCAGTCTTCAGACAGTGCAGCATCGGGCGAGGTAGTGGCAGCCCCACCCAACATGGCGCAGCGGCTGGAAACGGCGCCGTAGGAGTGGTAGGAGAAGACGTCGAAGGCCGGGCCAGTGGCAGCGAGCATGTCGGTGCTGGTGAGCATCTTCATGTTGCCCGGGACGATCATGGTTCCCTCGCCAACCGCGCCGGGTCCAAGGAAGATCATGCCCGGGAGTTCCTGCTTTTGAAAGGCGTGAAAGGCAGTCACATCGCGGCCAAAGGCACCTGCGTCGTAGTCTTGTGGCACACCGCCGCCGGAGGCGAAGTTCGGCTCGTTCATGAACTCGGCTGCAGCGATCGAGCCGCCGATGGATTTGGTGTAATCAACCCAGACCTTTGCCTCGTTTGGTGTCCACGCGCCAGGCGCATCGCGTGTGCCCATGCTGGTGGCAAATGATGTTACAAGCTTGGCGTCGACTGCTTTTGTGAATTCGATGACACCTTTCCATTCGGCCCTGGTGAGAACGCCATTGAAGCCCTTGGGTGGAGTGGTAAGTGCAGGGTCATCGTTGTTCTGAAAGAAGGTGGTGTTGGCCCAGGTGCCACTGACACGCAGGTAGGCGGGGCCGAGCGCGGCTGCAAGCTTGCGCAGGCGCGCATTGCTTAGGTTGATGGGCGGACGGTACTGAAAGAGGCCCGGATCGAGACCCGCGGGCTGATTGGCCGATTTTGGCGCAGTTTCGGCCTTGCTCGCATAGGGCTTCCAGAAGCGGCCACCAGTGACTTCGACCATCTCAATGTTGTAGGACTGGAAGCGCTCATCCACCGATCCAACGCGGGCAAAAGCAGAGGGCTGGAAGGTGGAGGGCTGGGCCGCCTGCGCGCTGGCGTTGGTTTGAGAGGTGGTACTGAGGGCGGCGAGCGCGACTGCCGCGATTGCGATTTGATGCTGCGTCCGGAGGTGCTTCATGGTGTCTTCTCTAAAGTTCTTCAGGAACGGTTGTAAACCTTCATGGGCTGGGGGGATTGTTCTCGACCCGGCTATTGATTGACGCCACTGGCGAGGAAGCCGCCGTCGACAACCAGCGTCTGGCCGGTGACGAAGGAGGCAGCATCGGAGGCGAGATAGATTGCTGCGCCGACCAACTCTTCGGTTTTGCCGAATCGGCCCATGGGTGTGCGCATGAGAAGCTCCTGACCGCGCGGTGTGCTGTCGAGAAGCTGCGCGTTTAGTTCGGTGCGAAAGACGCCGGGGGCGATGGCGTTGACGGTGATGCCGCGCTTTGACCATTCGACCGCGAGGGAACGGGTGAGGGAGCCGACGCCGGCTTTGCTGGCGGCATAGGCTGCAACCTCGCTGAGCGCGACAAATGCATTCAACGAAGAGATGTTGATAATGCGGCCGTAGCCGCGGTCGAGCATGTGCTTGCCGAAGACCTGGCAGGAACGCAGCGTGCCGGTGAGATTGGTGTCGAGGATGCTGGTCCACTCGTCTTCAGGCATGGTGAGCGTGGGGGTGCGCTTGATGCGGCCAGCGCAGTTGATCAGGATATCGACCTTGCCGAATTTCTCGACCGTCGCGGCGAGCAGGGCTTCGAGCGAAGCGCGGTCGCAGACGTCGGACGCGAGACGAACTGTTTGGCGGCCACGTTCTTCGATGGCGGCGGCGGTTTCGTCCACTTGCTGCTGGCGGCGCGCGCTGGCCACCACGTCGGCGCCCGCATCGGCGAGACCAAGGGAGAGCGCGCGGCCAATTCCCGATGTACCGCCGGTTATGACCGCTATTTTGCCTTCAAGACTGAGGATGTTGATTGCCATGGTTTTCCTTTTCTAAAGTCTGCTGCGGTGTGCCCACAGTCCTAATCCTGGGTTGCCGATGAAGAATACCTGCTCACCGTCAACCGAGTTGTATCCCTGCTGGAGCTTTGCCGGATCGTAGCGGTGGCTCATTGTTTCGAGGTCACCGTATTTGAATCCCACTGCCTCGACTTCATCGCGGGTGAGGTGAGCCGGGCACCAGGTGATGGTGAAGCGGCCTTCCGATGAACCGTGAATGAGGTGCGCGGCGGCGCTAAGATCGGCGGCGAGGTCGGGCTGGGATTCGACGGCAGCCAGCGTGGCCGGGGTGCCGAAGTAGCCATACTTGCGGATCAGAGCGTCAATGGTTTTGTCTTCGCCGAACTCGCGCACGCCGGGAGCAAGAATGATGAGCTCCGCGCCGTCTGCAAGTGCCATGCGGGTGCGATAGACGGCTTTGTTGCCAAGCCAGGTGGAGTGGAACTCCTGCGGGTCGAGGTAGACAACGGCCTTCTTGATAGGCTCGTCGAGAATTTCGAAGTTCACCTTAAGACTGAGTTCGGCGGCGAGGTGGAAGCACTCCGCGTCGTCACCGATGAAGAGCCCGCGCACAGCGAGAGAGCCATCGGCGCGCCGCGAGACGACGGTGAGCACGTAGACGATGGGCAGATGATTAAGGAAACGCTCGGCGGCGTAGTTGAGCACCGACCGGACAGGGTTTTCAGCGCGGCCCATGATGCGTTCCATGCCGTAGACAGCGCCAAGGTAGTGGCTGCGGTTGATGCCTTCGCGGCCGCCGGTGCCCACCAGGATGTTTTTGGTGTAGTTGGCCATGCCGATGACTTCGTGAGGGACAACTTGACCAATGGAGAGGATCAGGTCGAAGCCACCATCCGCGACGAGTCGGTTCACTTGCGCCGGCCAGGCGTAGTTGAGCTTGCCCTCTGATTGGTCGCGAATGAAATTGGCTGGGACCTCGCCAAGCGTGACCACATCGGTGCGCCAGTTGTGGACGCGAAACAGGTCCAGAGGCACGTCGCCGAACATGTGGGTGAGTTGATCCGGGCGCATGGCTGAGTGGGTGCCGAGTGCAGGGAGTACAGCCTTGAGATGATCCCCGTAAAAATGACTGGCGATGTTGGTGAGTTCGCCGGCGCGGGAGTGCTCGCGGGTCTGATCGGGCGGGACGGCAAGGACGCTGGCGCGGGGGCCGAGCCGGGCAAGCGCATCGGTGAGCAAGGCCTTCAGGTTCTCTGAAGTGAGATCGGTATCAGCGCTTCCGACTGAGCAGTAAAGGCTCATGGGTGGAGCTCCGCTTTTTTCAGTCCCGGGGCGAGCAGCATGTTAATCGCCAGCGAGATCAGGTAAACACTGGACGCGATGATGAACAGGATGGAGTAGTTTTTGTGGGTAAGTTCAAGGATATAACCGATAAAATTTGCGAACAAAAAGCCGCCCAATGCGCCGGCCATGGAGCCGATGCCGGTGACCGAGCCCACGGCGCTGCGCGGGAACATATCAGAAACGGTGGTGAAGATGTTGGCCGACCAACCCTGATGGGCTGCCGCAGCGAGACTCAGCAATCCGATGGCGGCCCATTTTGAGAAGTTGTCCGCATGAAGGTAGTTGATGAGGAAGACGGGAGCGATGAGACATGCGCAGAGGAACATGGCAGCGAGCCGAGCCCGATGAGGCGGGAATCCCATGCGCAGAAAGGATGCCGGCAAGTAACCGCCATAGATGCTGCCAACCGCCGATGCGTTGTAGACGATCAGGATGGGCACCCCAAGGCCCGACAGACTCAGATGGAATTTGTCGCTGAAGTATCCCGGCAGCCAGTAGAGAAAGAACCACCAGATTGGATCGGTGAGGAATTTAGGGATGGCGTAAGCCCAGGTCTGACGAAACGCGACGAGCTTGATCCAGGGAGTGGCTGGGCGGGGCTTTTCAGGCGCCTCCTGGTTGATGTAGGCGAGTTCTGCACGGGAAAGCGTGGGGTGTTCGGTGGGTTTGTGATATTTGAAGAACCAAAGCACGATCCAGGAAGCTGAAAACACGCCCGTCACGAGAAACGCCGCGTGCCAGCCGAACAGGTGCGTCGCTATAGGTACAAGGAGGGTTGCAAGAATGACGCCGATGTTCGCGCCGCAGTTGAAGATGCCGAATGAAAGCGAGCGCTCCTTTTGCGGGAACCATTCTGCGTTGGTCTTGTTGGCAGCGGGAAAGTTTCCGGATTCGCCGATTCCGAGCAGGGCGCGGGCAATGCCAAGCTGGAGCACCGAATTGACGAGCGCATGACCCATGGCGGAAAGGCTCCATACGGCCATGATGGCGATGTACCCAATCCGCGTTCCTACCTTGTCAACAAAGCGACCTGCAAAAAGCAGTCCGAAGGCATAAAAGAAGGTAAAGAAGCCGACGATGGTGCCGTAACTCGATTCAGTGAGGCCGATGCCGCCTTGGGCAACGGTGTGCATGAGGGTGGGCTTGAGGAGCGCCAGGACCTGGCGATCCATGTAGTTGATGGTTGTGGCTGCGAAGAGCATCGCGCAAATGGTCCAGCGGATGTGCCCGATGCGGGCATCGGGTTGCGACGGGCCATGTTGCTCGATGCTGGTTCCAGGCGCCATGCGCTGCTCCTTACAGTCGGTATGCCTTCTTCACAAGCGTATAGGTCAAATCGTATGCCACTTCGAAGGCTTCGTCCTCGTCCATCCGGTGTTCAGTAACCAGCCGCGCAAGGAAGGCGCAATCGATGCGGCGGGCAACATCGTGGCGCGCGGGAATGGAAAGGAACGCCCGGGTGTCGTCATTGAATCCGACCGTATTGTAGAAGCCGGCGGTCTCGGTGGCTTGTTCGCGGAAACGCATCATGCCCTCGGGACTGTCCTGGAACCACCACGGCGGCCCGAGGCGCAGGCAGGGATAGTGGCCGGCCAGCGGAGCGAGCTCACGGCTGTAGGTGGACTCGTCGAGCGTGAAGAGAATGAGTGTGAAGTTGGGTTCGTTCCCGTAGCGGTTGAGCAGGGGACGCAGGGCATCAACATAGTTGGTAGGACCAGGAATGTCGCAGCCCATGTCCCGGCCATAGCGCTCGAAAATGCGGCGATTGTGGTTACGGACGCTACCCGGGTGGAGTTGCATGACCAATCCGTCTTCGACACTCATTCCGGCCATCTCGGTGAGCATCTGGGCGCGGAAGAGCTCCTGCTCGGCGGGGGTGGCACTGCCGGCAAGAACCTTGGCAAAGAGGGAAGCGGAATCTGTGGCGCTTAGGTCGGCGGTACGCGCGGTGGGATGTCCATGGTCAGTGGAGGTGCAGCCGAGTGAGCGGAATCGCGCGCGGGCCTTGCGCAGGGCATTGAGATAGCCGGACCATGACGAGGTGTCTTCGCCGGTTTGCTTGCCAAGCTCGGCGATGTTTTCGGCGAAGCCATGGAATTCAGGATCGACGACCGGATCGGGGCGGAAGGCTGGAAGTATGCGGGATTTCCAGCCGGAGTCTCGAATTGCCAGGTGGTCGGCGAGTGGGTCGAGAGGGCTGTCGGTTGTGGTGAGGACCTCAATTTTGAAACGCTCGTAGAGGGCGCGCGGCAGAAACTCCGGCGTGGTCAATTTTTCGCTGATGGTGTCGTAGTAAAGGTCGGCGGTCTTCTCTGAGAGTCGCTGTTCGAGACCAAAAAGCTCCTGAAATGCGTAGTCGAGCCACATCCGGGTGGGCGTGCCGCGAAAGAGAGTGTAGTGCCCGGCAAAGGTATGCCAAACCTTGCGGGGATTCTGCACCTCAGCCCGCCCGATCTCCAAATCTTCAAGAGAGACGCCCTGGCTGTAGAGCATGCGATAGACATAGTGGTCTGGCTGGACGAAGAGCGTGGCTGGATTGGGGAATGGCTCGTTCTTGACGAACCACGCGGCCTGGGTGTGGCCATGTGGGCTGATGATGGGCAGGGACTTGATGTGCGCATAGAGGGCACGGGCAACCGCACGGGTAGCGGGATCGGAGGGAAACAATCGATCTTCGTGGATCAGCATGGCGGGAGCGCCAACCTTTCATTGAAAGACGCGCAGAGCGAATCTTAAGAGGTCAGACCACTAGTATACAAGTGCGAGTTCCGAGGTTGGAGATGGCGCGACCGTCAACCTCAGACAATGAATCAGGGCGGGGAAGCGATGCGGGGAACGTTTTGAGGCCCGCATCGCCCGGCCCAGGATTAAGCCCGATAACCCATCCCGGCAACCATTCCTCGCATGTAGGACAGGCTCTCGATGACCCCTGGCATGGGGTCTTCGGCGTGAATCTCATACTCAAGGTCGATGAACCCGGCGTAGCGAGTAGCGATGAGGGCCTGGAACATCTCGCGGAACGGGATGATGCCGCGACCTACGGCCACCTGGCTTTCACGGCTGGAGTAGCTGGCCAAATCTTTGACGTGCATGTTGAAGAGGCGCGGCCCAACCTTATGAATTGCGTCTACGATGTCCGTTCCCGCGCGCACGGAGTGGCCGATGTCGATGCAGCATCCTATGCGCGGGTCCATGCCCTTCACGGCCTCGAGGACGTTGAGCGGCGAAGGCCAGACTTTGTCTTCCGGTCCGTGGTTGTGGATTGCGATGCGGATGTCGTACTCCTTGACGAACTTTTCGACGCGGGGCAGCACCTCGGGCTTGGGATCGCCGGCGACGATTACCTTGATGCCGGCGCGCTTGCAGTATTCAAACTTGGCGCGGATGTCGTCATCTTCATCCTTGGGGAAATAAATGGTACCGGCGGCGTGAAGCTGGATGCCGGCAGCCGCGTAGTCAGCTAGGGCTTTGGCTTCTTCGGCAGGGTCGCCGGGAAGATGATCTTTCGTGTCTTTGCAATTGATCGAAGTGACCTGCAACTGCTTCAGGAAGTCGATCATCTGGGCGCGCGTGAAGTTGCGAAAGGTATAAGTCGCAATTCCGAACTGCAAGGGCGACGGCTTGAGTGCGGCCTGGCTTGGCTCAGCGAAGGCTGGAAGGGCGGCCGGAGCCGTGCATGCCGCTGCGATGATTGCGCCAGACTGAACAAATCTGCGACGTGACATTTGCTGTTTCATAAGCGGATTTCTCCTGAGGTGGTTGCCTCATCGTTCTGTGCCTGAATTCCACCCCAGCCGCAAAAAACCTTGACGCTGCGCGCATTGGGCACCCAGGCGGAGCTCTAAACCTTTGGCGCCCAGCCGCTCTCGTACTCGCGGCCCCACATCTTCATGGCGTCCTCGTCGTTCTTGATTTTGCCATCGAAAGGATCGAGATTGAGTACGCGCTGGGTGAAGTAGGCAACGTTGGAAAGCTGCAACATCGTGACTGCGACGTTGCCGACTGCGACGGGCGAGTTGAGTTTTTCCCCTTTTTGAACTGCGGCGATGAAGTTGGCAAAGTGCAGATCGGTCATGCCGTCGTTGCCGGTAAGATCGGCGGAAGAAGCTGCTTTTCCCGCAGAGACCTGGCTGGTCATTTTGCCGTTAAGGTCGTAGATTTCGTAGCCGCCGCCATCGACGAATACCGATCCGGTGGTGCCCATCACGGTGGTGCCGCGGTCGCGTCCGTAGTACTTCATGCCCTCGCAACACTTGCCTTCCCAGGAGATGAGCGCATCGTCGTACTCGAAGCTGGTGACCAGGGTGTCGTAGAACTGCCAGTCGTCTTTGAAGTGGTAGCGGCCACCGGAGGACGAAACGCGGTTGGGCAAGTCGACTCCCAGTGCCCAGCGAGCGACGTCAATCTCGTGCGTGCCATTGTTGAGCGTTTCGCCGGTTCCCCAACGGCGGAACCAGTGCCAGTTGTAAGGCTGGTAGTTGTCGTGGAATGCTGTGCGCGGCGCTGGGCCCTGCCAGAGGTCCCAATCAAGGTGGTCGGGCACCGGCGCTTCTTTGCCGAAGCCGATCGACTTGCGGACGTTGGAGTACCAGCCTTTGGCGTAGTAGGCACGGCCGATGAGACCGTTATGAATCTTGTCGACGATCTCAATAATGTGCGGGGCTGAGCGGCGCTGGTTGCCCATCTGGGCAAGCTTGCCGGTCTTTTTCTGCGCCTCGACCAGCATGATGCCTTCAGCGGGATTGTGGCTGCAGGGCTTTTCGACATAGACGTGCTTGCCAGCCTGCATAGCTGCAATGGCCATAGGGGTGTGCCAGTGGTCAGGCGTGGCAATCGATACTGCGTCCACATCCTTGAGCGCGAGCACCTCGCGGAAGTCTTTGTGTGTGGCGACGGGGTAGCCGAGCTTCTGCTCTGCGCGGTCGGCAAAGCGCTTGAGGATGATCGAGTCTACGTCGCACACGTGCGCAAGGCGCGAGGTTGCCTTGTTGAGGATCAACGAGTCAAGGTGGGCATAGGCGCGGCCGTTGAGCCCGAAGGTGGCGAAGCTGACGCGATCGTTCGCGCCGAGGATCTGGCCGTAAGACTTAGCGGAGGAGGCAATCGCAAGCCCGGCAGTGCCAACCGAAAGTGTTCCGAGAAAACTACGTCGTGTAACCAATTCTGATCTCCGTGTTCGCCCTTAAAGGATGTTTGCTTCCAGTTGATCGTTGCACTCGCACGGTGCTTTTCGCGGCAAGCGCTATAGAGTTGCGGAATCCTTGAGAGCCTGCTTCATGCCGGCCCAGCTTATACGTGTCGATTCTTCGGCGGTTGCTGCTCCGTGCCAGTGTGTTTCAAGGCTGACGGCATCACGGAATCCAGCTTTGTGGAGATCTCTGAACTGCGCGGCCCAGTCAATGTAGCCCTTGTCGACGGGCGACCATTGGATCTTACCGGCGTCATCCTTGACGGCGTTTTTGCAGTGGCAGTGATGGATGCGGTCCTTGGGCAACAACTCCCACGCAGTGGGGAATGCGTCTAGCTCACCGCGCATGACCGCATTGGCTGGGTCCCAGTTGAGCGCGAGGTTCGGTGTCTTGACTGCGTCCAGGGTCCGAGCCGCTTCGCGACCGGTAGCCGTATTGCATTCGAACTCGTTCTCAAGCACCAGTAAAATTCCTTGCTTGCCGGCAGCTTCTGCGGCTTCGCGCAACTTGTCATCGATTGCCGTCCGCCAGGGCGCCTGATCGTCGAGTCGCCAGAAGTCGAAGCAGCGGACTTTCTGTGTCTTGAAGCGTTTGGCGAGATCGATGGATTTTTGCAGGATGTCGTCCTGCTGCTTGAAGGTGGTTTCGGCGGCGAGGTGCAGGTCATCTTTGCCGCCGTATTGCGACTTTGGTGCGCCGGGCCAGTGAGTCTTGAAGAGGGGGCTGGCGATGTCTGTCACGCGGAGGTTGTATTTCGCGAGAATCTTTTCAGTGTCTGCCTGTTCGCTGTCTGAGAGGGCAGTGGCGTTCTTGCCCCACATCGATCGAATCTCGATCCAGCTCATGCCAAAGTCGACGGCAGCAACATGGCAGGCGTGGTCAAAGTCCTGCGAGATTTCGTCGTTGATGACGGAGACGTGGAAGGGAGAAGTGGCCTGGGCGAGGCCACGGAACGGACGGAGGGCAGTGGCTGCAGCGGCCACCCCCGCGCCAAAAACAAAGCTCCGTCTGGAAGGCTGAGGCATGGTGCTCCTTGTGCGCTGAAACAGGGTGGGGAGTCGATCGAGCTGACGCAAGAATTCTACTT
>Ga0182012_10004448_pt1 | contig 14642 bp, 12 predicted proteins | sample 612S2SmetaG_FD_120486 | JGI IMG/M metagenome (GOLD analysis project Ga0182012, IMG submission 120486) | Permafrost microbial communities from Stordalen Mire, Sweden - 612S2S metaG | ecosystem: Environmental > Terrestrial > Soil > Wetlands > Permafrost | place: Sweden: Stordalen | collected... | reverse complement strand
CGTGCCAACAAAAGACGCGGCAACCGCACCGGCGGCTGATAAGCCAACTGTGGCTGCCATGCGCTTGGACGCAGGCAACTGTGAAAGTGACGAAAACAGAACCAATGCCGCGAGCGCAAAGCCAATTACCAGCGGTAAACCAAACACAGTGAAATCAGAATCCGTCCACGAAGGATGAAATCCTGCTTGTAACACCACTCTGCTCCGATAGAAAAGACACGCAAGCGCACCCTGACTCCCGAAAACTACAGCCAAATTGAGAATTAATCTGGTCATATTACTGCCATCGAAATGGATGTTCCGACCAATAGTGATAAGCCACAACGGCGGACACAATGTGAATGCCCGCTAAAATAATAGCATCCCTCTTAAACCGTTGATGCGCCCAACCACTTCCACAAATCCAACCATAAATTGGCCACTGAAATAATGAAGCAGTCATACCAATAAACCAGAACGGAACTACGGTCTGCCAATCGGCGATAACGAAATATGGGAATAAAATAGCAACGATGGAATTTTCGGAGACGGGAATATGGATTAAGGAAAACACAAACGGCGCAAAGAAGAAAAAATAGAGTGCGGCGATTTCAGCAACAACGCCAAGACCGATGCAAATAAAATATTTTTGAATGGTGCTCATAAATGCCCGTCGGCCTAGGCGACATATCTCTTTGGAATCAAAAATATAATTACAGAAATCAGCGAATAAACGCCAACCAAAATAAACACTGCCTGCAACTGGACAGGATCTTTCCCAAAATGCAAAGCGATATTCAGTCCACAAAACAGCACGCTCAGAAGCGCAATAATGCATAGAAGGATGCGTGACCAGATAAATCCACGATGAAGAACTGTGCTGGCTACTGCACCGGCAACGAGCAATATCAAATAGAGAAAGAATATGCATAAATTCGGCGGACTCAAATTCCAGTCCACCCAACCGTCGAGCTCATGCAACCAAATGAGACCAAAAATAGCTACGATACATACAGCTGCCCAACCATCTCCGAGAATACGATATATCTTCATAAACGCGAATGTCCCCTAAAGTAGAAAGTTAAACCACTGCCGGCTCGTGGCGTGAACCGCGACCGCGGAACGGCCAGCGCCAACAGCGGTTGGCTCCGTAATTTATTGATTAGATTTTTCACGACTTAGATTTTCTTGTTGTGATACCTGGCTTTCAAGGCGGATAAAAGCCAGTCACCTACCGACCAGATCATGCCGATTATGCCCACTACCAATAATGCTCCAGCGACCATGGCCGGCACAAAAAACAACACAAACGCAAAGGCATTGGCGACCACCAAACGACATAGCCATAAGGCGGCGACACCTATAACAGCAAGCATGGCAAACCCAGATAATTCTCGCAAAGTCTGTAAATGCTTCATAGCGTCCAATCTGACTGACGCAGAAAGCGGAACCGTACTTTCCACGCGGCGTGAATCGCGACCGCGGAACGGCCAGCGCAAGGCATTGACCACCAGCCAAAACGTCGCTTTGGACTTTTTCATGTCCAATAACTTGCCAAGCGATAGCCGAATCTCATAATTGATAATTTATCTCTTACCATTGATATTCTCGATGCGCACTCACTGTAGAAAGCTGATTCACCGCCGACTCGCGGCGTGAACCGCGACAGCGGAACGGAACCGAGTATCATGAAAATATAATGGCTTGCAGTTACGTGTTTTTCAGGAATCTAAAATAGAAAGCTGCAAACACCAAGACCATGCCGGTGTTCACCATCAGCCGTTCCCAGAACCGATGCTTAAAGAACAGTAAATCTACACTAATAATAGTGGCTATCAATACCACAAGGTAAAGCACGACTGACATATTCTTTATTTCGTTCATTTTGACGCCGGTTAGTTGTTTGTTTTTATGCGTCCGAAATGGCGCAACGCCTTCGAAATGAGCGGGCTGATTGCCGGCGGCGTTTACAGTTTTGGAGCTTGGGCGGGAAGGTCAAGCGAAGCGGACTTCGGCTCGTCATGCCACACCACTTCGAAATAGCCGATCATCATCTCCTCGGTGCTCTGCAGACCAAAGAAGACGTCCTTCGTTGGATCGGGATTGTTCGGATTGTCCTTGCTGTTGTCGTAAGTGGCTATGGCGCGCAGCCGTGTGCCCTTGGGCAGCAGGCGCGGTTTGGCGAGGACGTATTCCACCTGCCACTCGAAGTCCCATTTCGGCACATCGAGCAAGATTTCCTGATGGCCATCGGGAAATTCGGCGATGTAACGGAAGGACTTTCCGCGCAGATGCATGTGGGGACGCAATGAAAGCAGCGTGGCATCGCGCGGCATCACCTTGGTGGCGGTGACCACGTGCGCCGGATCTCCGGGCGGAATCTCGAAGGCCACGGTGGCGATAGAGCGGGAGTCCACCGGTTCGGTGGGGGGTTGCTTGGCGAAGTGAAGGCCCAACATGGTCTTGGATTGGTGCGGGGTGCCATCGGGCGTGTAGTGAATCTGCATCACGATGGTCGCGCCTGCGGGCAGCAGTTTGGCCCGGCCCGGCGGATAGACCATGCCCCGCCCGGCGGCCAGAGTGGTCGCAAAGCTGCCATTGAGACCGCCGCCGCCGCCGACAGCCAAGTCCTTTGAGATATAGGGCGACATCCGTCCGATCCAATTCAGGGCCTCGCCCGGTTTTGATCCTTCCAGCAAGCTGAATTCGTCGAAACCCGGCGTCCACGGCCGGATCGCACCCGCCGGAGCGGGGGCGGTATCTTCGATGAAAATGAGGACGTGATGCACCACCTGTGGCGAGGTGGAGATGATCTGCGTGGCGTCCACCCAGTGATCTTCGGTCATGTGTGTCGGAATGCGCACATAGCGATACGGCATCTGGCCTTCGGCGACGACGTCGGCGGGTTCCGTTTCGAAGACGACATCGGGTTTGCCGATATCCCATTGGGGACGCGGCGGGAGGGGTGGCAGCGCGTTGGCCACGTCGCCGGCGGCTGTCCCGGCATCGACCCATTGCTTGATCCGCTCGATATCGGCAGCGGCGAGCGAGGGGTCATTCGAAAAGTGACCATACGCCGGGCTCGCGCTCCACGGCGGCATGCGCCGCTCATCCACCACCTCGGCGATCATTCGCGCGTGGCGCCGGGCGTTTTCATAAGGAACCAGGGAGAACGGCGCATAGCCTCCGCTCTGATGACAGTCGATGCAGTGGGCGCGGAAGATTTTTTCCACATCACCGTAAAAGACCGGCGTATCCATGGCCGCCGCCGGCGCGGGCGTCCACTCCAAGAGGCAGCCCATCGGATCCGTCGCCGCAGTCGTGACCGGCTGGCCTGCGAGCACGGCATTCACCGCATCGCGAAGAAACTGCCGGGCCGGCGCATTCTTGCGGTAAGTCGCCGGGCCCTGGCCCGCGTCGCGCCGGTAGCCATATTGGTCGTCCACGGCGCCGCGATATGCCACGCGCAGGTCACCATCAAGCAGCACGGCATCCGTGGTGCTCCGCGCGCCCACCAATCTCGCCAGTACCCCGTGCTCATCGCAAATCAGCGGCACTTCGCCCTCCGCCGTCGCGCGCAACTTCTCCGGTGTGGCATCGGAACTTGAGTCGATGAGGAAAAATTGCACGCCACGCGGCATCATATCCGCAGCGAGTTCCCGGAGTCTTGGCGCATAAACCTTGGCCATGGGGCAATCCCTCGCAGTCCACGCCAACACCACCGGCTCGCCTTTTTCAATCGCGTGCTCCTTGCCCGTGACATCAATGAGTGGGGGCAACGTGATCTGATCCGGGAGTTGGGCGGACTCCGCCTGAAGCGCCACATGAATGCTAATGACGGCGGCGACGATGAGATGATGGACAGGTTTCATGGTTGATTCTGGCGCGGCAACCTTGCAGCGTTTTAATCAGGTATACGAACCAGCCCTCCCGCCGGTTACAGAACTAGACCCGGATTCGGTCGAATTCTGGGTGATAGACTTGGCTCTAACATGGAACATCCAGCTCCACCCGATAAAAATCGAAATAGCTAATACCGCAAAAACATGCACGGATAATCGTAAACGGAGACTGATGCCAGCGAAATACTGACACAAGCTGCCAAGTGCCGCACGACCAACTAAAACAGCCGGCATCTAGATGAGATATTCAAGTCTCATCCGCGCACAAAGCCGCCTAACATAGAAAGCTGAACTATGCCTTCCTCACAGCGCGAACCGCGACCGCGGAACGGCCAGCGCAAAGCATTTGCCCGCACAACTGGATAGGTGTCTGGCTTCTCATTGTAGTTTAAGAGTTATGAGTTTGACCTGAGGATTACACGACGCATCTAGATTGATGGATATTGCATATTTATCATGCACCCATTTTTGATGAAGAACTTGACCATTCATAACCCAATCAACCTTTTGATAATGGCCGTTTTCCTTAAAGAAATGTTGCATTTGGCCATTTTCGTTAAAATCAGCTTTTTCATAATAATCAAGGGCATACATCCAATAGGATCGCAACTTGCCGCTAACATAGAAACTCATATACATCCCGCCTTCGCCACTGCGATCAACCCTGCTTTTTTTGAGCTCACTAACCGGATTGTTCCATGGGTATTTTGGACCACTATAATCAAAATCAAATTCAAACCATTCATTCTTGTCTTTTGGATCAACAATTTGCGCAAACTCACCCCAATCGCATGTCGCTGTCTCCAGCTTGGAATTGCTTAAAAGATTGGCGTATTCATCCAGATCGGAGGTTAAACGCTTTGAAAAATCCTCGAAATCAAGAATGAGGTCAGTATTCGTGACCAGCGTGAACGCCTCGGTGCCGTCATTTAACCGGCTTGTGAATTGGAAAACGGAAGGCTGGCTGGCCAAGTTGTTTGCCACTATCGCCAGCCAGTTTGTGTCAACCGACGACCTCATGATGTCCGCGCATTGTTGAAGTCGCATCTTTTTGTCGGGTTTGTCAGGCCATTTGCCGGGATGCATCCCAATCAGATACCCGAACAGGTTGCTGGCACGTTCGGTAAATGGCGCACCGGGTTCACCAGTATCTATGCCGATGCCACCCAGGACCGTTCCCGCATCGCCGATCAAAATGACCGCCAAACAAAACATCGCTTTGGACTTTTTCATGTCCAATAACTTGCCAAGCGATAGCCGAATCTCATAATTGATAATTTATCTCTTACCATTGATATTCTCGATGCGCACTTAATGTAGAAAGGCGATCAATCCAAGAATTAGCGGCAACTTGTTAGGCTGATCATTCGTCATAAGCCGCAGTGCATATTAAACCAATATCCAATTGCCATAGCCAACAAACCAAACACCATGACAATACCGAAGGCGACAACGCAGCCGAAGATCACAATGGAATGGAAAGCGAGCAATATAATGCGCCTAAACTGCGGTAGTTCCCGATGCCATGCACTTAAATATAGCGTCAAGAACGCCGCGATAAGCGGGGAAAGCCAATATATCAACGATCTGACCGTTGAACTTGCCAGTTGCGTCAATAACGGTTCTGCAAGCCAATAAATCACTGGAGCGCAAAGCAAACAGGCCAAGACAGCCAGTCCGAATGGCGGCTCGTATTCCTCACAAAGCTTTACGTTTTGCATAATTTTCAAATCAGACTAACGCAGACAGTTCAGCCACCGCTGACTCGTGGCGCGATTCGCGCCAACGGCGGCTGGCTCCGGAGGCTGGTTAGGGTACGCGTCTGTGTCTGAAATCATAATAGCCATATACAACCATGGTAACAAACGGTATAACCCCGACGCAAACATTCTGGAGAATGTAACCCAGACCATGCTTTCCACAGACCGCACTATTTTGGACAACGATCATACAGACGCCGACGATTTGGATAAGCCATAGAAGCGAAACCGGGATAGTCAGCCAATAAAACCAACCTGACAGGCGACACAACCCCACAAGCACAGCCGCTCCAATCAAAGCAAACAGCCAAATCATCAAAGCTTGCATAAATATAAAAGGTAGTATGACCTATCTCCGGCAACTGCTTTAGGCCACAGCGTCTTCATTATGATTTGGTAATAATCGGTTTTGGAACTGTGCCATCCAATCTGACTGGCACTTCAATCCAAGGTAGCGGCCCATTCCATACTCCACCGGGATCGGCATCGAAATGAGCCACATAAATCCACTCTGCTGGCCCATCTGTATAGGACATCCGTTGTAATTTAATATAATGCAGCAACCAACCCTTCATGCCATCTCTTTCTGGCACAGTCTTAACAAACTTCTTCGCTATCCGAACGGCCGCACCGGTTGTAAGCGGTGGTTCGTCCGTGGTTGCTGCATCCCATTTGTCTTTAGCACCCGTATAAACATCAAACTCATATTTTGTATCGGCAGTTGGATAGCCCATCAAATCAATGTGGCCAGCAAAACACGTTGTGAGGCCGATACCAGCGGAGAAAACCGCAATCTTGATAATTTTTTTCATATCTTACATTTGCCTGTCATTTTGTGATTGTTACTTTTATAGAATTGGATTCAAGCGTGAATTTTCCATCGCTAGAACTAAATGTTCGCTTTGCTTTAAGGGTGTAATCACCAGGTTCAACTGCATTTCCAAAACGTGTCGCGCCAAACGTCACTGGTATAGATTCACTTTTCTCCTCACCGGGATTTATCATAACGGGTATGGACAGCTCTCTAATTTTAAGCGGAGTTGTTATATCATATAATTTCCCCGTGTCACTTATCAACAAAACATCAAAATCTATCGTTGGTGCTGATATATCCACGGTAATAGCATTCGTGGAGGAATTGGTGATGACAGAGTCGGCGGCAGATGATGAGCCGACCTGAAAAACATTGTTTGTCATCGTAATGGACAATTGAACACCTTGGACGCTGTTTCCCCAATTGGTGGCCTGCTGGTCACTGTCAGAACCGGCGCGGGCCGACACGACAGCCAAACCAAGCAGAGCGATGATTGATAAGCTGAATAAAAGGTACCGGGGTTTCATAGTGTGGTGTCGTAATCTAGATTACTTCTTTAATCATGGCGTGGCAATTCGATAAAAGCGTGAGGGATGATTTATTGCATCTTCGTCACGAAAAAATCCAGCTCCGCTGGCATTAGCCTGATTGGTGCTGATGGTATTCCAGTCGGTGGCGTCCATTGTGTCTTTGGACTGAAGTACGTAAGTCTTGTTTGCGTTGCCGGTGAATTGAATCATGGCCACACCGACATGATAACTCATCGAATTGATCAGAATCGTTTCCGGCGGAATCGTCGTGGCAATCGTGTTCGGCACGATTGAATCGGTCGTGGATGCCGAGGTCATTGCGGCCAAGTGATATATTGGGATACGATGATGGGTTTGGAATTCATCCATGCCGATAAAAGGACTCTTGAATGTGTCGTCAAGCGAGCCGTCGGGGTTGAGCCGCGCGAGATACCGGCGTTTGAATCCATTGACAGCGGTGAAGGTTCCACAGATTACAATCCGGCCGTCTTCTTGAATGGAAAAATCGGTCACCGGACGCGATGGAAACTCGGTGGTAATCTCACAATGAAAACTATGGTCAATCTGCCCGTCCGCATTCAATTGGACGAGGCCAGGAAAATCCTCTCCATCCATTTTGGTAAAACCACCAGCCACCAGAAGCTTCCCACCCTTTAGCAGTTTAATGGTCATGCTGCCACGCCGGTCGGCTTCATACTGGTTGGTGAAACTCAAATCAGGCATCCAGTTTTTGTCTAAACGCATGAAACCGCCGGGAGCCGTCAGGATGCCATTCACAAATCTTTCGCGGGTTCCGACAATCGCGCCACCCTCCGGCAAACGCACTGCAATACGAAACAATTCAATCGGGAATTTCGCAAAAAAAGTTCTAAAAAAGCCCGTTGCCGGATTTCCCAGATGTTGTAGCCAAAAGCCATCGTTTTGGATCGGGAAATTGATACTCACTGAATCCGGCAGCGCATTCGGGGATGGCGAAACCAGTCGGCCGGTTGAATCAAGCCGATAAACACCGAGCGGACTGGAACCAAGGTTTTCCACCACCGCCACGGAACCATCACTCAAAACCGCGGCTGGTCGGATGCCCCCGAATTGGCTATCTAAATAATTATAAGCCACTTTTTCAGCAGGCATCCAGAGAGCATTCGTAAACCAAGAAACAAACATTTCATCCAGACTGCCATCCGCGAGAAATCTCGCATATCCAAACCGTGGCTTGCCTCCTGCGTTGTTAAACATGCCCGTGGCAAAAAACTTTCCATCTGGCAGTAGATCAAGATGAGCTTGTCCAGCGTCGGAGGCCTTAAGTTCTGCGCCACAATAAAACGAATGATCCAAAGACCCGTCTGCGTTGAGTTGCATAGCGAGTCGGTCCATTGTCCCAACGAGACCCGATTGAGGATCAACGAATCTTCCGAAAAGACTTGTTCCAACTATGATTTTCCCATCCGGTCGCACCACCACTACGCCCGGTGGAGTTTCCAGGCAAATGCAAGCACCATCCGTCATGGTTTCCCGCAAAACCGTCGCGGGAGCGTTGACGGAAGTTTTTACTGCTGGTAATTCGCGAGGTCGCTCATGCAACCCCACCGTCACCAGTGCACCACCCGTTATGGTTGCAAGAGTTGCCGTGTAGATGAGAGTTTTGTATTTAGCCCAAGCCATCATTTTCGACGCTCCTTTGACGAGGGCTAAAGTTGCCGTTCCTGCCGCCGCGCCTTTGGCCACGGCAATTGCAGAAATGGTTTGCACCAGCGCCACGGGCGCGGCTTGCACGGAGTTCGCGGCCACCGCGCCGGCAATCACCGCGGCGGTCAGCGTCACACCGCGTTTCACCAGTTTGGCGCGCAGTTTGTCCAGCGCGCGGGCCACGCGTTTCTGCGCGGTGCGTTCTTCCAACCCCAGTGCCGCGCCCACTTCCGCCAGACTTTTGTTTTGAAAATAGCGCAACACCAGCGCGTCGCGGTCGCGTGCGCCCAGCCGCGCCATGGCTTCATCCAGCAGCGGGGACAGTTCGGCCCACAACGCGTCGGGCGTGGATTCGTGAAGAGCGGATTGCATATAGGCCTCCTGTTCGCGGTGGATGCGGCGGCTTTCCGCGCGTTGAACATTTGCCGCCGTCAGCCGCGCCGTGTGATACAGCCAGCCGGGCAAGACGGTCTGGCGGTTCAACGCCGCCGCTTTGCGAGCCAAAATGATGAACACGGCCTGGGTGATGTCCTGCGCCTGCTGCGGATCGGCGGTATGACGCAACGCAACGGAATGAACGAGGCCGATGTGGCGTTCGACGAGCACGGTGAACGCCGCCGCGGAATTTTCGCGGGTGAATCGCTCCAGCAGATCGGCATCGGACGTGTCGGTCATTCACCAGTTATATGTGCGCCGGACGGAAAATGAGACAAGAAATTTTCGGCCCGCGCCCTTCATTTCAGTGTCATCGGCTTCCAAAACGCCACCCAGGTTTGCCAGTTACGCCGGTGCCGATACACCGGCGCAGGTTGGTTCATCGTCTGATCCCTTCGCAAGTCCCAGACTGACACATCAGCTGACCGAAAAGGTGAAGTCACGTCACTGGGAAATCCAGATAAAATGAAGGCCGGTTTGGGCCGGGCAATCCCGGAAATGCCGACTAAAATCTGGACGATGGAAACTTATGGGTGTAGGTTGAGCGGCCCTAATTCATCCATCAATCAAGACTCACCCATGCGCCATACTTGCACGCTTTTGCCGGCACGCCACCTCCGTATCGTCCGCATCAGCATCGCGTCAGCTTTTTTGGGGCTGGGCTTGACGGTGGCATCAGCGTTCACGCCTGACACCCCGAACCAACTGGTGTTCGTGAACGTGGATCATGCGCCGGTGGGGGCGCTTTCGACACTGGCCTACGGTTACAAGGGCGCGAACTGCGGGCTGGGCATGTCGAGCTCGGGCATTCCCTACAGCGGCGGCGGGGGCGGCGTGATCGTGGCGTTGGCGGGGAACGCGGGATTGCAGGCACTGCCGTTTGTCGCGTCCACCGCGAGCATCGGCTCCAGTGCGACCTTTTTTGCCGACGCCAATGTCCAGCGGACGCTGACGCCCGGCACCGACCAGTGGAATGTACCCGGTGCCGGACTAACCTTCACGCATTTCACGCCGGCTTGGTCCATGCCGGAGATCAACACGGCGAGCCTGACCGACAAAAAACGGTTCTTCCTGCCGGCGACCTGGATGACCTTCACCGTCACCAACAACACCGGCGCGGCCGAGGATTTTTATTTCGGCCTGCCGGCGGCGGCGACCCAGACAAGCTTTGCCAACGGCGCTTATCAGGGTTTCGCTCTCGGCGAGGCGGCCTTGGCGGTGCCGGCGGGCAGTTGCGATCTGTTGACCGGCAGCAGCCTGACGGCGGTGTTGAACGGGGTCACCACCGGCTTCGCCTTTCACCTCGGCGTGCCGGCGGGCCAGACCAGGTCGCTGACCGTGGTGGTGGCCTACTATCGCAGCACCTTTGTGGATACGCGGATTAACGCCTCCTATTATTACACGAAGCTGTTCAGTTCAATGGATAATGTGATTGATAGCGCGTTCGCAGAATTCCCCGACGCTCAGGCCCGCTGCCAGCAACTGGCCAATGCGATGCAGAATGCCAACCTCAACCCTTACCGCCAGTTTCTGGCCAGCGACGCGCTGCACAGTTACCAGTGCAACGTCGCCTGCCTGGTCGACCCGACCAACGGCGTCTATTGGCGTGAAGTCGAGGGCGCTTACGGGAACATCAACACCTGCGACCTGATGGTGGATCACGCCTTTTACAGCGTGGAGATGCATCCGTGGGCGTTGCGCAACGTACTGGATGCGTTTTCCGGCGCGTCCAATGCCGGCATCGGCTACACGTTCACCCATCCGCTTTACAATGAGACCACGGGCGCTCAAGTTTCCGCCAACGGCTTTTCCTTCCAGCACGAGATGGGCGGCAACAACAGCAACGGTCAGGTGTCCAACGATCCCACCACCGACCCGACCGAATACGAGACGGTATTCTCCTACATGGGGCAGGAGGAACTGGACAATTGGATCACCTGCGCCGGACTTTACTGGACGCATTCGGGCGATAACGCCTGGCTCAGCAACAATGCCGCATTGCTGCGGTCGTGCCTGAATTCCCAACTGTTGCGGGACGACACCAATTCAGCGGCGCGCGATGGCGTCACGACGTATGTCAACTACTCGACCCAATCCGGCAAGTATGAAATCACCACCTACGATTCGCTGGACCCCTCGCTTCAGGATCCCCGCGGCGGAGCCTATACGGCGGTGAAAAACTGGGCGGCTTACCTCGCGCTTCAGGCCATGTTCAACCAGTTGGGTGACAGCGCCGATGCGGCCATCTCCAGCAATCAGGCGGTGGTGTGTTCGCATTCGATCACGAACGGCTGGAATGCCACGCTGGGTTACATCCCGGCGTCTTTGACCGGCACCAACACGTCCGCGACGCTGCCCATTCTGGAAGGGCTGGCTTTGGCGCAGTGGATGGGGTTCACCAACGCCACCGACCGGGTCAACGGCCCATTCGCCGCCATGCTGCAAACGTTGCGCAACCACACGGTCGCGGTGCTGGTGCCCGGCAGATGTCTGGATGCGACCAGCGGCAGTCTGAAAATCACCAGCGCCAACGACAACACCTTTCCGAGCAAAGAGTTCATCGCGCAATATGCCGCCGAGACGGTGCTGGGGGTGACCGGCAACACGGTGGATGGCACCGTGGACCAGGTGAACGCCACTTTGCAAATGCTCCAAGCCCCCTACCAAGGGTTGTCGGATCAGATCAACAGCCCCGGTGGCAACACGCCCGCGAACTCGAGCCTGCATTACCCGCGCGGCATCACCAGCGCGCTCTGGTGGTTGACGCCCACCAACAATCCGGTTTACCCGGCACCGACGACCGCACCCGCCGCTCCCACCGGCCTGACCGCCATCAATGGCAACGGCCAGGCGGTGTTGGTCTGGAACGGCTCGGCGCAAGCCGCCGGTTACATCGTGGAACGCAGCACCAACAATGGCGGTTCTTACTACCCAGTCGGCGGCGGGGTGACCGGGGCCAGTTATACCGATACCGGCGTCGCTGGCGGCGGCACTTATTATTATGTCGTCGTCGCGACCAACCAGATCGGTGAAAGTCTGCCGTCCGCCGAAGCGAGTGTGACCCTGATTCCGGTGCTGGAGCCGATCGCCATCCAAAATTATTCGTTCGAGGCGCAGAGCGTGAGTGCGGGCGGCTATGTGATCGAGAACCCGGCGAGCTGGAGCGTGGCGGGGCAGTCGGGCGGGGCGATCGTCGGCATCATCCATCCCGCCGCCGGAAACAACCGGTTCAGCACCTACCCACCTCCGGGATTGGATGGCAGCAACTATTGCCAGTTGTACATGAACGGAACCAACGGGTCGGCCACGGTCTATCAAGATTTGGGCTCGGCCAATCAATATCAGGCGGGGACGACCTATACGCTGACGGCGGCATTCGGCCTCGAGAAAGGGGGATTCCCCACGGGCGCGCTGGTGTTCTACAACTCGTCATTAGTAGCCATCGCCTCCAATGTGATCACCCCGGCGATGCTCACGTCCAACGCGTTCACGAGTTACAGCGTGACCTACACGGCGACGGGCAATGAGGGCGGCAACGGCGATATCGTGGTCGGTTTCAAAACGACCGGGGCGGCGGCGGGCACATCCTTTGACGTGGACAACGTGCGGCTGGCAACCCCGCCGGTCATCACGAGCCAGCCGGTTTCCCAAACGGCGGCGGTCAACAGCACGGTTTCGTTCAGTGTGGGGGCATCGGGGTCGGCGCCGCTGAGCTGCTACTGGCAGGCCGGCCCGCCGGGCGGACCCTATACCAATCTGGTGAATGGCGGCCAGATCGCAGGCGCCAACACCAATGTCCTGACCCTCACCGGCGTGACCACCAATTGGGCACTGGCCTATCAGGTGATCGTGACCAACAGTTACGGTGCGGTCACCAGCAGTCCCGCGGCGATATTGACGGTGACGACATTCGGCCAAACCAGCAACCTGCTGATGGATGTCAACTTTGTCACCGCCGGAGCCGCCAACCAAACTGGGGCGGCGGTGCTGGGTTCCCCGGGCGACGCATGGAATGCGATCACCGCCTCGACCGGCACCATCACGAACAGCGTCGGCAGTCTCCTGAGCGGGGTCGGGTTGACCTTGACTGACCAGGGAGTTTTTGAAAACCCGGGCGGCAGCGCCATGGATGCCGCCACCACGCCATTGATGCAGGATTATGCCTATGGCACCACCACCCCGGCCACGGTCACGGTAAGCCTGACCGGACTGGCGCCCTACGTGAACTGCGCCTTTACCATGGTGATCTATGGCGCGGGGGACACGAGCGGTCAGGGGGTCGCGCTCCAGATCACCGCCGGCGCCACGGGCGGGAACACGGCCAGCAACCTGACCACCAGCGGCACCTCGCGGCAGCTTTCCGCCGGGATCGGAGTGGCCTACAATACGTTCACGGGCATCCTGACCAATGGTATTCTCACGTTTGTCGCCACCAACAACGGCTCGATCTATACCATCGTGAATGGGTTCCAACTTGAGTTGTTTCCGGCTACGCCGGTGATCGGGCTCCAGCCAAACGGTCAGGGAGGATTCGTCCTCAACTGGTCGGGCGGGAACCTGCTCCAAGCCACGAACATACTCGGACCCTGGACGACCAACACCACCGCCTCGTCGCCGCTCACCGTCGTGCCGAATCCGGGCGTGCAGCAGCAGTATTATCGGGTGCATTCACCTTGAAGCGACTCGACTATTGAAGGTTTTTAGCTAAATAATCCGCCCTAGAGCGGTAGGGTTACACCCCATAGATTTCACAAGAGTATCCGGCGATGCTGTTTACATGAAGAATATGAACCAATTATTGAAACGCATGTTTGTCGTATTTATTTTCATCGCGCTCGTGGCCATCGCCGGCCTGGGCTGCCACACGGCCAACGGCTTTGGTCAGGACATGCAAGACGCCGGCCAAGGCATTCAGAACGGCACCAAATAACCCTCAAACCGAAAGACTATTTATGCACCTTTTAGCTTTACCAATTTTGGGCAGTGCGCTCTACATCGGCGGCGGCGGGTTAGGTCTCGTGCTCATCATTGTCGTTGTGGTTCTATTGCTTCGCTGACGGTCGAGTGCGTTCCACCGACGGCTTCGCAAGACCATACAACGGGTTCCTAAGCGGTTTTTAGCACTGCCCGCCGACTACTTGGAATGCCTTTTAATGCCGACGGCATTTATGAATCCGCCGCTGTAGTGGCTCGTCAAGAAGGTGCTCCGCATGACGCTTAACCAAAATCTCCTAATTCACTTTTTGTGAAGTGCCGTTGAAATGAAATTGTTGGCGCTTTAGAACTTTTAAATCGTAATCCTGCCAAGTCTAATTTACAACCACCGTGATTGATTCAAAGCCTGTGTAATTGGTTCCGCGACCTTCACCGAATACAAGGGTGGTTGTGCCTGCGGTAATGGCTTTAAACTTCCAGATTTCAAAACCGCTATTACCGATCAAATCCTTGTCTTTGTCATTAATTCGTTGTTCTTTGCTCACAAACTGAATCTCGTTTTCATCCGGCTTGCCCGTCAAATCCCAATGATAGCCACCAT
>Ga0182012_10004445_pt1 | contig 14647 bp, 18 predicted proteins | sample 612S2SmetaG_FD_120486 | JGI IMG/M metagenome (GOLD analysis project Ga0182012, IMG submission 120486) | Permafrost microbial communities from Stordalen Mire, Sweden - 612S2S metaG | ecosystem: Environmental > Terrestrial > Soil > Wetlands > Permafrost | place: Sweden: Stordalen | collected... | reverse complement strand
TTTTGTTTCTTCATGTGTAGTCCCTCTTCTCCGTTTAGCAAGGTTTTGGTCTCAGTGACCTGATTGGCCTTCATGTTCGCATTTTACGCGCCACATCTCCAGATAACTAAAGTGTAGCCCGTCGTGCCCCTATTTCCTTTGTTTCTGGCGAATAGCTGCGTGGCAGTAACCCTGTGGCTGATGGCCGGCCCGTCTTGAAGTTGTCGTTGTGCCATTTTGTGTCACTCCGGCTGACGCGCCGCGTCAGATTGGGACTTGGGCCGAATAAGCGCTGAGAGCCCTGTAATCCCGTTACGTAAGGGAACGCAGGGGTGAGCATATCTTGCAGTCCCGTTGTGGGCACTTGCCTTTTCTTAAATGGAACAAGAATTTTCAAACCTCAACACGGAGGACGCAGAGGGGGCACAGAGATCCACAGAGGCAAACCCTCACTGGGAGATCTTTGATTTCTATTTCTGTGCAGGCGCGGCTGGCTTCGGGGCAGGGGTTGCGGTCTGCGATTTCGTTTGTGAAGTCTTGATGCCGGAGAGCACTGAGTTCGATCCCGTCTTGCGCGACGCGATGATGGAGAGCGTGATCGAGGTGACCATGAAGATGATGGCGGACCAGGTGGTGGCGCGCGAGAGCGCAGTAGCCGCGCCGCGGGGGCCGAACGCGGTCTGGCTGCCCATGCCGCCGAAGGCCGCGGCGATGTCTCCGCTTTTGCCACTCTGCAAGAGCACCACAATGATTAAGAAGAAGCAGACCACGACGTGAACCAGCGTAATTAAAGTAACGACCATTCCAGATTTTTCCTAGGTGTTGATTGAGCGGGTGCAGAAACCCCACCTCCGTATTGTAACCGAAGGATGTCCCCTTGTGATTGAGGAGTGCTTGATGCCTCGGCCGTCCGGCTGCTGCGGAAGGCCGAGTACGGCGGTAACTTGGCGAGGTTACGACGCCTATGCAAACATCAAGCCAATACAAGGAGACCGGGAACAATGAACACAGGCAAAAGTTTCTTTCTGGCGGCAGCAGTAGCGATCGCGTTGGCGACGGTGGGGTGCGGCGCGAACGGCGGCCATGGCGAAGGCACATCCACCAATGGGCCGAATCCGCCGCAAAACGATTTTGCAGGAGCCTGGGAGTTCGTGTTCACCTCGGCAGCGTATCCGCAGGGCGCATCGGGGGCGGCTTCGGGCGGCAACATATTTCTGGTGGACACGATCATCACCCAGAACGGCAGCAGCCTGACTTCAAGCGGCGCGCAGGTACAACTTGCCTCGTTCCTTCCGAAAGGCGCCAGCGGCACGGGTTCGACCGGCCAGTTTCAGCCGGTTGGATTGTGCAACCAGTCGTCCGCTAACAGTTCGATCACGGGCACGGCGCAAACCAAGGGAACGCAGGGAGTGTCCGCTGAGTTTTCATTTAATCTGGGCGGCGTGGTCTACAATGCGACCGCATTCGTAAACGCCGACGGCACACTGACAGGCACTTACACTGGTGGAGCAGGAGCCTGTGGCGGAGACGCGGGCTACATCAACGCTACTGGTGTGCAGCCGCTGTCTGGTACTTACAACGGCGTGCTGGCTAGTTATGGCTCGGTGACTACGACGTTCAAAGAGAAGAGCAACTATGACCTCAATGTGACTGGCATCCCAGTAGTGAGCCTGACGGGCTCGACCATAGGCAATGTCGGCATGCTGACGGGATCGATGAACGGGATCAATGCCAATCTGTGGGTGTACTACGACTCGACGGGCACGTATGCTTCGAGCTTCCTGCCCAGCGGATCGACTTCGACCGGCCCGGCCTTTATCGTGTACGACGGGACGACGTTTGCCTTGTACGGATTGTTATAACCAAAGCGGAAAACAACGCCAGGCTTGGTCAAGCCGGGATCTTCGAATAGGTTCGATGGGAATCTTGGTGCGGAAGGGGGGACTTGAACCCCCACGCCTTTCGGCGCCACCCCCTCAAGATGGTGTGTCTGCCAATTCCACCACTTCCGCACGGCAAAATCTCTTAAATCTTAACATGGGCTGAGTTAGGGCTTGGCCCAGTCCTGCCAGCGGAGACCCTTCACGCGCGAGAACTCGGAGACTCAGAAAACTTCTCGCGCGGGAGTAATAGGCTGTTGGCGATCGTTTGGAAACGGCTCAGCATTCAGTTTATCGAGACGATCAAACCAGTCTCTTGAGTCGGGGATGCGCACATTGAATGGAACCTTAGCGTTGTCTTTTTCCATGCGCCGCCTAGAGTGTTCGAGTTCACGAAAAAGCAAAGCTCGGACGGCTTCCGGCCGTGGGGGCATCAACCCGTCCAGCGAAAGATCGACGGAGATCGAGCGAACCTAAATCTTAGACTGATACGTATTCCGTGGTCGCGCTCGGTGCCGGAATCTTTTCCCCGTGCTCGCGCAGACCCTCCACGTGAAACTCGATGGCCTCGCGGATGAGTTCTTTCGCCTCTTCCAAAGACTTGGCGGCGATGCCGAGGCCCGGCAGATCGGGAGCATAAGCGCCCCAACCGGTTTCCGATTTTTCGTAAATTACCAGGTATTTCATTTCAGGCCTGCCTGCTTAAGGATATTGTTCAGTGTTCCCGGAGGAATGTCCAGTGACGGCTGTCCTGCGACGGTAACCGTTCCCGGCTTCGAGAAATGGTGAAACTGCCGGTGGCTGCCTTTGGTGCGGACCAGTCGCCAGCCGTCATCCTCTAGATTTTTGATCATCTCGCGAACCTTCATCGGCGCTCATTTTTAGTCGACAGAGATAATCGCGGATTCCCTTCTCTAATTCCTCAGCGTCTTCCCGGTTTTCAGCGTGTACTGAATTCTCTCTTGCGTTTTCTTTTCGCCGCAGAGGGATTTGAAGCCTTCGCGCTCCAGGTCGAGGATGTACTGTTCGCTGACCGGAGTGCCTGGCGTGACGTTGCCGCCGCAGAGAACTTCGGCGATTTTCGTCGCGAGCTTTACTTCGTACTCAGTGATGTAGTCGCCTTGGCGCATAATGTGGACGCCGAGTCTCAGCGCCGCCAGAACGTTTTCTCCCGGTGCGGGGATGTCGGTGCGTGGCTGTGGCGGCTCGTATCCGGCGCGAACCAGTTCCATGGCGCGCTCTTTGCCGTCGGCCAGGAGGCGATCGCGGTTCATCGTAATGTTGTCGGAAGAAGATAGAAATCCTAAGCCGCGCGCTTCTTGCGCCGAAGTTGCGACCTTCGCGGTGGCGATGGTTTCGAAGGCTTTCTTCATTGCTTCCATTAATTCGACGGATTCGCCTCGCCCTCCGGGGCGAATTGTTGCGGCGCTATCGACCGCGCGCAGCAGCATTTCTTTGCAGCCACCGCCGCCGGGGAGCAGTCCCACACCGACTTCGACTAATCCGGTATAGAGTTCGGCGTGCGGTTGGCGCGCGGCGGCGTGCAGCGAAAGTTCCGTGCCTCCGCCGAGACATAATCCGAACGAAGACACGACGACCGGCTTCGGAGAAAACTTGATCGCCTGCGTCATGCCTTGAAATTGCCGGATCACAAGATCGACTTCGTCCCATTCTTCGTCTTGCACGGCCATGAGCAGCATCATCAAATTTGCGCCCACAGAAAAATTCGTTGCGTCATTGGTGATGACGAACCCGTCGAAACTGTCCCCTGGGCCGCCGGGCTTGAGCGTCTGGCTGATGAGCGTCATGATGTCGGCGCCCAGCGTGTTCATCTTGCTGTGAAACTCGATGCAGCCGATACCGTCTCCGACATCGACGAGCGACGCGCCTGCATTCTTCTTGACAACGTGCGTCTTCTTCGCCGCCGCCACCGACCAGACGCCGGGGGGGACATCGACATTCATATAGCTTCGCGCGGGAAGATCGAAGTAGGCCTTGCCGGAATGTGTCTTGGGAATGTCTTTGTACCAAGTTGTCGCGCCCTCGCTGAGCAGCTTCTCAACGTTCGCCGCGACGGGGTGCCCGTCGGCTTTCATGCGCTCGACTGTGGGCTTGACGCCGACCGCGTCCCATAGCTGAAATGGACCGAGTTCCCAGTTGAAGCCCAGCCGCATGGCGCGATCAATGTCGACCACTGTGTCGGAAATTTCCGGAATACGATTCGCGCAGTAGGTCCAAAGATCGGAGAGTGCTGCCCAAAGGAATGCACCGGCTTTGTCGGGCTTTTGTCCGCCGCCGTCCATGCCGAGCAACATGCGGACGCGCGGACCGGTTTCTTCTAAATTCTTGGCCAGATCGAGCGCGGCGAACTTCGGCTTCTGTCGCGGACGATAGTCCAGCGTCTTCCAATCGAGGCCGAGCCGCTCGTCTCCTTGAGCTCTCTTGTAGAAGCCGCCTTTAGTTTTGTCACCGAGCATTTTGCGCTCCAGCATTTGCTTGTAGAAGGCGGGCAGCGCCAGCTCGCTGCGTTCATCTTTCACATTCTGCGTCATGTTGGCGACGACGTGGCCGAGTATGTCGAGGCCGACCATATCGATGGTGCGAAAGGTCGCCGACTTGGGCCAGCCAAGAATTTGTCCGGTGAGCGCGTCGACTTCTTCGATGCTGAAGTCCATCTCTTGCATGAGGCGCATCACGTTCAGCACGGAAAACGTTCCGATGCGATTGGCGATGAAGTTGGGCGTGTCCTTGGCCACGACAACGCCCTTGCCGAGGTGGATATCGCAGAAGCGCGAGACCGCGTCCATGGCGGCGCGATCGGATTCCGGCGTCGGAATCAGTTCCAGCAGGCGCATATAGCGCGGCGGATTGAAGAAGTGCGTGCCAAACCACGCGCGCCGAAAGTCGTCGGAAAATCCTTCGGCAATTTTGCCCACCGGCAGGCCGCTGGTGTTGGTGGTGATGACGGTGCCGGGCTTGCGGATGGCTTCGACTTTACGCAGCAGCGTGCGCTTGATGTCCAGGTTTTCGACCACGGCCTCGATCACCCAATCGACTTCGGCGATGCGTCCGAGATCGTCGTCGAAGTTGCCGGGTGTGACGTAGCGGCTCAAGGACGCGTCCATGAAGGCGGCAGGCTTCGCCTTCTTCGCCGCTTCGAGGCCCGCAATCGCAATGCTGCTGCGCCCGGCGCTCGGCGTCGCTGGAGCGGCGTCTGGCGGAACGATATCGAGCAGATAGCTGGGCACGCCCGCATTGGCAAAATGCGCCGCGATGCGAGCCCCCATCGTGCCCGCCCCCAGAATTGCGACCTTATGAATTTGTTTGCTCAAGCGACGGCCTCCGTATGTGCGTGGTGCAGGGTTGTCCCGACATGACAGGTTACCGCATTTGGGGCTCAGGCGGAGCGAAGCTGGCGTAAGCTGCGGACGGCTTACACACAAGATCTCTAGGCCAGTGCATGTTGTTGACAACATATTACTCCAATGTCATACTTGTTTAGTGATCTGGATCGTCGAAATCGGCGATGAGTTTGAGCCGGAGTTCGAACTGCTGCATGAGGATGTACGAACCGAACTCTTGGCAATGGCTCGGCTGCTTGAGCGATTTGGCCCGCAATTGAAGCGTCCGCGAGCCGACACTCTACATGGTTCGCGCCACGCCAACATGAAGGAACTCCGTTTCAGCGCAGCCGACGGCGAGTGGAGGGTGGCCTTCGCGTTCGACACAAAGCGCAAGGCGATTCTGCTGGTTGCCGGAGACAAATCTGGAGGCGGCGAAAAACGCTTCTACCGTGAGCTCATTCGCAAAGCTGACCAACGTTTCGACAATCATCTCGCACGGATGAAAAGGGGAAACCAATAACCATGCCGACGAACGTGAATGACAAGATCAGAAAGCTCAACTCAACTCAACGAAAGAGGGTTGAGGCCCGTGCGGCACAGCTCATCGCCGAAGAGATGACCCTGCGCGAGCTTCGTCGCGCTCGGAAACTTACGCAGGTCAGGATTGCCAAGACGCTCGGTATTAGCCAGGATGGCGTTTCGCGCCTAGAAAAACGTAGCGACCTCCTCCTGTCCACCCTGCGCAAGACCGTTAAAGCCATGGGCGGAAGCTTGTCGCTGGTTGCCGAATTCCCAGATCGCGCGCCAGTCGCTTTATCTGGCATCGCCGAGGACGACTAGGATTCCGATCAACGCTCCGAAAGAGATAGCGTTCTCTTACTGCGTAACCGCCGTCCTGTGCCTTGTCTTGAGGCAGTAGTTGCGGACGTCGCCGACGCCGCTCAACGCCCACCACTCCCATGGCAAGGGCACCACCGCTGCTGAGGTCAGCAGCGGCGATTGAATACGGATACAGAACCGGGCTCGGGGTGGTGTTGGCCTTCGCGAAAGTCACGCCCGACGCTGGCACTGGGTTTTGGGCCTGCACACAGGGTGACGCGAGCGGAATAAATCCAGTCGCGATCATCGCGAAAGTCAGGATCGGGGATATCGGCCTCATACTTCTTTACTGTTCCATAATTCAGATCGAAGCGCTAAGGAACTTTGGTCAATGCCCCTTACTTGCTCGGAAACTGAGTGGTGTTGAGCAATATACTGATCGTCGAATCGCCGCCGTTGATGGTGGCGATATCGGGTTTGCCGTCGCCATTGAAATCGGCGCTCACCAACTTCCAAGGACTGACGCCAACTCGATAGTGGGAGGGCCTCTGAAAAGTGCCATCGCCGTTCCCCAACAAGACCGATACATAGCAAGGCTTCGGATTCACATAGTTGGCGACGGCCAAGTCTGGAATTCCGTCACCGTTGAAGTCGGCGGCGATGATCGAGATGGGCTCGTCTCCGGCGGGGTAACTAATTCCCTTATCGAAAGTGCCGTCGCCTCTGCCCAGCGCGATCCAAATGACCGGCTGACCATTTGTAATAGCCGCAATATCCAGTGCGCCGTCTCCGTTAAGGTCGGCAAGAATCACCTGGACAGGGTCACGTAGTCGAGTAAAGCGCACGGGTTCTTGAAATGCGCCGTCACCCTTGCCCAGTAGCACTGTAATGTCTCCGTAGTCTCCCTGCAGGGGTGTCCCAAAGTTTGCGACGACGAGGTCGGGGATACCATCACGATTTACGTCCCCGACGGCTACGGACGAAGGCGCAGTTCCGCCGCTACTGATTTCCTGCGCTTTGGAGAACTTACCTTTGCCGTCGCCAAAGAAAATAGCGAGGCAGCCGGGATTGTTCGCGACGCCTAAAACTGTGGCTACGATGTCAGGAATGCCATCCCCGTTAATGTCCGCAACAGCCACTGCCTCAGTCGCATAGCCGCAATGGGCGTAAAGGCCAGCTTCGGGGCGAAAGTATCCTCGTCCATTACCGAATCCCACCGTCACCAGCGGAAGATCGGCGTCAGTCGCAACTGCGTCGACGTTTCCATCCAAATTAACGTCGGCAAAGATCAACTGTGCCGGTGCGTCCCCCGCGAAGCCCCGGCAGTCCCAGGGCGCTAGCACGGGCGACGGGTTCTGCGGCACGCCCAACGAAGCGCATAGTCCAGGCTCTTCGTTTCCGACCACGCCTAGACCGACAGTGCCGCCGACACTGAGATATCCCGCCACCGAAGTGGGATACAGAATTGGGCTGGGAATCGTTTCTGCTTTTCCAAAAGACACCCCCGGCGTTGAGTTCTGCGCCTGGACGCAGGTCAGAAGGAATGCTACCGAAATCAGTCGTAGTGTTGGTGACTCGCGAACCAAGAACCGCGCGCTCTTCACATCGATCCCCCCTGTGACACAAATTCAATGCAAAATTGTTAGCTGGCCAGCGCATGAATAGGGAGGGGTGGTCCCGGGCGCTGGACATGTCGTACTGGTACTCGAGAAATAACCTGGCGAACCTCCGCCGACAAAGATATAGCCGTCGGCCACCGTCGGCATGGTGAACTTTACCGCGCCTGGCATGCTGGAGCTGAGCCCGGTAGTGCTGTTCCAGAGCGCAGTCCTCGTGCCTGACCCTCCGGGTACAGCGGAGTAAACCCATAGCTGAGCCGGGTTTGAGCCGACGAACACGCCGGTACTCGCGTTGCCGCGACCAAAGCCGTTAGAGTCAAGTGCCCAGACGAGGCCGTTAGAGCTGTTTGAGCCGTCCCAAGTCACGGACGCCGTTCCGCCTACGCTGATTCCCGTCGTCCCTTGCTTGGCGAATTGGTGGTCGCTCATCGCCGCCGCCGTAGGATTGAATGATCCGGGAGTACCGGATGTGTAGGAGTACCAATACATGTAGTCATGGAGGCCAATTCCATACAAGTACTGGTTAGCGCTACCCGGCGACCAAAAAACGAAGCGAATAGGGGAACCCGGAGTGTAGCGGCTTTCATTGAATTTCTCCTTGGGCGGGAATCGCTACACAACCCGATGTATACCAGTAAGGTGTTCGCTTGGAAAGAGAAAAATAGCGCAATTTATTGCAGAGACGTGAATTTCACGTCTAGTGCCCTCGCCAAGCGTATCCCCGGTTAGCGACCCGAAAGAATAATCCAGCTTTCGCTACTGCGTAGTCGCCGTCCTGTGCCTTGTCTTGAGGCAATAGTTGCGGACATCGCCGAAGCCGCCTACGGCGATGTGTCCGATGCTGAGCCAGCGCTCCATTTTGTGATGGTGGGTGCGGTGGAACACATAGGACACGCCGATGGAGGTGGCCGCGGCGGCGGCTTCCAGCGCGGCGAAGGCGGCGTCGTTGTAGACGATGTCGTCGGGGATGAGAATCTCCTGCCGTCCGCGCGCGCCAGCGGGCGGACTGTCGGCCAGCACGAACTGTCGGCCAGGACGAACTGAGTTGCCGCTTTTAGGGCATGCCACGTCCCTGCCCCGAAGCGGTAGTTCTGCAGCGCGTGGTTACTCTTCGGGATATCTCCGCTAGATTCCCCAGGCAACGCATTCCGGCAAGGCCGCCACGACAGTTAGGTGAGAGATTGCTTCCCGAATCGAGTGGGGGTTAACGATTTGCTGTGAGCAAAGCATGATTCGGATCAAGCAAAATCTTATGGACTCCGGCGGGGCCGGAAAGACGAACATTCGTTTCCGACCCGTCAGCGAAGACCCGACCCAGGTAGATCGTCTGCCTGCCCACCAGGCCATAAATCGGTACCGACGAAACCAAGGTTTCGGGGGCGTCGCTCTGTTCAATCTTGAAACTGATCGAGGTACCACTAGCTTTGTCCGTGATCTTCACATCCTTCACTTCGACGCGCGGAATTGAGCTGCCGTTTATCCAGCTTTCAACGAACCACTCCAGAGACTTCTTTCCTTCAAATTCAGCCGACGCCGGAAGCTCTTCCTGCAGCGCTTCGATAAAGTCGCCAGTCGTCATCTCGTCACCTTGCTTCTGATTTCGAAGCGCACGCAGAGCCCGCACGAAGGGTTCCTCCCAAATCGCTTCCGAACGTTCGACCGTTCGCTGGTCAGCTTTTTTTTCTGCGTCCCGCATCATGCAACGAAGCATGTGCAGCAACCAGGTCCCGCGTCCGTAGCTGATGGTCTCGTAACCGTCGGGGAACTGGGAATTGCTGAGCCGTGTGCCGAGACTCACAGGACCGTCTTCCGCCGGAGTAAGCCCGGCATCGTTCTTTTGCAGCAGAGCTTCCCGGTAAGCCTCCATGACAGATTGAAATGCCGCCGGATCTCTCGATTCCAGAAGCAGTAGTGCGCTATAGTTCGCCAGAGCCTCGACTAGCCATTGGTCGCGATAGTTGTTCCAACTCAACAGGTCGCCCCACCACTGATGCGCAATCTCATGGGGGGGGATAAGCTCGTCCATCGTCCGTGACAGCTTCGTCATGTGAAGCGCGGTGCGTTCCTCGTCACTCAAAAAAGCATGGCTGGAGAGGTAGATCAACCCCGGCCAGCCCTGACTGAGAGTTCCGGGCATTTGCGCCAACGACAAAGAGGAATAAGGGAACGGACCGAAGCACTTGCTGAAAAAACTGATCGCCTGTGCCGAGAGGTTCGCGACATCATGGACGTGACTCGACGGTTGGGGTGGGGCGACGGTCTTCAGGACAGCGTGCGGTGTTTGCGGCAGATTCGAAAGTATCTCTTCGTTGCCAGCGATGGGAAAGTCTTTCTCCACGTTAGACGCTGCATAGGCCGAGACTCTTACGCCGTCGGCTTGTACCGAAGCCGACTTGTAGCGTCCGAGATTGAAGCCTGCCACAGGAATGGGGCGCTCCGAGGCCCAGTGAGTGACGACCGCTCCGGAATCAATTACAGCAGACGAGTTCGCGGCATTCGCGATGCGATTCCCCGTCGCGATCAGAGTCCAGCTCTTCGGGCATGTGAAAGTTAAATCATAGTTCGCCATAGTGAGCCCGAAATTGGGATACCAAATGCCGCGGGAACCCACCGCCAGCAGACCGCCGCCGGCATCGGCCAAGACATCTCCGTGATATATGAAACGCAAGCGCAAATCTTGATTTGCGCTAAGCGGTTGCGGAAACACGACCGCAACCAGATCATTGCCTCGGCGCGAAATCTGGCTGCCATCGATCGCTTGATTATGAATGAACTCGATTGGGTGACCGTCTGCTTCCACGCTGTCGATGTGGAGCGATCGCGATAGCTCGAACAAAATTGTCCGGCTTCCACCCCTTACTGTGTTCGCGAAAAGCACCGCCGTTGCGCTTAGCTCGGTGGGAGGTTTCACCTCAGCTCGGATCTCATAACGTAGAATTTGCGTAGCCTGTGGCGAAGGCTCAGGTTCTCCGCCGAGACCTTCGCCTTGCGGCAGGTTATTTTCTGAGTGTCGGGCGGAAAATGACATCCATGTGTCATAAAAGCTCTGCCCCCCTGAGACGGTTTTGATTTGCCCGGCGCTGATCTGCTCTGGGGCCTGCGAATCATAAAATACATCGAAGGCGCCTAACTTGCGGCCTTGGATTCGGGCGTGGAAATAACGGTCTGGGCGCGAAGGATCGGGATTCTCGCCCTGCGTCTGCACCAAAGTAAGAAATACCCGCAATGCGTCTATCTGCGCCAAACTCTTAGCTGTGGCGTTCCCCTCGTCTGCGAAAGAGCCGTCTTCCGCAGGTCGAGACGATTTGCGAAGGTCGGAAAAGCTGTCGTCGTTGAAGCGGAAATACGCCGACGAAAAACTTTCCTCTAAAATCGCAGCACCGGTAAACAGCGTCAGAGAAGCTCGCTCCACTTGATTCGGGGGCGGCAGCAATATCTCACCGTCGCCTTCGAAAAGTGCCCCGGTGATGTGCCCCGCCACATCGTGTGTGAACGCGATTTCTCCGTCATTCAGCGCGATGTTAATGGCCGAACGGCTGAAAGAGAAATCATGAATGCGGTAGACCTGAGCCGGATCCAGTCCGACTGAGCTGAGTTGCAGGTACAACTGTACGGCTGGGCCATCCTGCGAGCCCGAAGCGTGCGTCCCCTGGGCGAACGAGGGACAGCTCAGAAGCAGCAAGCCCAGCCATGCCCATCGATTTCGAAACTCTGCGGTTACTGTTGTCACCTATTCTGACCACCGCCGGCTCTTTAGAATGGGGCTAAGTGTCCACCTTTGTCACCCGTTTTTTTCTTTTGACCGTATTTTTATTCGCGGCCTTTTCCACACCAGCTGTAGCGGAGGTCATTCACCTCAAGAATGGCCGTACAATCTGGGCTGACCAGGTGCGCCAATCGGACGGCAAAGTTGAATATGACATCGGTGATAACACCTACGCTGTGCCTGCGTCTTCCGTAGACAAAATTGAGTCCGGCGGCATTGCCCCAGCGTACGCAAATTCTTCTGCTGGCGCCTCTGCGAAAGAGATTCCTGCATTGGCCTTGTCCGATGAAACGAACGCCTTCGGACATGTGCCCGCGAACATCATTCAGAACGGTGCAGTCAATGAGCAGGCCTTGTCCGATCTCGAACAGACCGGAGACGTGAAAGCGGTCGCGCTAGGTTACTACGTGGCCGGTAAATCTGAATATGATCGCGGGCGCTTCCCGCAATCGCGCGCTCTATTCGAAAAAGCGCTCCATTGGGATTCCGAAAATCCAACCATCTTGAATTACTATGCGGCTCTATTGGTGCGCACGGGAAACGCTGGTGAAGCCATGTCTTTTGCCGAACGAGCGGTCCGACTCGCGCCTAATTCGCCGGACGCGCTGGCGGTCTTGGGATATGCGCAATTCGCTTCGGACCGAACGAGCGACGCCGTCAACAGTTGGAAGCACTCCTTGCAGCTTCGGCCCGACGCAGTGGTCCAGCAGATGCTGGCCAAGGCACAGCGTGAATCGGCGGTGGAAGCCAGTTTTTCGCAGAACGAGAGCGCGCACTTCACGTTCCGTTATGAGGGCAAACAGACTTCCGACACCCTCCGCAGCCAGCTCGTGTCCCTGCTCGAGTCGGAGTACGACGACCTGGTCCGGCAGCTTGGCGTCGCACCGCATGACAGCATTCCTGTAGTCCTGTATACCAGTCAGGCCTTCTTCGATGTGACGCAAGCTCCGGGATGGAGCGGCGCGGTCAATGACGGAAAACTTCGCATCCCTGTGCAAGGGGTGCAAAACGTGAACGCAGAACTGGCGCGCGTGTTGAAGCATGAGCTCACACACTCTTTCGTAAATCAACTCTCTGGAGGACGCTGTCCGCAATGGCTGAACGAGGGCATTGCCCAGGCGATGGAGCCGAAAACAGTTGCTTCCCAGGGCAATCGCCTCGCGGAACTCTTTCGATCGCAGCACGAGATTCCTTACAATCAACTCGAGGGATCGTTTATGAGGTTCAGTGGCGCCGAAGCTTTACTCGCATACGACGAATCTCTGGCCGCCGTGGAGTACATCAACGACACCTATGGGATGAGTGACCTGCAAAGACTACTTTCACTTATCGGGCAAGGTAGCTCCAATGAAAGCGCGATGCGTACAGCGATCCACAGCGACTATGGACAACTCGACGATGAAGTGGGTAAGTATCTGATCGCCAAGTACGGCAACTGACGCTGGCATCGGAGTGCCGGCTCAAGAGAACATCGGGAGCTTAACCAAGTCGTCGTTGGGAACCGGTTCGACGGCGAGTCCTGCTTTCTTCCATGCGGTCAAACCACCCACGATCGCATACGCACTAAATCCTCTTTCCATCAGCATGAGCGCCACACGGGCGCTCGTGGCTTCGCGTGCTCAAGTACAGTAGAGATAAATTTCCTTGTCTTTCGGAACATTCTTCAGTTCTTCGTCGAGGTTGTTGGGCTCGATGCGGATCGATCCAGCTATGCGCTGGGCCGTCGCGTCATAGTATCCATGGCTGCGAACGTCCGCGATCAAAACCTTGGCGCGCTCGTCGGAGGCGAGCTTTTCGGCGATTTCCGCAACCTGAACCCTGGGTACGACCTTGTACACAAGATTCTTCTTGTAAAGCCAGAGGCGATAAACGATGTAGACAAAGAACGCCACGAACAGGACTTCCGAAATAAAGTGGCTGGCCGCCTGGAAGCCGTGGCTAATCATTTTCAAAAAGTCGCGGAACACGAAGCCCAGCGTGCCATAGGCCAGGATGTAGAAGGTGGCTCCCGCAGCGTCGAAACGAATGAATTGCAAGGGACGCATCTTCATGCTGCCAGCCAGAGGCGGCGCCATCGTATTCACGCCGGGAATGAATTTAGCGATCAGCAATGTCGCTTTGCCGCGTTTGTAGAAAGACTCCGCGGAACTGAGAATGCATGACTCGGGATTGATGGATAACCGGCACAGTATGCCAAGCAGAGTCCACCCCATGTAGCGGCCGAGCGTGTACAGCAACGAGTCTCCGATCAGCATGGAGATCAATGCAACGATAAAAAGTCCGGGGCCGTTCAGCACTTTCGCTGCGACTGCGGCTCCGCCGGCCACTAAGCCGATCGCGGCGGGCATGGGCAAGCCGACGGCTTCGGCAAAAACAATCGCTGCCAAAACCATGTATCCGTGACGTGCAATTTGAGCGAAAAGCGATTCCATGAGCTGTTATTTAATTGTAGGGGATTGATTCGATCACCGGGGTGAAAGGTGCGCCTAAATCGAAAAGCGGTTACTTTTCGCGGGCAACGACGAACTCCGGCGCCCAGAGCAGGGCACGTTTAATCTCGCTATCGGGAAAGTTGCAAATCGCATTCCGCGCCATGGTCGCATATTGCGAAGCGCACGCCGAAGCCGCGTCGAGGGAACCATAGCGATGCAGGATGTCTAAAATTTGTGCGTGGGCGACATGAGTAAATCCGCGGTCACGGACTACCGTAGCGATCAGTTCGCGCTCCTCAGGGGTGCAGCGTTCCAACGCATGAATCACAGCCATCGTAACTTTGCCTTCGCGCAGATCGCTCGCCACAGGCTTGCCGAGAATGCTCTCAGAGGCGGTGAGATCGAGAACGTCGTCGACAATCTGAAATGCCATGCCGAGGTCGCGTCCGTACTGCGCAAGATTTTCTTCTTGCTCGGCTGTCGCGCCGCCCAGAATCGCGCCCATCCTCATGCACACGGAAAACAAGCAGGCGGTCTTGCGAAAGATGAGATCGAAATGTTCGTCGAGAGAGATCAACTTGCCGAGCTTTTCAGTTTGCAGCAACTCGCCCTCGACCATCTGTTGCGTCAGTTCGATCAGCGTGTCCAGGATGCGGAAGTTGCGCTCCAGAATCGCCACGCGAAACGCCTGCATATAGAGCCAGTCACCAGCCAGAACACATTTGGAATTTCCCCATTGTGTGTTAGCTGCGGGGCGCCCGCGCCGCGTATCAGCCTCGTCGATAATGTCATCGTGAACCAGTGTCGC
>Ga0182012_10004444_pt1 | contig 14648 bp, 9 predicted proteins | sample 612S2SmetaG_FD_120486 | JGI IMG/M metagenome (GOLD analysis project Ga0182012, IMG submission 120486) | Permafrost microbial communities from Stordalen Mire, Sweden - 612S2S metaG | ecosystem: Environmental > Terrestrial > Soil > Wetlands > Permafrost | place: Sweden: Stordalen | collected... | reverse complement strand
CTGCAGACGGCCGGCTACCGGTCCACGGCCACGGTGCCCCTCCTCCTCGACCTGGACAGCTTCGGCGGCTCGCCCGACCCGGCCCTGGCCGCCCGCCTGGCCGAGCAGAAGTCCCAGGGTGGCGCCGATCTGCTGTTCGTGGGGAAGGTCTCCCCGCACAAGGGTCAGCACGACCTGATCAAGGCTCTCGCCACCTACCGCCGGCTGTACGACCCCGAGGCCCGCCTGCATCTGGTGGGCGGGGCCATCAGTGAGGAGTACCAGCGGGCTCTCGAACGGTTCATCGACGAGCTGGGCCTGACCGACGCCGTGGAGATCGCCGGGTCGGTCACCCACGAGGAGCTGATCGCCTACTACGCCGGTGCCGATGCCTTCGTCTGCCTCTCCAACCACGAGGGGTTCTGCGTGCCCCTGCTGGAGTCGATGTACCACCGGCTGCCCATCGTGGCCTACACCACCACCGCGGTCCCCGAGACGGTGGAGAGCGCCGGCCTGGTCCTGCCCAACAAGGAGCCCGCCCGCGTGGCGGCCGCCATCGACCGGGTGGTCCACGACGCGCCGCTGCGGGCCATGCTGGCCAGGGCGGCGGCGGAGCGGGTGGAGGCGTTCGCGCTGCCACGGGTCCAGGCGGGGTTCGCCGGCGCCCTCGAGGCCGCCTACGCCGCGTGACGGGGTCGGCGTGCGGGTGACGTTCGTGGTCCCGCGGTACGGGACCGACGTCATCGGGGGTGCGGAGACGGCGGCCCGGCTGCTGGCCGAGCACCTGGTGGCCCGTCGGGGATGGCAGGTCGACGTCCTGACCGGCTGTGCCCGGGACTTCGTCACGTGGGACGACGTCTACCCGGTCGGCACCGAGACGGTGCGGGGCGTCTCGGTACACCGCTTCGCCTCGGTGGCCGGCCGGGACCCCTCCTTCCACCCCTATTCGGCGGCCCTGCTCGAGGCGCCGGCCGAGGCCTCGTGGGATCAGGCGCAACGGTGGATCGACCTCCAGGGACCCGTGGTCCCCGATGTGGTCGACGCGGCCAAGGACGCCGACACCGACGCCGTGGTCTTCTACCCCTACCTCTACTACCCGACCGTCCGGGCCATCGGTGGGGTCCGGGCGCCGACCATCCTGCACCCGGCGGCCCACGACGAGCCCGCGCTGCACCTGCCGGTCTTCGCCGAGGTCTTCGGGGCCGCCGACGGCCTGGTGTTCCAGACCTCGGCCGAACGACAGCTGGTGCAGGGGCTCTACCCCGTCGCCACCCGGCACCAGCTGCTGCTGGGTCTGGGGGTCGACGATCCCGACCACCGCCCCGGCGACGGGCGGGGGGCGGCGCATCCCTCCCCGGTGCCCGGAAACACGCCCTACCTCCTGTGCCTGGGACGGGTGGACGGGCACAAGGGGACCACGCTCCTGGCCGAGCTGTTCGCGGCGTACTCGCAGCGCCACCCCGGTCCGCTCCGCCTGGTCTTCGCCGGACCCGTGGTCGACGCCCCCCCGGCCCACTCCCAGATCGACCTCCTCGGCCCGGTGGACGAGGAGGACAAGTGGGCGCTGCTCCAGGGGGCGGTGGCCCTGGTGTCCCCGTCGGCGTGGGAGGCGTTCTCGCTGGTGGTGGCCGAGGCCTGGAGTGCGCGCACGCCCGTGCTGGTCAATGCGGCGTGCGCCGCCACCGTCGAGCACTGCCGGCGTTCGGGCGGAGGACTGGCCTTCGCCGGGTTCGGAGAGTTCGAGGGCCTGGTGGAGCTGGTCTCCTCGGACCCGGACGTGCGGGGGACCCTGGGCCGACGCGGGCGCGCCTACGTCGACCGCTGGTTCCGGTGGCCGAGGGTCGTCGACCGGTACGCGGCGTTCGTGACCTCAGTGGTGTCGTCCCGGTCGTGACGACGGTCGGGCCGCCGGCTCAGTGTTGACCGCTCAGGTGCCGACCGCTCAGGTGCCGACCGCTCAGATGCCGACCGCTCAGATGCCGACCGCTCAGATGCTGTGGCCGAGCGGTCGGGGCCCGGCCGAGGCGCGTACCGGAACCCCCAGTACCGACACGCCGGGCTGGATCCGCCACACCCGGTAGCCCCCGATGAGCTGTTCGGTGGTGACCGGCAGGGCCTGCTGATCCTTGGTCAGCTGGGCCAGGCCGGGCATGGCCGGGGACGCCACCAGCAGCACCGAGCCGCCCGGTCCGACGGTGATGGCGGTGGGCGGGCGGTAGTAGAGGGCGCCGTGCTCCTCGTTGTAGAGGACCGTGCCCGGAGCGACCAGGGCGATGCGGCGGTCGGGGAGCTCCCACCCGGCGTTGCGGTAGAGCGTGTCGCCGCCGTCCACCGTGTCGAAGACGATGACATCGCTGGCCGAGCCCACCGAGCGGCCGAGTGCCCCCAGTGCGTCATCGATGGTGTCGGCGTTCCGGATGGCGGCGAAGGTGCTCGGATAGGGGGCCTGGTAGCGGGGCTGGTCCAGCCAGAGCGCGGCCGTGTTGCCGGTCCACTGGGTCGGGATGACGGCTTGTGCCGACACGAACCGCTCCGCTCCGACCACCACCACCGCGCCGACCAGCACCGAGGTGATCACCACCCACACCGGGGAGATCCGCCCCGGCTGGCGGCGGCGACGGTTCAGGGCCCCGAGGGGCAGCAGCAGCGCGATGACGGCGGCCGGCAGGTAGGCCAGCAGGTACCCGCCCTTGGCGAACTGGATGAGGGTCACCATCAGTACCGGCGGCAGGATGGCGGCTCCGAGGACGATGGTGCGGGACTGGTACCAGGGCCGGGTCCACTCCGGGCCCACATGGAAGGCGGTGTCGACGGCGGGTGGGTCGGGGTCGGGGCCGGCGTCCGCGTGGGCCGGGATCACCAGCCTCCTCACGAGGACCAGCACTCCGGCCAGCAGGGCCAGCGCGGCCAGCGGCGCCAGGGCCAGTGCCGTGTAGGCGGCGAACGTGCCGGCGTTGGTGCCCGCACCGGCGGCGTGGTCGAACACCGAGGTGATCTCGGCGGCACCGCTGGCCTCGGTGCGGGTGGCATGGAGCCAGGTGGGGAATCCGCCGGGCTGGGACAGCACCATGGGGACGAACCACACCGCCACCGCCGCCGCCCCGGCCAGCACCGTCACCCCCAGCCGGCTCCAGCGCCTCGTCGATCCGAGCACGGCCAGGAGCGCCAGGATCACGAAGGCCAGGCTGTCGGACTGGCGGTAGCCGGCCAGCAGGCCGAGGGCCACCACCGCACCGATGCCGTGCCAACTGCCGGGCCGGGCCCGCCAGGCCAGCACGATCAACACGGCGCACGTCAGCATGTCGAACGAGTACGTCGAGACGGTGGAGCCGTTGAACCATGCGAACGGCGACGCCGCCACCACCAGTCCGGCCGCCACTCCGACCCACGGGCCACCGAGGTCCCGTCCGGCCACCGCGGTCAGGCCCACCGCGGCGGCCGAGGCCACTGCGGCCACCAGCACCAGGCTCTCGATGACGCCCATGCCGGTGAGCAGGTGCAGCACCCGACCGGTCTCGACGTAGAGCCAGTAGCCGGGAGGCTGGGGCTGGCCGTGGGCCACGTCGAAGTGGTTGACGGCCGAGGCGTACTGGGATGCGTCCCAGTCGGTGGGCCCACTGGCCCGGGTGAGGAGGCGGACGGCCAGCGTCCCGAGGGCCAGAACCCAGGGGATCACGATCCAGTGCGAGCGACGACGCTTGGCCCGTTGGAGGTCGGACCGGGTGGGTCGCGGTGCTCCGAGGTCGATCGGCCGGGCCCGCAGGCCCAGATCGTCGGGCCACGGCGGCACGGTCGGAGGGGTGGTCGAGGGCCGAGGTGCCCACCCCTGCGGAGGCGCCAACTCCGGGTCCCGTACCGGAGCCTCGGTCACAGTCGCAACAGAGACCATGCTCCAGGCTACCCAGTCGACGTGCCCGAATGACGCATGCCCACCGCCGGCATGCAGGTCCGTTGTGTCCTGACCGAGAGGGTTGCGGTGGGTGCGGCGATGGGTCGCGGCCACTCCGTCGAGGGCTCCGGTGACGGTCCGGGGGTTCAGTTGGGGGCCGGACGTGCCGACATATGACCTGGGACGCGAATTCAGGGGCTTCGTCATTCGACCACTCGTACACGGTCGCGCCACGACGTACCGGATCGCTCCCCCCGACGAGCGCAGCACCAAGGAGACTCTGGATGACGACTGGTCAGCATGGAACCAACCTCGGCGGGTTGCCTACGAAACAGCGATCGACCCGCAGACGTCGGACCGTGATGGCCGGCCTCATCGCCCTGGCCGGGACGGCCACGCTGGTCGGTGCCCAGCTCCCCGCGGCCCGGGCCGGCGCGGCCACCCCGGTGGCCCACGCTGCCGGCATCGATCCCCACCAGGTCTGGCAACAGGTCCTGCCCGACGCCGGGAGCCCGGTGGCGCAGAGCTCACCCTCGGAGGCCACGCTCGACGGCGGTGGTCCGGCCGTGGTCATCGGCGACCGGGCCGGCAAGGTCTACGCCTTCCACCTGTCCGACGGCTCTGCGGTGGCGGGCCGCTGGCCGGCCCAGCTCGGAGGCCCGGTCGACTCCACCCCGTCGGTCACCCCGAACGGGACGGGCACCGACGATGTCCTCGTGGGTGCCGGCAACGCCGCCCATCCCAACACCGGGGGGTACTACGCCCTCAGCAACGCAGGGACCCAGCTGTGGGAGCGCAACGCCATGGACCCCAACGGCCTCTACGGGGTGCAGGCCTCCATGTCCGTGGGTGACCTCGGTGGGGTCACCACCACGGTGGCACCGTCACTGGGCCAGGAGGAGTACGCCCTCAACGCCGGGAACGGCGGCAACCTGGGCGGCTGGCCCTTCTTCACCGCCGACAGCGGGTTCACAACGCCGTCCCTGGCCGACCTGTACGGCAACGGCCAGACCGAGGTGATCCAGGGCGGTGACTCGACCGCCGGGGTGGCCAACGGTCAGACGTACACCAACGGCGGCCATCTCCGGATCCTCGGATCGGGAGGAAACCTGCTGTGTGCCTACAACACCAACCAGACCGTGGACTCGTCGACGGCGGTGGGCAACTTCCTGGCCGGCGGCCAGGTAGGCATCGCCTTCGGGACCGGCTCGTACTATCCCGGGGCCTCGGACTCCAACACGCTCTTTGCCTCCAACAACCACTGCGGCATCGCCTGGCGGGACAACCTGGGTGGGACCACAACCGGCAGCCCGGCCCTCGGTGACCTGTCCGGCACCGGCAACCTCGACGTGGTGGAGGGGGCCGACACCGGCTCAGGGGGACTGGTGTGGGCCCTCAACGGATCCAATGGCGCCACCGTGCCCGGATGGCCCCAGCGCACCTCGGGCCAGATCATCGGCGGCATCGTCACCGCCGACCTGACCGGCGGTGGCTACAACGACGTGCTGGTGCCCACCACCAACGGACTGGTCATCTACGACGGCCGCTCCGCCCAGGTGGTGGCCACCCTGGGTTCGGGGACCGTCGGGTTGCAGAACTCGCCCATGGTCACCATCGATCCCAACGGCACCATCGGCATCACCATCGCCGGCTATGACGCCCAGAACGCCGGGACGATCATCCACTACGAGTTGGCCGGGAGCGCAGGCCACACCTTGGGCAAGCGGGCGTGGCCCATGTTCCACCAGAACCCCCAGTTGACCGGATGGCTGAACCAGGCGGCGCCCGGGCATCTGAACAAGCCCATCGTGGGCATGGCGTCGACGCCGGACGGCGGGGGGTACTGGAACGTGGCCTCCGACGGCGGCATCTTCACCTTCGGCGACGCCCACTTCTACGGGTCGACCGGCAGCATCCGACTGAACCAACCCATCGTGGGCATGGCCTCGACGCCGGACGGCAAGGGGTACTGGCTGGTGGCCTCGGACGGCGGCCTCTTCGCCTTCGGTGACGCCCACTTCTACGGGTCGACCGGGAGCATCCACCTCAACCGTCCGGTGGTGGGCATGGCCTCGACGCCGGACGGCAGGGGCTACTGGCTGGTGGCCTCGGACGGGGGCATCTTCGCCTTCGGCGACGCCCACTTCTACGGGTCGACCGGGAACGAACGACTGAACCGGCCGGTGGTCGGGATGACCGCCGCCCCCGACGGCCACGGCTACTGGTTCGTGGCCTCCGACGGCGGGATCTTCAGCTTCGGCGACGCCCACTTCTACGGGTCCACCGGCAGCGAGCGGCTCAACCGGCCGGTGGTCGGGATGACCGCCACCCCCGACGGCCACGGCTACTGGTTCGTGGCCTCCGACGGCGGGATCTTCAGCTTCGGCGACGCCCACTTCTACGGGTCGACCGGGAGCATCCGCCTCAACCTTCCGGTGGTGGGCATGGCGTCCAACGGCGGTAAGGGCTACTGGTTCTCGGCGGCCGACGGCGGGATGTTCTCCTTCGGGAGCGCGCCGTTCTACGGCTCCATGCCCCAGGAGTTCGCCGAGGGCGCGGTCGGAGTCGACTGACCACGCGGTGACACCGACGACCGGTCCGTCGTCGAGATGACCCGAGACGCGAGATGACCAGAGAAGCGAGATGAGCCGAGGGGCGAGATGACCAGAGGGGGGACGAGGCAGGGCCGACGACCCGGGCGCCACCCGTGGCGGGCGCTGTGGCTGTCGCTGACCGTGGCGGCGGCGGCGGCCGGGTCGGCGGTGGCCCTGGTGGCATCGGCACCACCGGCGTCCGCCTACCCGTCGGGGTCGGTGGCGTTCGAGGGCCACGGCTACGGCCACGGGCACGGCATGGGCCAGTGGGGTGCGCTCGGCGACGCCCTGGCCGGGACCGGCTACCAGTCCATCCTCGACGGCTTCTACGGCGGCACCTCGCTGGCCACGCTGAGCCCGGCCCAGGACGGCCACTGGGTCAGCGTGGTCATGACCGAGAACAACGGGAACTCGGTGATCGTCACATCATCCTCGGGCGTCACGGTGGGATCGGCGTCGGCCCCGGCCGTGCTGATGACCCCTCTGGGCAACGGACTGTGGAAGGTCACCACCGGAGCGGGGTGCGCCGGGCCGTGGAGCCCGACCCCGGTGGCGTCGGGGGTCTCGGGTCCGACCGCCTCGCCGGCCGGCCCGGCCCTCCTCCAGCTCTGCCAGGACGGCGGCACCATCACCGTGCACGGGAACATCCAGGCCACCTACAACACCGGGACACCTCCTGTGCCCCGGACCGTCAACTCCCTCCCGCTCGAGCAGTACGTGGCCGATGTCGTGCCCAGCGAGTCGTCGGCGGGCTGGGGCACGCTCGGTGGCGCCGGCCCGCAGGGCCAGGCATGGGGGTTCCAGGAGCTGGAGGCCCAGGCGGTGGCGGTGCGTTCCTACGTCATGGCCGGACTGGGCTCCTACGGGGGCTACGCCGACACCTGCGACCTGGACTGCCAGACCTACCGGGGCACCCTCAACGAGAACGCCCTCACCGACCTGGCCGCCAGTGCCACGGTGGGCCAGGTCATGGAGTCCCCCGGCGGAGCGGTGGCGGCCACCCAGTACTCGGCCTCGACGGGCGGCTACACCGACCCGGGCGCCTTTCCGGCCGCGCCCGACACCGGCGACGCGGTGTGCGTCCCCGGGGCCTGCAACCCCAACCACACCTGGACGGCCTCGGTGCCGGTGTCGACCATCGAGTCGGACTGGCCCCAGCTCGGGACCCTCCAGTCCATCGAGATCACCGGTCGCAACGGGTACGGCGACTGGGGCGGCCGGGTGACGGCCATGACGCTGGTGGGGTCGAACCAGAACGTCTCCCTCACCGGCGACGCCTTCGCCGCGGCCGTGGGCCTCAAGTCCGACTGGTTCACCACCACCACCTCACTCGGGGCACCCGCCGTGGCCGTGGCCTCCACGCCGGACGGCGGCGGCTACTGGATCGCCGGCGCCAACGGTGCCGTCGACGCCTTCGGCGACGCCACCTCCGAGGGATCGGCCGCCGGTCTGTCCCTCGTCCGACCGATCGTGGGCATGGCGTCGACCCCCGACGGCGGCGGGTACTGGCTGGTGGCCTCCGACGGCGGCATCTTCTCGTTCGGCGACGCCCACTTCTACGGGTCGACCGGCGCCATGCGTCTGAACAAGCCGATCGTGGGCATGGCCTCGACGCCGGACGGCAGGGGCTACTGGCTGGTGGCCTCCGACGGCGGCATCTTCGCGTTCGGCGACGCCCACTTCTACGGGTCGACCGGCACCCTGCGGCTCAACCAGCCGGTGGTGGGCATGGCGGCCGCTCCCGGCGGCACCGGCTACTGGCTGGTGGCCTCGGACGGCGGCATCTTCTCGTTCGGTGCCGCCCGGTTCCAGGGCTCCACCGGCAACCTGCGCCTCAACCGGCCCGTGGTGGGCATGGCGGCCACACCCGGCGGTGGCGGCTACTGGCTGGTGGCCTCGGACGGCGGCATCTTCTCGTTCGGTGCCGCCCGCTTCCAGGGGTCGACCGGCTCGCTGGCGCTGGTCAGGCCGGTGGTCGGCATGGCCCCCACCACCAGCGGGCAGGGCTACCGGCTGGTGGCCTCCGACGGAGGCCTCTTCACGTTCGGCGATGCATCGTTCCGCGGGTCGGCCGCCGGCTAGCGGCACCCCGCCGACCGATGCGGGCGGGGTGCGACCAACCCCGGTGGGCGACGCGCCAGGTCCTAAGGTGCAGGCTGCCATGACCGACAGCCCGCCCCCCCGCGGCGCCGCCGCCACTGCGGCCGGCGTCGCACCCGACCGGGCCCCCGAAGGGGGGGCACCGTCGGGCCTTCCCGCCCCCGAGGAGACCGGCGGGGTGGCGGAGGACGCGGCTCCCGCTGCCTCGGCCCACGCCCACCGGAGCTGGCGCGGAGGGGCCGGCACCTGGCGGGCCATCCTGTTCGCACCGCTCGGGGACGGCCAGACCCGTCGGCGGGGCTCGGACGCCTTCCGGCTCGGTGCGGCCGTCCTGGCCGTGCTGGTGTGCTGGCTGGTCACCCACGCCAACGCCCACACCGAGCACGAGATCGCCACCACCCTGGCGTCGGCACCCAACGGGATCCGGTGGTTGGTGACCACCCTGTGGTGGGTGGCGTCGTTCGGGGTCATCGCCATGGTTGCCGCACTGGCACTGGCCAACCGACGGTGGGAGGCCATCCGCGACATCGGGCTGTCCGGGGTGGGCGCGTGGCTCCTGTGCGTGGTCTCGGGCGTCCTGTTGGGCGACACGGGGGGCAGGCCCCTGCACCCGGCGGTGGTGGGCTTCGATCCCACCTTCCCCGTGGCCCGGGTGGCCGCCACCGTGGCGGTGGCGACGGCGGCCCTGCCGTACCTGAGCCGCATGGTGCAGCTCACCATCGAGACAGCCATCGGACTCCTGGCCCTGGTCGCCGTGGTCACCGGCTCGGGGCTGCCGGTGGCCGTGCTGGCCAGCCTGGCCATCGGGTGGGGGACGACCGCCGTGGTCCACCTCATCTTCGGCTCGCCGCTGGGGCTACCGTCGTCGGCCGAGGTGACCGAGCTGCTGTCGGGCCTGGGGCTGGAGGCGGGTGCGGTGGCACCGGCGGCCAAACAGAGGTGGGGCGTGGGGCGCTTCACCGGCGTCGTGGGTGGATCCCGGGTGGATGTGGCCGTGTACGGACGGGACGCCTCGGACGCCCAGCTGCTGGCCAAGACCACGCGCTTCCTCTTCTACCGGTCGTCGGGGCCGACCCTGGCCCTCACTCGGCGCCAGCAGGTCGAGCACGAGGCCTATCTCACGCTGATGGCCGAGCGGGCCGGGGCGCGTGTGCCCGCGGTGCTGGCCGCCGGCCCGTCCGGCCCCTCGAACGATGCCGTGCTGGTCACCCGCCCCCCCTCGGCCCGGCCGCTGACGGACTTCGCCCCCTTCGTCCCGCCCGCCCCCCCGCCCGACCCGACCACCCCGGATCCGGTGGGGCAGCCGACGGCCACCGGCGACCCGTCGGAGGAGTCGGCCACGCCTGAGCCGACCGGCCCTCCGGCCAGCGACGCGGTGGTGGACGACGTCTTCGCCCAGCTGATGATCCTGCGCCGGGCCGGCATCGCCCACGGGGCCCTGTCGACCGAGACCATCGTCGTCACGGACGACGACCGGGCGGGCTTCGTCGACTTCCGTGCGGCGGTGACCGCCGCCACCGATGCCGACCTCAACCGGGACATGGCGGCCGCCCTCGCCGCCGTCGTGGTGGTGGTGGGGCCCGAGCGCGCCGTGGCCTCGGCCTCGCGGGCGGTGCCGGCCGAGGTCCTGATCGCTGCGCTCCCCTTCCTGCAGCGCGCCGCCCTCGACCCGACGGCGTCCAAGGCCCTCCGGGGCAAGAAGGCCCTACTCACCGCGGTGCGCGAGCAGGGCGCCGTCGAGGCCGGCGTGGAGGTGCCCAAGCTGATCGAGCCCCGCCGGGTCAGCTGGGTCAACCTGGTGCTGGTGGTGGGCACGCTGGTGGGTGGGTGGGCCCTCATCGGGGTGCTGGTCAACGTCGGGAAGTCCTGGAGCACCATCACCGGGGCCAAATGGGGGTGGGTGGCAGCGACCTTCGTGCTGGCCCAGGCCGCCTATCCGGCCATCGCCGCCACCACCGTGGGCTCGGTTACGAGCACGCTGCCCTACGGGCGGACGGTGGCCCTCGAGGTGGCCGACACCTTCGTGGCCCTGGCCGGCGGATCCATGGCGACGCTGGCCACCCGGGTCCGGTTCTTCCAGCAGGAAGGACTGAGCCCCACCGTGGCCGTGAGCTCGGGGGTGCTGGTCAGCACGGCCAGTTGGATCGTGAAGGGCGCCCTGTTCCTGATCGCGCTGCCCCTGGCCATCGGGAACCTGCACTTCCACTCGCCGTCGGACTCGTCGGGGAGCAGCCACGCCCACCTGGTCTGGATCATCGTGATCGCCGTGCTGGCCGTCGGCGTCGCCCTCGGACTGCTGCTGGCGGTCCCCCGGTGGCGCCGCATGGCGGCCCAGAAGCTCCGGCCCAAGGCCTCCGAGGTCTGGTCCCACCTCCGGCTCCTGGCCTCGAGGCCACGGAACCTCGTCGAGATCTTCGGTGGCAGTGCGCTGGCCCAGATCTTCGTGGCCCTGGCCCTCGGGGCCGCCCTCCATGCGTTCGGCGACCACCTGGGCCTGGCCACACTGCTGGTCGTCCTGACCCTGGCCTCCATGCTGGGGGGGATCTCGCCGGTCCCGGGGGGGATGGGGGTGGTGGAGGCCGGCATGATCCTCGGGCTCACCGCTGCCGGAATCAGCCAGACCGACGCGGTGGCCGCCACCTTCGTCCAGCGCCTGTTCACCGCCTACCTCCCCCCCATCTGGGGCTGGTTCGTGCTGGTGTGGCTGCGGCGCAGGGAGTACCTGTAGGGCGGTACCGGGACGGCCGGGCACGGGGGAGCGGTGCCGGCAGCCGCCCGGGGTGGGCCTCCGGCGCGGCGGGCTCAGGCCGGGGCACCGTCCACGCGGGACTGCCCGAGGTCGGGGAACTCCCGCAGCCGGCCCAGCTTCCCGAGCCGGCCCACGTTGACCCCGATGTCGGCGGCGCGCAGCATCCTCGTGTCGCCACGGCTGTTGCCGTAGGCCCACCGGGTGCCGTCGGCCCCGGTCGCCCCCTCCACCCAGGCCGCCAGGCGTCGGACCTTCTCCTCGCCCCGACAGTTGGCCCCGTCGTAGCGTCCGGTCAGGACCCCCCGCTCCGAGGCCAGCCGGGTGGCCACCACGCCGTCGGCCCCGAGCAGGCGACCGGCCACGGCCACGTAGACCTCCGGCGAGGCCGACACGATGACCACCCGGTCACCACGCTGCCGGTGCCAGTCGAACCGGGCCCGGACGTCGGGGCGGAGGTGCCGCTCGAGGTGGTCGACGGCGAACGACTCGGCCACCGCCTCGGCGCGTGCCACGGTCGTGCCCGCCAGCACCTGCTCGAAGAGGCGCTCCTTGGCGGTGTCCGCCGCCTCCCCACCGGCCACGGCGGCGTGGAGCAGCCGGGGCGCCAGTGATGCCGCCGCCGCAGAGACCTGTCGGCGCCCGGCCACGAGCGACAGGAACTCGAAGACGCTCCCTCCCCGAGTGAGTGTGCCGTCGAAGTCGAAGGCGGCGACGCCGGGCACCACGGGGTCGGCGCGGCTGGTGTCCGCGCCGCCGGGCCCGCTCACCGGCCGTCGGCGCCGAGGGCCGCCCCGCCCCGCCCGGCCCCCTGGGCGAACCCGGTGGCACCGGCGGCGGCGTCGGGTGACCGCAGGCTCTCCCGTCCGAACCGGTACTCCGACCGCAGTGCCTCGGCCACCGGCAGGTCCCACTGCGCCAGGGCCGAGGCCCGGTCGTTGCGCATGCAGGTCTGGGGGAGGGCGGCGAGCTCACGCCCCCAGGCCACGGCGTGGTCGAGGGTGGACCCGGCCGGGACCACCCGGTTGACCAGCCCGATGTCGAGCGCCTCGGCCGCCCCGACCTCCCGCCCGGTCAGGATGAGGTCGAGGGCCCGGCCCTGCCCGATGAGACGCGGGAGCCGCACCGTGCCCCCGTCGATCAGCGGCACACCGAACCGGCGGCAGAAGACACCGAGCACCGCATCGGCCGAGGCCACCCGGAGGTCGCACCAGACGGCCAGCTCCAGGCCCCCGGCCACGGCATACCCCTCGACGGCGGCGATGACGGGCTTGGACAGCGCCATCCGGGTCGGGCCCATGGGGCCGGGGCCCTCCTCCTCGACCCGGTGCCTCCGGCCCTCGCTCAGCGACTTCAGGTCGGCGCCGGCGCAGAAGGTCCCGTGGGCGCCGGTGAGCACGGCCACCGCCGACGAGTCGTCGGCGTCGAAGGCGGCGAAGGCCTCGAACAGGGCGGTGGCGGTGTCGGGGTCCACCGCGTTGCGACGACCGGGCCGGTCGATGGTGACCACGGTGACCGGGCCGTGGCGGTCGACGAGGACGGTCGGGGCCCCGGTAGGGCCGTCTGATGGCGCGGATGACATGGGACCAGCATGGTGGAAAGCGGTCACCCGGGCCACCGCGCCGACCCCCCGGGGGTGCAGAAACACGACTAACCCGGTCGACAATTGGCGCCCGGGCGACTAACCTGAGCGGGTACCACCGTGACGGCGCGGGCCGGACGAGGTCCGGCGTGTCCGTGCACAGCGACCATGATCACCGCGACCATGAACTGACAAGGAGCTTCATATGGCAATCCGTCTGGGCGACACCGCCCCCGACTTCACTGCGGAGACGACCGAGGGGACCATCACCTTCCACGACTATCTCGGGGACAGCTGGGGCGTCCTGTTCTCCCATCCCAAGGACTTCACGCCCATCTGCACCACCGAGCTGGGCGCCTTCTCGGCGGCCAAGGCCGAGTTCGACAAGCGCAACACCAAGCTCATCGGGCTCTCGGTCGACGACGTCGCCTCCCACGGCAAGTGGGCCAGTGACATCGAGGAGACCCAGGGCACCGCGCTCAACTTCCCGCTCATCGGGGACGAGGACCGCAAGGTCGCCGATCTCTACGACATGATCCACCCGAGTGCCAACGACACCCTCACGGTGCGCTCGGTGTTCATCATCGGCCCCGACAAGAAGGTCAAGCTGACCCTGACCTACCCGGCCTCGACCGGGCGCAACGTCCAGGAGATCCTGCGGGTCCTCGACTCGCTGCAGCTGACGGCCGACTACAAGGTGGCCACCCCGGTCAACTGGAAGGATGGCGAGGACGTGGTCATCGTGCCCGCCGTCTCCGACGAGGAGGCCAAGGAGCGGTTCCCGAAGGGCTTCAACGCCGTGAAGCCCTACCTCAGGATCACGCCCCAGCCCAACAAGTAGGCGGTCCCCGCCGAGGATCCCCGGTCACCCCGTGCCCCTGGCGGCAGGGGTGACCGGGTGGTCCCGGGGCCTGGCGGGCGGCGGTCGTCCCGGTCCGGGGCCACCCGCCCCGTGGGCCCGGTGCAGGCCACGGGCCGGCGCTGATGCCCCGCGACCAGCGTTGCTGCTACCATTGGCCTGCCGGCGTGCTCCTTCCGCCCGCCATCTCGAACTCCGAAAAGGCCCGATCACCCCATGCCAGACAAGCAGTCCACTATTGCCGAGTACCGTCTCCACGAGACCGACACCGGATCCCCGGAAGTGCAGATCGCCATCCTGAGCGAGCGCATCGTCCACCTCACCGAGCACCTGAAGGTGCACAAAGGTGACCACCACACCCGCCGAGGCCTGTTGAAGCTGATCGGCCGCCGCCGGCGCCTACTGGACTACGTCCGCAAGAACGACGTCGAGCGCTACCGAGACATCATCGGCCGCCTCGGCCTCCGCCGCTAGGCGGACCCAGGTCGCTCCGCCCGGCTTCGGCCGGGCGGTCGCAATTTCTCCGCCGGTCGTGCATCGGCGGACCGCAGGCCGGCACGGTGCCGGACTGCAGCAGCAACGGTCGGCCGCAGAGGCGACGGGCCGGATTCACTCCACAGAGATTGGGCTCCCACCGAGGTCAGTCACCAGTTGCCGACCACACCGCCTGTGCGCGGTGGTGTGCTCGACAACTGGGAACTGGCACGGGGAGTCCCCGAGCAACCAAGGAGCGTCATGTCAGACGCCATTACCGTGTCGGCGCCCATCAGCGGCACCGATCGCACACTCACATTCGAGGCCGGCAAGCTGGCCCAACTGGCGGACGGGGCCGTCCTGGCCCGCATCGGAGACACCACGCTCCTGGCCACGGCCACCGCCTCGAGGTCCGTCCGGGAGGG
>Ga0182012_10004442_pt1 | contig 14651 bp, 15 predicted proteins | sample 612S2SmetaG_FD_120486 | JGI IMG/M metagenome (GOLD analysis project Ga0182012, IMG submission 120486) | Permafrost microbial communities from Stordalen Mire, Sweden - 612S2S metaG | ecosystem: Environmental > Terrestrial > Soil > Wetlands > Permafrost | place: Sweden: Stordalen | collected... | reverse complement strand
CTTGACCCCGGCTTCGGCGAGTTCTTCGAACACGGTCGAGAGCACGCGTTCGTGCACCTCGAAACTGCGCTCGAGCGAATGCTTCGAATGTTCGCCGTCGATCAAGACCTCGGGTTCCACGATGGGCACGAGGCCGCCGGCCTGACAGATCGCGGCGTAGCGCGCGAGCGCGTGCGCGTTGGCGACGATCGCGCGTTGCGTGGGGATGCCGTTATCGATGGCGATGACGGCACGCCACTTGGCGAACTTCGCGCCCAGCTTCACGTACTCGTCGACGCGCTTGGCCAAGCCGTCGAGCCCTTCGGTTATCTTCTCGTCCGGTCCGCCGAGCGCGAGCGGGTGCGTGCCCGTGTCGAGCTTGATGCCGGGAAACGCTCCCGAAGCCGCAATGACCGCTTCGAGCGATTTCCCGCTCGGCCCCGTTTGGCGGATCGTCTCGTCGTAGAGAATGACGCCGCTGACGAACTCGCCGAAGCGCGGCGCCGTAAACAGCAGTTCGCGGTATCGGCCGCGCATCTCTTCGGTCTGCGGAATGTTCAGCGGCGCGAAGCGCTTATTGGCCGTGCCGGTGCTTTCGTCCGCAGCGAGGATGCCTTTGCCCGGGGCGACCATCGCCTGGGCAACCGCTGCCAGAGGGCTGCTCATGAGATTGCGTGCTCCTTCAGGAGATTGGAAGTGGGAATGCCGTTGACCGCCGATTGGTTGAGGAACGCTTGCAGGTCGTGTTTGCCGTCGACCATGCGCAAGGTGTGCGTGAGCGACGAGATGATGATCGACTGCGTGTAGGCGCTGCCGCGCACGTAACTGACGCCTTGGAGAAATTCGCCGTCGGTGACGCCCGTAGCCGCGAGCATGGCGAGATCCGACTTGCACAGATCGTCGAGCGTGAGCACGGCGTTGGGGTCGATGCCCTCGCGTTCGGCGATCTCTTCTTCACCCGGGCGCAACCAGAGCCGGCCTTGCATGTCGCCGCCCAAACAGCGCACGGCGCACGCCGTGACCACGCCCTCGGTGGCGCCGCCGATGCCCATGAGCATGTCGATGCGGCTGCGCTCCTCGAGTGCAGCGATGATGCCGTTGGCGACGTCGCCGTCGCCGAAGAGCCTCACGCGCGCGCCGACCTCGCGAATCTGCGCGACGATCTGCTCGTTGCGCGGACGCTCGATGACCGCAACGGTGATCTCGGCGACCGCGCGGCCCATCGCCTTGGCCAGCGCGCGAACGTTGTCTTCGACGCTCGCCTCGATCGAGATCACGCCCCGCCCGGACGGGCCGACGATGATCTTATCCATATAAGGAATGTGCGTGTGGAAGAGCGAGCCGCGTTCGGCGGCCGCGACGACCGAAATCGCACCGTGACCGCCCTTGGAGGCCAGCGTCGTGCCGTCGATCGGATCGACCGCAACATCCATCGCCGGACCGTCGCCGGTACCCACGCTCTCGCCGATGTAGAGCATCGGCGCTTCGTCCTTCTCGCCTTCGCCGATCACGACGATGCCGTCGATATCGACCTCGCCGAGCACCCGCCGCATCGCATCGACCGCCGCCTGATCGACGGCGTTCTTATCCCCCCGCCCGACGAGTTTGCCGGAGAAGATGGCGGCAGCCTCGGTGGCCCGCAGGAATTCCAGTTCGACGCGAGCGTCGATTCGGCGACCCTTCATACGCTTAGGTTCGGGGACTACCTGTGGAAAACCATTCCCGGCCTCACGAGCGCTCGTCACGGACGCGCCGCGACTTCAGATCGGTCCGGCGTAGCGTGTCGGGCGGACACAGCTCCAGCGCGGCCCGGACCCCTAACGTACGGCGCATGGCGGCCGCGACCCGCTCGGCCAGGTTGTCCGGCGCGGCCCCGGCGGTCTCGACGCGCACGGTCACTTCGTCCATGTGATTGACGCGCGTGAGGACCACCTCGAATTCGCTGCCGAGTTCGGTGAAGCCGTGCAAGACGTCTTCGATGGCGCTGGGGTAGACGTTTTCGCCGCGAATGACGATCATGTCGTCGATGCGGCCCACGATGCCTCGCGGCAAGCGGGGATAGGTGCGTCCGCAGGCACAGGGCGCGTCGGTCCATTCGGCGATGTCGCCGGAGACCAGGCGAATCATCGGCTGACATTCGCGCTCGAGGTGCGTGTAGACGGGCGTTCCGCTACCGCCGGGCGGGACGGGCCGCCAGGTCGCGGGATCGAGCACTTCGGCGTAGACGATATCTTGCCAGAGGTGCATGCCCGCGCGTTGCTCGCACTCGGCGAGATTCATCCACGGCGTCATCTCGCCCATGCTTCCGCTATCGATGCACAGCGCACCGAACGTCGCTTCGATCAAACGCTTGGTCGCCGGAATGCCGGCGCCGGGCTCGCCCGAGAAAAACATGACGCGCAAGCCGAGGCTCGCGGGCTCGACGCCCTGCGAACGCGCCGCTTCGGCCAAGCGCAGCGCATAGGAAGGCGTTCCGTAAAATGCGGTGGGGCGCATCTGCTGGAGCCAGCCGACCGCCTGGAGCGTCTGACCGGGCACGCCCGCGCCGAACGGAAAGGCGGTCGCACCGAGACGTTCGGTGCCCAGCAGCGCGCCCCACGATCCGACGTAGAGCGAGAGGATCGAACCGATGAATACGCTGTCGCTCGGGCGCAGGCCCATGCTCCACATGATGCGCGCGTGCGCTTCCGCAATGCGGGCCATGTCGTCGCGCGTCCATGCGAACGCGGTCGGCCGGCCGCTGGTGCCCGACGTCCCGTGAATGCGCGCGACGTCGCCCGGAGCGACGCAGAGATACGAGCCGAACGGCGGGTGCGCGGCCTGATCGGCGCGCAAGTCGGCTTTCGAGATCGTGGGCACGCGCGCGAAATCGTCCAGCGACTTGACGTCGCCCGGCTCGAGACCCGCCGCGCGCCAACGTTCGCGATAAAACGGCGCGCGTTCCCAGGCCCAGGCCATCACGGCCTGGATCTTCGCAAGTACGAGAGCGTCGCGTTCGTCGCGCGACATCGTTTCGCGCGCGCGGTCCCAATACGGCTCGCCGGCAGCGGGCCTATACTCGGGATCGTAACGAGGCGGCCACGATGCCGCCACTGCGGCGCTCACGGCGCGGCGTTCGCCTGCAGCAACTTCGTACGCGCCGCCGCGCGCCCGTGCTCGCGCACGATGCGCTCGACGCCGTCGATCAGATCCTGCGTGGTGGCGTCGGCATCGAAGATCTCGCGAACGCCGATGGCTTTGAGCTTCGGGATGTCGGCAGCCTGCACGACCCCGCCGCCGATCACGACGATGTCCGACGCACCGCCTTCTTCGAGCAAGCGCATCAATTTGGGGAAGACGGTCATGTGCGCGCCGGACAGGATGCTGATGCCGATCACGTCGACGTCTTCTTGGATCGCTGCCGCCACGATCATCTCCGGCGTTTGGTGCAGGCCGGTGTAGACCACTTCCATGCCCGCGTCGCGCAACGAGCGCGCGACGATCTTGGCGCCGCGGTCGTGACCGTCGAGCCCCGGTTTGGCGACGAGTACTTTGATCGGCATGCTATCCCCCGGTGAAGAAGAGTTCGAAGAGTGCGTCGGTCGCCTGGCGGCGCGTACACGCGTGCGCTGCGAGGCTCGCGAAGATGGCGCGAGCGGCGGGTTCGTCGAGTTTGGCCAAGGCCGAGCGGGCGGCGCGATCTCTGACGGCACGCAACACCTCGAAGCGCACCGCCCGTGCGGCGTTGGTGGCACCGCCGCGCGCGGATTGCAGCGCGGCGAAAAGTGCATCGACGCCCTGACCTTCGCTCGCGATCGTTTGCAGCACCGGCGTCTCCCGGCCGCTTTCGCGCACCATGTGGGTCAGATCGACCGCGGTGCGGTTGGCGCCGGGCCGGTCGGCCATGTTGACCACGAACACGTCGGCAATCTCGGTTAAACCCGCTTTGATCGTCTGCACGCCGTCGCCGAGCGCCGGCACGGTGACCACCACGATCGTATCCGCAACCGAGACCACCTCGAGCTCCACTTGGCCCACGCCGACCGTCTCGACCAGCACGACGTCGAAGCCGGCGCGCTCGACGAGGCGCACGGCCTCTTGCGCGGTCGGCGCCAGACCGCCTCCGGCCTCGCGCGAGGCCATGCTGCGGATGAACACGCCGCGGTCGCCGGCGTGACGCTGCATGCGCACGCGATCGCCCAAAACCGCACCGCCGGTAAACGGCGACGACGGATCGACGGCGATCACCGCGACCGTTTCTCCGGCGCTGCGAAAGTTTTCGATCAGGCGGTCGACGACCGTCGACTTGCCGGCGCCCGGGGGTCCCGTAATGCCGACGACGTACGCCGGCGCCGTGCGCGCCGTTTCGGGCAGTGTCGCGGCCGCTTGCGCGAAACTGCCGTGGCCGTTTTCTACCGCGCTGATGGCGCGCGCGAGATCGCGTTGGGCGATCAAAAGACCGGCTTCTCGACGTAGGCGCCGAAGACGGGCCGCAGCGCGTTGACGATTTCGCCCGCGGTCACCCGCGCGCGCACGGCTTCGATCGTCGCGGGCATCAGATTTTCGTCGCTCTTGGCGACGCGCACGAGTTCGGCCAGCGTCGCCGCGACCGCGGCCGGATCGCGCCGGGCCTTGGTCGCCGCCAAGCGCGCGAGCTGCCGCTCCGATGCGGCCTCGTCGACGTGGTGTAATTCGACGTGCGGGTTCTGGCTATCGTCGCGATACTTGGTGACGCCGACGACCTCGCGCTCGCGCCGTTCCTTGCGCAGGTGCAAGTCGAAGGCCGCATCGGCGAGTTCCATCTGGAAGTAGTTGTCTTCGATCGCGCGCACCACGCCGCCGCGTTTCTCGATCTCTTGGAAATAAGCGACGCAGCCCCGCTCGATTTCGTCGGTTAACGACTCCACCGCGTAAGAGCCCGCGAGCGCGTCGATCGTGTTACCCACGCCCGTCTCTTCGGCGATGATCTGCTGCGTGCGCAGGGCGATCTTCATCGCGGCCTCGCTCGGGATCGAGAGGGCCTCGTCGTATCCGTTGGTGTGCAGCGACTGCGCCCCGCCGAGCACTGCGGCCAAGGCCTCGATCGCCGTCCGCGCGATGTTGTTGAGCGGCTCCCGTGCCGTACACGACACCCCGGCGGTTTGACAGTGGAAGCGTAAGCGCATCGACTCCGCCTTGCCCGCGCCGAACCGTTCGTGCATGTACCGCGCCCAGATGCGCCGCGCCGCTCGGAATTTAGCGACCTCTTCCAAGAAATCGATCTGCGAGACGAAGAAAAACGAGAGCCTGGGTGCGAACTCGTCGACCGGGATGCCCAGCGCCAGCACTTCCTCCACGTACGCGAAACCGGCGGCGAGGGTAAAGGCGACCTCTTGAATCGCCGTGCTACCCGCCTCGCGCGTATGGTAACCGCTGACGTTGACGGGATTGTACCGCGGCAACGAGCGCGCGCTGTAGGCGATCGTATCGCGCACGATGCGCATCGCGGGCCGCGGCGGAAAGATCCATTCCTTTTGCGAGATGTATTCCTTGATGATGTCGTTCTGGATCGTGCCGGCCAACTTGGCCGGATCGAAACCCCGCTCTTCGGCCGTGACGAGGTACATCGCCAGCAGAATCCAGGCCGTCGGGTTGATCGTCATCGAGACCGAGATCTGCTCGAGATCGATGCCCGCATAGAGATCGAGCATATCGTCGACGGTATCCACCGCGACGCCTTCGCGCCCGACCTCGCCCTCGCTGCGCTCGTCGTCACTGTCGTAGCCCATCAGCGTGGGCATGTCGAAGTCGGTCGAGATGCCGGTCTGACCTTGCGCGATCAGAAAGCGGAAGCGCGCATTCGTATCGACCGCGGTGCCGAAGCCGGCGATCTGGCGCATCGTCCAGGGCTGCGCGCGATACATCGTGGGGTACGGGCCGCGCGCGTAGGGGAATTGCCCCGGGAAACCCGCGTCGCGGAGGTAATCGTGTTCGGCGAGATCGGCCGGCGTGTAGAGCCGTTCGAGCGCGATGCCGCCGAGAGTTCGAAACTGTTCGCGCCGCTCGGGCCGCTTCTGCGCAAAGGGCAGCAGCGTCAATTGCTCCCACTCGCGCTTCGCTTCGACGAGCGACTCGTTCGCCGCGACATCTACCTGAGTGTTCACCGGTCTGCCTCCTCGAGTCCGCGCAGGATTGCGTCGCGACTGTCGACGATGTGCCGTTCGAGCAACGTGGCCGCGCCGGCACCGTCGCCGTGCGCGACGGCGCGGGCGATGGCGGCATGCTGTTGCCAGACGTCGCGCGCGTATGCGTCGCGGGTAAAGAAATAGTGCATGGCGCGCACGATCTGCGAGCGGCACGCGTCGAGCGAGTGCGCCGTGTGCGCGTTGCCGCCGGCCCGGGCCAGACGCTCGTGGAACTCGGCATCGAGCCGGATCAACGCGTCGATGTCGCCTCGCTCGAAGGCTGCGAGCGCCGCCTCGGCCGAGCGCAGCGTCGGCTCGCGCAAGTCGGCGAAGCGGCTCGCCGCTTCGCGGGCCGCGAGTTGCTCGAGCACGAGCCTCACCGCGTAGAGATCGGAGACGTCCTTGGGTTCGAGGGGACGGCAGATCGCGCCGCGGTTGGGCTCGATGACGATCAGGCCCTCGCCGTGCAACGTGCGCATCGCCTCGCGCAGCGGGATGCGGCTCACCCCGAAGCGTTCCGCCAGTTCGACTTGTATGAGGCGCTCCCCGGGAGCGATGCTGCCGCCCACGATGGCCCGGCGCAGCTGGTCGACGACCGACTGGTGCCGGGTGGGGCCCGCCGGCGAAAGCTTCTCGGGAGCGAGGCCGATCACAATGTATACATTATCCTAGAGCTTATCTTATCCGGGTTCCGTCGGTCCTACAAGGGTGCGAAAAGCATCTAACGGCCGTAAATGTATACATTCTCCGGTGGCGGGCGCGCGGTCGCTGCGGAGAGCGGGGCCGCATGACCTCCGTCGAAGGCCGGTCGCCATGCCCGTTCTCACCTCGCCGCGCCTGCGCGAACGTTTCCCCACGCTCGACACGGCCACGTACCTCGTGTCGCACTCCATGGGCGCGCCGCCGCTGGGCGCGCGTGACGCCCTGCTCGCATACTGGGAAGCCTGGGCGCGGAACGGCCCCGAGGCGTGGGAGGAATGGTTTCCCGCGATCGCCGGCGTCGCCGACGGCATCGCGGCGATCCTCGGCGCGCCCGCGGGGAGCGTGTCGCTCGCGCCCAACGTGTCGCTGCTCCAAGCGGCGCTCGCTTCCGCGCTCGATTGGCGCGGCGAACGCAACGAGGTCGTCTTCGAGGATCTGCAGTTCCCCTCGGTCACCTACGTCTGGACGGCATGGGAGCGGTTCGGCGCACGCGTGGTGCGCGTGCCTTCCGACGACGGGCGCACGATGTCGACCGAACGCCTGCTCGCGGCGATCACGGAGCGTACGGCGGTGGTCGTGCTTTCGCACGCAGCCTACGTCTCGGGCGCGGTTATCGACGTCCCGGCGATCGTCGCGCGCTGCCGCGAAACCGGCGCCCTCTTCGCGCTCGACGTCTATCAAACCACCGGCGTCTATCCGTACGACGTGACGGCGCTCGACATCGACTTGGCGATGGGCGGCAGCCACAAGTGGCTGTGCGGCGGCCCGGGCTGCGGCTTCGTGTACGTCAAGCCGACGCTGCGCGCGTCGCTCCAGCCGGCGATCACCGGCTGGATGGCGCACGAGTCGCCGTTCAACTTCGAACCCGCGCCGATTCGCTTGGCCTGGGACCAACATCGTTGGAACACCGGCACGCCGACGATTCCCGGATACCTGGCGGCGAAAGCCGGACACGATGCGATCCGCGAATTGGGTCTGGCGGAAATTCGCGCGCACAACATCCGGCTTTCGAACAAATTGGCCGAGGGCGCGCTCGAGCGCGGCTTCGACGTGCCCACGCCGCTCGATCCGGCCAAGCGCACGGGCTGGATCGGCATGGATTTCCCGGGCGCGGAGCGCGTCGTGCAGCAGCTGATCGCGGAGCGCGTCTTCGTCGATTACCGGCCCGGCTGCGGCATCCGCGTGAGCCCGCACTTCTACACGACCGACGCCGAGATCGACGCTTTCTTCTCCGCCGTCGACCGTTTGCGCAAGGTCTGAGCGGCGTGCGCGTCAATCGACGCGGAGTAACGAGGCGAAAAGATCCGCGCTCTTCACGGCCTTCCCGAAACGGTGGTTGTTGAAGAACGCAAACGTTTGTCGCGCCGACGCGGCCATCTCTCCGACGCGTTCGGCCCAGGGCGCGAGTTCCTCCGGCGCGTACGCGTAGTCGTAGCGCTCGGCGTTATCCCCCGTCCACCACTGCTTCGCGTTACGGCCGTGAAAGCGCACGTAGCCGACCGCGCCCACCACGTCGGCCGAAGGATGCAGCAGCTCCTTGAAGTGCGGTTCGTCGACGTTGCACCAGCCCGCGCCGATCTCTTCGAGGAGGTGCAGGGTGGAAGGGCGCTGCCATTCGCGGCTGCGAAACTCGCAGACCAGCGGCAGGTCTTCGAGCGCCGCACGAACGGCGCCCAAATAGTCTTCGGTGTCCGCATTCGGATGAAACGAGTACGGGAATTGCGCCAGCACCGCGGCGAGTTTGCCGCTGCGCACGAGCGGCTCGAGCGCCTCGCGAAAGACGCGCGCGTCGTCGTGCACGCCCAAGCCCTCTTCCACCGGCAAATGCGTCAACGACCCCGGCACTTTGACCGAGAAGCGAAATGCGCCGGGCGTGCGTTCGGCCATGCCCGCAAACGTGGCCGCGCTCGGGATGCGATAGTACGTCGAATCTATTTCGACTGCCGGAAAACGCTCGGCGTAGTACGGCAACATGTCCGCGGCCTTGATGCCGTTGGGATAGAACGGCCCGATCCAGTCGCGATACGACCATCCGCACGTGCCCACGAAGACGTTGCCCTCGCCCAGGCGCAGCGGCTCCACGCGCGGGTCGTCGGGCGGATCGACGAAGCCGAAAGTCTGCTGTGACAATGCCTGTGATTCCTTACTGCGTTGACAAGGCCGCTCGACCCTTGCTATCATCCTGGCCGTGAAGACGCGCTTCCGAGCAAAGCTCACCAGCAAGAATCAGCTCACGCTGCCGGCGGGAGTGAGCGCATTTCTCGGAGTCGGGGCGGGCGACTTCGTCGACTTCCAGATCGAGCACGATGGCATTCGCGTCAGCAGGCCCTTACCCAGCGAAGGTGCCGGCGAGTGGATCGGCTATCTCAAACGCAAGGGGAAGGCGCTCGGGAATGCGGAGCGCGATCGCATCACCCGCGAGCTGCGGGGCGAGCGCGAGTGATCGCCGTCGATACGAACGTGCTGGTCGACGTTCTCGAAGGTGACGCGAACGGTTCTCGCCAGGCGCTCGCAGCGCTCGACGACGCGGCAAAGGGCGGCGCGCTCGTCGTCTCGCCCGCAGTCTTTGCCGAACTCTGCGCACATCCGGGCCTGTCACCGCCGGAAGTCGAGCGCTATCTGAAGGCGCTGCACATCGCGATCGATTGGCAGAGCGACGCAACGGTTTGGAGGAACGCCGGCTCTGCATTCGGGGCTTACGCCCGGCGTCGTCGCCGCGCGCGGAACGGCACTCCGCGACGGCTCCTTGCCGACTTTCTCATCGGAGCTCATGCCGCGTCCTCGGGCGGGCTCCTCACGCGCGACAGCGCGTTCTTCTCCCGCGCATTTCCGGGTCTGCACATCCTCGCGGTCTGAACCTCTGACGGACGCTCCGCGTTCGGCGACGAATGCGACGGGCGTGGAAACGACCGCTGAGATCACGATGCCCAAGCTCGGCCTGTCTATGACCGTGGGCACCATCGTGCGTTGGTTCAAGGCGCCGGGCGACAGCGTCGCTCCGGGCGAACCCCTGCTCGAAGTCTCGACGGACAAGATTTCCTACGAGGTCGAATCGCCGGTGGGCGGCACGCTCGTGCAAACCTTGGGCGCCGAGGGCGAGGAGTTCGCGCCGGGCTCGATCATCGGACTCATCTCCGGCGCGCGAACGATTCCGTCGCTCGAAGCACATGCGACCGCGGTCTCCGCGCGAGATATCGATCCGCGGGAAGACCCCCAGGCCGCAAGCGCCACGGCCGACGGCCTGCCCCCGCACTTGCCGGCATCGCGTCGCTCGATCTTCCGGCACATGAGCGATGTCGCTCAGTTACCGCTCGCGCAAGTGGAGACGACCGCGCGCGTCGACGCGCTGCACGCCCTGATCCAGCGCCGCGGCGACGTGGGCTGGACCGCGTTCGTGGTATTCGCCGTCGCGCGACTGCTCGTCGACTACCCGGTGCTGCGCACCGACGCTCGCACCGGCACGGCGCACCCGCGCGCGGATATCGGCGTCGCGGCGGATACCGCGCACGGCCTGCTGGTGCCCGTCGTGCGCGATGCGGCGACGCGCAGCGTGCGCAGCATTCAAGACGACATCGCCCGGCTCGCGGGCGCAGCGCGCGAGGGCCGCTTGGCGGCGCGCGACGTGGGCGAGGCGGCATTCACGGTCTCCAACGTCGGCCCGCAAGGCATCGACCGGGTCGTGCCGCTGGTCGATCCGCCGCAGACGGCCATTCTCGGCGTGGGTGCGGCCGGGCGGCGTCCCGCCGTGGTTACGCAGCCCGGCACGCAATACGACGTCGTCGCGCCGGCCTGGATGTTGACGCTCGTGCTTTCGTTCGATCATCGCTTCATCGACGGCGCGCCCGCGGCGCGTTTTCTGGCTGCGCTCTCCGCCGCGCTGACCGATCCCGGCATCCTGCTATAATGTTGGCCGACGACTCCGACAGCGTCGCGGTCACGCCGCGCACCGCGGTCGTGACCGGCGGCGCGAGCGGCATCGGAAAGGCGACGTGCGAGCTCTTGGCCGCGGACGGCTATCTCGTCGCCGTGTTCGACGGCGACGAAATCGGCGCGCGCGGCGTCGCCGACGCGATCGGCGGTTTTGCATTCGCGCTCGACGTGACCGACGAACGCGCCGTGGTCGCCACGTTCGAACGCGCCGTCAACGCGCTCGGCGGCCGTCTCGACGCGCTGGCCACGCCCGCAAGCGTGGGCGACGCCACGCCTTTCATGGACCTCGATGCCGCGACGTTCTCGAGGCTCTATCACATCAACACGATCGGGACGTTCTTGTGCATCCGCGAAGCAGCGAAACACATGCGTCCCGGCGGACGCATCTGCACCGTCGCGAGCGTTGCGGGCAAACACGGCGGCGGCGCCGCCGGGACGGCCGCGTATGCCGCGAGCAAAGGCGCGGTCTTGACGCTCACCCGCAGCGCCGCGCGTGAACTCGCCGTCAAGGGCATCGCCGTCAACGCCGTCGCTCCGGGGCCCGTGCTCACGCCGATGCTCGCCGGATCGCCGACGCTCGTCGAACGTTTGGCCGAACCCCTGGCCATCGCCGAGGCCATCGCCTGGCTGCTCTCGCCCGCCGCATCGTACGTCAACGGCGAAACGTTGACCGTCGACGGCGGGATGCGCCTCGACTAACGCGGGCGCTACGTCGGCGCGGGCAGCGTCGCCGCGACGATGTGGCCGGCGGCCGTCGTGCCGCTGACCGTCGCGATCGCCTGCGGCAAGCGCTCGTTCCACGCAGTTTGGATCGTCACGGCCAAACCGTTGGGCCCGCGGGCGGTCAACTGCGCGCTAACCATGCCGGGCGCCGTGGGGAAGATCGCACCGCTCACCCTGGCGACGCCCAACGCGCTCGTATCGATCGAATACGAAATCCGCTCGAGCGCGATGCGGTCCAGCGCCTGCGACGCGACGTATCGGCCGCCGCGCAAGCCGACGCCGCAATAGCCGCGCGCGCAATTCACCGGACCCAGAGAATAGATGTAACCCTCGCCGAGCAACGAATCGCCGAGCGCGTTGACGGCGATCGCGCTGAGTTGCAGTTCGGCCGCCGTTGCGGTGTTACCGCGCTGCGCCGACGCCGGAGGCATATCGCCCAGCGTCGTCGGGAAGACGCCGAGCGCGCGGACCTCGGGAATCGTCGCCGTGCACGACGTATCCGGCGGCGCCGACGGGGCGATGACGAACCGAACCACGATGCTCGATGCGCAGCCATATGGGTCTCCGAGCGCCGGAGCGTGCACCTCGTTGGGGATGTCGACGAACGTCACCGAGGCGCCCAATTGGTGTGCGGCCTGCTCCGCATCGCCGTGTGAGGTGACGGTGTCGAGATCGCCGGAGAGGATCAACACCGGTAACGTGCGCGGCACGAGCGGCGGCAACGCCGAACGACGCAACGCGCGTCTTCGAACGCCACGGCAAATAGGGAAGCGAATGGATCGCCGCTGCGACCAGCATCGCCGGAATCATGCGTTGAGCGCCTGCACCATCTGCGCATGGATGCGACCGTTGCTCGCCACGATAGAGGCGTCGTCCACGGAGAACGTTCCACCATCGCAGGCGCTCACCCGTCCGCCCGCCTCGCCCACGATGAGCGAACCGGCCGCGACGTCCCACGGGCTCAGATCGAGTTCCCAGAATGCGTCGAAGACGCCGCGCGCCACGAAGCACAGGTCGAGCGCGGCGGAGCCGTCGCGGCGGACTGCTTGGGCCAGTTGCGAAAGGCGCGCGAAGTTCGCCCCGTTTCGCTCGTAACGCGCGGGCACGAAGCCCGTGCAGAGCAGCGCCTCCCGCACGAGGCCGATCGCCGACACCTTCAGCGGATGCCCGTTACAGCTCGCCCCGCTGCCGCGCTCGGCCGCGTAGAGCTCGTCGAGGACGGGCGCATACACGGCGCCGGCCACCATGTGGCCGCGGCGCTCGTAGCCGATCGAGACGCAATACAGCGGATATCCGTGGGCGTAGTTGGTCGTTCCGTCCAACGGGTCGATGATCCAGCGTTCGTCCGCACTGCCGGCCCTGATACCGCCTTCTTCGCCTAGAATGGTCGCCGTGGGGAACCGAGCGCGCAGCCGCTCCACGATGAAGCGCTCACTCTCCCGGTCGGCCGCAGTCACCAGATCCCCGCGCGCGCTCTTCTCCCCGATTTCTAGCGCCCCCGAGCGGTCGCGCAAGAGAATGCCGGCCTCTTTGGCGATCTCGACGGCGCACTCCAGCGGGTCCACGGGCCTCCCGGTTGAAACGTGGGCCTCGATGCTCGCACGAATCTTCGCCGTGTCCGAAACCCTGGTACTCGCCGTCTGGATTGGCGGCCTCGCCGGGTTCGCCTTCGTCTTCGCGCCGATCGCCTTCCGTATCGTCACCGATCTGGACCGCTTCGCGACGTTGACGGGACGCACGATACTCTCGCTCACGCAACTCGGCTACGTCTGCGGCACCCTGGCGATCGTCGCCGCTTTCGTTCGCTCGCGCACGGGCGGCTCGCCGCGTCTCGCCTACGCGCGCATCGGGCTGATCGTCTTGGCCATGGGTCTGAGCGCGTACGACGCCAACGCCATTCTGCCGGAGATGCAGCAAGCCTCGGCGGCCTTCGGCGTGCCCTTCAACGACGTGCCGAAGACCGATCCGCGGCGCGTCGCCTACGATGCGATGCATCAGAAGTCGTCGCGCGTTTACGGCGGCGCGTTGCTGCTCGCCGCGGCCGCGCTCGCCCTCGCGGCCGCCGACCGCTAGCTGCTCAGCGGAAGCCGAAGTTCGGGAGCGAGCGCCGTACGGGCAAGCCGCGACCGGCCCGGCCCGTGCGAGCGTGCGAGAGCCGCTTGGTCGCGTGCTGCGCGACGCGGAGCGTTCTCGCCGAGGAGCCGAACGACAACTGGGTCGGGTCGAACTCGAACACCTGATTGGTCGGCGAACGCAAGCCCGTGGCCGTGCTACCGGCAAACCACAGCGTCGTGCCCGGGCCCGCCGCGAGCCAGATGTCGTTGAAGTTGTTCGCGTTATCGTTGATGGTATTCCAGTTTGCGGGCAGCGAGGCGAAGGTCGCCACGGCATTCGGCGGCGCGGCGCCTACGGCGATGCGCACGATCTCGCTGTCGGCCGCGTCGATGCCGTAGAAATACGATCCCGACAGCACGAGATTCGAGGCGATGAAGTGACCCAACGCCTGCGTCGCCGGCGTTCCGCCCGCGGCCGGGATGTATCCGAGGTTCTCGGCGTTGTCGACGTACCAGAGGTTTCCGCCGCCATCGACCGCTAAGCGGTCGACCTCGTTCGGCACGGAGACGGCATCGGTGTACGGCACCGTGCACGGGTTCGAGCCGGCGACGCTCGTCGGAAAGCGCGCTATCGCAAACGATTCCGGGTCGCTCGGAGGCGCCGCCACCGTCGAAGACCACACGGTCGACCCGCTGACGGCCAGGGCATCGAAGGCGACGGGCGTGACGCCGTCGCTGAAGGTCGAAGCGCACGACACGATGTTTCCGCCGGTCGAGTTCGCTTCGTCGACTGCGGCCGTATTGGGATCGACGAACCAGAGATTGCCCGAACCGTCGGGCACGAACACGCTCGGCACGATTCCCACCGGGAACGCGAACCCCGCGCTGGTGTACGCGGGCTTCAACACGTCGAACGTTTGCGAGTTGGAGCCGTCCTTGAACTCGACCAAGTTCTGCGAGCCGTAGTTCGGTATCAGCAGATCGCCGCCGCCGAGATCGTAGGGGATCGAGTAGTTCGGGAAGTTCGGATCGGGCGAATTCGGCGGCCCCACGTAATCGCCGTTGGTCGGATAGATGGTGAAGGCGCCGGCGGCGGTAATACCCGTCGTCAGTCCGGTGT